>Ga0335075_10000399_pt1 | contig 79192 bp, 75 predicted proteins | sample Lox_Sample_24_FD_206723 | JGI IMG/M metagenome (GOLD analysis project Ga0335075, IMG submission 206723) | Soil microbial communities from Loxahatchee National Wildlife Refuge, Florida, United States - Lox_Sample_2.4 | ecosystem: Environmental > Terrestrial > Soil > Wetlands | place: USA... | reverse complement strand
GGGTGATGTTGGCCGCGGGCAACTCCTTGGGGTCGGTCTGCCACTGTTTGGCGGTGTAGCCCTTGACGAACGCCTCGTAGAGCGGACGGCCGATCAGCGAGATGGCCTTCTCCTCGAGATTCTGGGCGTCGGCGGTGTCGATCTCGGCGGCCTGCTCGGCGATCAGTGCACGCGCCTGCTCGGGAGTGAAGTAGCGGCCGAAGAACTGAGACACCAGCCCGAGTCCCATCGGGAATTGATAGGACTGCCCGTCGTGCATCGCGAAGACCCGATGCTGGTAGCCGGTGAAGTCGGTGAACTGCCGCACGTAATCCCACACTCGCTTGTTGGAGGTGTGAAACAGGTGCGCGCCGTACTTGTGCACCTCGATGCCGGTCTGCGGCTCAGCCTCCGAGTAGGCGTTTCCGCCGATATGCGGGCGCTTTTCGACGACGAGCACGCGCTTGTCGAGCTGGCTGGCGACGCGCTCGGCGATCGTCAGGCCGAAAAATCCGGAGCCGACAATGAAGAGGTCGAAACGAGTGGTCATCGGCCTTCCTTCGGCGGAAGACCGCGGCAGTTGTAGCTGCACGCAACGCCGACCCCGACGCGCGCGGGCGTGCGACCTTTATTGGTGTCGGTGGTTGTGGCTAGCGTGCGGGTATGCCTCGGTTCCGATTGTTGCCGACACCTGATCAGCAGGTGGTATTGGTGGAGCATTGCCGCCATGCCCGTTTCGTATGGAACCTGGCTGTCGAGCAGCAGCAGTTGTGGCAACCCGGACGTCACGCCCCAGGGTACAACGAGCAGTGTGCGCAGTTGACCGAGGTCCGCGCCCAATACAGCTGGTTGGGGGCAGGATCCCAAACCGTGCAACAGCAGGCATTGCGCGACTTTGCCCAAGCCATGCGCAACTTCTTCGCCGGCACCCATGGGCGTCCGTCGTGGCGCAAGGCCGGCGTGCATGAAGGTTTTCGACAAGTCGGGGTCAAGCCCGGTCATATCGAGAAACTGAATCGACGGTATGCCCGGGTGTTGGTGCCGAAGGTCGGCTGGGTCCGCTTTCGCCGCACTCGCGCCGTGCCCGCCGACGTGAAGTCCTATCGCATCACGCGGGATCGGGCGGGGCGCTGGCATGTCGCCTTCGTGCATATCCCCGACCGGATCCCGGGACCGGGCGATGGCAGCGTGGTCGGTGTTGATCGCGGGGTGGCGGTCTCGGTGACACTGTCGACCGGCGAGCTGCTGCACGCCCCTGGCCTGACCCCCGGTGAACAAGCCCGGCTGCGCCGTCTGCAGCGACGCCTCGCGCGAGCGCAGCATGGATCTAAGCGCCGAGCGCGAGCCAAGCTGGCCATCGCCAAACTTAAGGCGCGCGAAGCCGATCGGCGACGTGATTGGGTGGAAAAGACCACCACCGACCTGGCGCGCCGGTTCGACACCATTCGGGTGGAGGACGTTGACGTGCGAGCGATGACTCGTTCCGCGCGCGGCACGCGTAACCAACCGGGGGTGGGGGTGGCACAGAAGCGGGGCCTCAACCGTGAAATCCGTCGTCAAAGGTGGGGTCGGCTGGTTGCCCGCCTCGACCACAAGGTCGCGGGACGACTCGAACGGGTCCCGGCGGTGTACACGTCGCAACGATGCGCTGCTTGTGGGTACGTCGCACCCGAAAACCGCAAGAGCCAAGCGGTCTTTTCGTGTGTGTCCTGCAAGGCCGGCCCGTGCAACGCCGACGTGAACGCAGCGCGAAACATTGCCGCCGGACGGGCGGTACCAGCACAGGGAGACCTCGCCAATGGGCGGTCTATGAACTGTGAACCTCAACTCGGCTCTCCTGCTGCCTAAGTAGGTGGGATGGGTTGAAATCCCCAGACTCCAACCTGGGGAGGACGCCAACGGTTGCTTAGGGTATCCGACCGCGCACCCCGCGCCCGCTTGGCGAGGCGGTTGCATCCAGGTCGGATCTGCCCGAAGTCCGGATACCAGCGCCGCGGTGCACGATCGAGTGCGTTTTGGTGACGAAGGTCGCGATTGGCTCACGATTCGGTCTCGCCACTCTAGTCACACCAATCACGTCAGTACCATCAATCACGTGCCCGAAGTAGCACTCTTCAAGGCACCGTGCGCGCGCTGAGCGCGCAGGAGACTGAGATCGTAATAGTCCAGATTGAGGAGACTTCCGTGCCGAACCGACGTCGACGCAGGCTCTCGACAGCCACGAGCGCAGTCGCCGCTCTGGCGGTCGCGAGTCCATTTGCCTATGTAGCCGTCAGCGGTCTGCTGACCGACACCAAGCCCGCGCCCCAGCACCGTGAGTTCGTCCAGGCTGCCGGCGTGGGCGACCTGCCCGGCGAGTTGATGTCCGCGCTGTCGCAGGGGTTGTCGCAATTCGGGGTCAACCTCCCGCCGGTGCCGAGCCTGACCGGTGCTACCAGCCCCGGGCTTGCCTCGCCGGGCCTGACCTCGCCGGGCCTGACGGATCCGTCGCTGGCCGCGCCTGGACTGACGACTCCCGGTCTGACGAGCCCCGGCCTCACCAGCCCCGGGTTGACCAGCCCTGGCCTGACCTCACCGGGTCTGACCTCACCGGGTCTGACCAGCCCGGGCCTGACTCCGGGCACGACGCCGGGCCTCACCCCGGGCGCGACGCCGGGTCTGATGCCAGGTGCGACGCCGGGCCTCACGCCGGGCCTGACCGATCCCTCGCTGACCACCCCCGGATTGACCAGTCCGGGCGGCCTGACGCCAGGGCTGACCAGCCCGACCGCCTTTGGTCCGTCGTCGGCCGCTGCCGGTGCTTTGCCGAATCCGAGCGAATACCCGATCAGCGACCCGGTCGGCCTGGACCCGGGCGCCGGCGGCACCTATCCGATCCTCGGCGATCCGTCCCTCGGCGCAGCGCCGTCGGGCGGCGGCAGTAGCGGCGGGCTGATCAGCGACATGATGAGCGCGGCCAACCAGCTGGGCGCCGGCCAGGCCATCGACCTGCTCAAGGGCCTGGTGATGCCGGGCATCACCCAGGCGATGCACGGCGGCGCAGGGGCCGCTGCGGCAGCGCCCGGTGCGGTACCGGCGCCTCCGGTACCGGCGCCTCCGGTGCCCTGACCGCAGCCCGGCGAAGGACTTGCCACCCGAAACGGCACCGCAGAAGTGGGACCGCGCGCGACCAGCGCCGCCTAATCTCTGCGGTGCCGTGCCGTGCGTTCAGTAACATAGTTCACTTGCGTAGCGTGTCGAATCATCTGCATCACTAGACACATACGTAACATCGGGTGGTGCCAATCCGCCGGCCTGGCCGTCCCGCACCGACGATGCTGTTCACCGCCGTCGTCGCGACGGCGATCATCCTGCCGTGGGCCGCCGACCCAGGCATGGGACATCGGGATCAGCGACACGAAGCGGTCCGCCCGGGCGATACGCATCTGGCCCAACAGCCGTTGGTCGGCCTCGGCGGAGGCGTCACCGTCCGTGAAATCAGCCAAGCCACACCGTTTTCCATGGTTGCGCTGACCGGCGGAGACCTCGGCGGCACCTCGGCGCGGATACGTGCCCGCCACGCCGACGGCTCGTGGGGTCGCTGGTACGAGACCGAGACGGTGGCGGCCCCGGGCGGTCACGGCGCAGCACCTGGTCCGTCGGGCACCGATCCCGTGTTCGTCGGCAAGACGACGACCGTCCAAATCGCGGTCACCCGCCCACCCGGTGCACCGCCGACCGAACGGCCGCGCAGTGCGACACCGACCACCACCGGCTTGGGCTACCTGCCCGCCACCGTGGAACAGCCGCTGGCACAGAACATCTCCGCTGTCCTCATCTCCCCGCCACAGGCTCCGGCCGATACCCAGTGGACGCCGCCCACCGCGGTCATCGCGGCGGGTCAACCGCCCAACATCATCCACCGGGCGCAATGGGGTGCCGACGACCTGGTGCGCTGCGGGAACCGGCCGTTCAATGCACCTATCCGCGCCGCCGTCGTCCACCACACGGCGGAGAGCAACGACTACCAACCACAGGATTCGGCGGCGATCGTGGCGTCGATTTACGCCTATCACACCCAAATACTGGGCTGGTGCGACATCGCCTACAGCGCGCTGGTCGACAAGTACGGCCAGGTATTCGAGGGCCGGGCAGGCGCGTTGGGCGGGCCGGTGCAGGTCGATGCCACCGGCGGCTTCAACCGCGAAACCTGGGCTGTGGCGATGATCGGCAACTTCGACGACATAGCGCCGACACCGATCCAGCTCAACACCGTCGGCCGGCTGCTCGGTTGGCGGCTGGCGCTCGATCACATCGACCCGAAGGGCACAGTCACATTGGCGTCGGCCGGCGGACCGGACACCAACTATCCCGTCGACGCCACCGCGACGCTGCCGACTATTTTCAGCCACCGCGACGTCGGCGCCACCGACTGCCCGGGTAACGTCGCCTACGGTCTCATGGACGAAATCCGTGATATCGCAGCGCGTTTCAACAGTCCACCGCGACCCGAAGATCTGGCGATGGCGCTGCAAGGCGGCGCGATCTATGACCGGTGGCAGTCGATGGGCGGCATGAACAGCGCGTTGGGCGCGCCGACGTCACCGGAATCCACCGGGGCCGGCGCGGCGCGCTACGCCACCTTCGACAAGGGCGCGATGTACTGGTCGCCGGAGACCGGCGCCGAACCGGTCACCGGCGCCATCTACGACGCGTGGGCCTCGCTCGGCTATGAGCTCGGCGCGTTGGGACTGCCGACCAGCGGCGAGTTTCAGGAGCCGCAGTGGGTCAAACAGAACTTCCAGCACGGCACGCTGGACTTCGACCGGCTCAGCGGTCGTGTCAGCCGGGTGATCGACGGGGTGGCAGAGGAATTGCCGCCGTCGCCACCGACCGGCCCGCCCATCCAGCTCGAGCGGTTCTCACCGGTACACGCCGACTGACAGCAGGGCTAGAGCCACCACCGTTCCAGCACCCGCGCCACCCCGTCGTCGGTGTTGGGCGTGGTCACCTCATCGGCGGCGGCGATCGTGTCGGGATGCGCATTGCCCATCGCCACCCCGTGGCCGGCGCGCAGCAGCATCGGCACGTCATTGGGCATGTCCCCGAACGCGACGATATCGGCATCGGTAATGCCTTGCGGCCCAGCAAGTTCGGCGATACCGGTAGCCTTGCTGATACCCAACGGCACGATCTCGATCAGCCCGTTGTTGGTGGAGTAGGTGATGTCGCCCTCGATGCCGACGTGCTTGGCGAGCACGGCGGCCATATCGGCGCTGCGGACGCCTGCCTTGCGGATCAGTAGCTTGACCGCCGGGGCGCTCAGCAGGTCTTCGATGGAAACCTCGGTGTTGTCGGGATTGAGCCAAGCGTGCTCATAGCCCGGTGAGCTGACGAACTGCGGCGTCGCCGTGTCGTGCGCGCTGCGGCCGATCCGCTCGACGGCCAACCCGGCACCCGGGATAGCTCGCGTCGTGATCTCCGCCAGTTCGCCCAGAGTTGCTACAGACAGCGTCCGGGCGGACAGCACGCGGTCGGTCGCGGGGTCGTAGATCACAGCGCCATTGGCGCACACCGCCATTGGCGCGAACCCCAGGTCGTCGACCACCGGCTGCACCCAGCGTGGCGGGCGACCGGTGGCCAGCACGAACTGCGCACCGGCCTCGACAGCGGCGCGCACCGCGTTGCGGGTGCGCGGAGTGACCTTCTCGTCGTCGCCGAGCAGCGTGCCGTCCACATCGCAGGCGATCAGCGCAGGCAGGGTCACCGGGCCGTTCCGCCTGCCCAGCCAGCCGGAACGATCAATGTATTCCGCTTTGGCTCTGCCCCGGGCGCGTCACGCCGTCGGTTCCATACCGGTCGAGGCGCTCCCGTAATTCGGCTAACCGCATCGCCTGGGAATCGTCCCGGTTCGGTGCGCTGCCACCCAGCCGCCGCGGCACCCAGTACTCACCCTCCGGGTGCGGGTACTCCTCTTGCACCTGGTACAGCAACTCGTTCATCGCCTGCCGCAGGGCGACGTTGAGTTGTTCGGCGGTGCCGTGCGGTGGCAGCGGGCGGCCGGCGGCCACGGTAATCGGAACCCTGTTGCGGAACACCTTCTTCGGGTGGTCTTTGGGCCAAATACGATGGGCGCCCCAGACGATCATCGGGACGATCGGCACCTGCGCCTCAAGGGCCATCCTGGCCGCCCCAGTCTTGAACTCCCGCAGTTCGAAACTGCGGCTGATGGTGGCCTCGGGATGCATCCCGATGAGTTCGCCCTCGCGCAGTCGGCGCACGGCGGCGTCCAAAGCGTCGTGTCCGTGCCTGCGGTCCACCGGAATGAGCCTGGCATGCTTGATGACGTAGTTCACCGCCTTCACGTCGGCCATCTCGGCCTTGATCATGAAGTACATCCGCCGGCCCCGTTCACGCACGGCGAACAACGACGGGAGCCAGTCCAGGTAGCTGGTGTGGTTTTGGGCCAGCAGCGCGCCGCCCCGCTGGGGAATGTTCTCCAGGCCGCGGAACGTGAACTTCGTTCCGTTCATCGCGACGATCGGCGGCACGATCCACTCGCCGAACCGGTAAAACGGCTCTGCCATGCTCGCTGCTCCCTTCCTGTAACCGGCACCGCTCCATCGCCCCCGACGCGGACGCCGAATTCCCCTCAGCTGCCGACCGGGTCACCCGCCGTGCTCCGCTCGCTTGCGGGCGCGCTCAGCCTTCTCAGTTTCCTCGAGAACCTTTGCCTCCGCCACCGTAGGTGCGCTGCCGCCAAGCCTTTGCGGAACCCAGAACGCGCCTTCGGGGTGGGGATATTCCTCCTGTATGCGATGCAACAACGACGTCATCTCGTCGCGCAGCGCCGCATCAAGTTGCTCGACGTCGCCGGCCGGGGACAACGGCCTGCCCGCCGCCACGACGACGGGGATCTTCTTGCGGCCGACATTTCTCGGGTGGTCTTTCGTCCAAATCCGCTGTGCGCCCCAGACGATCAGCGGAACCATCGGAACGCCGGCCTGCAACGCCATCCGCGCCGCTCCGGTCTTGAACTCCTTGAGCTCGAAGCTGCGGCTGATCGTCGCCTCGGGCATCAGGCCGATCACCTCTCCCGCCCGCAGCAACCGGACCGCCTCGGTGTAGGCCTGCGCCCCAGATCCGCGGTCGACTGGAACGGTCTTGGTGTGCTTGATCAGGAAGTTGACGATCTTCACCTGCTGCATCTCGGCCTTGATCATGTAGCGCATGCGTCGCCCCCGGTAATGCACGGCGAGCGCGGCCGGCAACCAGTCCACGTAGCTGGTGTGGTTGATCGCGATCACCGCACCGCCGGTGCGCGGAATATTCTCCAGGTTCTGGTAGGTGATCTTGGTGCCGGTCGCCGCGACCAACGTCTTGGCCGCGATCTCAAGAGTTCGAAAAACCGGCTCCATACCGCTACTCCGACGCGCCCGCCGGATCCGCCCGCTGACGAGCCGCCCGGGCGGCCGCGCGCTGGCTGGCTTCCTCGGCGTCCAACCGGGCAGCCTCCGCCAGGGTCGGGGCGCCGCCGCCGAGCCGGTGCGGCACCCAGAACTCACCAGCCGGATAGGGTCCGTAGGAGTCCTGCACCCGCTCAAGCAAATGCTGCATTCGGGAGTGCAACAACGCCGTCAGCTCGGGCGCCGGCAGCGTCGGCAGGATCGGCTCGCCGACCGCAATCACAATCGGCACTTTTGGCCGGAACAGTTTCTTCGGGTGGTCCTTGGTCCAGATCCGCTGGGCACCCCAGACGATGTGCGGAATGATCGGCACGTCGGCCTCGATCGCCATCCGGGCAGCCCCGGACTTGAACTCCTTGATCTCGAAGCTGCGGCTGATTGTCGCTTCGGGATAGACGCCGACCAATTCACCGGCCTTTAGCCTTTCCACGGCGGCCTCATACGACGCGGCGCCGCTGGACCGGTCCACCGGAATGTGCCGGCAGCCCCGCATGATCGGCCCGGTGATCTTGTTGTCGAAGACTTCCTGCTTGGCCATGAACCGGATCTTGCGCGCGCGGTGCTGCCGGTAGGCGGGTAACCCGGCGAGGGTGAAGTCGAAATAGCTGGTGTGGTTGATGGCGATGACGGCGCCTCCGCTAGCGGGAATGTTTTCTTGCCCGAGGACCGTGAAACGTAGGCCCTGCAAACGCCATGTCAGCCGGACGAGTTGGATGATCGTCCCGTATACCGGTTCCACGGTCATCAACCCTAATCTTTCTGGCTGGGCTGCCACGGCGGGTCTGTCGGCGTGGCTCGTTCAACGGTAGCCGGATTCCGGCTTGAGGCGGAAATCGGTAAGTGTCGGCAACCGCACTGCGGTTTCTAACGAGCGAGAAGGCGGGAGGCTGATGTCGGCCGGATGCAGTCGACGGTCGACGGGTTCGAGCTACGCGCATGGCCGGGTTCCCGACCGGACCCGGGTCGAGCGGGTGTCATTCAGTCCACGGCATGTGGATCGAGGACTGTTGGACCCGGCATTCTGACGGCTGCACCGAGAAAGATCAGCGCCGACGCCGTAGCGGGATCCGCCCGCCATTGGGTGCCGCTGGAGTAATCGACCGAGCTGCCGTCGAATCGGACGTCCCTGATGAACTTGATCCAGACGAGATCCGGGCTACTGTCCATCGTGACGACTCCGACAGCATCCGCTCGCTGAGGGCTCAACCATTCCCGCTCCCCGGTGCCCCCGTTGAGGGAAATCCGACGCTTCTCGATGGCGCGTCGGCATAACTCATCCTTGAGCTCTTTCACGACACCCGTTTGCCCGGGGGGCCGAAGCCCGGTTTCGGATCTCCCGGCGGTGCCGTCGCCACTGGTTGCTGCGCTTTTCCCGGCGGCGATCCGATGGATGCGCAGCAAACGTTACCAGCATTCTCAAGTTGCTGTGCGGGTTATGGTTTGAAAGGCATCCGAGCATGACAGCTACCAACCGGTGTTACGGATAGCTGTAACACGCTGGTTGAACTGCGCGGTGTGCGGTGCCATTTTTTATGGGCGCGCCGATGCGCGCTACCGCTCGGGAGCGTGCCGCCAGACGGCCTACCGGAAACGTGCTGCCGTTAGGACGCCACGTGCACCTGAGCTGGCAGCGCTTCGGCGCGGGCGCTGGAACTTCGACAGCTGGCCTGCGCCACGCGCGAGAAAGCCGAGGGCCTTCGCCCCGCTGAGCCGGGCGCGGCGACCCGCTAGGCTCGGGGCGGCAGATCGGTCTCGCGACACTAGCAATTGAAGGGCATCGGTGCAGGTCACAAGCGTCGGGCACGCCGGCTTTCGGATCGAGACCCGGGCGGGCAGCATCCTGTGCGACCCCTGGGTCAATCCAGCGTACTTCGCGTCATGGTTTCCCTTCCCGGACAATAGCCAACTGGACTGGGACGCCCTGGGCGACTGCGACTACCTGTACGTTTCGCACCTGCACAAGGACCACTTCGACGCGAAGCTGCTCGCTGAGCACGTCAACAAAGACGCCGTGGTGCTGCTGCCGGACTTTCCGGTGCCCGACTTGAAAAATGCGTTGCAGGGCCTGGGATTCCACCGGTTCTTCGAGACCACCGATTCGGTGAAACATCGGATCAGCGGGCCGAGGGGCGACCTCGACGTGATGGTCATCGCGCTGCGCGCTCCGGCGGACGGCCCGATCGGCGATTCCGCGCTGGCGGTTTCCGACGGCGAGACGACGGTGTTCAACATGAACGATGCCCGACCTGTCGATCTAGACGTACTGCATGCGGACTTCGGCCACATTGACGTGCACATGCTGCAGTACTCCGGCGCGATCTGGTACCCGATGGTCTATGACATGCCGGCGCGCGCCAAGGAAACGTTTGGCACCCAGAAGCGGCAACGCCAGATGGACCGCGCCCGTCAGTACATCGCGCAGGTCGGTGCGACGTGGGTGATCCCGTCGGCCGGCCCGCCGTGCTTCCTGGACGCCGAGCTGCGCGAGCTCAACGACGACCACGGCGACCCGGCCAACATCTTCCCCGACCAGATGGTGTTCCTCGACCAGATGCGCACGCACGGACACGATCGGGGCCTGCTGATGATACCTGGGTCGACGGCTGAATTCTCTGGCGCACAACTGGATTCGCTGAATCATCCGCTGCCCACCGATCAGGTCGAGGCGATCTTCACCACCGGCAAGGCCGCCTACATCGCCGACTACGCGGCCCGCATGCAGCCCGTGTTGGCAGCCGAAAAGGCCGGCTGGGCACCCGCCGCCGGCGAGTCGCTGCTTGAGCCGTTGCGCGCGGTGTTCGAGCCGATCATGTTGGCCGGCGACGAGATCTGCGACGGCATCGGCTACCCAGTAGAGTTGGTGATCGGCCCGCAGCGGGTGGTGTTAGACTTTCCCAAACGCACGGTACGAGAAGCGATTTCAGACGAGAAGTTCCGTTATGGGTTTGCCATCGCGCCGGAGCTGGTGCGCACGGTGCTGCGCGACAACGAACCCGACTGGGTTAACACCATCTTCTTGTCCACCCGTTTCAAGGCATGGCGGGTCGGCGGTTACAACGAATACCTGTACACGTTTTTCAAGTGCCTGACCGACGAGCGGATCGCCTACGCAGACGGCTGGTTCGGCGAGGCGCACGACGATACCGCGTCGATCACCCTGGACGGCTGGGAGATTCAGCGACGATGCCCGCACCTGAAAGCTGACCTGTCCCGGTTCGGTGTGGTCGAGGGCACGACGCTGACCTGCAACCTGCACGGCTGGCAGTGGAACTTGGAGAACGGCCGCTGCCTCACCACACGGGGCCATGAGCTTCGGTGCTCCCGGGCATGAGTACCGACGTCTACGATGACGGCCTGGTCCAACTGGACCGGGAGGCGATCACGTTGCGGCGCTATCACTTTCCGTCCGGCACATCGAAGATCATCGCGCTGGACAGGATCCGCGGATACCGGGCCGAACCGTTAGGGCTGTTCATGCACCGGTTCCGCATCTGGGGCAGCTCCGACCTGCGCCGCTGGCTGCCGCTGGACGTGCGGCGCCCGCTGCGGTCAATACTGGTCACCCTGGACGTGCCGGGAACCCGGCCGAGTCCTGCGTGCACACCAGCTGACCCCGACGAGTTCACCACGCTGCTGGACCGGTTGCTGGACCGACGCGACTAGTTGCGCGCCTCAGCGCCCGGCGTCGGCCAGCGCTTGATGAGCCGCGTTATATCCGGGGATGAACGTGATTCCCGGCCCGCCGTGGCATCCGGTGCTGGCCAGGTAAAGCCCGTGGACCGGAATTGGCTGTCCGATAAAGCCGTTCGGCCCAGGCCGGTTGGGGCCGACCTGTTGTGCGTGAAACAGGCCGTGGCAGTAGTCGCCACCCGGGGCGCCGAACATGACGCCCATGTGCTTGGGCGTGAAGGTGGTGTGCCGACTGATGCTGCCCTCGAAGTTGGGCGCCAGCCGAGTGATCTTGTCGATTACCCGTTGGCCCATTTCGACTTTCGCCGCCCCGTAATCCACTTCGCCCTCGATGGGGAACCACAGCGCGAACGCCGACGCGGCGTGCTTGCCCTCAGGTGCCAGGTCGGGATCGTTCTGCGAGGGGATCTGGAAGACGACCGTCGGATCGGCGGGCACGATACCGCGCCGGCAGTCCTCCCACTGCTGCTGGACCTCTTCCGGTGTGCAGAAGATGCCGATCGACGCCTGCATGCTCGGGTCGTTGAGTGCGGTGTAGGGCGCGGCGAACTCGGGCGCCTCGTCCAACGCGAAGTGCATCTGGATGTAGCTACCGCGGTGGTCGATCCGCGCGTAACGTTCGCGGATGTCCGCGGGCAGCACCGCGGGGTCGACCAATTCGTTGACCGTCAGATCGGGCGCGACCGCCGAGATCACGATCGGGGCCGTCACCGTTTGCCCGGCCTCGGTGCGCACCCCGGTGATCTTTGCGTCGCTAACGAGGATTTCGGTGACCTTCGTGCGTAAGCGAAGCTCACCGCCGTCGCTCACCAGCGAGTCAGCCAGGTGCGCCGTCAGCGCGCCGATGCCGCCGCGCAACTTCTTCATCTGCATGGTGTCGCCGTCGGGAACGCCGAGCCCGAAGGCCAGCGCAGCCGCGCTGCCCGGCGTCGCCGGCCCGCGGTAGAGGGTGTTCACCGCCAGCACCGTCATCGAGCCGCGCAGCGCGCCGTGCTTCTCGCGGTCCGGAAGGTAGCGGTCCAGCACGTCGGTGACCGAGCCGAAAAGCATGTCGTCAATCGCCGAACGTTCGAATTCGTTGGTAGCACAGGCATACATCTCGTCGATGGTCTTCGGCGGCGTACCGGCCTCGAACCGCCCGAGCGCACGGGTCGGTGCCTGGGCCCAGCCCATCAGCCCGGCCATGCCGTTGACGGCGTCCGCCCCGTGCACCTCGTTGAGATGGGTGAACAGCTTGATCGGGTCGCTGTACTGGATCATCGGGTCGTCGCCAATACCGCGCAGCGCCACCGACATCACGTCCAGGTCGATGGTCGGCAGGGTGTCCAGGCCGAGCTCGCGGCGGACCACGGGTGCGGTGGGGAACTGCACCGAGCCCGCGATCTCGAACTGGTAGCCGTCGAAAAGCTCCACGGTGGACGCCATGCCGCCCGCGTAGAGCTTGGATTCCAGACACAGCGTGCGCAACCCGGCACGCTGCAGCAACACGGCGGCAGCCAGCCCGTTGTGTCCGGCACCAATGACGATCGCGTCGAAATCGGCCATCTGCTCCCGCCTCTCAAGCCTGCCGCTCTGCTTGCGCAGGCTGGCACGGTTGGAAAGTTTTGTCAATTATGACGAAACTGCATCGCGCGTCCAGGCGGCGGTGATGCCGGCGCGCAGCGACTCCAGCGCCACATGGCACACCCGCGCCAGCTCGCCCAGCGACCGGTTGTCGCCCAGCATCCACACTTCCATCGCGCCGAAGACCGCCGCCGCGATGCATCGCGCAGCCACCGCCGTGCGCAACCGGTCATCGGCCGTCGGGTCGGTGCTGCAGCTACGGCGTTGCAGCTGCGCCTGGATGGCGTCGGCGAAGTCGGCCTGGACATCCTGAATGTGCCGGACGATACGGCCGGGGTCCAGCTCGCCACCCCGGAGCGTGGCGATTTTCGTCACTGCTTCAACGTCATACGGGAACGAGAAAATGGCCGATTGCACCGAATCGATAATCGGTTCGTCGGCCGGCCGGTCGTCCAGTGCTGCGCGAAACCAGTGCAGTCCGGTGTAGTCAGCAAACAGCAGATCGTGTTTGGACCGAAAGTGGCGATAGAACGTCCGCAGTGACACTCCGGCGTCAGCGGCGATCTGCTCGGCCGAGGTCTCTTCGACACCCTGGGCCAGGAATCGCACCAAGGCAGCCTGACGCAGCGCCTCGCGAGTGCGCTCGCTGCGCGCTGTCTGCGCGGGCCGGACCATGGCAGTAAGGTACCTCAGTTTCGTTATGGCAATATTGACAAAACTTAGCCGCGAGGTGAGACTGCGCCAATGGTGTCGCTTCTCGTGCATGCCGTTCTCGGGCTTTCCGTCATCGCCTGGATCGTCGCATCGAACTCGAAGGTCTTCGCCCGCCCGGCCGATGGGCCGTTGTTCACACCGCTGGAAGTGGTGTACTACCTCGTCGGCATCGCGTCGGTGGCGCTGGGCTGGTATTTCAACATCACCTACGTGCAGCAGTACTCGCACGGATCCACCAACCCGCTGTGGGGCGAGCATGGCAGCTGGGCGGAGTACATCCGGTTGATGTTCACCAACCCTGCCGCCAGTTCGGCGAGCCAGGACTACACGATCGCCAATGTCATTCTGCTGCCGCTGTTTACCATCGTCGACGGCTATCGCCGTGGACTGCGGCGGCCATGGCTGTACTTCGTGTCCAGCCTGTTCACCAGTTTCGCGTTCGCGTTCGCCTTCTACTTCGCCACCATCGAGCGGCAGCGGCGTCATGCCCGAATCTCGGCCGCGCCAACGCCGGTGGACGCCTAGGCGGTGAGTCCGTCACTGCGGTAATCACCTTCGTCCACCGCAAAACTGTCCAGCGGCCAGCGATGGTGGCCGGTCTGGTTTCCGCCGCGTCGCTTGGCGACATACATTGCGTCGTCGGCGGCCGCGATCAACTCGGCCAGTAGGTCGACGCTCTCACCGACCCGGTGAGCCGGGTGGATGCCCGCGGTGCCGACGCTGGCAGTGACGCCGAACGACAGGGCGGCGATGACGTCACACAGTTGCTGTGCCCGCGGCTCGACCTCGTCGGGGTGCCAGATGTCGGCGATGACGAACTCCTCGCCGCCGGAACGGCAGATGACTGCGGTGTCATCGGCGGTGTCGCGCAGCGCACGCGCCACCGAGACCAGCGCGTCGTCGCCGGTGCGGTGCCCGTAGTTGTCGTTGAGCTGTTTGAAGCGGTCCAGGTCGATCACGGTGACGACGAAATGGCCGAACTGGTTGCGACCCTGCTCCAAGCGGGCCTTCGCGCGCCGACGAAAGGCCCGCCTGGTCAGCAGGCCGGTGAGCTCGTCGCGTTCGGCCCGCACGGCGTCGGAGCTGAGCGCGTGCACAACTACCTGAATACCGAACGGCACGCCCACATTAAGGAGCAGCAGCAGCAAGTAATCACAGAAGGCGAGGGCGATATTGAATTTCGCCGCCAGGCGGATGCCTACGACAGCGCCGACCAAGCCGGCGACCCCGAAGTTGTAGGCCATCACCGGCGCGGTGTGAAACAGCGCAATGTAGCTGGCCGTAGCCGTGAACGTCGCGCACGTCAGCATTGCGATGAGGGGATCGCGTTGGACCAGCGCGATCAGCGCGATGCTGGCGGTGGCCAGGACGGCGAACAGAATCGCTGCGGTGCGTGTCGGCCAGCGAAAAGCCCATAACAACGCGCCCCACGTGGCTCCGACGAACGCCGCCAGCGTGCAGGCGAGCTGGATCCAGCTTCGCGGTCCGGTCGGGGTCCAAATCGTCGCGAGCGCATCGGTCGCCATACCGCCGGCGATCATCGAGATGGTGATGCGGCTGACGGTGGCCATGCCCCGGGCCTGCAGGTGCGAACTCAACTCGTCGTAATGGTCGGGTTGTCGCCACCACAGACCGGGCCAGCCCATCGCCTTCACCCCCCCTAACGCTGTTGCCCTATCCACGCATGCAGGACGTTGGTGATGATAGTTCAGCGAGAAAGCGTGATCTGACCTTTGCTTTGCGGCGACCGCAACGGCTGGCCGGACCTAGGCCGGCTCCAGCAATTCGGTGCCGACGAATGGCACCAGCGCGTCGGGAACCCGCACACTGCCGTCGGGCCGTTGGTGGTTTTCCAGGATGGCGACCAGCCAGCGGGTGGTGGCCAACGTGCCGTTGAGCGTGGCGGCAATCTGTGGCTTGCCGGCGGCGTCGCGGTAGCGGGTGGCCAGCCGGCGGGCCTGGAAGGTGGTGCAGTTCGACGTCGACGTCAGCTCACGGTAGGCGCGCTGCGTCGGCACCCATGCCTCGCAGTCGAATTTGCGGGCGGCCGACGAGCCGAGATCGCCTGCGGCCACGTCGATTACCCGATAGGGCACCTCGATGCAGGCCAGCATTTCTTGCTGCCAGCCCAGCAGCCGCTGATGCTCGGCCTCGGCCTCGTCCGGAGTGCAGTAGACAAATCCTTCGACCTTGTCGAACTGGTGCACCCGGATGATGCCGCGGGTGTCCTTGCCGTAGCTGCCGGCTTCGCGGCGGAAGCATGACGACCAGCCGGCGTAGCGCAGCGGCCCACCGGACAGGTCCAGGATCTCGTCGGCGTGATAGCCGGCCAGCGGCACTTCGGAGGTACCGACCAGGTACAGGTCGTCGGCTTCCACCCGGTACACCTCGTCGGTGTGGGCACCCAGGAAGCCGGTGCCCGACATCACCTCCGGACGCACCAGCACCGGTGGGATGACCGGGATGAAACCGTTGTCGGTCGCCAACCGGATCGCCAGCTGCAGCAGCCCCAACTGCAGCAAGGCCCCCCGACCGGTCAAGAAGTAGAACCGCGAGCCGGACACCTTGGCGCCGCGCTCCATATCGATCAGGCCCAGCGCCTCGCCGAGTTCCAGGTGGTCTTTCGGATTGTCGATCGCCGCGGGCTCACCGACGACTTCGAGAACGGCGTAGTCGTCCTCCCCGCCGGCGGGGACGCCGTCGATGATCACGTTCGAGATCGCCATGTACGCAGCGGTGAACGCCGCCTCGGCGTCGGCCTGCTGGGCTTCCGCGGCCTTCACCTCGTCGGCCAGGTCGCGGGCCTGCTGCAGCAGCGCCGGGCGCTCGTCAGCAGAGGCGGCGCCCACCTTCTTACTGGCCGCCTTTTGGTCGGCGCGCAGCGAATCGGCTGCCGAGATCGCGGTCCGCCGGGCGGTGTCGGCCGCCAGCAGCGTGTCGACCAGGGCCGGGTCCTCGCCGCGGCTGGTCTGGGATTGGCGCACAGCGTCCGGGTTTTCGCGGAGCAACTTCAGGTCAATCACGGGCTAGAACCCTACGCGGAAGCCGCCCGCCGGCCATAACCACATGACGTTACTTCTGCAACAGCCGTCACGGGACGCGGTGGGCCTGTCAGAATGGAGCCAATGTCGAACGATTCCGAGCAGCAGAAGTCACCGGCCAACCGGCCTGGACTTCGGCTACCGCGGGTCGAGTGGTTGACGGCTCTGCAGGCCTCGGCCACCCGGCGCGCGCTGATGCTGACCGCGCTGGGCGGTCTGCTCATTGCCGGGCTCGTCACCGCCCTTCCGATTGGTGCCGGTCCCGGTCGGCTGACCGGCTACATCGACCCCGTGCCCAGCACGGGCTCCAATGGCAATGACGCGTTCAACCGCGCCAGCAGCGGCAACTGCCTGATGTGGCCGGATCGGATGCCCGAAGCCGCGACGATCGTCGACTGCAAGGACGAGCACCGCTTCGAGGTCGCCGAGTCCATCGACATGCGGACGTTCCCCGGTTCGGAGTACGGCCCGGACGCCCCGCCGCCGTCGGCCACCCGTATCGAGCAGATCAGCCAGGAGCAGTGCGAGTCGGCGGTGCGCCGCTACCTGGGCGCCAAGTTCGACCCCAACAGCAAGTTCGTCATCAGCATGTTGTGGTCCGGCGACAAAGCCTGGCGGCAATCCGGCGAGCGGCGGATGCTGTGCGGCTTGCAGCTGCCCGGCACCGGCAACGAACAAATCGCCTACACGGGCAAGGTCGGCGACGTCGACCAGTCCAAAGTCTGGCCGGACGGCACCTGCCTGGGCATCGACCCCTCGACCAATCAACCCACCGATATTCCAATCGATTGCGCGGCGCCGCATGCGATGGAGGTCACCGGCACAGTCAACCTGCTGGCCAAGTTCCCCGACGCGCTGCCTCCAGAACCCGAACAGGACGCCTTCATCAAGGACTCCTGCAACCGGCTCACGGACGCCTACCTCGCGCCGGTGCAGTTGCGCAGCACCACACTGACGCTCATCTACAGCACCCTGTCGTTGCCGAGCTGGTCGGCCGGTAGCCGGCAGGTTGCCTGCAGCATCGGGGCGACCCTGGGTAACGGTGGCTGGGCGACGTTGCTCAACAGCGCCAAGGGGCCGCTCAAGATCAACGGCCAGCCGCCGGTTCCGCCACCGGACATCCCGGCCGAGCGACTGAACCTGCCGCCGATCCCGGTTACTCCGAACACCGGCGGCGGATCGTCTGCGTCGGCCGGATCGTCCTCGGGCGGATCGTCGTCCAGTGGATCGTCGAGCGGATCGAACAGCCAGCGGCAGGGCAACCAACACCTTCCGGGACAGCAACCGGCCCCGCCTGAGCAGCCCGCGCCGCCACAGCCGGCCCCGGGGGCGCCGCCCCCCGAAGCACCGCCGCCGCCGGCTCCCGAAGCGGCGCCACCTCCGCCGCCTCCGCCGCCTGCCCCGGAGGCCCCGGCACCGCCACCACCTCCACCTCCACCTCCTCCTCCGGGCGGATAACTGGTGGCCGTGCGGATGGATCGGCAACGGTTCGACGAGCTGGTGTCCGACGCGCTCGACCTGATCCCACCGCAACTGGCCGCGGTGATGGACAACGTGGTGGTGCTGGTCGACGGCCGTAACGCCGAGGAAGACGACCTGCTCGGCTTATACGAGGGTGTGGCGTTGACCGAACGCGACTCCCATTACGCCGGCTCGCTGCCGGACACCATCACGATCTACCGCGACGCGCTGTTGGACGTCTGCGACGACGAGGACGAGGTCGTCGAGGAAGTGAAGATCACCGTGGTCCACGAGATCGCCCACCACTTCGGCATCGACGACGACCGGCTGCATGAACTCGGCTGGGCCTGAGGAACTTAACCCCGTGCCGCCGGGCGCGGCGCCGCAGATCTGTCGGCGATCAGTGCTAAGAACGGCGCATGACGACAGAGTGCCGCGACTGCCGGGCAGGGTTGGACCACTGCCACGGCACGATCATTCGCCACTGGTTGCACCGGTCGGAGTGCACCGAGGACGGCTGCACCAGCCCGGAGCTGATGCCGCACGCCTTCGTCGTCGACTGCGACGCGGTCGGTTGCGACTGTGCTGAGGTGGGCGCACCGTCCACCGTGGCGGTCTGAACCCGACCGCCGTCAGCCCATCGGGTCGGTGCCCGACTCCACTGCGTCGGTCACCGGCGTGGCCGGAGTGTCAGTGAGTTCCGGGCTAAACGGCGGCGTCAGGGTCCCCCACTGCACGCAGCTCCAGCGGCCGTCGGTGACCGGCGCCAAGACCACCGCCTCGGTGTTGTGGAGATGATGATCGAGCACGAAGCTGCTTTCGACGCCGGCCAGAATGGCGGCCGTCAGCCGAATCGCCGCGCCGTGGCTGACGACGACGATGTCGCTGGTCCAGGCGTCGTCGTCGAGATAGCGCATGCGTAGGTCGGTCAGCACCGGCGTGTAGCGGTCCAGCACCTGGTTGGCGGTCTCGCCGCCCGGCATCGGCACGTCCCGCTCCCCCTGGTGCCAGCGCTGGTAGATGGCGTTGAATTCGGCGACCGCATCGTCGTCGCTGCGATTTTCCAGGTCGCCGACCTGCACTTCGTGGATGCCGGTCACCTCGCTGGCCAGCACGTCGACCTGGGCGCTGATCTCCGCGGCAGTCTGCACCGCGCGAGTCGCCACCGAATGCAGCAACAGTCCGGGCCGCGACGTTGCCGTGCGCGCGAAGTCGCGCGCCTGTTCACGGCCCAACGGTGTCAGCTCCGCCCCCGGCGGGCGGGTGTCCAAACGTTTGTCGACATTGCCGTACGACTGACCGTGCCGGACCAAGACCAGCCGACCGCTCATCGCGCCGAGCCTTCGCCCGTCGGCCCTCCACGCAGGGCCGCCAGCCAGCGCGACGCCTCGTCCATGTCTGGTGGCGGCGAGCCGGCAAGCACTCCGGTCGGCCAGGAACCCAAGTAGCGCACGTCGGTACAACGTCGGTGCAGCGCCTTGAGTGCCTCGGCGACGGCGTCGTCGTCGATGTGGCCGACGCAGTCCAGGAAAAACACGTAAGTACCCAATTCGGTTCGGGTGGGCCGGGATTCGATACGGGTCAGGTCGATGCCGCGCATCCCGAACTCAGCGAGCGCCGACACCAGCGCGCTCGGCGCGTTGTCGACCCGCAGCACCACCGATGTGCGATCGGCGCCGGTGCGGGCCGGCGGCAGCCCCGGCGGACCAACCAGCACGAAACGGGTGCGCGCATTGGCTTCGTCGACCACGCCTTCGGCCAGCGTCGACAACCCGCGCTGGGCGGCGGCCAACGGCGAACTCACCGCGGCGTCGACGTGGCCGTCGGCAACTTGCTGCGCGGCGTCGGCGTTGGAATTGGCCGGCCGAAGCTCGGCAGTGGGTAGATGGGCGGCCAGCCACCGCCGTACCTGCGCCGCGGCGACCGGGAAGGCGGCCAGCGTGCGCACGTCGGCGGCGGTCAGACCCTGTTTGACGACGATGCTGAACGCCACATCCAGCGTCAGCTCGGCGAACACCTGTAGCGGCATTCCGATCGCCAGGCTGTCCAGGGTGGGCGTCACCGAACCGTCGATCGAATTCTCGATCGGCACGCAGGCATACGCGGCCGCGCCGTCGCGCACGGCGTCAAGCGCGGCGGTCGTGCTGTCGACCGGCAACCGCCGCACGGTATCCGGGCTGTGCTCCGGAATCATGCCGGCGTCGATCATCTGCAGCAGCGCCGCATCGGTGAAGGTCCCTTCGGGGCCGAGATACGCGATGCTTGCCACGACCAAAACCCTATCGGGTCGTACGTCTTGCGCCGTCCGATCATCCCTAGTTAAGTTAGGCTTACCTCACTTGCTCAAGGATGGTCAACGATGACACTTGCCGACTGCCCGGCGCCCACGACGGCCGAGCGGATCCGCAGCACCTGCGTCCGAGCGGGCGACGCGCTACTCGCCATTGAGGGCGCAGTCGGCGCCGAGCCGCTCACCACTCCCCTGCACCATCTGCTGGCCGACGGTTCGTTCGCCGTGACCGTGCCAGTCGATTGCGAGGCCGACGGAGCGCAGGCCGTGCTGGAGTTGGCCGACTACGCGCCGCTGCCACTGCGCGAGCCGGTGCGCTCGCTGGTCTGGATCCGCGGGCGGCTGCACCGGGTGCCGCTGCCGGCCGTGCACCGACTGCTCGACAAGATTGCCGCCGAGCACTCGAACCCGGCGCTGCTGCAGGTGCAGACCCTCCACTCCGCGCCACCTGCCGACGTGTTCGCTGAGGACACCCGCTACCTGCTGGCGCGACTGCAGGTCGAGTCGGTGGTGGTCACCGACGCGACCGGCGCCGAGGCCGTCGACGTGGGAACCCTGCTCGCCGCGCGTCCCGACCCGTTCTGCACGTTCGAATCGTGCTGGATCCGGCACCTGGACACCGCGCACCGCGACGTGGTCGCCCGACTGGCCGCCCGCCTGCCCCCGCGGCTGCGGCGCGGCGATGTCCGCCCGCTCGGGGTGGATCGCTACGGCGTCCGGTTACGCGTCGAAACCGCCGAGGGCGACCGCGACGTCCGGTTGCCCTTCCGCCAGCCGGTCGACGACGTCGCCGGGCTGGGCCAGGCCATCCGGGTGCTGATGGGCTGCCCGTTCGTTAACGGGTTGCGGGCCCGCCGAGACTGAGCCGGTTACCGTGTCGAGGTGACCTGGCCCCGCACGGACGCCGACGGAAGGCTGACGCAACGCCGCGCGTTGCGCATCGAGCTCGTCATCGTGTTGGCCGTGACGTTCGGTCTGTCCGCCGTCACCGCGGTCCTGCAACTTGCCGACTCCGTCCTGCGTAACCTCAGCGCTCAGCGGGTCCCGCTCAACCCGCGGCGGTCTTACTTCGACCTGATCGACCTCGGCCTCAATCTGACCTTCGTCGTGCAGCTGATCGCTTGGGGCGCGCTCGGCCTGTACCTGTTGTGGCGCAGCGGATTAAGCCCCGCCCGGATCGGGCTGGCGCGTTTGCGTTGGCGCGCAGATCTGGGCGGCGGCGTCGGCCTGGCCGCATTGATCGGCCTGCCCGGGCTGGCGCTCTATCTGGTGGCCCGGGCTTTGCACCTCAATGCCGCGGTTGTCCCGTCCAGCTTGAGTGACACCTGGTGGCGGGTGCCGATGCTGCTGCTGGTCGCCTTCGCCAACGGCTGGGCCGAAGAGGTCATCATCGTCGGTTATCTGCTCACCCGGTTGGAGCAGCTGGGCGTCGGCTCGCGGGCCGCGCTGGTGTCGTCGAGCGTGCTGCGCGGCACGTATCACCTGTATCAGGGATTCGGCGCCGGGCTGGGCAATGTCGTGATGGGCCTGGTGTTCGGATATGCGTGGCAGCGCACCGGGCGGCTGTGGCCGCTGGTGATCGCGCACGGGATCATCGACGCCGTGGCTTTCGTCGGGTATGCCCTACTGGCCGGTCATCTGCACTGGCTGCATTGATGAACGACGACCGTGCCCCGGGCCGGCGCCGGCGTTCACCGCGACCAGAACCCTCGCAGGTGATTCGCCGCGACCCCGGCTACCGGCCGCCGGCCAAGCCGCCACCACCCAAGCCGGCCGCGCCCGAAGCCCCGACCTTGCGGCTTCGTCGGCCCGGCGCGCCGCCGGCGCGGCCACTCAAGCCCCGCCGCAAACGGGCATGGGGCCAACTGATTTCGCTGACATTGGTGATCGTCGTCCTGCTGATCAGCGCCGGCATCCTGGGCGGCACGCTGTGGCTGGAGACGGCACTGCACCGTGAGCCGGTGCTGACGGACTACCCCGGCCGTCCGGCGTCCGGGCGCGGTAGCACGTGGCTGCTGGTCGGCTCGGACAGCCGGCAAGGCCTCACCGTAGAGCAGCAGCAGGCGCTGGCGACCGGCGGCGACACCGGCAACGGCCGGACCGACACCATGCTGCTGGTTCACGTGCCGGCGCTGGGGTCACGCACGCCGACGACAGTGGTGTCCATACCGCGCGATTCCTACGTGCCGATTCCCGGTTACGGCCGCGACAAGCTCAACGCGGCGTTCGCGATCGGTGGAGCGCCGCTGCTGGCGCAGACGGTCGAACAGGCCACCGGATTGCGGCTCGACCATTACGCCGAGGTCGGATTCAGCGGGTTCGCCGGGCTCGTCGACGCGCTCGGCGGAATCACGGTCTGTCCGACCGCGCCGATGAACGATCCCCTTGCCGGCATCGACCTGCCGGCCGGGTGCCAAAAGCTGGACGGCCGCGACGCGCTGGGCTATGTCCGTTCCCGGGACACCCCGCGGGCCGACCTCGACCGCATGGTCAACCAGCGGCAGTTCGTGTCGGCGGTGTTGGACCGCGCCGCGAGTCCGACGGTGTGGCTCAACCCGTGGCGGTGGTATTCGGTGGCGCATGCGGCGACCGGCGCCTTGATCGTCGACCACGGCGATCATTCCTGGGATATGGCCTGGCTGGGCTGGGCGCTGCACGGGTCCACCACCGCGCTGACCGTCCCGCTCGGCGAGTTCACCGGCAGCGACGTCGGCTCGGTTGTGGTCTGGGATCACGAGAAGGCCGCCCGATTGTTCGACGCGCTGGCCGCCGACCAGCCGGTCCCGTCAGCCGTTCTCAATTAACGGCGCCGGCGGCCGGCGGGGGCCGGCTCTAGCGGTCGACTAATGCAGGTCGGCGCCGGTCAGGCCCTGATCGGGTGCGTCGAGCCACGCTTTGACGCGACCGGGATGGTTAGTGGCCAGCCACGCTACCCCGACGTCGCGGCAGAAGATGACGTCCTCGTAGGTCTCCGGAGTCCAGCAGTACAGGGCCCGGCCCTGGGCGGCTGCCCGGTCGACGAGCTCGGGGTGTTCGCGAAGGGTGGCCAGCGAGGGTCCGACCGCGGTGGCCCCGACAGTGCTGGCCGCGCTGCTGCTGAGATATCGATGACTCTTGCCGAGCAGCACCGTGGGCAGCAGCGGCGCCGCCCGCCGGATTCGCCACAGCGCGGAGGCGGAAAACGACATCACCACCGCCCGGGACCGGTCCGCGGACGGCGGTGCGGCGATGCCGAAGCGGTGCAGGAGCGCCAATACCTTGCTTTCCACCAGTGCGCCGTACCGGACGGGATGCTTGGTCTCGATGAAAATCTTCACCGGCCGCTTCCAGTCCAGTACCAGTCCGACAAGGGTCTCCAACGTCAACAGGCCGGTGTTGCCATGGGCGCCGTCGGCGCGCCAACTGCCATGCCACGCCCCGTATTCCAGCTCGCGCAACTGCGCGAGTGTCATCGTGCTGACCAGACCGGCGCCGCTGGACGTCCGGTCAAGCCGGCGATCGTGCACACAGACCAGATGTCCGTCGCGGGTGAGCCGAACATCGCATTCGACGCCGTCGGCGCCCTCCCGCAGCGCGAGATCGTATGCGGCCAAAGTGTGTTCGGGCAGGGTGCCCGACGCACCGCGGTGGGCCACGACGAACGGGTGCCGAGAGACCATGTCGTCGGCCCGCGTCATGCCACTATGCTGCCGGTTCCTCACCCGACAACTCAACTGCAGGAGCCGATCCCGCTGTGGGGGTTCCATCGTCAGCGACGACCACCCAGCGATGGGCGGGCCGCTCGACCGGCTTGCGCTCAAAGCCCTCGAACAGTCGCTGGGTCGCAAACGCAGCGGCCAGTGCAAGCAGGTAGGCCACGATGATGGCCACCGTGTTGTTGGCGATGCCCTGGGCATCCTGCGCCCCGCTGGTGACCGATGCAAAGACCGACGTCACGCTGCTCAGCAGCCAGAGCAGCCACCATCCAAAGATCAGCCCGCGCAGCGCGGTGTAATTGTCCTCCGTTTTCGCCAGCTCGATGACGTACACCAGCGACCAAACCGCGGCCAGCAGCGGCATACAACTCAGCACCACGCAGCCGGCCATCAATGCCCAGCTGGCCGAATGACCGGTAGTAATCCGGACAACGGCGAACATGATCGCCAACGCCATTGCCGCCGATGGCGGCAGCAGGCAGCCGGCCCGCAACGCCCACGGCGTACGGGTCTCCGATCTGCCGCAATGCGCGAAAGCAACGGCACGACGTGCGATCAACCACCGCGTGAGCACCACGGCGTAGGCGATCACCGCCGTGATCGCAGCCAGGCTGGCCAACACACACAGCAGCGCCGCGGCGTCAGCCACCAGCCAATTCAGCAACGTGTTGCGGTTGATGATCAGCAACAGATAGCGGATCAGATGAACCAGAGCCGCAATGCCCAGCGCCAGGGCAGCCGCGAAGAACGCCGCATGCACCCGGCTGGCCGGTGGCGCTTGCCGCGCCGTCGAACCCGGCCCGGCGCCATCCCGCTCGACGCGGTCCTGCAGACCCCAGCGCGGTATCACTGGATAGCGCGGGGTCGGCCCGAGCGGTCGCCGCCGACGTCGGGGCGGTGGTGGCGGGCCAGGCCGCACCGCAATCCAGCGATAGCCCGGTGGTAACCGCGGCGCTGACGTCGGCCGTGGGCCGGCACCCCAGCGTGGATCGACCTCAGGGGTCTCCGACGACGGCACCAGCAGTCTGCCGCGGCAGCGCGGACACCACTCACGCTGGCGGTCACGGACATTCCAGCGTGTGCCGCACCGCGAGCACACTTGGATCATTGGCGCCGCTCCTCCTCATCGCTGCGCTCTGCATCGTCGCCGACGCGGATCATTGGCGCCGCTCCTCCTCATCGCTGCGCTCTGCAACGTCGCCGACGCGGATCACCGCATCAGCCTAACTGTCAAAACCGGCAGCTCGGCGATGGTGCTCGTGGGACGGCCGGTCAGACGCTGCCAGAGCAGCCGTTATCGGTGACCACCGACCGTCCGGCGTTGGCCCATGCCAGCATCCCGCCACTGACGTTGACGGCTTTATACCCATTGCCCGCCAAGAATTTCGCGACTTGCTGCGAACGCCCGCCGACCTTGCAGATGACGTACAACGTCGCCTGTGGGTCGATCTCGTTGAGCCGGGCCGGCACCTCACCCATCGGGATGTGCCGGGCGTCCGCGGCGTGACCGCGCTGCCACTCGTCGTCCTCACGCACATCTAGCAACACCGTCCCCGGGCCGAATTCGGCGGGCAGGCCGGCGACATCTGTCTGTGCGACCACGGGTTCACTGTCCATGGGCTTGATCTTGGCACGCGGCAACACGCCGCGGAGCGGGCCCCGCCCAGCTACCAAGCGGTATCCACAGTTTCCACAGGTTTATCCACAACCGGCTGACCGGTGTCGGTCACGTTGAACGCACGGTCAATACGCCCGACAGCTGTACGACTGTGGATAACACCGTGCGGATTCCACGTCGCGATCGACCGTCCCCGCGGACGCTTAGCGAATTCTTAACGCGCGCCAGCCGACGCGCCGGTTACCCGGTATGGGGGATGTCACAGCCCATCCGCCCCGCCGACCACCGGCCCGGCCGATCCGGATGGCGTCGATTCGGGCTCGCCCGCTCCCGGCGCTCAGCAAAAAGGTGCTGGTCAGCTACCCGGTTTTCGCTGAATTTTCCCGCCGGTTCAGCAAGGGGTTATGATCGCGGTCACTGAACTAGCTGTGACTCATCTCACTGGGGGAGAGTTGGACGTGAAGGTCGGCATCATCCGATGACAACGCAACCGATCGGGCCGCGGTCGGCGGGATCCTCGTCGCGCTGGTACGCCGATTCGCCCATGTGCAATCGCTCCTACTTGCTCGCCGGTTTGCGCGCCGGCCTGATCGCGCTGGTTTTGCTGGCGGTCCTCGCCGTCATCGTTTGGTTCTGAAATCCCGCCGCGGGGTATTCACGCTTCGCACTCGTTCTTGCGGTGCACGCGGCGATGGAGCAGGGTTGACGTGGTTGACTAACCCACGCCGAGGCCCCGCTAACAGCCTGCAAGTGGAGCGTCAGAATTAGATCGGCAACGATCATCGAAGGAAGGAACCCCGTGGCTGAATACACTTTGCCCGACCTGGACTGGGACTACGGAGCACTGGAGCCGCACATCTCGGGTCAAATCAACGAGCTTCACCACGACAAGCACCACGCGACCTACGTCAAGGGTGCCAACGATGCCCTCGCCAAGCTGGAGGAGGCGCGCGCCAAAGAGGATTTCTCGGCCATTCTGCTTTATGAGAAGAACCTCGCGTTCAATCTGGCCGGCCACGTCAATCACAGCCTGTGGTGGAAGAACTTGTCCCCCAACGGTGGCGACAAGCCGACCGGTGAGCTCGCGACAGCGATTGATGACGCCTTCGGTTCATTCGACAAGTTCCGCGGTCAGTTCACCTCGGCTGCCACCACCGTGCAGGGTTCGGGTTGGGCGGCGCTGGGCTGGGACAGCCTCGGCCAGAAGCTGCTGGTATTCCAGGTCTACGACCATCAGACCAACTTCCCACTCGGCATCGTTCCACTGCTGGTGCTCGACATGTGGGAGCACGCCTTCTATTTGCAGTACAAGAACGTCAAGGCCGACTTCGCCAAGGCGTTCTGGAACGTCGTGAACTGGGAAGACGTGCAATCGCGTTATGCGACGGCGACTTCCAAGGCCAAGGGGCTGATCGCCGGCTGACGCCAGTTGAATTCGCCTGCTCGGGGCGTCGCGCCATTTCGCGCGGCGCCCCGTTCACTATTTCGGCCGTGTTTCTTTTTTGCACTTGTTGCAGCCGGTTGCTCGTGTCAACTTGCGGGTATTCCCAGGCTGACGCATGCTGAGCTATCGACCCACCGGCGTATCACTGGATACCCGAACCGAAGTATGGCGGAGGGCGAAATGGAAACGGGGTCAGGCCGGGCCATTGAGGTGGCCCCATTTCATTCCCACGGTGCCCTGAAAGGGTTTGTGATCTCCGGCCGTTGGCCGGACTCGACGAAGGAGTGGGCGCAACTGTTGATGGTTGCGGTCAGAGTAGCGTCACTGCCCGGCTTGTTGGACACCACAACGGTTTTCGGTGCTCGTGAGGAATTGCCTGACACTCCTGCCCCGGGCACCGTCGGCCTGGTGCTGGCGGAGGGTCCGGTGGTTGGCGAATCCGCCATCAAGCCAGGATATTTCGCCGATCACCAACCACCGGCGCTGTTGATGCTGCATCCACCCTCGGAGACCACACCGTCGTTGCCCGAATGCAACGGCGCGGCGTCGGGATGCGTGCTGCTGCCTGGGCTGCCCTATCTCGGCCTGGAACACCGCGCGGCCTGGGTCGAGGCAGAAGCCGACGGCACGATCACGTCGATGGTCAGCCGGGTGGGAGTCGACCCCATCAGTCATCCCGATACCGCGATCTTGGCAATGCTGCTAGCTGCTTAACGATTTTCACCGATCACACCGCTGGCAAATGGGCGCGACGGGGTGTACTCAGGTCGCGGTCATGCCCGAAAACCGCGCTCGCAGGTACCTGGGCAGGCGACGACAGCAAATAGGCTTTTCGCGACGTCGGTGCGCCGTGCCGGTTGCCGTGAAGTCCGATGCACCGGACCGCCGAAGTCACGCGCTGGCAGGAGCTCGATGCAAGCATGACCAACCGCGACACAATTCGCTTGCTACAACATGAGAATTCGCTGAAGATCGTGCTTGTCGCGCGGTGACGGCGTCGTCAACAAGCGCCATCGCCGTCGACAGCAATTGCCGTCAAGTTTGCACTTGGTTGCGGCGATAACTCTCGCTACGATGATCAGCAAATACCTTTCAAGGAATTATTTGTTCTACCGACCTGTGGAGGTCATATCGATGAGCACGACGTTTGCTGCCCGCCTGAACCGCCTGTTCGACACGGTTTATCCGCCCGGACGGGGGCCGCATACCTCCGCTGAGGTGATCGCGGCGCTCAAGGCGGAAGGCGTAACGATGTCGGCTCCCTACCTGTCGCAGCTACGCTCCGGCAACCGCACGAACCCCTCGTCGACCACCATGGCCGCGCTGGCGAACTTCTTTCGCATCAAGCCCGCATACTTCACCGACGACGAATATTACGAAAAGCTCGACAGGGAGCTGTCGTGGCTGATGACCATGCGCGATGAGAACGTTCGGCGCATCGCCCTTCGCGCCAGCGATCTGTCCCCGGAGGCGCAACACGACATCGTGCAGCGTGTTGATGAGCTGCGCCGCAAGGAACACCTGGACGCCTAGCCCGCTGGCCCGCCCCGCTAGGGTTGGCCCATCGATGGGGCACACGCACCTCGACAGTCGACGGGATACCGGGGAGGCGGCCGCGAATGGGACTGTTCGGCAAACGAAAAACCCGTGCGACGCGTCGTGCCGAAGCCCGCGCCATCAAAGCCCGGGCCAAACTTGAGGCGAAGCTGTCTGCCAAAAACGAGGTCCGGCGGTTCAAAGCCGCGCAACGAGCCGAATCGAAGGCTCTCAGAAGCCAGTTGAAAGCACAGCGAGACAGCGATCTTACGGCGTTGAAAGTCGCCGAGACCGAACTCAAAGCGGTGCGAGAGGGCAAGTTGTTATCACCGACGCGAATTCGCCGAATCCTGACGGTTTCTCGGCTTCTCGCTCCGATCGTGGTGCCGGTGGCCTACCGGGTCGCGATCGCCGCCCGCGGGTTCATCGACCAGCGACGCGCCGACCAGCTGGGCGTTCCGCTCGCCCAGATCGGTCAGTTCTCCGGGCACGGCGGCCGGTTGTCCGCCCGCATCGCCGGCGCCGAGCAATCGTTGCGCGCGGTGCAGGAAAAGAAGCCCAAGGATGCCGAGACCAAGCAATTCGTGGCCGCGATCTCCGAACGGCTCACTGACCTGGCGGCGGCCGTCACCGCTGCCGAGAACATGCCCGCCACCCGCCGACGTTCCGCACACAGCGCGATCTCCCGTCAACTCGACGAGATCGACGCTGACCTGATGGCGCGGCTCGGACTGACCTGAATCCGCTGAAGCCACCGTGACCCGCCAATGCAGCCTGACCCGCCGATGCAGGAGAGAAAGGATTAGCACTCGGATGTCCCGGCACCGCAATCTGGTTTGGCGCGCACTGATCTCGGCCGCCGCCATCGCCACGCTTTACCTCGGATCGGCCGCGGCCATCGCCCCGGCGTCAGCCCATGTCCATGCCAGCAGCGACGACGCCGTCCGCGCCGGCATGGCGCTGGTCACCTTCCAGGTGCCCAACGAGTCCCCAACAGGGTCGGCCACCACCGCACTTACCGTCGACCTGTCGAATGTCAGTTCCGTGCAGACCGAAGCGCAGCCCGGTTGGACGGCCAAGCTGGATCGCGATGCGGCGTCTGGCATCGCCCATTCGGTCACCTGGACGGCAGCACCAAACGGGGGAATCCCGGTCGATCAATTCGGGCTGTTCCGGATTTCGGTGAAGCTTCCCGACGCCGACACCGTCAGCTTCCCGGCCACCCAGACCTACGCCGACGGCTCGGTGGTCAAGTGGGATCAGCCGTCGGCGCCCGGCGGGCCCGAGCCGTCCAACCCGGCGCCGATGCTGACGCTCACCGGCGGTCCGGCGTCGCCGGCCACCCATCACCCACACCCCGCCAGCACCACCGCTCCGACTGCGGCAGCTGCGCCTGAGACGCAAAAGTCAAGGCCCGCAACCGATAACACTGCCCGCCTAGTCGCTGGAGCTGCGCTGCTTTTCGGTGCCCTGGGTATCGGTATCGCGCTGGTCACTCGACAGAGATGAACCTGCGAGCACGCGTCGTCGCGATGAGTCTGCTGCTGGCAGCAGTCGCGCTCGGCGTCACCTTGACCGCCGGAAACGCCAACGCGCACGCCGCCCGGGTGTCGGTCGACCCCGCCGAGAATGCCGCCGTCAGTACCGGCCCGGCCCGCGTCCGCGCGACTTTCAACGAGGATCTGCAAACCACGTTCGCCGCGATGACCGTCGTCGGCCCGGACGGCAACCTGTGGACGTCCGGACAACCGCAGGTGCAGGGCCCGGTCGTCAGCGTCGGCCTACGGCCCCTGGGACCGACCGGAAACTACACAGTGAATTACCGGGTGACGTCGGCAGACGGGCACGTGGTGGCCGGATCGTGGTCATTTCGGCTGATGGCATCCGGCACCGGAACACCCGGGCCGGCGGCGGATGCCGCCGATAATGCGCCCGACGACGTCCCCGTCTGGCCGTTCGCCGTCGGCGCGGTGGTGCTCGTGGGTGGCGCGGTGCTGTGGCAGATGCGGAATCGGCCCTGAACGCCCGACCTCCGGCCGACCCGACTAGCCCGGATTGTCCGCACGGCGATCCTGGCATGATGGATCCGACTGCTGGTGGACATGGCCGCTGTAGCGGTTGTACCCGACGAGAAACTGCATAGGAGCTCACCGCATGGCAGATCCGCAGGATCGACCGGACGATTCACCCGAATCCGCGCCCGACGCTGCGCCGGCACCGCCCACCCCACCGGCCGACACTGCCCCGCCGAAGCCGCCCGAGCACGCCGCGGACATGTCGACACCGGCCAAAGTGCCGGATAAACCCGCCAAGAAAACCCCCGCCAAAAAAGCACCGGCCAAGGCTGCGAAAAACAGCGAGCAGGCCGCAGCAAAGAAAGCGGCAGCTAAGAAGGCCGCCGCCAAAAAAGCACCCGCGAAGAAAGCCGTCAAGAAAGCACCGGCTAAGAAGGCCCCCGCCAAAAAGGTCGAACCCAGCCCCGTCAAGCCACCGAGTCAGCCGGCAGCGCCGCCACGGATCGGCACCAATGGTCAGCTTGCCGCAGCCGCTAAAGATGCTGCGGCACACGCGAAATCAACGGTGGACGCGGCGCGCAACCCGGTTGCCGGCGAAGCGCTGTTGCCGTCAGCCGGCCGGTCGCCGCTGCCCCTGGCGGTGGCCATCGCGGTCAGTCTGCTGGCGTTGCTGCTGATACGCCAGCTTCGTCAACGCGGCGAGTCGCGATGACTAGCATGGCCCGGTGACCCTGATATTCCGGCCCACGGCTGACTTAGTCGACGACATCGGACCCGACGTACGCAGCTGCGATGTCCAATTCCGCCAGTTCGGCGCGCGAGCGCAATTCGCCGGTCCGATTACCACGGTGGGGTGCTTTGAAGACAACGCTCTGCTGAAGTCGGTGCTGTCCACACCGGGCGACGGCGGCGTGCTGGTGATCGACGGCGACGGCTCGTTGCACACCGCGCTGGTCGGCGACGTTATCGCCGATTTGGCCCACGCCAACGGCTGGGCCGGGCTGATCGTGCACGGTGCCGTTCGCGATGCCGCGGCCCTGCGCGGCATCGACCTCGGCATCAAGGCGCTCGGCACCAACCCCCGCAAGAGCGGCAAGACCGGCGCCGGCGCGCGAGACGTCACGGTCCGTTTTGGCGGAGTGGAATTCGTGCCAGGCGACATCGCCTACAGCGACGACGACGGCATCGTCGTCGTCACCGCGGCCGATACCGACTAAACTGCCAGGACGGCGGGCTTTTTCGAGAAGTGCAGCGCGTCGTCGTCGACCCGCCCACGCCGGATCAGCTGAAGGTCGAACAGATAGTTCTGCTTGAGCCGCCACGGGCTGACGGAACCCGCCTTGGGCAGATAGTCCAGCGCCCGCAGCACGTATCCCGGTGTGAAATCCATCAGCGGACGCTCGTCCACCGAGTCGCCCGGATGCTGCGGCACCACGGTTTCGAAGCCCTGTGCATCCATGTAATTGAGCACACGGCACACGAACTCCGACACCAGGTCGGCCTTCAGCGTCCAGGACGCGTTGGTGTAGCCGACAGTGAACGCCATGTTCGGCATGTCGGTCAGCATCATGCCCTTAAAGGCCATCAAGTCGTTGAGTTCGACCGGCATGCCGTTACGCCGGATCTTGGCGCCGCCGAACAGTTGCAGATTCAAACCCGTTGCGGTGATGATGATGTCGGCTTGCAACTCGTCACCGGAGCTGAGCTTGATCCCGGTTTTGGTGAACCGGTCGATGGTGTCGGTGACGACGTCGGCCTGACCGTGCCGGATGGTCTTGAACAAGTCACCGTTGGGCGCCAGGCACAACCGCTGGTCCCACACGTTGTAGCTCGGGCCGAAGTGCTTCTCCACGTCGTAGCCCTCGGGCAGCCGTCGCTTGGCCATCGTCAGCAGGGTCTTGCGCATGTAGGCTGGAAATTTTCGGGAAAGCTGGTACTGCGCGGTGCTGAAAGCGATTGCCTTCCAACGGTTCACGACGTGCGCGGCACGGGCCGGCAGCCACCGGTTGGCCCGCTCTGCGACGGGATCGATCAGCGGCAGCGAGCCGATGTAGGTCGGCGAGCGCTGCAGCATGGTGACGTGGCCGGCGCCGGAGTCCACCAACGCCGGAATCAGCGTCACCGCGGTGGCACCGGAGCCGATCACGACAACCCGCTTGCCCGCGTAGTCGAGGTCCTCGGGCCAGTGCTGCGGATGCACGATCGTGCCCTGGAAGTCTTCGGCGCCTTCGAACTCCGGCGAGTAGCCCTCGTCGTAGTTGTAGTAACCACTGCAGGCGAACAAGAAGGAACAGGTGATCTCTTCCTGTCGGCCTTCGTTGTCCACCGTGACGATCCAGTGGTTGTCGGCGTCGGACCAGTCGGCGGCCACCACCCGGTGGCGGTAGCGGATGTGGCGGTCGATACCGTTCTCCGCCGCGGCCTCCCTGACGTAGGCCTTGATCGACGCGCCGTCGGCGATCGACTTCGCCGACTCCCACGGCTTGAACCGGAAGCCCAGCGTGAACATGTCCGAGTCGGAGCGAATGCCCGGGTAGCGGAACAGGTCCCAGGTGCCGCCGAGATCATCCCGGCGCTCCAGGATCGCATAGCTCTTGGACGGGCAGCGGTCCTGCAAATGCCACGCGGCGCTGATACCGGAGATACCGGCGCCCACGATGAGGACGTCGAGGTGTTCAGTCATGGCGTCACGGTATCAACACCGTGTTGAGTGCGTCAACACCCTGTTGAATTTGTCGACACCGTGTAAAGTAGCGACCGTGACCACCGTCAGCTCCGGCCGCACCTCCAGGGGACGTCGCTCGGCACGCCCGTCCGGCGACGACCGCGAGCAGGCAATTGTGGCGACCGCCGCGCGGCTTCTGGAAGATCGCTCCTTTGCTGACATCTCCGTCGACGACCTGGCCAAAGGCGCCGGCCTCTCCCGACCGACCTTTTACTTCTATTTCAAGTCGAAAGAGGCCTTGCTGCTGGCGCTGCTCGAGCCGATGATCACGCGCGCGGACGCGGAATACGAAGGCGCGGCGCAACGGCTACCTGCGGATCCCCGACGGGTTTGGCGCGCCGGCATTAAAGCCTTTTTCGTTGCTTTCGACTCACATCGGGCGGTGGCCCGGGCCGGCGCGGAGGCGGTGGCAAGCAGCGCCGAGGTTCGCGCGGTGTGGTCAGGCTTCATGCAGAAGTGGATCGACCAGACGGCCGCGCTGATCAGCGCAGAACGGGCGCGCGGCGCGGCGCCGGAGACCATCCCGGCGATAGACCTCGCCACCTCGCTGAATCTGATGAACGAACGCACCATGATGGCTGCCCTGTCCGCTGAACAACCGGCCGTCGACCATGACCGCGTCGTCGACACCCTCGCCCATATCTGGGTCAGCAGCATCTACGGAGAATCGGGCTGATCAGTCGGACGTCGATGCGAACATATGTTCGTGCGGTCGGAAGCATCCATTCTTCACGCGGACCTCGACTCGTTCTACGCGTCCGTCGAACAGCGCGATGACCCCGCCCTGCGCGGCCGGCCGGTGATCGTCGGCGGCGGGGTCGTGCTGGCCGCCAGCTACGAAGCCAAGGCCCACGGTGTACGCACCGCGATGGGCGGCGCGCAGGCCCGGCGGCTGTGCCCGCACGCCGCGGTGGTCCCGCCCAGGATGGCCGCGTACACCCGGGCCAGCGAGGCGGTGTTCGAGGTGTTCCGCGACACCACGCCGCTGGTGGAGCCGATTTCGGTGGACGAGGCGTTCCTCGACGTCGGCGGCCTGCGCCGAGTCTCCGGATCACCGGTGCAGATCGCCGCGCAGCTGCGCACCGAGGTGCGCGACCGCGTCGGTCTGCCCATCACCGTCGGCATCGCGCGGACGAAATTCCTAGCCAAGGTCGCCAGCCAGGAAGGCAAACCGGATGGCTTGCTGCTGGTTCCGCCAGGGCGTGAGCTCGCCTTCCTGCATCCGCTGCCGGTGCGACGGTTGTGGGGCGTCGGCGCGGTGACCGCCGACAAGCTGCACGCCCACGGCATCGAAACGGTCGCCGACGTGGCCGAGCTCAGCGAGCCCATGCTGGCCTCGCTGGTGGGCGGGGCGATGGGCGGCCGGCTGTATGCGCTGGCCCGCAACGCCGATCCGCGTCGGGTTTCGACCGGCGTTCGCCGACGGTCGGTGGGCGCTCAGCGCGCGCTCGGCCGCGCCGGCAACACCATGTCGGCCACCGAGATCGACGCGGTGGTGATCAACCTGGTCGATCGGATCACCGGGCGAATGCGGGCCGCCGGTCGCACCGGGCGAACGGTCACATTGCGGTTGCGGTTCAACGACTTTGGCCGGGCCACCCGGTCGCACACGTTGCCGTGGGCCACCTCGTCGACGCAAACCGTCCTGGCCACCGCGCGGGGACTGCTCGCATCCGCCGCGCCGCTGATCGCCGAGCGTGGGCTGACCCTGGTCGGGTTCGCCGTCTCGGAGATCGACCGCAGCGGCGCCGAGCAGCTGATGCTGCCGTTCGCCGGGGCACAACGGCAGCCGACGATCGTCGACGCGGCGGTCGACCGAGTGCGGCGTCGATACGGGAAGTCAGCGCTCACCCGCGGGGTGCTGGTCGGTCGCGACCCCGGCCTGGAGATGCCGCGCCTACCGGATTGACGTCGATGCCGAGTGGCCAGTTATAACCCGAAATTCACGAAAAGTGGTGCCATAACTGGCCACTCGCGGCCCCTCGCGGCTACGACGCCGTCCAGGCCAGCAGCTTGTCGACCGGCCAGGTGTTGACGATCCGTTCGGTGGGCACCCCGGCATCCAGCGCGCGCTGAGCGCCGTAGCCGAGGAAATCCAGCTGGCCCGGCGCATGCGCATCGGTGTCGATGCTGAAATCACAGCCGATCTCCAACGCGAGGTTCAGCAGCCGGGTCGGCGGATCCCGACGTTCGGGCCGGGAGTTGATCTCCACAGCGGTGCCGTGATCGCGACAGGCGGTGAACACCGCTTCGGCGTCGAACTTCGACTCCGGCCGAATACCGCGGTTTCCCGCGACCAGCCGGCCCGTGCAGTGACCGAGGAGGTCGGCGTGGCCGTCGCTGACGGCGCGCACCATCCGGCGGGTCATCGCCGCGGCGTCCATCGACAGCTTCGAGTGGACACTGGCCACCACGATGTCGACGCGATCCAGCAGCTCGGGCTCTTGGTCGAGGCTGCCGTCATCGAGGATGTCCACCTCGATGCCGGTGAGGATCCGCATCGGCGCGAACCGCTCGCGGAGTTCCTCGATCACGTCAAGCTGTTGACGCAGCCGCTCCGGTGACAGCCCGTTGGCGATGGTCAGCCGCGGCGAGTGGTCGGTCAGCGCACAATATTCGTGCCCCAGCGCCGCCGCGGTGGCCATCATCTCCTCGATCGGCGCCGAGCCGTCCGACCAGTTGGAATGCAGATGCAAGTCGCCGCGCAAAGCTGCCCGGACCTCGCCTCCACCGAGATCCTCAGCAGCAGAACGTAATTCGATGAGGGCGTCGGGCTCGCGACCGGACCACGCCTGGTCGATCACCTTCGCGGTCTTAGGCCCGATGCCCGGCAGCGACTGCCAGCTATTGGCCTGGCCGTGTCGCTCGCGCTCCGCGTCGCCGAGGCGCTCGACGATGTCGGCGGCGTTGCGGTAGGCCATCACCCGCCGCGAGTCTTCGCGGGCCCGGTCTTTGTAGTAAGCGATCTGTCGCAGCGCGGTTACCGGATCCATGGCTCTAGTGTGCCCGGCCGCTAGAACAACTGGCCGGCGATGAACCCGGCAAGGAGCACGCCGAAGCCGCCGATCTCGCCGACGATCAGCAACACCATCGCTACCCCCGATCCGCGGGTGGGGTGTTCGAACTGATTCGTGGTGTCTCGCAGCGCGCCGTGAACGATGTAGGCGGCGATAGCGCCGACGAAAAAGAAGACCAGCACCATCGCCGCGGCCAGGTTGACCCAGGCCGGCCAGGCGCTCAGTCCGACGAACACCGCGATCAGCAGCGTCGCGAACGAGTACAGCAACGCCGCCCGGTGCGCGATATCGACGTACGGGTGGGCCCGATGATCGTCGGCCAGAATGATCTGGCGGTACTTCCACACCCCGAGCACCAAGGCGAGCAGAAAGATCAGGCCAGCCGCCAGCAGGGTGATCTTGGTGTCGAGCGCCAAGTGCCAGTTCATTGCCGGGCTGAGTCTAGTTCGGCGCCGGTTTCGCACGCGCGGCTAATGTCGGTGTCATGCGATTCGCATTCAAAACCTCACCGCAAGAAACCACCTGGGCACAGATGCTCGCCGTCTGGACAGCGGCCGACGACATCGACGTCTTCGAGTCCGGGTGGACGTTCGACCACTTCTACCCGATCTTTGGAAACCCCGCCGGCCCGTGCCTGGAGGGCTGGACGACGCTCACCGCGCTGGCACAGGCCACCAAGCGGCTGCGGCTGGGCACCCTCGTCACCGGCATCCATTACCGTCATCCCGCGGTGCTGGCCAATATGGCTGCCGCCCTTGACGTCATCTCCAACGGGCGACTGGAGTTGGGCATCGGCGCCGGATGGAACGAGGAGGAGTCCGGCGCCTACGGCATTGAGCTGGGCAGCATCAAAGAACGCTTCGACCGGTTCGAAGAGGCCTGCGAGGTGCTGACCAGCCTGCTCAGCCAGGACACCACCGACTTCGACGGCAAGTACTACCAGCTCAAAGACGCCCGCAACGAGCCGAAGGGCCCGCAGCGCCCACACCCGCCGATCTGCATCGGTGGCAGCGGCGAGAAACGCACGCTGCGCATCACCGCCCGGTACGCCCAGCACTGGAACTTCGTCGGCGGACCGCCGGAGCTGTTCGCCCACAAGCGCGACGTGCTCTACGGCCACTGCGCTGACATCGCGCGTGATCCCAAGGAGATCACGCTGTCAGCGCACCTGCGTCTCGAGCCGGACCGCAACTACCCCAAGGTCATCGAGGACGCAGCCGGTCTGGCCGCCGAAGGGCTGGATCTGGGCATCGTGTACATCTCGCCGCCGCACGACCCGGCCGTGCTCGAGCCGCTGGCCGAAGCGATCCGGGACTCGGGGCTGGCCACCCTGGCCAATTAGCCGGATGGCCGCAATCTCTAGGTCTCGAAATCGCGAACCTCAGATAACGAACGGATTACGCAGAGCAAACGCTCGCCCAACCTCGGCGGTGGGCCGGCGGTGGCGCTTATACGCCGAAGCGCATTAGTTCCTCAGCGGTCACCAAGCGCTCGAGCTTGGCGGGGAATTCCCGGCTCTTAACCGGGTGTCGGAACCATGACCAGGCGATTCGCCCGACCCGCGACCGGGTCATCGGTTGAATATGCACGGTGCTCACTCCTGCGATCGGTCAACTGGCCAAGCACGACGCCGCCGCGGCGCCCCGTATCGAGTAATTAGACACCCTCTAGCTGGCAAACAGTGTAGGACGCGCCGAGTAATTTATCAAATGTTGCTGGTGTGACCTTCGTGACTAGCGTTGCGGAGCCGCCGTCGGCGCGATGGGCGCGGGCAGAGCGGTCTGGCCCATCAAGAACCGGTCGACGCCCGCCGCGGCCGCACGGCCCTCGGCGATTGCCCAGACGATCAAGGACTGGCCCCGCCCCATGTCACCCGCTACGAAGATACCCGGCACCGAGGTCTCGAAGTTGTTGCCGCGCCCGACATTACCGCGATCGGTGAACTCAACTCCCAGGTCCGTCAACAGACCCGGCTGCTCCGGCCCGACGAATCCCATCGCCAACAGCACCAGATCGGCCTCGATTTCGAAATCGGTGCCGTCAAGCTTGACGAACTTGCCGTCCTCCATCGTCACCTCGTGCACCTTCAGCGCGGTGACACGACCGTCGTGGCCGACGAACTCCTCGGTGTTGACCGAGAACATCCGCTCGCCGCCTTCCTCGTGCGCCGAGGACACCCGGAACATCAGTTCGTACGTCGGCCACGGCGTGGACGGGGCCCGGGTCCCCGGTGGGCGCGGCATGATTTCGAACTGGTGCACGCTGGCCGCACCCTGACGGTGCGCGGTGCCCAGGCAGTCGGCGCCGGTGTCACCGCCGCCGATGATGATGACCTTCTTGCCTTTCGCAGTGATCGGCGGCTCGCCGTCGGGGCCGAGCACGTCGTCGCCCTCCTGCACCCGGTTGGACCAGGGCAGGTATTCCATCGCCTGGTGGATACCCTCGAGTTCGCGGCCGGTGATCGGCAGGTCGCGCCAAGCGGTCGCGCCACCGGCCAGCACCACCGCGTCGAACTCGGCGCGCAACTGTTGGGCGGTGATGTCGACACCGACGTTGACGCCGGCGCGGAATTCGGTGCCTTCGGCCCGCATCTGCTCCAACCGGCGCTCCAGGTGCCGCTTTTCCATCTTGAACTCGGGAATGCCGTAGCGCAGCAACCCGCCGATCCGGTCGGCGCGCTCGAACACCGTCACCGTGTGTCCGGCGCGGGTCAGCTGCTGCGCGGCGGCCAGGCCGGCCGGGCCGGAGCCCACCACAGCTACCGTCTTGCCGGTGAGCTCATCTGGCGCCGGCGGCAGCGGCACCACCCAGCCTTCGTCGAAGGCGTTGTCGATGATCTCGACCTCAATCTGCTTGATTGTCACCGGATCCTGGTTGATTCCGAGCACACATGCCGATTCGCACGGCGCCGGGCACAGTCGACCGGTGAAGTCGGGAAAGTTATTCGTCGCGTGCAGCCGTTCGATCGCGTCACGCCAACGACCGGTGCGGGTTAGGTCGTTCCATTCCGGTATCAGGTTGCCCAATGGACAACCGTTGTGGCAGAACGGGATCCCACAGTCCATACAACGAGTTGCCTGATGCTGCAGCGTCTCGTGCGGGAAGTCCTCGTAGACCTCGTGCCAGTCGCGCAGCCGTAGGTCCACTGGTCGGCGTTTCGGTGTTTCGCGATGGGTGTACTTCAAAAAGCCCTTCGGGTCAGCCACTGGCTGCCGCCATGATCGCTTGGTCGGGATCGGCGCCGTTGCGCTCGGCCTCGGCGATCGCCTCCAGCACCCGCTTGTAGTCGCGGGGCATCACCTTGACGAAGCTCTGCTGTGCGGCCGTCCAGTCACCCACGATGCGCTGACCGATCGCGGAGTCGGTCGCGTCGACGTGCGCCTGAATCATCCCGTGCAGCCAGGCCAAGTCGTCATCGTCGAGCGCCTCCAGTTCCACCATTTCCGAGTTGAGGTTGTCGGCCAATGCGTCCTCCGGGTCGTAAACATAAGCGACGCCGCCGGACATGCCCGCAGCGAAGTTGCGGCCGGTGCTACCCAGGATCACCACCCTGCCACCGGTCATGTACTCACAGCCGTGATCGCCGACGCCCTCGACCACCGCGTGGGCGCCGGAGTTGCGCACGGCGAACCGCTCACCGACGCAACCCCGCAGGAATGCCTGGCCGCTGGTGGCACCGAACAGGATCACGTTGCCGCCGATGATGTTGTCCTCAGCGACGTAGTCCGACGGCGCGTTATCGGACGGTCGCACCACGATCCGCCCCCCGGACAATCCCTTGCCCACATAGTCGTTGGCATCGCCATAGACCCGCAGGGTGATCCCCGTCGGCACGAACGCGCCGAAGCTGTTGCCCGCCGAACCGTCGAAAGTGATGTCGATGGTGCCGTCCGGCAATCCTTCGCCGCCATAGGCTTTCGTCACCTCATGGCCGAGCATGGTGCCAACAGTCCGGTTGACGTTGGCGATCGTGGTGGAAAATCGGACGGGTTTCCCGGAGTCCAGCGCCTCGCGGCTCATCACGATCAACTGCTGATCCAGCGCCTTGTCCAGCCCATGATCCTGGCTGGAACTGCAGTACAGATCCTGATTCATGAACGCCGACTCCGGCTCGTGCAGCACCGGCGTCAGGTCGAGTTTGTGCGCCTTCCAGTGCGCGCGGGCCAACGTGGTGTCCAGCGAACCGACTTGGCCCACAGCCTCATTGAGGGTGCGGAAACCGAGCTGTGCCATGTACTCACGGACCTCTTCGGCAATGAACAAGAAGAAGTTCTCCACGAACTCCGGCTTGCCGGCGAACCGCTCGCGCAGCACCGGGTTCTGGGTGGCCACCCCGACCGGGCAGGTGTCCAGATGGCATACCCGCATCATGATGCAGCCGGACACCACCAGCGGAGCGGTGGCGAATCCGAATTCCTCGGCGCCGAGCAGAGCCGCGATCATCACGTCCCGGCCGGTTTTGAGCTGGCCGTCGACCTGAACCACGATGCGGTCGCGTAACCCGTTGAGCAACAACGTCTGCTGGGTTTCGGCCAGCCCGAGCTCCCACGGCGCGCCCGCGTGCTTCATCGACGTCAGCGGCGTGGCGCCGGTCCCGCCGTCGTGTCCGGAGATCAACACGACGTCGGCGTGTGCCTTCGAAACGCCGGCGGCCACCGTGCCGACGCCGTTCTCGGAGACCAGCTTGACGTGGATACGCGCCGACGGGTTGGCGTTCTTCAGGTCGTGGATCAGCTGAGCCAGATCCTCGATCGAGTAGATGTCGTGGTGCGGAGGTGGTGAGATCAATCCCACGCCGGGAGTGGAGTGCCGCACCTCGGCGATCCACGGATACACCTTGCCGCCGGGAAGTTGGCCGCCCTCACCGGGTTTGGCGCCCTGCGCCATCTTGATCTGGAGGTCGGAGCAGTTGGTCAGGTAGTGCGAGGTGACGCCGAACCTGGCCGACGCGACCTGCTTGATGGCGCTGCGGCGCCAGTCACCGTTGGGGTCACGCTCGAAACGGCTGACGGCTTCACCGCCCTCGCCGCAATTCGACCGGCCACCGAGCCGGTTCATGGCGATGGCCAACGTCTCGTGTGCCTCGGCGGAGATCGAGCCGTAGCTCATCGCGCCGGTGGCAAAACGCTTGACGATCTCGCTGGCCGGCTCGACCTCGTCGAGTGGCACCGGCGGGCGGACGCCGTCGCGGAACTTCAAAAGGCCGCGCAGCGATGCCATCCGCTCGCTCTGGTCGTCGACCAGCCGGCTGTAATCCTTGAAGATCTTGTACTGGCCGGTGCGGGTGGAGTGTTGCAGCTTGAACACGGTCTCCGGGTTGAACAGGTGGTATTCGCCTTCACGACGCCACTGGTACTCCCCACCCACCTCGAGTTCGCGGTGTGCGCGTTCGTCGGGCCGATCCAGGAACGCCAGCTCATGGCGGGCCGCGACATCGGCGGCGATGTCGGCCAGGGTGATTCCCCCGGTGGGGCAGGTCAATCCGGTGAAGTACTCCTCGAGAACATCCTCGGAGATGCCGACGGCCTGCATCAGTTGGGAACCGGTGTAGGACGCCAATGTCGAGATGCCCATCTTGGACATCACCTTCAGCACACCCTTGCCGGCGGCTTTGATGTAGTTCCGCAGTGCCGTTTCGCGGTCAAGGCCCTGCAGCACGCCGCGGTCCAGCATGACCTCGATCGATTCGAACGCGATGTACGGGTTGATCGCCGCGGCACCGAACGCCAGCAGCGCGGCCATGTGGTGCACCTCGCGGGCGTCGCCGGATTCGACGACCAGTCCGACTTTGGTGCGGCTGCGTTCGCGCACCAGGTGGTGGTGCACCGCGGAGACCGCCAGCAGCGACGGGATCGGGGCCATCTTCTCGTCGGACTCACGGTCGGACAGGATGATGAGTCGCGCACCTTCGGCGATCGCCGCCGAGGCTTGCGCACGCACCTCGTCGAGCGCTGCCTTCAGGCCGGCGCCATTCTCGGCGACCGGGTACAGGCAGCGAATCACCTTGGACCGCATCCCGTGCCGACGACCGTTGACCTCGACGTCGGGGTCGAGATTGATCAGCCTGGCCAGTTCGTGGTTGCGCAGAATCGGCTGCGGCAACATGATCTGGCGGCAGGAATCCTCGGTGGGGTTGAGCAGGTCGCCTTCGCCGCCGGTGGTGCCTTGCAGGCTGGTCACTACCTCTTCGCGGATGGCGTCCAACGGCGGGTTGGTCACCTGTGCGAACAACTGCTGGAAATAGTCGAACAGCATTCGCGGCCGCTGCGACAGCACCGCAACCGGCGTGTCGGTTCCCATCGAACCGATCGGCTCGGCGCCGCTGCGCACCATGGGCGCCACCAACAGGTTGAGCTCTTCGTAGGTGTAACCGAAAACCAGCTGGCGCAGGACAACCCGATGATGCGGCATCCGCACGTAGTTGCCCTGGGGCAGCTCGGCCAGCGGAATCAGCCCGTTGTCCAGCCATTCCTGATAGGGACGCTCCGCGGCCAGTTCGGCCTTGATCTCCTCGTCGGAGACGATGCGGCCCTGTGTGGTGTCGACCAGGAACATCCGGCCGGGCTGCAGCCGCATCTTGCGCACCACCGTCGACGGGTCGAGGTCAAGCACGCCCGCCTCGGAGGCCATCACCACCAGACCGTCGGCGGTGACCCAGATCCGGGACGGGCGTAGCCCGTTGCGGTCCAGCACGGCGCCCACCACGGTGCCGTCGGTGAACGTCATCGACGCCGGGCCGTCCCACGGCTCCATCAAGGAGGCGTGGTACTGGTAGAACGCCCGCCGGGCGGGATCCATCGACTCGTTGCGTTCCCAGGCTTCCGGAATCATCATCAGGACCGCGTGCGGCAGGCTGCGGCCGCCCAGGTGCAACAGTTCGAGCGCTTCGTCGAAGCGCGCGGTGTCCGAGGCGCCCGGGGTGCAGATCGGGAACAGCTTCTCGACGTCGTCGTGGGTGCCGAAGACGTCGGTCTTTATCAACGCCTCGCGGGCGCGCATCCAGTTCTCGTTGCCGGTGACGGTGTTGATCTCACCGTTGTGGGCGATGCGCCGGAACGGGTGCGCCAGCGGCCACGACGGGAAGGTGTTCGTCGAGAAGCGAGAGTGCACGATACCCAGCGCGCTGGTCAGCCGCTGGTCCTGCAGATCGAGGTAGAACGCCTTGAGCTGCGGGGTGGTCAGCATGCCTTTGTAGACAAATGTCTGACCGGAAAGGCTTGGGAAATATACGGTTTCGCGACCCGGGCCGTCCTGCCCAGGACCCTTCGTGCCGAGTTCGTGCTCGGCGCGCTTGCGGATGACGTAGGCGCGCCGCTCCAGTTCCATTCCGTCGGCGCCCGCGATGAACAGCTGACGGAAGGTGGGCATCGCGTCGCGGGACAGTGCGCCCAGCGACGACTCGTCGGTCGGCACGTCGCGCCAGCCGAGCGTTTGCAGGCCTTCGGCTTCGACGATCTTCTCTACGGCAGCGCATGCCGCGGTCGCCTCTTTCGACGATTGCGGCAGGAATGCGATGCCGGTGGCGTAGCTACCGGCTGCCGGCAGCTCGAAGTCGACAACCGCACGCAGGAACTGATCGGGAACCTGGATCAGGATCCCGGCGCCGTCACCGCTGTGCGGCTCGGCGCCTTGTGCGCCGCGGTGCTCGAGGTTGAGTAGCGCGGTGATCGCTTTGTCCACGATGTCGCGGCTGCGGCGGCCGTGCATGTCGACGACCATGGCCACCCCGCATGAGTCGTGCTCAAATGCGGGGTTGTAGAGCCCCGTAGAGCCCGAGCGATTGGGCGCCATTCCCACCTGACCCTTCACCAGAACTTTCTTGCCGCGGAATTCACGAATCTTCTCCGTTGGCGCCGCGGGCGGGGCCCCACCGGTCTTGTCGATATGCTGGTCGCCTGGCGGCGGTGATCCGGTTCGGGATTCATCCGTGCAGCGCTGGACGGTGGCCCTGTACCCGGTTTTCGACAAGTCGTAAAACGATATGACAAAACCCGCCTGACATGCCAACTTGATCAATACTAACCCGCCCGCCCGGGGTGCTGCTTTGTTGCGGCGGCACCGCCGAGCCGCTTTGCCGGGTGGGCATGTGACCGCTGGTCATTTGGCCCGTCAGGGCTGTCTGCGAGGCAGTCGGCCGCGGGCTGATATTCGCCGGATTTGCAGGGAGATTTGCTGTGACCGCCATCAAATGGCGCTCACATCAGCGGTTGGCTCACTCGGAGTCACGCAGGGCCGGTGATACACCTCACCATAAGGCGTGGCAGGGCGGGTCTGTGGGCCGATCCGGGTCGCAATTGCAGGTCTTCGGGCCCGTCCGGGCCACTAGCGGGGTTTTGTGGAAGAAGTGCCAGATTTTTTCCTCGCATCCGCGGCAACCAGCGTAAACGGCGTCCGCTAACCCGCCGTCGGTTTCCCGACCGGATAGCCGCCGCGCTCGGCCAGCGAACGCAGCCGGCGAAGCGCGTGAGCGCGTCCACGCCCGGCTTCCGGAACGACGACGCCGGCCCACATCCCCTCGGCGCGTGGCATCTCGCAAGCCTCCCGCGCGCACAGCCATCGCCGTAGGCAGTTACGCCACACTGCCTTCGCCTCATCGTCGATGGCCATCATCCAGCGGTCCGGATCGTCGACGCAGGCGCCGACGGCGGTCTCCGGCGACGGGACCTCGACCAGCGATCTGGTCATCACACTGCCTCCCGATTAGCTCCCGGCCCGTTGACTCCACGGTGCGCTAGAGGCGAGTCGCGCCGCAGCCTCCTCACGGTGTCGTTTTGCACTAATCGAGTCTCGTTTGGTCTCGTTTTGCCCTAGCCTCGTGATGTGCCCATTGCGCTGAAGTCGCTGCTACAGCAGCGGCATCTGCACGAGTATTCGGAGTTCGTTGTCGAATATGAGCGGCGCGCAAAGGAATTAAACTTGCCGCGGCACACGTCGGCGCCGACGAAGCGCAATATAATCGCTGGGTCGGTGGCCACATTCAGAACCTTCCGCGGGGCTACCACTGCATGGTCCTGGAGCGAATGTTTCCCGGCTGGACGGCGCGAGAACTGTTCGGCCACAACGAACATCAGCACACGACATCGGCCGATGGCGGCTTGTTGGCGTCGATCGCGCCGGCGGTCGAACCCGCCCAGCTCGCGGGCCTGTGGATCACCGGCTATGTGTTCGACGGGACCCGGCACCATGTGGACCTGTCGACCATCACCGTCACGAATAACGCTGTGACGGCAACGAATTACCCGCCCGAGCCGCGGGCCGAAGCGCACGCCTCTGGTTTCCGCAACGAGATCGAGGCCGGCCTCTTCGGCAGGCACCTGATCGGGCGGTGGCGCAATATCAACGACAATTACTTCTACGGTTCGCTACACGTCACGGTGCTCGCCGGCGAGACGATGCTCGACGGCTACTACACCGGGTTCCTCAGCGACAGCGAAGTCGTCGCCGAACGGTGGCGATGGGTTCGCGTCGAACCGCAGTCGGCAGCGGGTGTCGACATGAACACCGTGGTGCTGGGTGAACCGCGGCGCATCTACGATGCCATTGTCGGGCGTAGCCGCTTCGATGGACCGATTCCGCTCGCGCAGCTAACGGAGAAGCCATGAGCTTAGGCAAAGAGGACGTGCGTAAGCTCATCGACATCTACATCCGCGCGTGGACCACGCAGGACCCCGATCTGATCCTCACCATCTTCACCCCATCAGCGACGTATCGCGAGCGGGTACTGGACGAGCCGATCCGCGGCCACGCCGGCATCCGCGAATATTGGCAGACCAAGGTCGTCAAGGAACAGGCCAACATCTCCGCCGAGTTGCTCAGCCTCTATCTCGACGGCACGACCGCTATCGCCGAGTGGGAGGCGCGGTTCGACGACCTCGTCAAGGGCTATCGCAAGCGTATGCGCGAGGTCGCCATCCTCGAATTCGACGGCGATCGCGTCGCCGGCTTGCGTGAGTATTGGACATCCGAGCGCCTCAGCGCATGAGCGAGCGTGACGACTTCCTGCACGATCGGCTGGACCGGCCAGGTCCGGCGGCCCAGGGCGGTCCGGCACCGCGACCGCCGCACCCGCACGATGACTCCCCTCGACCGGCACCGCCGCCATGGCCCGCTGCGCCGCGACCCCCCGCCGGATCTCACCGAGCAGCCTGGGGCGGCCTCGACCTATCGCCGGTTACGCCCAGGCCGCGGCGCCCCGGTCCCAAATACGGCTGGCGACGCATCGTCTACAAGGGCAGTTTCGGCCTGATCAACCCGGGGCCGTCGGCTGCGGAAAAGCAAGAAGCCGCCTACGAGGCCGCTATCGGGTCGGCGCTGCGTGGTAACTACAAGGTCGGCGTGCTCGGCAAGGGCGGTGTCGGGAAAACCACCATCGCCGCCAGTGTGGGGTCGGTGATCGCCGAGCTGCGCCGGCAGGACCGGGTGGTAGCCGTCGACGCCGACACCGCGTTCGGCCGCCTTGGCAGCAGGATCGACCCGCGGACCAGTGGCTCGTACTGGGAACTTGCCGCCGACCGCAATCTGCAGTCCTTCGCCGATGTGACGTCGCGGGTCGGCAGCAACTCGGCGGGGCTCTATGTGCTGGCCGGGGAACCGACGGCCGGTCCGCGCCGCGTGCTCGATCCCGCGCTTTATCGAGAGGCCACATCGCGGCTCGACCGGCACTTCACGATCGCGATCATCGACTGCGGTTCCACCATGGACGCGCCTGTCACCCAGGAGGCGCTGAGCGACCTGGACGCGCTGATCGTGGTGTCGTCGCCCTGGGCGGACGGGGCTTCAGCGGCGGCGCAGACGATGGAATGGCTTGCGGCACATGGTCGCACCGGTCTGCTGCAGCGCACCGTGGTGGTGCTCAACGATTCGGACGGGCACTCCGACAAGCGGACGCGTTCGGTGTTGGCGCATCAGTTTCTCGACCGCGGCCAGACGGTAGTGGAGGTGCCGTTCGATCCGCACCTGCGGCCCGGCGGCGTCATCGACGTGCGCGACGAGATGGCGCGCACGACGCGACGCAAATTCCTGCAGATCGCAGCGGCCGTGGCGGGGTTCTTCGCGTCACGGCCGGACGAGACGCGACAGAACCGCTAGCTTAGCTACGGCCGGCCGTCGGCGAATCGCGCCGACGGGTCCGCGGTGGCTTCGATCTTGGTGACCAGGTTTTCGCGGATGGTCAGCACGATCACGGCGAACAGCCGTCGGTCGGCGAAAGCCAGCAGCACCGGTTGGCCGGCCGGACCGCTGACCACCGTGACGCCCGTTCCCAGGTAACGCAGCAGGTTGACAGCGACGTCATGCGGGCCATGGTTGATCTGCGGTGGCAGGGGTGGATCGGTGAGCACCGTCCCGACGCCCCACACCGTCGGGTCCAGCACCGCGGCCAGCGCCTGCAGATCGCCGTTGCCGCAGGCGGTGATGAAAGTCTCGGTGACCAGCTGGTGCTCGGCCACCGGCACATCGCCCGGTTTCGGCTGCGCCACAGCGAACTTCGCCCGCGCGCGCCGAGCCAGCTGCCGACAGGTACCCACCGGCCGGCCCACCGTCTCGGCGATCTCGTCGAACGGGACCGCGAATACGTCGTGCAACACGAACGACACCCGCTCGGCCGGGCTGAGCCTGCGCAGCACCTCCAGCAGCGCCGTGCGCACCTCGTCGTCGAGGGTGACCCGATCCGCCGGGTCCAGCCGACGAGATTGGTTGAGCGCGGCCACCTCTGGTTCGATGTCGCCGGGCCGCTCGTAGCGGGCCCGCGCCGAACGCACCTGGTCGAGGCAGAGCCGTCCCGTCGCCACCGTCAGCCAGGCACGGACGTCGTCGATCGCGTCGAAGTCTGCGCGCGCGAGCCGCAGAAACACCTCCTGCGCAACGTCTTCGGCGTCTCCGACGTCTCCCAGCAGCTGATAGGCCAGATTCACCAGGTACGGGCGATGTCGGCGCCAGGCCTCGGCGACCCGGTCTTCGGCTGACTGCGATTGGCTCATTCACTCACGACGATCTGGCACCCGAAAAAGTTACGTGTTCCGTCGGTAACTTTTCCATCTTCCGCCCCGTCGTAGATCAAAACAGGTTTCACGAAGGAGGCCATCATGACAATCGTTGTAACCGGAGCGACCGGCAATGTCGGGCGCCCGCTTGTTTGCGAGCTTGCCGCCGCGGGTGCCCAGGTGCGAGCAGTCACCCGCTCACCGGAGAGCGCCGGATTTCCCGACGGCGTCAAGGCGATGCACTCAGCGGTCGACGCGCTACCCGGCGCATCGGCGGTGTTCCTCAATTCTCGCGCGCTGGGTGACGGCCTCGCCGACGTCGTAGGGCTGGCGCGGCGCAGCGGGGTCACCAAGCTGGTCGCGCTGTCGGCCATCAACGCCGACGACGACTTCTCGCGGCAACCATCACGGTTTCGCGGTGACCGCAACAAAGAGGTCGAACAGCTCGCCGTCGACTCCGGCCTGGACTGGGTGAGCCTGCGGCCCGCGGTGTTCGCGTCGAACTTCGTCGGCATGTGGTCGGCGCAGATTATCGCCGGCGACGTGGTCGGTGGACCCTATGCCGCGGCATCGGCAGCACCGATCGTCGAAACCGACATCGCGGCGGTGGCTGCGCAGGGGTTGCTGACCGATGAGTATGTCGGACAACAGATCCCGCTGACCGGGCCGCAGGCGCTCACCAATTCCGAGCTGGTGCAGATCATCGGCCGTGTCCTGGGTCGCCCGCTGCGTTACTTCGAGGCGCCACCGGACATGGTGCGGCAGCGCTTCATCGACTTGGGTCTGGGCGCCGAATTCGCCGACGCCTATATGGCGATGCTCGCTGATGCGGTCGACAAGCCGGCCCTTGTCACCCGCGAAATCGAGAAGATCACCGGCCGCCCGGCGACCACCTTCGCCCAATGGGTTTCCGAACACCGCCATCTGTTCACGAAATGATCTAGGAGACAGGCCATGTCCGACCCCCGCCCGCCCCGCTACCTCAAGCCGATGAACAAGATGATGATCGGCGTGCAGAAGCTCGGCATACCGACCGGCCCGGCCATGGTGCTGACGGTGCCCGGACGAAAGTCGGGTCAGCCGCGCCGCACCCCGATGACACCGTTCGAATTCGATGGCGGCCTCTATGCGGTCGCCGGTTATCCCGGCGCGGACTGGGCCGCCAACGCCCGGGCCGCGGGCAGCGGCACGCTCAGCCGGGGCCGGCGGTCCCGACCAGTCAAGATCGTCGAACTGACTGCGGCGCAAGCACGTCCGATACTTCGGGCTTTCCCGGCCCACGTCCCGGTCGGCGTGGCGTTCGCCAAGCGCTCCGGCATGGTCGTTGACGGCACCTCCGACGAATTCGAGGCACTGGCAGGACGCGTCGCGGTCTTCCGATTCGACCCGATCACGCTCGGTTAGTGGCGCCGACGCTCAAAGCTGGATCGGCACATGCTTTTCCGCGCACGCATCGACCACCGCCGCAACGATATCCTGGGTGCGTAGTGTCTCCAGATCTTCCACTGTCACCGAACCTTTTTCGGTGCGGTGCTGGGCGGCCACCCGGGAATCGCGTAGCCGCTCGGCACGCTCGACGACGTTGCGGGCGAAGCGCCCGTTCTGCATCACGTCGATTCCGTGGGTGTCGTCCGGCGCCAGATATGCTCGCAGCGTCTTACAGGCAATGTTCAGCGCCTCCCGGGCCGCGGGCTCGATCACCGTGGCGCGCGGCGCGCCGTAGCGGACGGCGATCTCCACCAACTCGTCGGGAGCGTAGGACTCGAAACGCAACTTGCGGTTGAACCTGCCCGCCAAACCCGGGTTCACGGTGAGGAATTCGTCGACTTCCTTCTCGTAACCCGCACCGATGAAACAGAAGTCGAACCGGTGCACCTCGAGGGCGACCAGCAGCTGGTTGACCGCTTCCATGCCGATCATGTCCGGTCGGCCGTCGTGGTGACGCTCCACCAACGAGTAGAACTCGTCCATGAACAGAATGCGGCCCAGCGAACGGGCAATCAGCTCGTTGGTCCTGGGGCCCGATGCCCCGATGTGCTCGCCGCAGAAGTCGGCCCGTTTGACTTCGATGATCTCGGGATGCCGCACGATGCCCAGCCCGGCGTAGATCTTTCCCAGCGCCTCAGCGGTGGTTGTCTTTCCGGTCCCGGGTGGCCCGACGAGAAGCATGTGGTTGGTCTGATTGGTCACCGGCAGTCCGGCCGCCAGTCGTAACGCCCGGACCTCGATCTGGTCCTCGATTTCGGCCACTGCCCGTTTGACTTCACTCAAACCGACCTGGTTGTTGAGCAGGGCACGACCTTGCGCCAACAGCTCTTCGCGGCGGCCTTCATTCTCCGCTTCGCGGCGGTCCTGCTCGGAGCGCTCCGTGCTGACATCCCATTTGTTGCTGCGGGTATTGATGGTTTCCTCGTCGGTGACCACCAACTGCAGGTTCGGGTCAGCCAATGCATCCTTGGCCGGCTCGATCAGCGCCCCGTTTATCGTCGCCCTGGACAACCAGACCTGCGCTTTGTCCTCCTGGTCGAGCTGGCGATGAGCCATTCCCCGGACGTAGGCGAGATCTGCTGCGATCAAAGGAAATTCGTTGGGATCTATCGCTGTCACCGCGGTGTCTGTCAGCTGGTGGCGGCGTGCCTCGCCCGCGCTGACGTGTCCGGCCCGCAAATCGACCCGATCTGCCCAGTCCAGCGCGACGCGTGCCTGCCCGAGATGAGCTGCGGCGTGCGCGGCCAGCGCGTTGGTGGCCGCGGTGACCGCCGACATGATGACCGCCTGCGGAGGCAAGATGGTGGCTGCCACCGAGATCACGTCTGGCCAGCGCTGCGTGGCGAACATCAGGTAGGCCCGCACATACTGCTGCCACTGATGGTTCTCCCAGGTGTCCAGCAGCGTCGAATCTTTCAATAGCGATTCGGCTTTCTCGTACTGGCGGTCATCGACCAGCGCGCTGGCCAGAGCCAGCCCCGCGTGCGATGACTCGGTCACCGAGATCGCAAGATACGGCCCGGCTTTGATCGACGCCGACAGCCGAACACCGAGCCGGTTGGTCTCCCGGTGCAACCGCGCCCCGTAGGCGTACAGCTGCTGCAGCGTCGACAGCGCCTCGTCGCCGGCGGCGATCCGCCCCAGCCACGCGTCGGCCATCGACGGGTCTATTTCGGTGGCCTCGCGGAACCGCGCCTGAGCGGCCGACTGGTCGGTGTCGAACAACGACATGGCCTGATCGAACCGCTTGCGCGCGGCGGCCGTGGTACTGCTGCTTGTCATTCGTCTAGTCCACCGGTTCGAGCTCGGTTGTCCTCAGGGTCGTCGGCTCCGACGATATGTAACGATTCTCGGCCCGGAACAACTCGACCTCAACCATATGGAGTTGTCCGGCGGCCGTCACGTCGACTGTCGCCGGACCGATCTGCGTGATGAGCACGTCGGCCGTGCCCCGGTATGGCGTACCTGGCTCCCCGACCGAGATCAGGGTGTTCGGCCGCGGCGCGGGAGTGACCGAGCCGTCGACGACGCTGACCGTCGTACCGGCCACCGGCCTGACCTCATCGACCACCGCAATGTCGGGCATCCGCACGCTGGCCCACCGCTGGTGGTCGCGGGTGTGCACGGTGATCCGTTCGCCGGCGCCGGCCAACCGCACCACGATTCGTTTGGCCAGTGCGTCTTGCGCGGCGATATGCACCCGGCTGAACTCACCCGGATCATCCAGCGGCAGCGTCAGCCGGTTACCGGCGTCCACCTTGCCCAGCAACACGCCCGAGGGTCCGATCGGAATGACCAGCGGTTGCGCCAAAACGCCGCGCCGCAGACCGTGCAGTGTCGGCATCGGCCCGCAGAGGTTGGCCGCGATTGACCGCGCCTGCTCGCCCGGCAGCGTCTTCAACATCACGCTCGGCGGAGCGGTCGGCGGCTGCGCGGTGCGTACGGTCACCGTCGCGGTCATGCTGCCGTCACCGAACACGGTGATGTTCTGGATCACGCCGTCAGCCCGCAGCGCCCACGCGTGCTCCAAGTTCTCCGCGGTGATGTCGCCCGGCCGATACCAATACGTCGTCAGCCAACCGCCCTCGCCCCGCACCGTGCGCCACCGCTGGTGATGGGCATTCAATGCCGAGGAACCCAGTCGCCGTTCCAACTCCACGATGTCGGTGGCGGTGGCGACCTTGGCCCGAAGGCCCTGCTGGCGCAATGCCGCACTGATCCGCTGCGCCGCGGCCAGCGTCGCAGTGCCAACCGACGTACGCCATTGCAGTGCTTCGGCATTCGGGAACGACCCGACCCGCACGATCAGCCACGTCTCCCGCTGGCCGGCATAGGGCGGGGTGCCGATCAACGTGTCGTAAACCCGCGGGTAGTCGCCGCTGCTGCGGCGACGCGCTCCGACGCTGACCAGGCTGAGAGATTCGATCGCCAGACCGAGGCTCTGGTGCAGCAGCGGCAGCAGATCGGCGACGTCGACGACGTTTTCGGTGTACGTCGCCGTCGATCCGGTGAACAGGGTCGGCCGGTGCGCCTTGCCGAGCAGCTGTACGGCCACCACCGCGACGCCGTCCTGATACCGGACGCCACCGCCAGAACGGTCGTTGGCCACCGTAATTGGTTCATTCAACGTGATCGCTCGACCACGCGCCCGCAGCAGGGTCAGCCACTGCCACAGGGGCTGACCACGCCAGGGGATCACACCGGCCGCCATGCCAAGCACCAAACCCACTGCGGCACCGGGGTATCCGCCCACCGCCCAGCCGGCCAAACCGGTAGCGAGGACGCCGACGATGACCGCCAGCCTTGTCGTGGCCGTCATCGCTCCCGCCGAGCCCGTGTGACAAGCGACGCGATCACCACGGCAGCAATGACCAGCCCGGCGAACACCAGGGCAACGTTGCGGGCCCGGTGATCCGGCGGCGGCGGCGGTGCGGCCGGCACGATCAGCCGGCTTTCAGCGCCGGGTGCGACACGATCGCCGGGCGGCACATTGAACGTCAGCGCGGCGACCGGGTCCACTACGCCGTAGCCGACCTGATTGTCCACCCCGCGCGGCGGGTTATGCGCCGTCTGCAGAATCCGGTTGATGACCTGATGGGCCGACAACCCCGGATACTTGGCCCGCACCAACGCGGCTACCCCGCTCACGTAGGCCGCCGAAAAGCTGGTGCCCCAGAACGGCATGTTCTTGTCGCCCGGCCGAATCGGCGGATAGGCATTCACCGGTCCCCCGGTCTGCGGAGACAATCCCATGATCCCGACGCCGGGCGCCGCGGCGGCCACCCACGGGCCGGACAGGCTCTTGCTGATCGGAGCACCGGTGTTGTCGACGGCGCCCACGGACAGCACGTAATCGGAGAACCAGGACGGCGACGAGACCGTCTTGACCTGATGCCAGTCCCGCGGATCGTTGGTGTCCAACGGGTCGAAGCCCGGGTTCTGGGCACACTCGTCTTCGCCCTCGTTACCGGCTGCCGCGACGATCGCCACGTCCTTCACGGTCGCGGCGTACCAGACAGCGGCGCCAATAGCGCTCTGGTCCAACGGGTCCGCCGCCGATACGCACGCGGTGACGCTGATGTTGATCACCTTGACACCCATATTGGCCGCATGCACGATCGCGCTGGCCAGCGTCGCGACCGTGCCGGCCTTCTTACGCGCTTCCATGTCGCCGCCACCGGGACGCTCGGGTTCGTAGGCCCGCGAGGATTGACGGATCGAGATGATCCGCGCGTGCGGCGCTACTCCCCCGACCCCGTCCGGCACGCCGGGCGGCGGGGGCGGCACCTCGGGGTCATCCGGTTGCGCGGGCGCCGGATCGCCGGGACCGTTGGACGGCTCATCGGGCGGGGGCGGAGGTGGCGGCGGAGCGGGCTTGGTCTCGGTGATGGTCACCGGCGACGGCGGCGGCGGAGGTGCCACCGGTGGCGGCGGTCCGCCCGGCGGCGGAGGTGCCTCGACGGCCGGCGGCGGCGCCGCCGGCGGTGGAAACGCCGGGACGGCCGGCATCGCAGCAGGCATCGGAGCGCCCTGGGGTGCGGCGGCGATCACCGACGCCACGATGGTGCCGTGCGCGTCGCAGTCCATCAGCCCGTCGCCGCCCATGATGTAGTCACCGCCGGGAGTCACCGGCAGCCGGGGGCTGGGGTTGACCCCGGTGTCGATGACGGCGACGGACACTCCATTACCGGTCGAGTATTGCCACGCCTTCCCGATGTTGAGCATCGCGAAGCCCGGAGCGACGGCCGTCACGTTCGGATCGGCGACCGTGATGGTCCTGGCGCAGATGTTGCTCTGCCGCATCGGCTGATCCGGACCCGGCTTGCCGTCTGCAGGCACCCGGCCGGGGTCGACGGACGGCCGCGGAATCGCTTGCGCCGCAGGAAGACCGGCGGATAGACCGACCAGCAGGCCGACCAGCGTCAGGGCGGAGATCCGCCGCGTCACCGAGGCCGATCTCATCGCATGCGCACCCAGGTGAACAGTCCGCCGATCCAGGCGGCCAGCGGCAGTGCGGCGATGATCGCAGCGATCTCCAGCCATTCGGCGATCATCCGCACCAGCGGGGTGAACCTGGTGATGGGCACCAACAGCGCCGCCACCAGACCGGCACCGCCGAATCCCGCCAGTACCACCGCTGCCCACAACACCGAGCCGGCCGATGCTGCCGGCTCGTGCAAAACGTATTTGACGACGCCGATGCACGTCGCGGCCGCCGCCCCACATACCAGCGCGGTGGCCTGCCGTTTGTCGGCGAACGCCCGTCCGCGACTGATGAAGATCAGCACGAACAGACCGGACAGCACCAAAGCGGCGCCACTTCGGTGCTGACCCGGCATCAGCGTGGCCCAGACCGCGGCGGGCAGTGTCACGCTCGCGCCCACACAGATTCCGGTCAGCACGTTGTTGGCGGTAACGGCGGCAGCCGCGATCTGCGTCCCGCGCGGGGTGGTATCCGGGCTGATCTCGTCCTCGGCGGCCTCCTCCACCGGCGACACCGCATCAACCGGCAGTCCGGCGCTGCGCCGAAAGAGGTCGCGGCCGGTGACTGAACCGAAGTACGGCGGCCGGATACGGGCGGACCAGAGCGCGATCGTGGGCGCCAGGGTCAACAAGAACAGCAGCATGACCAGCGTGCACATGCCCAGCCACTGAGCGGGAACCGGGCGCCACATCCGGGCCGTGGCGATCACCCCGCCCAGCGCGCACAGCGTCACGATGGCGGCTGCCACGTTCACATAACGTCGGGTCGTCACGGCTATCGCACAGGTCAGCATCCCCGCCGCGAGGGCCGCGATGAACACATGCGCTGCCCCGAGCTTGCCCGGAGCGCCCGCGCCCAGGCTCATCGCGAGCAGCGGCACGGCCAGCCAGGCGAACCCGCCCAACAGGTCGGCGCGATGCGGCCACCACCGTGCCACCACACCTGCGCCACCGATGGCGAGCAGACCCAGAACGCCGGTCACAATGCTCGGGATCGTCGAATCGCTGGCAGTGCGACTACGGAGCGCCAACCCCAGCACCGAAGCCGAGATCATCGCCAATATGGCCAGCGACGTGTGCGCCGCGGTCTCGGCGGTGACTGGTTCGAACAGTTTCTTGCCGATCCGGGCCAGACCGGTCGACAACGACTCATACTGCGGCTCGAACGAGTCACCCTCCACCGCCGGCACCAAAACCAGCGTGGCGCCGTCCTCGACGCCCAGTTCGTCGAGGGTTTTGGTGACGTCCAGCCGCACTCCGTTGGCTTTGTGCAGTTCGTAGCCGATCCCGGATTCCAGCCCGATCAAACCGCGGCGTTTGAGTTCCTCGTTAAGCAACTCGACGATGTTGTCGACGAACACCTCGACCGGCACCGAGGCCGGATATACCTGCGACACAAGGTGTTCGCCACAAACAACCGCAACTGCGCAACGCGCCGGAAATGCGACTTTCGCCATTACCGTGGCCTGTCGGCGTCGGGGACATATTTGTCCGCCAACGCCGCAGTAATCTCAAATAGCCGTAGCCGTGTTTTTTTCTGCAATTCGTGTTGGGTATCGATAATTCCGCCTTTGGCCAGATGCGGGTCGAAAGGCATGAATTCGACAGTCGCTCCGGATTGGCCGAAACGCTCTGTAAGATAGGCTCGCGCGTCGGCATCGTATTTGTTGCGGCTGTCATTCAAAACGACCATGCTGCGAGACACCAATTCGTGATAACCCATCGACCGCAGCAAATCGATGGACCGGGTGACCGGCAGCGACGTGTCGGCGGTAAGCCCTGAGACGAACACGAGCGTGTCGCATGCGTCGAACACGGCCTTCATCACCGGGTGCTCGAGGTCGTCGGAGGTGTCCACGACGATCACGTTGTGGGTGCGACGCAGCCGCGAGAGCACCCCGGCGAACATCGACGGCACCAGCGGCCGGGGTTGGTCGGACGCCCGGTTACCGGCGAGCACGTCGAGGCCCAAGCTGTTCTGCCCCAGGTGTTCCCGGATGTCGGCATAGCCCTGGACGTCGGTGTCGTTCAAGACGGCGGCGTAATCCCCGGGCGGGGACTCGTCGATGCGGCCGGCCAGTGTTCCGAAGCCGGGCGCGGCGTCGATGGCAACCACGTTCTCCGGCCGGCACTCGCGGAAAACCGCACCGATGCACGCCGTCATCGTCGTCTTGCCAACGCCGCCCTTACCCGAAACCACCCCGATCACATACTGCTTGCGGATGTGACGACGAATCCGGCCCTGCAATTCACGGTAATGCCGTTCGGCCGGTGATTCGCCGAGATTAATGCTCTGAAACGACGCATTGAATATGAACTTGCGCCAACCCGATCCGGGCGGAATTTTGCGCGGCGCGACCATATCGGAGATACGCAAAGTCTCCGAAACCGAGTCTGGGTGCTGACTACGCGAACCCGCGGGTTGTCTGGGCGTTTGCCGGGACTGCTCAGGCGAATTTGGTGCCGCTTTCCACGGATTTGTCACGATGCCGATGCTAACATGCGCGCCATACCCCCCGCTTACACAACCTTTCGATAGGAATGCCATTCTTCGCTGGCGGGGAGGCGCCGCATCATCTTGTTCACCGCAGTCGCGATGCTGCTGCTGGAGCCGGGCGCGATGATCATCCATCTCTTCCCGTCCGCCACGTAGTGCTCGCCGATGAGGCGCCCTTCCGGGGTGTCAGCGATGGTGACCACGCTCTCCTCGAAATGCTTGCGGGTGGGCTGACCGGAGTCGACGCCGGACTGGATCGCGACGATGAAGGCGCGCGCCGTCCGGCGCATGTCGGCGGCCAGCATCAGCATCTGCAGCTGATCCCCGTCCAGTCGCTCGCGAAGCAGGTGCTCGCGCAGCATTTCCTGACCGTTGACCCCCGCCATCACCTTGTCGATGTCCACCGTCACCGGCTGCAGGGGCGCGGGGTCCAGCGTTCCGCACAGCCGGCTGATCGTCGCATTGATGACGTCACTGGCTGCGGACTCGGTGCTGGAGGTGCCCGCACCGCTGATGCGGACTAGGTCTTCCGACCGTTCGAGGACTACCCACCATTGCGCAAACCGCGCGAGCAATGCCCTGGTCGGCAAATCTTCGCGGCCAGGGGTGGACAAGTGAATCATCAGCGCCACGTCGCGGCGGGCGAGCACGGTCAGCCATTCCTTGACGATGTCGTCAACCGCTCCGGCCTCGTCGATGACGCCCGCGTCGCGCAACTCGGCGGCCATCGGGTGCGCAAGCGCCATGTGCCGCGTTTCAACGCTGGGCAAGATCGGCCGCAAGCCCAGCTCCGGAGCCAGCACCTCGATTCCGGTGAGCACCTGCAGCACCCACAGCCCATCAATGGTGGTGGTTAACACAATTGTCCTCAAAGACGCAGCGCGGGACCCACGTTCGCGCGTGCGCCCCGCCGCCGACGAGCTGGGAGACCTAAATGCTCATTGACTGTGCACCGGCGATGTCGGTGCTGTGCATACCGCCGAACGATGACGTCACGGCGCCACTGTGGTGCGTGATGGTCTCGGAGATGTGTTTCGCCGAGTTGGTCTGTACCAACAGGCTGTTCTGGAATGCTTCGGCGGCGGCGCCTTGCAAATATTCAGCTACCAACGCGTTACCGGCCTGCAGCATTTCGTCTGCGTGTTCGTAGAGCATCTGCGCCTGCGCTTTGAAGGCTTGCGCCAAACCCTGGCCGGCCCCATGGTCGTACAGCATTGTCATTTTTGCTCCTCAAAGTTTGTCGGACGTTACGGGAATGGGAAAGTGTCTGCGGATTTAGAAGTGTTGATCCGTGGTCATCACGTCGATGACATGCCTGCGCCGCCACCCGCGTGCACCGCATTCAGAGCGTTGCGTGCGCTCTCTTCCTGATGCTGGGCGTTCGCGGTGAAGTTGTTCAGGTGGCCAATCAGTTCGTGGGTTGCTGCGACCATCTTTCCAAGATCGGCATTGACCTGCTCCGACACCATCAGCGATGTCTGGGCCGCGTCACCGCCCCACCCGGAGCCGAGAATGTCCTGGGAATGAGCGACATACTGCTGACCAAGCGCTGTTGCCTCGTCCAGCAGATTCTGGGCCTTCTGAATCATGGCGTGTATCGGTTCAACCGATACGACGGTCTTCGGCGTTGCCATTTGTATCTCCCTCAGTGATGTGCCCTCGCCCCGCGATCCGGAGCATTGAATAAAAGTGTAGTGGCTTTGTCGTGGCTGTCACTTCGCCTTTGGTCAGCCCGTGCAACCCCTTCTGACCAGTGAATTCGGCGACGGTCGAGGCGAGTTAGCCCCAGCGGACAACTAGACCTCCTGCCTCTCGCGGTCGACGACAATTCGTGCGTGCGTGACGCTGTCTTTGCCGGACTTGTCCGAGCCACCGTTCTCGCGGCCCAGCATCCCGGCACTGGCGGGCGACACGGGCATAGCGCCGCCACCTGTGCCGGTTGTGGTCGGACCCCGAAGATCAGCCGCGTTGAGAACACCGCTGGGCCGCAGCCCCGTCGGCCGCCCGCCGTCTGGTTCGAAGGTGCTGGCAGGGCGGGTGAAGCTGGTCAATCCTGCGCCGGGATATCCCGTCGCGACTGCGCCCGCACCTCCGCCGAGGCTGCCGGCCGCCCCGCCGCCGGCTCCCCCTAATGGTCCGGCCAGCCCGGCTGCGGCGCTTTCAGCGGCGGCGGCGTTGGGCGATCCCATACCGGAAAAACCGCCCATGAAGTTCTGCAGCAGACCGGTGAAACTCTGGGTTCCGCTGGACAGCGCCTGCGTGGGCCCGCTGGCGACTTCCTGCAGCGGCTGGGTGGCGCCAGACAAGAGGCCTTGCGCCGCCCCCATAAACGACTGCAGCCCATCGCCCATGCCGGAGGCCGGTGATGCCGCCTCCCCTGCCGCGTCGCCGAGCCCGGCAGGTGCTTGCGTAGCGGTGTCCGCCGCCGACTGAGCGACGGTCTCGGCCGGGGCGGCCGCCGAGGAAAACCCGGCCGGGGTGACCGGCGGCGGCGTCGATGCGATCGAGCCCATCAGCGTGTTCAGCGCGGTGGCATAGGTCAAGCCGATGTTCATGTTCTGCGGGGTGAAGTTCCCCCAGTACATTTCTTCGTTCGCGGCGATCGCCGGGGTATTGCATCCGCAAATATTGCTGGCGTACAGCCCGGCCGTTTCGTCGCGGTTGGTTTGACAGACGATCGCGGGTATGACAGCAGACCTGGCGACCGTGTTGGCTTCGACAGCGGATTGGCCGATCGCCATGTGCTTCAGGCAGTGGGCGGCCAGCGGCATCAACCCGGCGAAGTTGAGCTCGCTACCTTTCATCCCATACGCGGTGCCGCCGAGGCCCATCCACTGCTCGAGTGTGGCGGCGACGTTGGCGACCGACATTCCCATCGACAGCTCATGCTGGATCGCCTCTGCGAGCCATGCCGCGATATTGGCGACCACAGCCGCCGGGTTACTGGCTTCGAGGAGAGCAGCGACGCTTTCGGGTGGACCGAACCATAACGGGTCGGGCATGACGTCCTATTAAATGAGGTTGTTGACGTTCGTGGCGCTCATCAGTTCTTGGATGACGTAGCTGAGCGAGGACAGGTTTTGCGCGCCCGCGTACCCGGTCCGCTGCGCGACATGCGCCTGCGACGCGGCCATGTAGCCGGCGCCCGCAGAGTTCAGGGCCGCCGTGAATGCTGCATCGTCTGACGTTGGCACCATCGGGGTCGTCGCGGTGAGGGCGGCAGCGCCAGCCGCGGTGCTGGCCTCCATCTCGCCGCTGATGGCCATCTCCGTGACCGCCGACAAACTTGCGGCTTCCGGAGCATGAAAGAACATCCCCGTCATCGTGTCTCCCAGGTTGTGTTTCGCGGATCAAGTCCGTGGCGTGCTCTGAGTCTAAAGCGTCTTCGCGAAGCCTGTATGCACAAGTTGCCGCAACCGGGCGCTACCAGCTATCTTGCCCCCTCAGGCGCTCCTACCAGCACGCCTTCGATCTCCCCGTCGGTGGTGACCAAGAGGCCGCGTCCGGGTGGGAGTTGTTGCGCGGCGATCCTGCCGTACACCTTGACGGTCGCCGGGTCGTTGTCCATGAACAACGTGGGCGAACGCGATCCGGTCATTTTCTGCAGCAACGGGTTCATCACCGACTGGGAAGCCCAGACTCCCGGCAGGCGGGAGGCGATCACGTGCAGGCCGACCTCGCGGCTGCGTTCGATCAGGCCCCACAACGGGGCGGTGGCCGCTGGCTTCAACGACTGATTGTGCGGTCGAAGTTCGTGTTCGTCGTCGATCAGAACAAAATGGTGCGCACCTTCCCAGGACCTGAGATTGAGCAACTCTTCCTGGGTCAAACCCGCCGGCGGCAGGCGATCTTGCAACGCAGCGACCAATTCAGCGACCGCGGTGTCGATGTCATCTGCCGTATAGGCGTATGCACGCACATGCGGGCCCTGGATCTTGCCGATCAGTGTTGTCTTCGGATCGATGATGGTGATCTGTGCCTGCTCCGGGCCGAACCGGCTCATGATCGCTTGCCCAATGGCTGCCAAGGCGGTGGTCTTCCCGCACAGCTGGCGGCCCATCACCAGCATGTTGGGCAGCACGCGGCTTGGCAGTGCCACCGGCTGGAGTGCGCTTTCACCGAGCGCGAACGGGATGTTCAACGGGTCGGCGGCCGCGGCGGTATCGGCGAAACTGGCGATGATCTCGCTCAACGCGATCCGGTCGGGCAGGCGGGACAGCCGTTCCACCTTGCCGGTCCCGGTAACCTCGGCGATCACACCGCCGACGCCGCGGGTGCCGACCCGTTCACCGTTGGTCCCGGTGACCTCGGGCACCCCGACCAACAGCTCATATCCGTCTCTTGTCAGTCCAAACCCCGGGCGGTCCAGCGTATTTCGAGCGGCTTTGCGCATTTCCATTCCGGTGCCCATCTGGGATTCATCAGGATTGCTGAGCCGAAGCTGGATTCGCGCGTTTGACACGGTCAGCAGCCCTTGCTTCTGGCCGACAAACCAGCCGTTGGAGCTCGTCATGACGTGCACACCGTAAGACAGCCCCTGGCGAGCGAGAGCGATCGCGCGATCGCCCATACCGGCATCTTTTTCATAGAGGTCGCCGAAGTTGTCGATGACGAGGAAGACGTCACCGAACTTGTCGTTGGGGTCGGTTCCCCCACCGCCCGCCGCCCCGAACCGTCGCTCACGGAATTCGGAGATGTCGATCTGGTAGTGCTTGAACGACGCCTCCCGCGCACGGATCAGACCCTCGAGCGTGGCGAGGGTGCGTGATACGCCTTCGGTGTCGTTGAGGCTGACCACTCCGGCAACGTGTGGAACTTCCTCGATCGGATACAACGCCGCGCCGATGCAGAAGAACGTCACCCGCTCCGGCCGATACATCAAAGCCGCCGAGGTCATCACCGTCATCAGCGTGGTCGATTTACCCCGCTGGGCGGTCGCGACCACGATGACGTTGTCCATCTCGGCATCGATCGCGTGGACCCGTTGTGCGTGTTCGTCGGGGATGTCAACGATCCCGATCGGAAACACCAAACCGGGGTTCTGCCCGTAGTCGACATGCCAGGGCTTGCCGCGCCAGTACCCGACCAACGCGTCGACCCGCTCACTGACTTCCAATGGCGGCAGCCAGATTTGGTGAGGCAGCCGGGCAGGGTGTGACACCAGCGAGTCGCGAATGACGTCGAGAATCTTCTTCTTTTTGAAACCGTCGTTGTGGAACAGGAACTCGTCGGGCTCCTCAGATTCGTCGGCAACGGCTAATGCCGCGGTGTCCTCCTCGCTGAGCGGCTGGTACTCCCAGGTGAGCGGGCGCGGCTGGGAGAAGCTGACGTCGATCGTGCTGTTGACAGCGACCTTCTTGGGCAACACGAACGGCGCCGACAAGTAGAAGCACCGGAACGGCTCGAGATCGCGCGGGCCGACCTTGAGCAGCGCGTAGCCGTTCTCCTTCGATGGAAGATGCAGGGCGGCATCGCTGCCGATCACGTCGCGGGAATCCTCGGCAGTCTCCGCGCGCAGCGCCACCCGGAACGCGATGTTGCTCTTGACCTTGCTCAGCGACGACAGGTCCAGCCGCTGGCCACCGAGTGTGAAGAACACGTTGCAGCCGCGGCCTTCCTGGCCGATGTGGATGACCAGTTGTATCCACTCTTGATGATGGTGGAAGAGCTCCAGGTACTCGTCGATGATGACCAGCAGAATGGGTACCGGTTCCAGGTCGCGGCCGGCCAGCCGCATCTCTTCGTACTCGTTGGCGTCCCGCGCGCCGGCCTCTTTGAATAGCCGGTAGCGCCGGTGGATTTCGCCGTTGATCGCTTTGCGCATTCGTTCGGCCAGGTGCCGGTCGTCCTTGCCGAGGTTGGACAGCGATCCCGCAACATGCGGCAAGCCCTCCAGGTCCTGGGCGGCGGATTCGAATTTCATGTCGACGAAGATCACGATGAAAGATTCCGGCGAATGCGTCAGTGCGATCCCATTGACCAACGACAGGAAGAACTCTGACTTGCCCGACCCGGACGTCCCGATCACGACGGAGTGAAAACCGAAGCCGCCAAAGTCTTTTGCGCGGAAAATGACGTACTGCAACTCGCCGCCGGGTTTCACCCCGACCGGCGACATCGCCCACTTCGGGTCGCCCCGACCGCGACTCTCGGCCCACAACCGATCCACGTCGAGTTGGCGAGGATCGTTGATGCCCAGCGCGCGCAGCAATTCACCGGCCTGGCTGTCGGTTTCGGACAACTCCCCCGCACTCATCGGCGACCAGCGCGCCAATGCCCGCGCGTACCTGTTCGCGGTGCTCTCGGCCAGCATGTCGGCGACCGCGTAAAACGCATCGCGGTGATAAAGCCGGCCTTCTCTCAGACTGAACCGCTGTTCTTCATCGGCAAATCCGACGCCGACACCGGGCCGGCTCGCCAACCGCAGCACCGTGATACCGGCCATGCCCTTCTGCCCGGTCACACCCTCCCACTGCTCCGGGGTTCCCACCGCATCGTCGATGATCACCCAGTGCGGACCGCCCAACGTGGGCGACTCCATCGGTGAGGGCATCGACGTCGGGCTGGTCCCTACCGGCGGTGTCCACGGCCCACGGCCCTTGCGGTGCAGTTCTGCGTCGAGCGCGTCCTCCAACTCGACCGGCGTGGCGAACACCAACCGGCGCAGGCCGCACGCATCGAACATCTCGTCATGCTGGTTGTGCGGAAGCCAGACCAGCCACGACCACAGTTCGGGATGACGGGTTACCACCATAAGCTTCAGGTCATTCGGGCTGTGGTAGACGGCCAGCGAGCACAGCAGCGACCGTGCCATGTTGTGCAGCTCGTCGGGATCGCTTCCGATGAAGCTGAATCCGGGCTTTGACCGCAGGCTCAGCACCTTCCCGATGCCGCGGATTTTGCTCTGTTCGAGGATGAAATCCCGCAGCGCCCCGCCGGTGACCGGTTCCAATTCCTCCCCGATCGGGACCTCCGGCCACTGCAGCGACACCGCGGAGTCACTGGTCTGCTGAATACCGCTCCCAAGACGCACATCGAGGAAATCCGGATCAACCGGGCGGCGCTCCCACATCCGCGGCCCACCGATGACGGTGTCCAGCTTCTGTGGATCGCCATGCACGAACAATTGGCTGCGGCGCTGGTCCTGGGCGGCGCGCTGGACTTCGTCACGATCCTCGTCGAGCTGGCGTAGATACATACGGCGTTGCTTTTCCTGCTCTCCCCACGAGATCCGGCGGCCACGTCCGAAGCGTCCACTGAACATCAACGCGCCGAACCCGGCCAGGCCCATCATCGGGAAGAAACCGGACTGCAGCGATCGGACTCCCGAGGTGTACATCACCACCAGGGTGCCGATGATCCCGACCAACAGCGCCGGTAGCGCGATCATCAGCAGGATGTTGCGTGGCTCGCGTTCCGGCAAAGCCAACGGCGGCGCGACCGCAACGCGCACAGGCGGAACCGTCGGCGCCGGCTTGCGCGCTCCGCGAACGAATCCGAGTTTGGACATGCCTAACCTCCCAGCTGTTGGTTGGCTTCCGGAAGCGGCGCCACCGCGCCGCCGGTGGGAATGGTGTCGTGCGCCAACAGGGCACTATCACGGCTGATGGCCGGTCCGGCCGCAAAGGTCCGCACGATCGGCCATGGCGCCTGGACGGCAGTGCCCGGGTCGAGTCCGAGGGCCGCCAGGGTTCGCTGATCCCATTGCACCCCGAACCGAACACCCTGCGGTGAAAGCCAATACAGGGATTCACGGCTGTTCGATGTAGCCAGACCACTCGTCGTCGCGACGAAGTTCGCCGCACCCGGCAGTACCAATGCCTGGTCGGCCTCCACCGAATCGGGATTGCGGTCATCGCGAACCAGCCGGACCAGGCGGGGGTCCATGGCGATCGACACGGGCAGGCCTCGACCGCTGAAGACGCTGATCGACGCCTGCGGGTCGGTGGACTGCTTCTGCCACGCGACGCAGGTCACTGGATTAGCGCTGGTATCAATGAAATTCAGCTTGCCCGAAGGATAGTAGCCGACGTCGAGCACCTCGACGGTGGGAATATGAATCAGCTTGTCCGGGGAGATCAAGGTCGGTGTCGCAGAGCCTTGCGCGAGGGCGGTGCGGAGCAGATCGGCGACGAAGCTGGTGATCTTTTGGACGCCGTCCGGCAGCAGCGCGTAAAAGCCGGTGACCGCACCGTTGGCGTCCTGGGTTTCCAGGACACTTCCGACCGTTGACCCCGGCAAGAATCTCGATGGCGTGCCGAGGTCCAGGATCGCCGGAACTACAAGGGGTTCCGTCGATGGCATCGCATCGAAGAGTGCGTTGGAAATCTCGATCGGATAGGTCAGGCCCGGATCGAGACCCAGGTTGAAGGTGACCGATCTGTCGGTGGGGTCGATTTCTGACCGTTGGCCGCCCCAGACCACATACGTCGCGCTCTTGTGCGTGACCAGCACGGCCTGCGAAGGCGCCATAGGTGCCGCGCGACCCGCTGTCGACAGCTCTCCCGCGATCGATGTCACCAACGGCGGGGCTCCGCTGCCCCGGGTGGGTGCGGTGTCACACACCGACCACGCCGACACGGAACTGGCCGTCACGGTGAGACTGTCGGGCACACCGGGGATACCGATCATCGGGCCAGTCGGGTACTTGGCGATCTCGGATGCCTTGACCCAGGTCACCGCGGACGCGCTGCCGACGGCCAGCCGCGCGGAAGTCAGGTCGAGCGCAGGGTACAGGCGCCCGTTGATCTTTGCGTAGACCGCGCCGGTGTCGCGGTTTCCGATGATCGAGGACTGGCCCACCAGACCGGCGGGCTTCATGACGTGTAGCAGTGCCATCCAGCCGATGCCGATGAGGACGAAGACAACCGAAAGCGCGACCGCCGCTTGCTGTTTGCGGTCGTCGTGTTTCATCCTCACCGAGAACCGGGTGATCGCGGCCTTCAACCTGCGGTTGTAGAACAGGTGCCCCGAGTTCTGGTCTCGGTTCGACAGATTGAGTGGCACGGTCAGTATCCTTTCGGCGGTCGATGTGCATCCGCCTGTTGCACCAACGCGGCGAGGTTCTCGCCATTTAGGCTGACGCCGTAGCGATGAATCACGTAATTCATCGAAGCGCAGATATTGGCCACCGGGTCGTAGATGTTGTTCGACGTACCCGGCTGGTGGTAGCGCGCGAAGGTTGCCGGAATCGTCTGGGCGATGCCACGGGCGAAACCCAGACCGCGCCCGTCGGGCAGCGTGACACCGGATGCCGTCGCCGGCTCGTGCGCGACGGCCGATGGCCGCCCGCCCGATTCACGGGCTATCAACGTCTCGTATCCGCGGATCCAGTTGGCGCGGGCCGCTGCATCGGTGATGCCCAGGTGATCGAGCGCCGCGGCGATTCGCTGCCTGACATGACCTGGCGCGAAGGCCTTTCGGTAGCCAACAGCGGCCAGCGGAAGCCGGTGCCGGTAGTCCATCGCCCTCAGCCGCCGGGCGAGCAGCTGCGCGCTCCGCTGCGACCGATGTAGGTGACTCCGCTGCTGGCGCAGGCGAGCCACCACGCGCCGCAACGCTTCCCGTTGCCCTAGCGGCGTATCTGCCGCCGGCAGAAGGTTACTGCGCGCCGCGTCGAGGATCTGCCGTGAGCCTTGCCGGCCCGCCGCATGATCGGTACCCGCATCCGCCAAAACGGCGGTCAATTCACTGTCGGCGGCGGCAGTGCGACGTAGTCCGGCGGCCGTGCGGACATGAGCCGCCGCCGCCCCCATCCCGGCACCGTTGCCTTGACAGATCCGGGCAGCACACCACCGGAGTTGCTCGGGCGCATCGTAGTGGCCGGCATCGACATATCCGGGGCCATAAAGGCTATGCCCACGCTCCAGCAACTCAATTGCTCTCAGCAACAACGGATCCCACGTCACTGGAGAGCCCCGCCGTAACGCGCTTCGTTCTCGGCCTGGGCCTCTTCGCGCAAGGCTGCGATCGCAAGATTCAACCGGTCCGCGAGCTCGCCATGGGTGTAGCCGGACATCACCGTCGGATGCAAAGTCAATTCGACGAGCCGGCCGTCCGAATTGACCACGGCGTGAAGGTCGCCGAGATCGACGCTGTACGTGACCGTCTCGGCCTGACCGACGAGCGCTTCCCACTTATCGGCGGACTCGCTCAGTTCACGAAGAACCGATTCGACGAGATCCTTATCGCTCAGCTGCGCGCGACTGCCCGACCCCGGCATCATGTCAGTATCTCGACCCCTCCGACCAGCGTCAATTCATTCTCGGCACGCGTGAGCGCCATGCGCTAGGGGCTGGCCTTCCATCCGCTGGCCGGTGGCGTACTGAGCATTTGGAACCAGGCGAAGTGATAATTCGCATTCACCAAGTTCCCAGTGGCGATACCTTCGGTGGCAGCCAACAACATGCAATTCAGCAGCAAACCGGTGTCGATGTCCGGGTACATAGCGAACAGCTGGTAGCGCGAAGTATCGAGATAGACCCTCAGAATGTCGATTTCGGCGTCGATGACACCCGTTCCACTGGCGCCCGCTTTGGCCAGCGTGTTGACCATGCGCGGCAGGCCGTCACGCCAGTGGGTGGCCTCGTTCAGCAGCCAGCCCAAGTCGTCGACCGTCGGTAGCTCACGCGGTTGCGACGAGGTGTCGGTGACGTCGTAGTCGGATGCCCACCCCAACGGATCGCCGGGAGCGTAGGTCGTCAACATCGCCGTCTGTCCCAGCAACGCCGACGCATTGCCTACGCGGCGGTCCGGCTCCAACAACGCGACGTCGGCGGGCAACGTAATTCCCGGTGGTATCCAGCCGTGCGCCAGGTCCGTCACCAGCACGGTGGTGCCGTCTTCCCGGTCGCCGATGGCCCAGCGCAACCCTGGTTCCTGACGAGCCACGAATCTCAGCAGGCGTTCCAGCCGTTCGCGCTCCGACTCGGACTCCACCGGCGACGCGGGCTGCCGCGCGGTCGCCACTTCGTCGGCCGGGGCGACCGGTGGAACCGGAGCAACCGGAGGCTCCGCATGGCGGGCAGCGGCGGGCGGCCGCGGCGGCTCATCGACCGGAACCTCCGTCGGGCGAGCGGGCGCGGGTTGCGGGGGCGGGTGGTCGAGCGGAGTGTCAGCAAGCGGCGCGATCTCCTGCAACAACGTGGCAATCTCGTCGAGCACCTCGGTGTCGTCCGAGTCGGCGGCGTGCCGCGGCCCCGACGGCTCGGGTTCCGCGTAGTCCAATTCAGCGGGCGGCGCCGGTTCTTCGGCCGCCGCAACCGGTTCGGTCAAGCTGGCGTGCCAGTCAAGCGCGGACGCTTCAGTGTGGTCCTGATCCGAGTGCTGCGGCGGTGACGGTGGCAACGGCGGTGCGGACCTATCTGTCGGTTCGGCCGTTTCCGTTTGCGCAACAGGGACTACTTTGAATCGCCGTGTCTTTTCGGCGTCATCGACGCCATTTACCGGATTTAGCGGCAGTTGTTCTGCCGGCAATTTCGGCGTCATGCTATGAAGATGCCGAACTGTCGACTCGACTCGTCGAACAGCGAAGGCGCGGGCACCATTGATCACTCGAGCCTCTTCTGCTTGCCGTACCGCATCAGCCAATCCCGCTCTCCTGATGCCCAAGAGTTCTTCGTTTGCTGCATTGACGATCTTTTGCAAGTCGGCCTTCAGATATCTGACCAGCGGCGCGGTGTCAGCAGTAACTGTTGACAACTCGGCAGGCCACAGCCCACCCGTCACCCACGGCGCGCAGTCCACCGGAGAGCTGAAGGCCGGAATCTTGAGGGATTCTCGGGTAGCTCTCCGGAGGCGCTGCCGCGCCGTATTCCGACCGAAGATTGCCACCGGCCAAGCCTACCGTCATCGACCGAGCGCCAACTTCACTCGTTTGACCAGCCTCGGTATTCACATGAAGTGGTGAATTGTGCGAATAACTCGGCCTGGGTAGTTTAAGCGTGTGGCTGATTCCGGGCTGCAACAGCAGCTGAACGAAGTACGCGCACTGCTTGGCCGGGCGCGCGAGTTGTTCGGCGCAAATCCTGTTGAGCCGCCCAGCGATATCGCTCCGGATCGCGACGCCGTCACCACCTGGATCCGCTAGCGGCGCGCGCTCGTCACGGCTCCGCGCCGCCGGGGCGGTGCAGCTCGTGCGCCACCAACTTCTCGATCGCCACATCAAGATCGTGAGCGGTCGGGACTTCGGCGGACGGGGTGTAGCCGGCCGCGACGATCTCGCCGCGGACTTCCATCACCGCCTTGAGATACGAGACGGAAGCGGTCAATAAAATGCCCTGCGCCAGAATTCCCGCGTCGGTGCTCATGGCCGCTTCGCTCAGCGTGACGCTGTGCATGTACCCGCCGCGGCAGGAGCGGACAAGGATATGGCCGCTCGGATGCACGGTGTCGAACGCAGGATCGGCCTCAGTCATTGACTGTCGTCAGAAACACGCTTGATTCTCTGGACGGCCTGTGCTTCCTGTTCTTCGAACATGCTCGCCGATTTTGTCAGGTTCTCGGCCATTTTCGCGTGGCTGTCCGCCTGTTGCTCGTAGCACACGCGCCGTTGCTCGAGGAGTTCGCGACCGGCCTCCCGCAGCTCGCCGAAGATCGGACCCAGCGAGTCCAGGCTGTCTTGGATCGCCTGGTGCGACAACGGCAGGGCACGCAGATACTCCGATGTTTCTTGGTGGTGGCCGGCGGCTTGACGCAGGTTGTCGGGCACCACATGAATTCGGTCTGCCATCCGCTGTCTCCTCTTGATGTGCCGGCGGGCGCCGGATTCCTAGTAGTTCTCTCACGATCTCTCGGACTCTTGGATCCTTAGGCAGTAGCCGGCCTGGTGGGCGCCGGTGGGTCGGTGCTGTCCGGTGCGGCTACAGCGACCGGCCCCGGAGGATGCTCCCAGCCTAGAAAGCTGGGCCCGTTCACGGTGGAAATGTGCTGGATCTGGCCGTTGAGCAGGGCCCGGCTTTGGCCGAGGGCAAGGGCATGGCGATCCGTCAGCATGCCGATATCCCCGGGTGTGAGCCGCGACGGGTCGACCGGGTCGGTAACCGCGGTCCCCGGAGGCGGAATGGTGATCCCCTCCTGGCGGAAAGCTTCTGCGATGGGCGTGCCACCAGCGGCGGCCCTGATGGCCGCCGCGAGTTGAGGATTGGCAGCGGTGACGGTTTCCCCGTCGGGCAGCGTGACAGTCGTCGGGACGGCGACCGGCGCCGCGAGTTCAGCGTCGCGATCATTGATCTGCTCGTCGCCGTCTGTATCGGCAGACGGCTCGTCATCCGGATCGCCTGCCTTGAGCAGCGCGTCGTCGAGATCCTTCGACGACGGTTCGTCATCGCTGCCCGGCAGCGGCCCGGGCAGTGGAAATCCGCCTGGCACAGCCGAACCGGGCATCGCACCCCCACCCGGGATCCCTCCGCCACCAAACGAGGGAATAGTCGGCATCACCGGGGTCATCGGCGTCGCTGCCGACGGGGGTTGTGCCGGCACGTCCTCGGGCAGCAAGCCGGAATCGTCAACCGGCAGCGAATCCAGGTAGGGTTCCGGGCCAGTGTCAGCTGCTGCCGGCGGGCTTTCGCTCGTGCTGTCGGGTGGAGCACCAGCAGGCGCACCGGTCGACCGCTGGTGTTCGTCCGCGTCACCGGGCTCGCGCTTGGCTGAGTTGTCTAGGTTATACAGCGACGTCCATGCCGCCATCAGCGCTGAGTTCGACGTATCGTCAAGGCTCGCGTCCGCCACCACGGCGCGGATATCCCTGAGCTTGCCGATCAGGAATCGCTGGAAGTCACGCGCCCCTGCCGGGGTGTCCAGGTCGGATCGCGTCGTCACCGCCGCCTCGATGTCGTGCTGCAACCTGTCCAGGGCGTTCCGGCCCTCGGCGTTCTGCTGATGTGCATTGAGAACCGCGGTCACCACTTGCAAGTCGACCTGCGCGGTCGTCGAATTCTGGTGTGCCAGCGCAGCTTCCGCATCCCTGATCGCGTCCGCGGCATCGCCCTCCTGACGATCGGGCACGTGATCGCTTGCCGGCCGGCGGCCGGCCGGTTCGGTCTGCGACGGTACGGTCATCTCCCCGCTCCTCGGGTCGAACAGATCCGGATGGTGTTGGCGGATCCTGGCAATGACTCCGTCGAGCCGTTGCGGGCTTGCTCCGAATACCGTCGCCGCATCCGCTAACTCTTGCGGTGTCAGCCCGGTCATCCACGCATTCGGGTCGCCCGTGCATTTTTTGACGTGTTCGACGGCGGCCACCACGTCACCAGGTGTTGCCATTGATCAGCCGCGAGACGGCGGATCGTTGTGCGGCCCCGACATGCACGCGACAGTAGCCAGGGGTGCCGTCGGCGACAATTCACTGGTGCACAGCCGTGAGCCGACCCGAAAGCGCTAGCCGGCCGAGGCAGTGTAGTGGGCCGTCAACTTATCCAGCACAGCCTTTTTCGCAACATCGAGCTCGTGGGCGTCGGACACCACGGCGAGGATTTCGCGTTGCTTGCCGATCAAGAATTTCTGGAACTCCCGCACACCCATCGCGGTATCGAGCCCGATGGCAGACTGATTCGCCACCGCGTGGTCGATTTCGGCGGCGATCGCGTCGAGGCGCCGGACACCCTCGATTGTCGCCGCATGCGCACCGGCAAGTGCTTCGGCGAGAGCACGGTCGGCTTCCGCGGCCGCCGCGTGTTGCCTGGCCAACGCGGCTTGCCCTTCCGCGATGGCGTCGATCGACCGCCCGGCCTGCTCTGCCATGGGTCGACCGTACTCAGGGGTTTCGTGCTCAACAACCATCGCCGCTACCCTAGTGGGCGCCTGATCTGCACGCCCGCGCCGAGCGGGCTGATCCGAACCGTCGCGCCGGAATGGGGCGCTTCGATGACCAGATTGTTGCCAATCGCCATCTGCACGTGTCCGGCACTGGGAAAGACGAGATCGCCGGGGCGGACCTGGGAACGGGTAATGGGGATCCCATCGTAGAGCTGCTGATAGGTGGTGCGATCCAAGTGAATTCCCGCCCGCGCGTAGGACCACTGGGTCAACCCCGAGCAATCGAACCGGTCGGGCCCGGTTGCGCCCCACACATAGGGACTGCCCAGCCGCGACAGCGCCGCGCGCACCGCGATGCCGGCGCGGCTGTTGGCCGGCGGCAACCGCAGGCCGGTCCGGTAGCCGCCGCGTCGCAAAACCCGGTAGCGCAAGGCGCGCAACGCCGCTCGATGCTGGCGAGCCTGCTGGCGGGCCGACATCACATGCGCACGTTGCGCCCGTAGCCGCGCGGCCCGGCGGCGCATCGCCTCGCGCTGCGCCATCGGTGAGTCCGGTATCGCAGTATCCGCGCGGGCCTCGTCGAGAACACTCTTGGTCAGGGTGCGCGCCTCAGCGTGATCGCGGCGCGCTTGCGCTGCCGTGGCGGCGACCGCGGCGTCAGTGGCGGTGGCCGAACGCAAGGCTACCCGGCTACGGTCTACCGCTGACTGGTAAAGCTCATGTCCTCCACCGGTATTCAGCTCCGCGGCGCACCTCAGCAAGCTGTCGTAGTGCGCCTCGCGCGCCGCCAGTGCGACTTGCCGAGCAGGGCCGGCGAACAGCTCATGCGCGCGACTCAATGCGGCCAGTTCGCTTCGGCTCACTGTCCTTCTCCGGTACCGGTGTCGCCGTCAGCGAAGGCACGCACACGCGGCAGCGCCCCTGGTGGGATGACTCCCCGATTCCGGATGTCCCACATTTCCGCGGCGGTGACTCCGAGTAGCGCCGCGATAACCGGTTCGGGCAGCGATGACTGTGCACATGCCCGGTCGAACCGCGCACTGAGGCTCATCGGCATGCGATCCAGAAGCGCGCCGCGCGTCGTCTCCAACGCCTGCAGATGCCGCATCAGCCGGCTTGCCGAGGCTGCGTCGGCATTGACCGCCACCCGCCAGGAGTTGGCGGCCAGCATCTCGGCCTTCACGCATTGTCCGATCACAGAGAGAATATACGATTCGTATTCGTTTGATGTCACCTCAGGCAACCGCTCGATCACCGAGTTGATGGCGTCGAGCTGGGCTTCGGCGTATCCCTCGAGTACCTCGGTGTCGGTGTGCCGGTCCACGACAATGGGGCCAGTGGCTCGCGCAGGAGGCGGTTCTGCCGGCGTCACCGCGGTCAAACGCTCGAGTTCCGCCGTTGGATTAGCGGCTACCACGAGTCGCGAGTAGGTGCCCGGTGGCAAGCCAAGCCCGTTCTCTACCTTTTGAACTGTGCCCTTATGCGGCTTGCGGGCTCCCCGTTCGAGATAGCTGAGGCCCATGATGCTCACCCCGGTTGCCGAGGAGAAGTCGGCCAGCGACCAGTCCCGCGACTCGCGCAGTTCCCGGATCGCCGCCCCGGCCGATTCACGGCTCACCGCAGCGCTCCGGGCATATCCGGATAGTACACAGCCGTATCCGTTCTCCTGGGTATATACGTTTTTGTCACGTTTCTCTTGCCAACCCACGCCGAGTGTGTATACGCTTCTGCATACGTTTTAGTCTGGAGGAGGCGCACAGATGGGGCACCCATGTTCGGTCAACCCGGAATTGTGGTTCGGATACGCCGATGACGACGGCGGCGACGGGGCCGCCAAGGCACGCGCTTACGAACAGTCGGCCACCGAGGCGAGGCTGCTGTGCCTGCGCCGCTGCCCCCTGGCGCAACAGCGGTTGTGCGCGCGATACGCCGTGGAGAACCGGGAGGAGTACGGCGTCTGGGCCGGGGTCAAACTGCCCGGCGGCCAATACCGCAAGCGCGAACAGCTGGCGGCGGCTCACGCCGTCCTGCTCCAGATCGCGGCCGGCGAGATCAACTCACGTCAGCTGCCCGACAACGCAGCGCTGTTGGCTCGGCGCGAGGGCGATGCCGTTCCGGTAGCCGCCACGGTGTTTCATCTTCCGCTCCCCCAGGTCGGTCCCCAGACCGCGGCCTGAGGCATCGCGCGCCGGGTTGAATCGTCTGGCCTGGGGGTAATAACAGGGGCAACCGACACAGGGGCCTGAATGACCCGCGGCGATGATGCCGGCGCACCCGGGATCGAGGAGTGGCGCACACATGACCTTCGACCTGACGCCGACGGCGGCTCAACACGACCTGGCCCGGCGCACCCACGAGTTCGCCGAGTCCGTCATACGTCCTGTCGCACTGGACTATGACCAGCGCCAAGAGTTTCCGTGGCCGGTGCTGGAGGAAGCCGCCCAGCGCGGCTTCTACAGCCCGCTGTTCTACCGCGATCTCATCGGCGACCCGACTGGCCTTTCGTTGCCGATGTTCATGGAGGAGCTGTTCTGGGGTTGCGCCGGAATCGGTTTGGCGATCGTGATGCCCGCACTGGCGCTTTCGGCCATCGGGCAGGCGGCCTCCCCGGAGCAAATGCTGGAGTGGGCGCCGCAATGTTTCGGAAGCCCGGGCGACCTCAAGCTCGCGGCGCTGGCGATCTCAGAGCCGGAGGGTGGCAGCGACGTACGGAATCTGCGCACCCGCGCGCGGCGGGACGGCGACGACTGGGTGATCGACGGTCACAAGATGTGGATCGGCAACGGCGGCATCGCGGACGTGCATGTGGTCAACGCGGTAGTTGATGAGGAGCTCGGCCACCGCGGCCAGGGATTGTTCATCGTGGCGGGCGGCACGCCCGGTCTGGAACTGGTGCGCAAGCTGGACAAGCTGGGCTGCCGGGCGTCGCACACCGCCGAATTGCGCTTCGACGGTGTCCGGGTACCCGGCGACAATCTTCTGGGCGGCGAGGAGAAGCTTCAGCACAAACTCGCCAAAGCCCGGGAAGCCGTTGCGGGCGGGAAGCGTTCGGGCTCGGCGACATTGGGCACCTTCGAGCAGACTCGCCCGATGGTCGCCGCCCAGGCGATCGGTATCGCGCGCGCCGCGCTGGAATACGCCACCACCTACGCCACCCGGCGCGAGGCGTTCGGCGGACCGATCATCGACAACCAGGGCATCGCTTTCCCGCTGGCGGAGATTGCCACCCAGATCGATGCGGCGCGGCTGTTGACGTGGCGGGCGTCCTGGATGGCCGCCAAAGGCATCCCGTTCGAGCGTGGCGAAGGCTCGATGTCGAAGATGGCCGCCAGTGAGGTTGCCGTCAGAGCCACCGAGCGCGCCATTCAGACAATGGGCGGCTGGGGCTACATCACCGACCACCCAGTCGAAAAATGGTATCGAGATGCCAAGCTGTACACCATCTTTGAGGGCACCAGCGAGATCCAGCGGATCGTCATATCCACCGCGCTGGGCGCCTCGGAGGGCGCCCCGCCGCTGCACGTCGAGATCGAGCCGTCCGGGGGTCCGTTGAACCGGATGTTCGGCCGCGGCACGCTGCTTCGATCCCGGGTATCGAGTGCCGCGCTTTCCGCGAAGGACCGGGTCCCCGAGCCGCTGATGCGGCTCGCTATGCAAGTCTTGCGGCCACCGCGCAAGTGAGCCGTTGCCGCGTACTGTTCGGCAGATGACCACTGATAAGACCGGCGCTCAGACCGTCGTCAGCGCCGTGGATGGGAAGTACACCATCGCCGTCGACGGTGAAACTGTCGGGCTGGCCGCCGTGGCTGACCGGGGCAACCAGCGGGTTTTCTATCACACCGAGGTCGAAGAACGGTTCGGTGGACGGGGTTTGGCGAGCATCCTGGTGGGGGAGGCCCTCGAGGCAACCCGCGCCGACGGAAAACGCGTTGTCGCTGTGTGCCCGATGGTGGCTGCATTCATCAAAAAACACGCGGAGTTCCGGGACCTGGCCGAGCCCGTCACTCCGGAGATCCTGCAGTGGGTCCAGACGCTGTAGCCGCGTGCTCCTCTAGAGACCGCCCAGGCTGCCGATCACTTGGACGGTGACGGCCAAAATCACCGTGCCGAATAGGTAAGACACCATCGCGTGCTGCAACACCGCCACCCTGATCGAACGCTTCTGCACGGCGGTGTCAGTCACCCCGTACGTCACCGCAATGGTGAACGCCAGGTAGGCGAAGTCGGCAAAGGTGGGCTTGTCATCGTCATTGAAGTTGACCCCACCGACCGGTTGTGTGTAGTACAGCACTGCGTAGCGCAGCGTGTAGACAGCGTGCACCGCCAACCAGGAGGCGATCACGCTCAAGAACCCGACGGCAGCGGCGATGGTGGCGTCGGGCCCCTTGGCAGTGCTGGCGATGAGCAGGTAGGCGACGCCGCCAAGGCTGGCAATGCTGGCTATCATCACGATCGTATCGGCAGGCCTGCGTCCCGGATGCCGGTGCTGTACAACGATTTCGATCGCAATGGCGCTCATTTTGGCGATACTGGCCCACGTCCAGATCAGATAGACGGTCGCGGTCGCGATCCAGCCTGCTGCGGGTGCATACCTCCATCCCACTGTCGCGGCGACGGCGGCCGCAGCGGCTACGCCGACGATCGCTGCGATTCCGATATGTACCGTTCTCGACTGGCCCTGCCGCAGGATGGAGGGAATCCGCATGGCGTCAGCTAAGCACGCAGGTCCGGCGATTCCCGCGATCAACGCACTGATATGAAGGGTCCGTGAACCATCAGATCCGCGTCGAGGTGTCCGCCGACCACGTGGCCACAGTCGAGTTCGAGCGCGGCCCCCGAAACCACTTCGACGCCGCCCTCATCGCCGGACTCGCCGACGCCTTCGAGCATCTCGACGCCGATGCCGACGCACGGGCGATCGTGCTCTGCTCGTCGGGACGGCACTTCTGCGTCGGCGCGGACCTACCGGGTGCCCTGCACGGCGGCGCACCGTCCGACCAGGGTGCGACGGGCTCGCTCTATGAGGAGGCCGTGCGCCTGTTCGCCGCCCGCACGCCAATCGTGGCGGCCGTTCAGGGCGCAGCCGTCGGCGGTGGCCTCGGGCTGGCGTTGGCGGCCGACTTCCGCGTCGCCACCCCGTCGACGCGCTTCATCGCGAACTTCAGCAGGCTTGGCCTGCATCACGGCTTCGGCATCACCGTCACACTGCCGGCGGTGGTCGGTGCGCAGCACGCAATGGACATGCTGTACACCGGCCGCGCGGTCACCGGAGACGAAGCGGCCCGCATCGGTCTCTGTGATCGGCTGGCTCTCAACGACGAATTGCGCTCAGCCGCACACGGTTTCGCCGCCCAGATCGCCGCAAGCGCGCCGCTCGCGGTCGTCTCGATACGCCAGACCCTGCGCGGTGATCTGGCCGACCGCGTGCGCGCCGCAACCGCGAAGGAGCAATCCGAACAAGCTTGGCTCGCGGGGACCGCCGACTTCATCGAAGGCGTCTCCGCCACCGCCGAACGACGGGAACCCCGCTTCACCGGGTCGTGATGGCTAGCCGGCGCCCTTGCCGTTGTCGACCCGATACACGGCGCCGTGGATGGCGGCCGCGGCATCGCTGGCCAGGAACGCGATCACATTCGCGACATCGAGGGGCTGCATCATGCCGCGCGGCGACGCCGTCCGCATGATCAGGTCGTAGTTCGGGTTGTCCGGCGCACTGAACTGTTCGATCTGCGGTGTCAGCATGCCGCCCGGGCATACCGCGTTGACGCGCAACCGATCCGCGGTGTACTCCACCGCCAGCGCACGAGTGAGCCCGAGCAGACCATGCTTGGCAGCGCAGTAGCCGGCCGAGTAGGCCTGGCCTTCGACGCCGGCAATGGAGCTGACGTTGATGATGTTGCCGCCGCGTTCGAGCAAATGCGGCAACGCCGCCCTGCACAGGTAGAACGGCCCATTCAGGTTGACGGCAAGATCTTGCGCCCAGTCGTCGTCGGTCATCGACTCCGTCCGGCGCATCTGATGTCGTCCGGCGATGTTGACCAGGACATCGAGCCCGCCCAACTCGCGCACACACTGCTCGACCGCGTCCCGGCAGGCCTGCGCCGAACCGACGTCCACCGATGCATATGAACCGCGGTCCACATCGGCGAAGACTTCGGCCAGGCGTCCAGTGTCCCGGCCGATGCCGAAAACTGTTGCGCCCTGGCGGGAAAACAACCGGGCGGTCTGCGCGCCGAGGCCCGACGAGGCGCCGGTCACCAACGCGACTTTGTCGTGCAAGGCAGCCATACCAGTTCCCGTTCGCCCTAGGTTCGCATCCGCGCAACGCTACCCCGCAGAAGTTCAACGGACGCAATGAGTCTCGGTGCCCACAGGTGCAACACATCGGCGAAGATCGGCTGCGGCCGGAAGCGTCGCCGGATGCGGCGCGCAGTCACCAGCATGAGCAGGCTGACCGCCCGCCTGCCGAGCGCGGTCCGGCTCGTTCGCTTCTTCCAGGTTGACGGCGTCGAGCCCGCCCGCCGTCCGAGGTAGTAGCCGCAGCATGTCGCCATCGTGAGAGCGGCGAGTGCCGCAAACTGCATCACGCTGATGAGCGTTCTTGGTCATCGTCGCGGCCAGGTCACACAACAGATACACCTCGGCCAAAAAGTGCGGGCCTCAAGTCAATTTTGTGGGCGAAGGGGGACTTGAACCCCCACGTCCCGAAGGACACTGGCACCTGAAGCCAGCGCGTCTGCCATTCCGCCACTCGCCCTGAATAGTCGGTGGAGCCTACCACTGTAATCGCCGGTGTCCCCAACCGCTCCGACGTGGGCAGAACGGTCGGCCGTTGCCACCATCACGCAGCCCCTAACCCGCTTTGACCTGGGTCAACGCGATTCTCAGAGTTCTGCAGGTGCCGCTGCGCCGCGCTGGCCGGATAGCATGCTGGAGTACGACACGCGTGATGCGACACGCCGGAGGCTGGTCCGCCGTGCGGCAGCGATAGACAAGGATCGAGGCGGGGCGCTTGGACATGAGCAGCCAGAAAGGGCTAGTTCAACGCATCGAGCGCAAACTTGAGGTCACCGTCGGTGACGCCTTTGCCCGGGTGTTCGGCGGATCGATCGTTCCCCAAGAAGTAGACGCCCTGCTGCGCAGGGAGGCGGCCGACGGAATCCGCCCACTCCAGGGCGATCGGCTTTTGGCTCCCAACGAATACATCATTACCCTCGGTATGCACGACTACCAGAAAGTGGGCGCCGACCCGGACC
>Ga0335075_10000398_pt1 | contig 79208 bp, 76 predicted proteins | sample Lox_Sample_24_FD_206723 | JGI IMG/M metagenome (GOLD analysis project Ga0335075, IMG submission 206723) | Soil microbial communities from Loxahatchee National Wildlife Refuge, Florida, United States - Lox_Sample_2.4 | ecosystem: Environmental > Terrestrial > Soil > Wetlands | place: USA... | reverse complement strand
GAGGGCCACGACGCCGCCTCGGCGAATGCGTGAAGCAAGTTCCGTCGCTGGCGCGAGTGGGGGCGGCGGCTCCGCCCCTCTTGGGCGGCTTTGGCGAGTCGCCGCGGGCGCATGGCACCGGGAGGACCATCGTCCGTGGTCGCAGGAACGAGCGCGCCGCCGCGTGCAGGTTCCTGCGAGGATATGGGCCTGCCCACAAGGCAGCCCACCCGTCAAGCATCCAGCCAGAAAGCGAGTGCCATGAGCGCGGTCCAGTCAGCACCAGAGGTCCAGTCGGGTCTCGAAGGAGTCGTCGCGTTCGCGACCGAGATAGCCGAGCCCGACAAAGAGGGTGGCGCGCTGCGTTACCGCGGCGTCGACATCGAGAGCCTGGTCGGCGCGGTGCCCTACGAGCAGGTATGGGGGCTGCTCGTGGACGGCCGCCTGAAGCCGGGGCTGCCGCCCGCCGAACCGCACGCGCTGACGGTGCGCTCGGGCGATCACCGCGTGGACGTGCAGTCGGCGCTCGCGATGCTCGCGCCCGAGTGGGGCTTCGGGCAGCTGATCGACATCAGCGACGAGGAGGCGCGCGACAACCTCGCCCGCGCGTCGGTGATGGCGCTGTCGTTCGTGGCGCAGTCCGCGCGCGGCAGCGGCCAGCCGCCGGTTTCGCAGGAGCAGGTCGACCAGGGCCGCACGATCCCAGAGCGCTTTTTGATCCGCTGGCGCGGCGAGGCCAACCCGGATCACGTGAAGGCGATCGACGCATACTGGATCTCGGCGGCCGAGCACGGCATGAACGCGTCCACCTTCACCGCGCGCGTGGTCGCCTCCACGGGAGCCGACGTCGCCGCCGCGCTGTCCGCGGCCGTGGGCGCGCTGTCCGGTCCGCTGCACGGCGGCGCGCCCTCGCGCGTGCTGAAGATGCTCGACGAAGTCGAGCAGACCGGCGACGCCGAGCGGTGGGTGTCGGCGGCGCTCGACCGTGGCGAGCGGCTGATGGGCTTCGGGCACCGCATCTACCGCGCCGAAGACCCGCGCGCGCGGGTCCTGCGCCGGACGTGCCGCGAGTTGGGCTCGTCTCGCTTCGAGGCCGCCGAGGCGCTCGAGAAGGCTGCGCTCGCGGAGCTGCACGCGCGCCGTCCGGATCGGGTGCTCGCCACCAACGTCGAGTTCTGGTCAGCCGTGATCCTCGACCTTGCCGAAGTCCCGCCAGACCTGTTCACGCCGATGTTCACGTGCGCGCGCGTGGCCGGCTGGTCGGCGCACGTCCTCGAGCAGAAGCGCGAGGGCAAGCTGATCCGCCCTACCGCCAAGTACGTCGGCCACGGCCCGCGCGCGGTCGACGAAGTCGATTGACGGCTACCGCCGGCAAGGGCACTCGTTCGGATAGTTGGGTCTTTACTGAAAATTACTTAGTAAGAAACAGCGCTTGCTGAGCGTTGCCGCCAAGCGTTAGGTTCGCGTACACACGCAGCTGTGTGTTTCATTGTAGCGAGCATGTGGGGTTCTTCCGCGACGACTAGTGTGCGGGCGCGTCCACCATCGCTCGTGTTTGCAACCTCAAATGACGAGACAACGAACGATGAAAGTGAGCCGAATCATGTCGAAAGATCATGGCACGCGCTTGGCGAGCATGCGCAAGCGAACGCTTCTGATGACGGCGATGGCGCTGGTCGTACCGCTGATCGCGCTGGCGTCGGCCTCGCCGGCGATGGCCGAACCGAAGGGCATCTTCAAAGTGTTCAAGGAGTGCCCAACCGAAATACCGATCGTGACGGTGTGCAGCGTCGACTACACGACCAGCGGAGAATTCAAACTCGGCAACACGGCAGTGCCGATCAACAAGACGATCACCCAGCAGGGTGGCCTCGTCCCGCTCGGCGAAAGCGAAGTGGAATTCTTCGCGCTCCCTGCGAAGAACGGCGAAAGCCTGTCGAAAACCGAACTGAACGTGCCCGGTGGCCTGCTCGGCGTAAAATGTGAAGAAATCAAAGGCTCGGGGCCGGTCGAAGTGTTCTTCAGGGAACTGTGTAAACACACGTTCGAATCGGGGGCCACACAGGTCACGGCCACGACGGAACTCGTCGCCAACGAACGAAACCCCGTGCTCTTCAACGAACACAACCTCGCCACCGAAAAAGGAATCGCGGTCACGCTTCCGGTTCGGGTACATCTGAAAAACTCGCTGCTGGGCAACTCGTGTCACATCGGATCTGAAGCCGAACCGATCGAGCTGCACCTGACGACCGGCGAAACGCACCCGGCGGCTGGCGTGAAACCGCTGCACGGCAAAGCGGGGACGGAGACGACGCTGGAAGAAAAAGGCCTGGTGTCGCTCCAGATCACAAACAACACCCAGGTGGACAACACGTTCGCGGCTCCCAAAGCGTACGAATGTGGAGAATTCTTCTTCCTCAAGGGATTCCTCAACTCGCTCGTCGAAAGCAAACTCGGGATACCGAACAAAAACGAACACGGAGAAAACGACGCGATCTTCAACGGCGAACTTCGTGCCGCAGCCGCGTCGGAAGTCGTCGAAAGCGAAAAATTCTAGGCATCGCGCCTGGCATTCGCAGATGATTGGCTGAAAGGAGGGCCGGGAGCGATCCCGGCCCTCCTTTTGCGTATCGAGCCTCGCGTCGGCGCGTGGCGTCGGCCCGGTTCGCGGTCGCTCAGCCGGCGCCCAGCACTGCCGCCATCCGCTGAGGCTCGACGCCGAGCGCCTGCGCGTCGGCTGCGCCGCGTGGCGAGGTCATCGACGTCTCCATCAGCTCCGCCTCGTCCCATGTGGCGAACGCGCTGGGACCCGTAAGCCGCTCGAGCAGGCGCAGGCCGCGTGAGACGAGCGGCGTCGGCACGTGCACGAGCGGGCGCCCGCGGCTAAGCGAGCGCAGCAGCGTGCGCACGATCTCGTCGTGGCTGAGCGTCTCGGGGCCCGCCAGCTCGTAGCGCCGGCGCGGCTCCCCGCCTGGCGCCTCCAGCGCGGCGATCACGCACGCGGCCACGTCGTCCGCCCAGATCGGCTGGAAGGCCGCGCGCCCGCCACCGGAGACGGGCATCGCCGGCAGCATCGCCAGGCGCTCGAGCAGCGTCAGCCAGGGGTCGCCCGGGGCGTACACGATCGACGGCGCCAGCACGATCGAGCTCACGCCCGACTCGCGCACCGCGTGCTCGGCCAGCGCCTTGGCGCGCAGGCAGCGCGCGCGGTGGTGGGTGGAGGCGCCGAGCGCGGAGAAGAACACGAAGCGCTCGACGCGCTGGCGCTCGGCCGCCTCGACCATCCGCCAGGTCGCGATCCCGACCAGCTCCTCGATCGAGCCGCGCGGCTGGTCGCGGATCGACGCCGCCAGATGCACGACGGTGTGCACGCCGCGCAGCGCGTTGCGGAACGACGGCGGGTCGGTTAGGTCGCCGAGCGCGATCTGCACGCGCACGCGCTGCGCGCCCAGGCGGCGGGGATCGCGCACCAGGCAGCGCACGTCGGTGCCCTGCGCCAGCAGGCGCGGCAACAGCGCCGAGCCGACCAGACCGGTCGCGCCGGTTAGCAGCAGCATGCTTCGTACAATATGCCCCTCCCGTCGAGAACCCGTGGAAACCGAACGAGAAGGAAGCGAATGGCCTACGTGATCGCCGAGCCGTGCATCGGCACCAAGGACAACTCCTGCGTCGAGGTGTGCCCCGTGGACTGCATCCACCCGACGCCCGACGAGCCCGGCTACGACGCGGCGGAGATGCTCTACATCGACCCCGAGGAGTGCATCGACTGCGACGCCTGCGTGGAGGCATGCCCCGTGGACGCGTGCTTCGCCGAGGACCAGCTCCCCGAGGAGTGGCAGAAGTACACCCAGATCAACGCCGACTACTTCGCCAACGCCAAGTAGCGCGCTACAGGGCGCGCCCTTCGCGCGCGCCGAGGTACTCCGGGTGCAGCACGTCGAAGACCGCCACGTCGGGGATAGCCTCTTCCAATCGCGCGCGCAGCCGCGCGGAGTCGAAGAGGTGCGACCGGGGCGCGACGGGGTTGACGGTGATCGCCTCCAGCGCCACGCGGTCCAGCGCCTGCAACTGAATGCCCTGGCGCCCATACCAGGCCGGCCCGCGTTTGGACAGGAACACGCGCGTGGGGTCGGCCACGACCAGCGTCAGCTCACGACGGCGCCGGCGCACTGGATGCAGCAGGCTGCGCAGGAAGCGGTCTGGCAGCGCGCCCGCGACGATCAGCCAGCGCGCGCGGGGGTTGGCGTCGAGCGCCTCCGCGATCTGCTCGGCCTCGGCCGTTAGCACGAAGCGCGGCGGCAGCAGCGACGGCTCGCCCTCCTCGCCGACGAGCATGCTCGCGCCGCGCGTCGCGCCGCCGTCGCCGTGCGCGAGCGAGCGCAGACGACGACCCGCGGTCGTGGACTCCTCCACGCGCGGCAGGCGAACGAGATCGACGGCGTCCCGCGTCTGCAGCACGACCTCCTCGAGGTCCCCGTCGAGCACCGCGCCCGTCGAGACGATCAGGCCGTCCGCCACCTCCGGCGCCGAGGCCGCGCGCCGGTCGACCGCGCCGTCGATCAGCACCTGCTCGGCGCCGTGGGCCAGCATCGCGTCGCTGACCGAGCGCACGTCCGAGGCCGCGCTGGGCCCCGCGACCTCGATCGCGCCGGCGTCGCGCAGGCGCGCGATCTGCACCCGTCCCAGGGGTGTGCGCACACCCGCGTACTCGAGCAGCTCGTGAGGGATCGCGCTCGCCCGCAGCAGTGCGTCCGTCGTCGCCACGAGGCTCCCCTGCGCCAGCCGTATCCGGGGCTTGGCGATGCGAGCGTCGATCACGTCGCGCTCCTCGCCGTCGCGCCCTACGGACGTCACGCCCACGCGCCGGCCCTGCGCCTCCAGCTCGCGCAGCAGCGCCGCCAGCGTCTCTGTCTTGCCGGTGTTCTTCGCGAGACCCACCAGCGCGAGGCGCTTGGTGGAGGCGGTGAGCGCGCCGAGCGTCACCTCGTCAGGCTCTTACGGACGCCCGCGCCGCCAGCTCGCGCACGATGAACGTCGCCAGGTGGTGGGGTTCGGTGCCCTTGGAGAAGCCCGCGTCGTAGCCCAGCTCCTTTGCCAGCTCGCCCGTCACGCGCGGGCCGCCGCACGCGAGGATCATCTGCCCGCGCCTGCCCTCCGCCTCGACCATCTCCACCAGCTCCGTCAGGTTGTGGATGTGGAGGTTCTGCTGGGTCACCGTCTGTGAGACCAGGATCGCGTCGGCGCCGACCTCGATCGCCTTCGCCAGCAGCACGCTGTTGGGGACCTGGCTGCCGAGGTTGTAGGTCTGAAAGCAGCGGTAGCCCTCGAGGCCGTGGTGGCCGTGATAGCCCTTCAGGTTGAGCATCGCGTCGATGCCCACGCTGTGCGTGTCAGAGCCGGTGCTCGCGCCGACGACCACGACCCTGCGGCCCAGGTGCTCCTCGGCGAAGCGCTCGATCTCGTGCTCGCTCATGTACTCGATGTCGAAGCCCTCGCCCTGCAGCGCGCCGAAGTCCACGCTCGCCGCGCAGCGGCCGTACATCACGAAGTACGTGTAGCCGTCGGTCAGCTCCTCGTAGTGGACGACCTCCGGCTCCTCGAAGCCCATGCCCGCGAGCAGCTCCAGGGCGGCCCTGCGCGCGGCCAGCGAGTAGGGCACGGGCAGCGTGAAGCTCAGCTGCACGAGGCCGTCGTCCAGGTGGTCGGCGTACGGGCGCACCGAGGAGAGATCGACCTCACGCATAGCTCGCCTCGCGCATCAGCTCGACGAGCGGGTTGAAGTAGCCCTCCTGCGTCGCCACGATCCCGTCGATGCCGCGACCCTCGTCGGGCTTGCGGCTGACGTCGCCGAAGCTCGCCTGCGCGATCGCCTCGAACAGCCCCGTCTGCGCGATCCGCTCGAGCAGCGCGTGCGCGCCCGCCAGCACCTGCTGCGCCCTGGTCTGGACGATGCCGCCATGCTTGAACTCGATCTCCTCGCCCAGGTCGCGCGCGGCGTTGAACACGTAGTCGACGTTCTGCAGGCCCAGCACGCGGTCGTGGATGTGGGGGGTGAAGATCCCCTCGGTGGGCACGCCGATCGTCTGGATGCCCTGGCCGGTGGCGATCGTGACGAGGTTGAACAGCGTGTCCGCCGCGTGCGTGCGGAACAGGTTGCCGTCCATATGGCGGGTCGGAGGCATGTACTTGACGGGGCAGTCGGGGAACAGCTCGCGCGTGAGCTGCGCCTGCGCCAGCTCGTACAAGAGGCCGTTGGTGACCGGGACGTCGATCTCGAACGCGTCGCCCAGCGCGATCTGATGGTCGGGCACGCCCGAGGCGCGCGCCAGCTCGTGGTTGATGAACTGCGAGGCCGTCACCGAGGGGGCCGCCTCGATCGCGTCGGCCGTGCGCAGGTAGTTGTCCTCGCCGGTGTTGATCGTCACGCCGAAGTAGCCGTTGATCATGCGCGAGACGCGCTGGTCGATCAGGCCGCGCACGATGTTGATGTCGCGGTAGAGGATCCCGTAGAGGGCGTCGTTGACCATGTTGTCGAAGCCCTCCCACGCGCCCATCACCGCGATCTCCGACATGCACAGGCCCGAGCAGAAGCTCGACAGGCGGATGTAGCGGCCGTGGGACTCGGACCACTCGTCCATCGCCTCGCGCATGATCCGGAAGTTCGCCTGGGTGGCGAACGTGCCGCCGTAGCCCTCGGTGGTGGGGCCGTAGGGGACGTAGTCGAGCAGGCTCTGGGCGGTCGAGCGGATCACCGCGACGATGTCCCCGCCGGCCTCGGCCACGGCCTTCGCGTGCACGACGTCCTCGTAGACGTCGCCCGTGGCCGTCAGCACGTAGCGCAGGGGCGTGGCCGCCCCACCGAGGCGCTCGCGCATCGCGCGGCGCTCCTCGAAGCGCGCCCTGATCTGCTTGAGGCTGCGCGCGCACTCGCCCATGACGAGCTCGCGGATCGCGGCGTCCTCGCCCGCCTCCAGTGCATACAGGTCGAGCTCGCCGGCGTCGACCGCCTCGGCGATCTGCTGCGGCGCGCGCCCCGTCCGCAGCATCGCGTTGCCGAGCCAGTACGCGACGCCGCGGCCAAGGCCGGCGCGCGCGTGCACGTGATCGACGAGCACGTTCGGCAAGGGCGCGTCGAGGTCGTTGGCGCCGTCCACGCCGAGCATCCGCGTGACGCTGCGCTCGACGGACACGGTCGTGTGCCCGGCGATCCGCTCGGCCACTCCCTCCGCGATCTGCTTGGCCGCCTGGCGGCAGGCGCCCACGACGCCCGGGTCGAGGTCGAGCTTCGACGCCGATCCGGCGCAGCCATGCGTGCTCATCGCAGGTCCTTGACGATCGGGAAGGGGATGACCTCGCGCAGCGTGTCGCGTTCGGTGAGGATCATCACCAGGCGGTCGACGCCCATGCCGCCGCCGGCGGTCGGCGAGTAGCCGTACTCGAGCGCGCGCGCGTACTCCTCGTCGTTCGGGTGCGGCACGTCGCCGTCGTCGACCGCGCGGCGCTTGCGCTGGTCGACGAACCGCTGCCACTCGTCGACCGGGTCGTTGAGCTCGGTGTCGCCGGAGACGAGCTCGATGCCGCCGATCACCGCGTCGAAGTGCTCGGCCAGCTCCGGGTATTCGGAGTGGCGCTTGGTGATGGGGAACGGCTCGAGCGGGAAGTCGAACACGTGCGTCGGCTGGTTGATCGTGCTCTCGATTTTCTCGGAGTAGATGTCGGCGACGACATCGGCCCACGTGGCGGCGGGGTCGGGCGGCCCGTCGAGCAGCTCCGCGAGCCGCTCGCGCGAGGAGTCCATGAAGTCCACTCCAAAGCGTTCGAGGATCAGCTCGCGCATGGTCACGCGCCGCCAGGGCTCGGCCAGATCGATCTCCTCTCCATTCCTCTTAATAGTCGTTCGTCCCAGTGCCGCCAGGGCGACGTCGCGGAACATCTCTTCGGTGACCGTCGCGACGTCGTTGTAGTCGGAGTACGCGCACATGAACTCGATTATCGTGAACTCCGGCGAGTGCTTCGGGGAGATGCCCTCGTTGCGGAACACCTTGCCCATGTCGTACACGTTCTCCATGCCGCCGACGATGCAGCGGTTCAGGAACAGCTCGACCGAGATGCGCAGGTACAGGTCGCGGTCCAGGGCGTTGTGGTGGGTGGTGAACGGGCGCGAGCCGGCGCCGCCCGCGAGTGACTGCAGCGCCGGCGTTTCGACCTCGACGAAATTGCGCTCGTTCAGCCACCTGCGGATCTCGAACACGATCCGGTGGCGTTTGATGAACAGGTCGCGCGTGTCCTCGTTCGCGAGCAGGTCGAGCTCGCGGTAGCGGTAGCGCGTGCCCGTGTCGCCCAGCCCATGGTGCTTGTCCGGCGGCGGGCGCAGCGCCTTGGTCAAGAGCGTGCACTCCTTGACCGCCAGAGCGAGCTGGCCGCGCTGGGTGACGTACACGCAGCCCTCTATCGCGACGATGTCGCCGATGTCGAGATTGAGGATCCGATCGTAGGCCTCCCGCCCGAGGGCGTCGACGCGCACGACCGCCTGGATCGTGCCCGACAGGTCGCGGATGTCCAGGAACGCCGTCTTGCCGTGGCCGCGACGCGAGATCAGGCGGCCGGCGATCTCATAGCTCAGCTCCGGGTGCTCGCCGTGCTCGAGGGCGGAGGGGTCGTGGGCGGCGAGCACGTCGGCGATGCGCGTGCGCGTGTTCCACAGCGTCACCGGCGGGTACGGGTCGATCCCTTCGGCGCGCAGGCGCTCCATCTTCGCGCGGCGTTCGTCGAATTCGACCGCGCCATCCTGCGCCTCGGGCCGTCTCGAGGCGCAGGGCGCCTCGAGCGTCCCCTCATCCTGCTCGTCCTGTTGATCCGTGGCGGGCATTTGAAGGCAATTATCGCGACTCAGCGGGCTCGCCAAGCGATACGACCACACCTACGGTATCGCGGCTCGGGGAGAGCTCGCCGCTCAGCTCAGGCTTGCGCGCTCGCCAGCTGTGATCATACGTTGGCCGGCGCGCTCCACGGCGCGCTGGAACTCCGCCTCCCAGACAGGCGCGTGACGATCGATCGTCTGGCTCTTCGCCCACCGTGACGCTCGTCTCGAGAGCCGAGCGCGTAGGAGGCGGCTTCGGATGAGACGGTCGAGCGCGTCGAACCAGTTGTCGTCCTCGACGAGCAGGCCGCCCTGCTTCTCTCCCAGCCCTCGATACGGGCCGACAGGAGACGCTACCCAGGCGGCTCCTCCCGCTGCGTACTCCTTGAGCTTGACGTCCGAGCGCGCGCGATTGAACGGGCTGTCCACCAGCGGCGCAATGCCGATGTCGATGCCGGACACCACCCTGAACAGCTCTTCGTGCGACACCGACTTGATGTGTTCGTATCGATCCGAATGCAGCGGAAGTCGCACGCCGACCGTGAGCACTCGCATATGCGCGTGGACCTCGAGAAGTCGTAAGAGGGCGTCGACGATCTTCAGCTGCGGCAGGTCAGCCGCGTGCTCGAGGCCGGCGACCCAGCCCACGACCACGCCGTCGTGGGTCGCTCTACGGTTCGAACAGAGATCGTCGGGATCCAAGTAGTTGCCAACCACGACCACCCTGTGCGCGCCCGCCCCACGGTACTTCTCGGCGAGCGTGTGACTGGGCGTGGTGACGAGGTCCGCGAGTCGCGCTGCCGCCATGAAGCTCGCGGCGAACCCGCGGTTGGCGCGAAAGCCTCGCAGGCTCGACTTGCCGCCCAGCATGTCGCTGGAGTGGAAGTCGTCGTCGTTGTCAAAGCTGATCGCGACTCCCCTACGCGAGAGCTCTCGGAGGTCCGCGATCCGGTCCTTGCGGCGAAAACAGTGAACGAGGTCGCAGCAATAAAGATCACGCAGAGGCATGTCCTCCTCGATGTCGTCTAATCGCACCACCTCGTGGCCCCGATTGGCCAGAGCATGCATCGGAATCGTCACTCGATAGTTCGAGTTGGGTTTGCCTGGCTGGAGTATGAAGCCGAGTACCACGAAACCTTGCTCCTGTCGATGCGCGATCGTACTGGGCACCGTTCGGCGGCACAACAAAAACTCCGTGCGTGTTTCTCTCGGCTTTGTGTCGCACACACGTGCGCAGCCGTCCCGGGCATAGAGCGCCATCGGGCTCGCCCCGCCAGGCTGACACGCCACGGCATGGCGCTCAGGCCATCGGCAGCGACATGCCCACGGGTCTGGAGCTCTCCGCGGGGGCGGGCGCCGCAGCGGAGGCGGCGGGCGCGACCTGCACGAGCGGCAGCGCCGGCGGGCCGGCCGGCGCCTGCGCCGGCGCGAGCGCGATCAGCCCGCGGGCCACGTGCAGGATCGCCTGCGAGGCGGGGTCGTCGGGGTCCTCGATCACGAGCGGCACGCCGCCGTCGGCCTGCTCGCGCAGCGGCATCGTCAGCGGCACGTCGCCCAGCAGCGGCACGTCGAGCTCGTCGGCGAGCTCCTTGCCGCCGCCCTCGCCGAAGAGCGCGAAGCGCTCGCCCGCGGGGGTCGTGAAGCCGGACATGTTCTCGATCACGCCGCCGATCCGCAGGTCGACCTTGTGCGCCATCTGCGCCGCGCGGCGCGCGACCTTCTGGGCGGTCGCCTGGGGGGTGGTCACGATCAAGAACTGCGCCTGCGGCAGCAGCTGCGCGAGCGTCATCGACACGTCGCCCGTGCCCGGCGGCAGGTCGACGAGCAGGTAGTCCAACGCGCCCCAGTCGACGTCCTGCAGGAACTGCGTGAGCGCCTTGTGCAGCATCGGGCCGCGCCACACGACCGCGGAGTCCTCCTCGACGAAGAAGCCGATCGACATCACCTTCACGCCGTGGGCGGCCAGCGGGATGATCTTGCGCTGCGCCGAGACATCCGGCCGACCGATCGAAGATCGGCCAGCCCCGAGCCCGTACATGCGCGGGATCGAGTAGCCCCACACATCCGCGTCGAGCACGCCCACGCGCCTGCCCTCGCCGGCGAGCGCCGCCGCGAGGTTGGCCGTGAGCGTCGACTTGCCCACGCCGCCCTTGCCCGAGCCGACGCACAGCACGTTCGCGACCTGCGCGAGCGCGCCCGCGGGCAGGCTGGCGCGGCCGAGCTTCTGCTGCAGCGCCGCCTTCTGGGTGTCGCTGAGCACGTCGAAGTACACGTTCACGTGCGTCACGCCCTCCAGCGCCGCGACGGCGTTCGTCACGGAGCTCTGGAAGTGGCCCCTGATCGGGCAGCCGGGCGTCGTCAGCGACACGGTCACGTCCGCCACGCCGTTTGCGCCGATCTCGACCGAGCGCACCATGTCGAGCTCGACGATCGAGCGGCGCAGCTCGGGGTCGATCACGGCCTCGAGGGCCTTGCGGATCTGATCCCGGGTCGCCACGAGGACCATTGTGGCAAACCTCGGGCACCCTCCGAGCGTTCTTCCATGGATGCAAACGCTGTTTCCGGTCCCCGCGAGCTGTCCGGCCATTAAAAGACCCGCGGGCGGTGGGGGCCGCCCGCGGGTCGAGGGAGGAGAGGGTGCTACTACTGCCGGCGGGATATGAGGCCGGCAGACCTTCCCGTCGCGGCCCCTCTCGGACCGCACGGGGGAAGCTCGTGGCTCACACGAGGCTCAGGATGCGCTCCTGGACCTGGTTGGCCAGCTCGGGGATGCGGTTGGCGAGGTCGCTGCCGCTCTTCGCGAACGCCTCGCGGCGGTCGTCGAGCTCGTTGACGGATTTCTCGATGCGACGGCGGCGCTGGCGCAGTTCGCGCTCGACGCGCACGCGCGCTTTGCGCACCTCGCGCTCGAGGCGGTTGCGGGCGGTCGCGCCGCGGCGCTCGAAGCGGCGCAGCTGGGCGCGCGTCTTCGTCGTCGATCCGTACGTCGAGAGCGTGTCGCTCACGCTCTCGACCACGCGGTCGCGGGCCACCAGCCAGGCGCCCACCGGGATCAGCACCGCGCGCTCGGCGTAATCGCTCAGGACCTCAGCCGTCTCGCGCGTCGCCGTCTGCGCCTGCTTGACCGCCGACTCGCTCTCGTGGATCGTGCGCGTCCGCGCGGCCTTCGCGGCCGTCGCCTTCGCCTGCGTCGAGCCGCGCGTGCTCGCGCGTTTCGCCGGGGAGGCCTTACGCGCGCTCGTCGTGCGTTTGCTCGTCGCTTTCGCCCGCGTTTTCGGGCCGCTGGAAGATGTGGTGGTTGCAGTTGCCATGGTGGAGATGTCTCCTGTTCGTTCCCCCGCCGGCTGCGAGGAGGGGGCTGGCTTACGTTTGGTGTCCGTCGCTCGTCTCGGCGTCCGAACACCTGTTTGTACCCCGCCTCGCGAAGATCGTTACACGGGTATCCTAGCATCCCGTGAAAACCCTGTAACCAAGCGATGGTCGTACGCGTCAGCTTGTAACAGGAGGAACGTGCGTTCGGCCCTGCTCGTCGAGGCCACGGCCGGCGTTTGCCGCGTCCATGCGCGCGATCCACAGGGACGGCCGCTCGAGCTCCTCGCCGCTCGGCAGCGACTCCGGCCCGCGCCACGCCGGCGCCAGCGCCTGCTCGCCCCCAGCCTGCACCACCGCGTCGCAGAAGCGCCGGCCGAGCTCGTACTGGCGCAGCTTCAGCTCCAACCCCAGGAGCCGCTCGAGCACGCGCCAAGGCAGGCCGCGATTCTCGCGCCTGCGCGTCATCGCCGCCCGCAGCCGCGGCAGCGTCGGCAGCACCTCCGCGCCGATCGCGTCCATCGTGTGCTCCGCGTGCCCCTCGATCAACGACATCGCCGCCTGCATCCGCTCGACCAGCGCCCAGCGCTCCTCGCCCAGCGTCACGCGCAGCAGCTCGCCGTGGCGCGCGCGCTCGATCATCTCGCGCAGCTGCGCCGGGTCGGGGAGGTTGGCCGCCCACGCGCCCAGGTCGGGCATCTTCGGGAGGCCGCCCGCCAGGCCGCCGCGCCTGCCGGCGCCGTTCGCGCCGTCCTCGTCATCGTCCGAGTCCTCGCCCGCGATCGTCAGGCGCATGCCCTCGATCAGCTCGCTCAGCATCCCGCCCAGGTACTCGCGCAGCCACGGCGCGCCCGCGAACTGCACCGCGTGCGTGATCTCGTGGATGCTCACCCACAGCACGAGCTCGTCGCGGTCCACCCCCAGGTTGCGCGCCGCCTGCGCCAGGTTCGGCGCCAGCAGCAACAGGCGCGGGCGAGTCTGCGCGTCCAGCAGCGAGACCTCGTACTGGCCGAGCACGCGCTGGGAGAGCATCCCCGCCAGGGCACCCACCTGCACGCCCAGCAGCAGCCCCGAGGCCGAGCGCAGCGGCCCCGCCAGCAGGCCGTTGCTCGCGCTCATCTGCTCGGTCAGCGGCGCCAGCAGCGGGCGCATCGTGCGCAGGTTCGCCGCGATCCAGCCCGGGCGGTCGACCAGCTCGAGCACCGGCAGCTCGCCGTTCACCCGCAGGCCGCTGTACGCGCTCACCCTGCCCGCGAACTCGCGCGCCAGCGGCTCCACCGACGCCGAGCGCACGCCCCCGAACGGCGGCGAGCCCGCCACCAGCTCGCCCACCCGTTGCGCCGTGCGCCAATCGATCACGTCCACCACTCCACAGTAGCCGCCGCGCTCTCGCGCGCATAAAGCTCCCGCGTATCCTGTCTTCCATGGCTGGGTCCAGGATCGCCCCCGCGCCGCGCCCCGCCCGTGGCGCCGAGTCGCGCCCCGCGGCCGCCGACGGGCCGGCCGGGCCGCAGCTGCAGCGCCCGGAGGTGCGCGACGTGCTCGCCTGGATGCGCCTGCTCGTCGATCCGCACGACGCCGCCGCCGTCGTGCGCGCGCTCGCGCGCCCGCCGATCGAGCTGCGACAGGTGGAGCTCGCGCGCGTGATCCAGGTCGCGCGCCGGCGCACGAGCTCCGGGGGCACCCACGGCGGGGGACACGCGGGCAAGCTCGGGCTCGTGCTCGGGCTCGTCGCCGCCACCGAGTCGCCCCAGGTGCCGCCCGAGGTGCGCGAGCGGATCCAGCGCTTCCTGCGGCTGCACGCCGCCGTCAGCGCCCACTTCCACGCCGACCCGCCCGACGTGTTCCTCGCGCGCCTCATCCAGGCGCTGCGCGCGGGCGGGCGACCGTCGCTTCTCGCCCGCGACACCCGCCGGCAGGACGACGGCCTCGAGCAGCTGCAGCGGCTCGCTCGCGAGCTCATCGCGCGCGAGCCCCGCGCCAGCGCTCACGACCTTGCGCGCCATCTCGCCGTCGTCGTGCCCGGCGCCGGGGCACGGCTCGCGCCCGCTGACACGTCGGCGGAGCCCGATCGCGAGCTGCACGCCGCGCTCGCGCTCCTGCGCGAGGAGGTGCTCGACGGGGTCGCGCGCATCGGCGGGCGGCTCTCGGAGCTGCGGCTCGACACCGACCTCGACATCTCCCACGGGATCGTCCGCTACCTCGAGCTGCTGAAGGTCTCCGCGCTGCTCCAGCGCCCGCCCGGCCAGGAGCTCGAGGACGCGCTCGCCGACGTCAACGCGCGCCTGCTCGCAGCCGTCACCCCGCTGCAGCGCGAGATCCTGCTCACCTCCACGCTCGACCCCGCGCTGCTCGCTCGCGAGGAGCGGATCGAGGGCGAGCACGGGGAGCGTGACGCGCTCGCGCGCCAGCACGCGCGCGCCCACGCGCTCGCGCCGCGCGAGCAGCACTCGCTCACTCCCTTCCTGCCGCGCAAGGGCGTCGGCCTCGCGCTCTCCGCCTCCGACATCCACACCTACCGCGCCTGCCCGCTGCGCTACAAGTACGCGCGCGTCCTGCGCATCCCCGTCGAGCAAACCGTCCACCAGCGCTTCGGCATCGTCGTGCACCAGGTGCTCGAGCGCTATCACGCGGACGGGGCGGACACGCTCGAGCGGATGCTGTCGCTGCTCGATGCCTGCTGGCGGCGGGGCGGCCTCGGCCAGGGCGAGCACGAGCGTCAGCTGCGCCACAAGGCCGTCGACGCCCTCACGCGCTACCACGCGCGGCTGCACGCGCGGGAGTCACGGCCCGTGTGGTTCGAGCGCTCCTTCGCCTTCCGGATCGGACCCCACCACCTGCGCGGGCGCGTCGACCGGGTCGACCGGGTCGGGGAGGAGGGGTGCGAGGCGAGCGCCGCGGGCGGTGGCGGAGCCGGCCTCGCGGAGAGCGCCGCCGGTGGCCAGGAGGCCTACGAGCTCATCGACTACAAGACCTCGCGGCCCAAGAGCGCCCAGGAGCTCAGCCGGGACCTGCAGCTGTCGCTCTACGCGCTCGCCGCCCAGGAGGATTGGGGGCTCGAGTGCTCCCGCCAGGCCTACTACTACGTGCTCGACGACCTCATCGTGCCCGTCGCCGTCGCCCAGCGCGACGCCCAGGCGGTCAAGGACGTCGTGCTCGAGGTCGGCGAGGGGATCCTCGGGGAGGAGTTCCAGCCCACGCCCTCCGCTGGCGCGTGTGCGATGTGCGACTACCGGATCGTCTGCCCGGCGGCCGCGGCGTAAAGGAACTCGCGGCGTAGGGAACTCAGTCACGTCGCTCGAACCGCGGCTCGCCCCTACTTCCCCTCCCGCCCCCGCTGCCGCAAGAACCGCTGGAATTCGCTGGCGATCATGTCCCCCGAGGGCACCTCCTCGGGCGAGGCCTGCTCTTCGCTGTCCGCCGCCTGCTCGAGACGTTCGACGAACGCCTGGATGTCCGGGTCGCTGCGCACCGCCATCCCCACCTGGCGTTCGTAGTCCGCCGCCGAGGCCTCGAGCTCGGACACGTCCACCGACACCCCCACCAGCACTTCGATCCTGCGCAGCAGCGCCAGCGCCGCCTTCGGGTTCGACGCCGCGGCCACGTAGTGGGGGACCGCCGCCCACAGGCTCGCCGCCGGCAGGCCCGCCTGCGCGCACGCGGTGTGCAGGACGCCGACGATGCCCGTCGGGCCCTCGTAGCTGGAGGCCGCGATCCCCAGCCGCGCGAGCAGCGTCGAGTCCGACGCGTGGCCGGTCATCGCCACCGGGCGCGTGTGCGGGACGTCGCCCAGCAGCGCCCCCAGCGAGACGACCATCTGCACGCCCAGCGCCTCCGCCAGGTCGACCAGGTGCGTCGTGAACGCGCGCCAGCGCATCGACGGCTCGACACCCTGGACGAGCACCAGATCGCGCGGCGCGCGCGGCGCGCTCGCCTCGAAGATCTCGACCGTCGGCCACTTGATCTCGCGCAGCTCGTGCTCGCCCAGGCGGATGCACGGGCGGTTCGCCTGGAAGTCGTAGAACTCCTCCGAGTCAAGCCGCGCGAAGCGACGCGCCTCCAGCGAGGAGGCGAGGAACGAGACGGCGCTCGAGGCCGCGTCCCCCGCGTCGTTCCAGCCCTGAAACGCACACACCATCGCCGGGGCCCTCAGGCCGTCAGGACGCCGGTCCCAGATCAGCGGTTGCATCCGAATCACCGTACATCATGGACGTATGCGCTCCGCCACGCACGACAGCTCGTCCCTCGCGCGCCCGCCCGCCCGCGCGAGCGCGCGCGCCGGCGCCGACGCGCCGTCCGCGCCCGGGAGCGCGCAGACGGTCGCCACGCTGCGCGCCGATGACGAGCTCGACGGCGTGTTCGCGTGCACGCGCAAGGAGCGCCAGATCTCGCGCGCCGGCAGCCCCTACCTGACGGTCGAGCTGCGCGACAGCACCGGCGCGATCCTCGGGCGCGCCTTCCGCGACGCCGACCTGCTCGCCGGACGCTTCCAGCGGGGCGAGCTCGTGCGCGTGCGCGGGCGCGTGCAGCGCTTCCGCGATCAGCTGCAGGTCGAGCTGCGCAGCATCGCCAGCGCACACGACGGCCCCGCGGCCGACCCCGAGCGCTTCCTGCCCACCGCCTACCGCGACCGCGACGAGCTCGAAGGCTTCCTCGAGCACCTCGCGCGCGAGGTCTATGACCCGGGGCTGCAGGCGCTGCTCACGGCGCTGCTTGCCGACCCGCGCCTGCGCGAGCAGATCCGGATGGCGCCCTGCTCGCTGCCCGCCGGCGGCGCGGGCGGCACGGGCGGCACGGGCGGCGCGGGCGGGGTCGCGGGCGGGTCCGGCGCGGCCCGCTCCGCGCGCTCGCAGTCGAGCCACCACGCCTACCTCGGCGGCCTGCTCGAGCACACAGTCGCGGTCGCCACCATCGCGCTCGAGCTGTGCACGCTGCACCCGCGCCTCGATCGCGACCTGCTGCTGGCCGGCGCGATCGTCCACGACCTCGGCAAGACCCGCGAGTTCAGCTACGGCGCCGAGATCCGGCGCAGCCGCGAGGGCCGCCTGCTCGGACACATCCAGCTCGGGCTGCGCGTGATCGCCGAGCACGCGCCCGCGACGCTCGAGGGCGAGCGCCGGCTCGCGCTCGAGCACTGCGTAATGCTCCACCACGGCCCCGACGGCGCCTGCGGGCAGCGCTTCGCCTCCGCCGAGGCGCTCGCCCTCTACCGGCTCAACGCACTCGACGCCCAGGTCAAGGGCGCGCTCGAGCACGGCGGCGGCGCGCTCGCGGCCTGAAACGCCGTCGCCGAGGCGTCCCGCCGTCAAGCGGGCCCACCGCGGTGCCGATACAAGCCAGTGATGGGCGATTTCGCCACGCCAACCGTTGCCTCCCGCTCGGACGCCGCGCCGCAGGAGCCGCTCGGCGCGCCAAACGACGCCGGCGCCGAGGCCCCCGAGGCGTTCCCCGGCGATCGCCGCGAGGCGCCGCGAGCGGTGGGCGGCGAGGCCAAGGGCCTCTACCCGCCGCGCCATCCCGGGCGCTCGCAGCGGATGATCGGCGAGGTCGTCGTCGACCTCGGGCTCGCGGACCTCGAGACCGTCGAGGAGGCGGTCGCCGCCTCGCGCGAGCAGGGCCGGCCGACCGGCGTGGTGCTCGTCGAGCGCGGCATCCTGCGCCACGACCAGCTCGCGCGGGTCGTCGCCGAGCGCTTCGGCCTGGACTTCGTCGACCTCGCCGTCTACGACCTCGACATGGGCGCCGTCAACCTGATCGGCGTGCAGGCCGCCAAGCGCTACCAGGCCGTCCCGGTCGGCTTCACCGAGGACGGCGCCGTGCTGCTCGCGATGGCCAACCCCACGAACGTGCTCACGATCGACGACGTCGGGATGATCACCGGGCGGCGGATCAGGCCCGCCGCCGCGTCGGTCGAGGACCTCAACCTGCTGCTCGCGCGGCTCGCGCGCATGGACGAGTCGATCGAGGACATCGTCGACGAAGACGAGGAGCGCGGCGAGCAGGACCTCTCGGTCGACGAGGCCGACAGCGACGCGCCGGTCATCAAGCTCGTGCACTCGATCGTCGCCCAGGCCGTCCAGCAGGGCGCCTCCGACATCCACGTCAACCCCGAGGAGGGCGACACCCGCGTGCTCTACCGCGTCGACGGCGTGCTCGCGCCCGCCGCGACCGTCAAGCGCCGGATGGCGATGGGCGTCGTCTCGCGCATCAAGATCATGGCCGACCTCGACATCTCCGAGCGGCGCGTGCCCCAGGACGGGCGCTTCGCGCTCACCGTCGAGGGCCGGCGCGTGGACATCCGCGTCGTCACGCTGCCGCTCGTCAACGGCGAGGGCGTCGTCATGCGGATCCTCGACAAGGGGGGCGCCAAGATCGTCGACGCGCTCGACTCGCTCGGGATGCAGGGCGATGACCTCGCGCGCTTCGACCGCGCGATCCACCGGCCCAACGGCGCCGTGCTCGTCACCGGGCCGACCGGCTCGGGCAAGTCGACCACCCTGTACGCCGCGCTGCACGCGCTCAACGACGGCGACCGCAGCATCCTCACGATCGAGGATCCCGTCGAGCAGCGGATCGCGGGCATCAAGCAGATGCAGATCGCGCCCAAGGCCGGCGTCACCTTCGACGTCGGGCTGCGCTCGATGCTGCGCGCCGACCCCGACGTGATCATGGTCGGCGAGATCCGCGACCGCGAGACCGCCCACATCGCCATCGAGGCAGCGCTCACCGGCCACCTCGTGCTCTCCACCCTGCACACGCGCGACGCCCCCAGCGCGCTCGGGCGGCTGATCGACATGGGCATCGAGCCGTTCCTCGTCTCCTCCGCCGTCGACTGCATCGTCGCGCAGCGCCTCGTGCGCATGCTCTGCCAGCACTGCAAGCGCGCGCAGAGCGTCTCCGAGGCGGTGCTCTACGAACACGGCCTCGCCGGCGCCGAACCCTACGAGCCCGTCGGCTGCTCGCGCTGCGGCGGCTCCGGCTACCGCGGGCGGATCGCGCTGTACGAGGTCATGAGCGTCTCGGAGCCGATCCGCGCGCTGATCCTCGAGCGCGCGTCCGTCGATGACATGGTCGCGATCGCGCTCGGCGAAGGCATGCGCCGGCTGCGCGAGGACGGCCTGCAGAAGGTGCGCGAGGGTATCACCTCGATCGCCGAGATCGAGCGCATGACCAGCAGCCTGCTGTAGGCGCCGCGGCTCACGGTTCGACGAGCAGCGCCATGCGCAACGGGCCGCTCGGAAACGCTTCGCCCGTGAACGAGTAGGTCTGGTAGGTCCTCCCTTCGTAGCTGACTGAGCCGCGTTCGGGCACGCGCGCCGGACCGGGTTCGAGCGTGCCCATGATCTGACGCCCGCCCACGCGCATCAGCACCTGCGCGCCGGTGAACAGGCGGGCGAGCTTCAGGTAGCCCGCGTCGTCCTGGATCGCCATCTCGAAGCGCCCGATCACGCGGCCGTGTTCGCGCAGCGTGCCGCGCACGGGCGCCAGCACGTACGGCCCGCCGACGTCGACCAGCAGGCGCCCGCCGATCGTCACGCGCACGCGCACCACGTGCAGGTGCTCTTCGAAGAAGCCGACGATCGCCGCGCGCGTCGCGCTCGGCGAGCGTTCCGCGACCGCCCGGCGGAACGCGCGCGAGCCTTCGAGCAGCCGCAGCGTCGCCGTCGCCTGGGTGCTGTCGCGCTCCTCCTCATAGATGCGTTCGCCGACGTGGCCGAGCGTTTCCACGCGCACGCGCGCGCGGCGGCCGGGGCAGGAGATCTTCGCCGCGGGCACCGCAAGCATCACCCGCAGCCCGCCCGCGGGGTACAGCGAGGCGCCGAACGACGCTTCGTTGGCGGCGCGCGCGCGCCCGGCCGCTCCGCTCGAGAGCCTCACCTGCGCGCCCGTCACCCGCCCGGCGACCTGCGCGTAGTTGCGCCTGGCCTGCACCGAGAGCACGAAGCTCGCGCTCGTGCCCGGGATCGAGCCGCGGACCGGAGCGATCGCCGCGCCCGCGCCCGCGCTCGCGAACACGCGCCCGCGCTCGAGCACCTCGATCCGCACGATCTGCTTCAGCAGCAGCGCGTTCAGCGCCGCGCGCGCCGCACGCGCGTCGTCGCCGTCGATCGCGTCCGCCAACGCCTGCGAAGCGCGCACGCGGTCGACCGCCTCGGTCACGTCTTCGCCGCTAGCGGCGACGCGGTAGATGCGCTGCGCCACCTGCTCGAGCGTGTCCGCGACGGTCGCCGCGCAGGCCGGCAGGGCGGGGGCCGCGGAGGCGGACGCCGCGGAGGCCGGCGCCGTGGCGCTGCGCGTCGCCCCCGCCGAGCCGCACGCCGCCAGGCCGGCGGCCGCGAGGGCGCCGGCGGCCACGAGCACGTATCTGCGCGAGCGGCTCACCCGTCCAGCGTACGGCCAGCGACGCTCGCGCGTGCCGCTCGCGGCGACGCCCGCCGGAAGGCTCGAGGCGGCCTGCCGGCGGGCGATCGCTCATGGGGCGCTCAGGCCGGTCGAGCGCGTCCCCGGACCGCGGGCGCTAGGAGCGCTTGCTCGAGTCCTTGCCCGATTTCTCGTGCTTCGTCGCCGTCTTGCCCTTCTTGCCTTTCTTGCCCTTCTTGTGGCTCGTGTTCGCCGGTTTGGGGTTCAGCCGGTCAAAGCCCGACTGGGCGTCCCGCGGGCAGCCCTTCGGGCGGCCCAAATCGAACGGCCCGGAGATCGCCTGCGTGACGACGCCCTTTTCCAGGTACGCGTAGGTCACGGTCAGCAGCGGATCGACGCGCGGCTCCTTGCACAGCTTCGTCCCGATCGCGAACTGGCCCGTGATCGTCTCGTAGCCTTCGCTCGCGAGGCCCACGCAGTTGAGCGCGTAGCCCGGGACTTCGCCGGCGCACGAGAACGTCTCGCTCAGCGGGGCTTTGGTCGCGTTGCTCGTGAGGACCGGCTGTCCGGCGATGCCCGTCAGCGGCACCTGCGCCTGCAGCTGGTAGCCCGTGATCGGCCCGTCGCAGTAGAACGAGTACTGGACCTGCTGTTCTTCGCTGCCTTCTTCGGGCGCTCCCGCGGCGATGCCGCCGAGGCAGTTGTAGTCGTTGGGGTTGCTTTCTTCGGCGTGGCTGAGCGCCGGGGTCGCGAGGAGCAGGGCCAAAGCGCCCACGATCGCGGCGAGCCACCATGTCGCTTTGCGGTGGGCTGGCTGGAATGCGTGCAACGGGAGTCTCCGTTCGTTGGTTGATGGATCTGTCATCGCCGCAGCAGCTTTTCGAGGCTCTGCTTCGGTGAAGTCGGGTCGAGCGTCGCCGAGGACTTGGCGCCCGCGGTGACGAACGGCGAGATCAGCAGCGCCCCCGCCGAAGGCTGCGAGGTGAGCGTCGCCGTCGCCGCCCCCGTGGGCAGCCCGGTCGCGCTCGCCGCGACGACCGACGCGAACGTCACGACCACCAGGCCGTTTTCGCGGTAGGCCGCCGTCGAGGTGATCGTCGGCAGCGTCGCCGCCAGGAATTCGTCGGCGGCGCTCAGCGCGCCCGGCGTGTCCGCAGCGCACGACGCGCCCGCCGCGGCTTCGCCCTCCGGGGACGCATCGTCATCGGAGAGGGATGCCGGGCACGGCGGCTGCACGATCGTGTCGAGCAGCTGCGGCGAGCTGCCCGCGATCAGCGCCGCGTCGTTCGCGAACGCGCTCGCCTGCAGCGCCGACCAGCCGCTCAGCAGGGTGCCGGCAGGGGTCGCCGTCGCGTCGATGTACGAAGCCGCCGAGGGGTCGGACGCCGCTTCGCCGAAGCTCGAGCCGGCGAGCTCGATCAGCCACACTTTCGTGACCGGCGCCGGCGCCGTCGCCTTCGGCTTGTCCGTGCCCGTCGGCGCGGTGCTCGCCGGGGTCGTCGTCTCCGTCGTCGCCGGCGTTTCCGACGCGACTTCGGCGGCCGCGAGCTTGTGTTTGCGCCTGCGCCTGCGGCGGGCGCTCGAGCTCGTTTCGGTTTCCGCCGAGGGCGTCGCCTGCGCGCTGATCGCCGGAGGCGCGGTCGTGGCCGGCGTGCCCGACTGCTCTCCGGCGCGCAGCAGCGAGGGCAGCAACGGCAGCAGGCGCCCGACCGCGAACGACGGGCTCGGCGCGGGGCCGATCGCCGCGCCGACGGCCACGCCCAGCCCGAGCATCCCGGCCGCGAGCGCCGCCGTCACGCGCGGCGCGGGCGCGCGCCGGGGGGGCTGCCCGCCGGGGGGCGACTTCCGGTCTTCAGGCGTGTTGTTCATTGAGTTGAGCGAAAATCCCGACATCCGCAAAAGACGGCTCGGGTCCCCGGGTTCCCGACCTTGTTCATAATCTAGACTGCATCCATAAAATAGCTAATCTCGATCAAATCTCTGAAGATATGCTAGGTTTTCCCTTCCACGTTGTCAACCACTCGTCAATCGATTTGAAACGGAGCGCTCCTTCTATGCATCGAATTCGCCGTCTCTCCGTCGCCTTCGCGGTGGCTGGCGTGGCCGGGGTCGCGGCGCCTGCCCTCGCCAGCGCGACCTCCCTGGTCACGATCAGCGGCGCGACCTCCTCGTACCCGCTCGTGGCCCTGCTCGCGGCCAAGTACACGAAGCTGCACCCGCACAAGGTCCGCTTCAAGATCGCCCAGGGCGGCACGACCGTCGGCCTCAACGACGTCAAAGACGGCAGCGTCACGATCGCCGACGTCGCCCAGGAACCGACGAGCGCCGACGCCGGCCTGGACTTCTACCCGATCGCCAAGTACGCGATCTGCGTGGTGACGAACAAGTCGAACACGATCAGCAACCTGACGCAGGCGCAGGTCACGGCGATCTTCACCGGCAAGGACACCAGCTGGAGCCAGATTCCGGGCGCCACGGCGAGCGGCCCGATCGAGGTGTTCACGCGCACGTCCGTCGCCGGCGTGCTCACCAGCTTCAAGTCGCTGCTGCTCGAAGGCAAGAGCGTCGTCAAAAGCGCGACCGAAGAGGCGACCGAGGGCCAGCTGCGCCAGGCGCTCGAAAGCGCTCCCAGCGGGATCGGCTTCCTGTCCAACTACCAGGCGGACAAAGGCACGCTGAACCCGGTCGAGTTCAACGGCGTCGCCTGCAACAAGGACACAGCCGCCTCCGGCCAGTACGCCGGCGTGTCGGTGTTCTTCGAGGTCACCAAAGGGCCCGCGACCGGCGGGGCCGCAAAGTTCATCGACTGGGTCGACAAGTCCGGGGCCGCCAAGAAGATCATCGCCAGCCAGTGGGTCCCGATCGGCTAGGAAGCCCGCGGATCGGCTGAGAACGCCGGTCCCCGGGAGCCCGCGGCAGTCATGACAGTCCGCAAGCTCAGAAGGCCGTGGCCCTAGAGAGGCTGAGAAAGCCCTGGCCCGACCACCGCGCCGAGCGTACGCTCGGCGCGGTGTCGTTGCTGGTCGGCGTCGCGGTCCTGGCGATGATCGGGTTCGTGCTCGCCGGCGCGTGGCCGATCTTCCAGCACAACGGCCTGCGCTGGCTGCTCGGCGGCGGCGACTTCGAAAGCGAGGTCGCGAGGATGAACGCGGCGGCCGTGCACCCGAGCGCCGCCGACTACCAGCTGCGCGCGTGGCCGCTGATCTACGGGACGCTGCTCACGACCGCGATCGCGGTCGTGCTCGGAATCTTGATCGCCGTGCTCGCCTCGGTGTTCATCGTCGAGCTCGCGCCCGTGCGCGTGAGCAAGGTCGTGATCCCGGTCGTGCGCCTGCTCGCGTCCGTCCCGTCGGTCATCTACGGGCTGATCGGGATCCTGGTGCTCGTGCCGTTCATCGGCAACCACCTGATCACCGAACACGAGAAGCGCTCGGTGCAGAACGTCGTGCAGCTGACCGGCGCCGGCCTGCTGCCGACGGCGATGGTGCTCACGATCATGATCACGCCGATCATGATCGCCCTGATCTGCGAGGCGCTCTCAGCGGTGCCCTCGGCCTGGCGAGAGGGTGCCGTCGCGCTCGGGCTCAATCCGCTGCGCGCGGTGCGCGCCGTGACGCTGCGCGCGATCCGCCCGGCGATCGTCGCGGCGGCCGTGCTCGCGACCGCGCGCGCGCTCGGCGAGGCGGTGATGATCCAGATGATCTCCGGCGGCAAGACGTTCGCTCCCTACCCGAGCAGCGGCTGGGTGTTCATCTTCGAGCCGCTGCGCACGCTCGCCTCGGGGATCCTCGACTACCGCGAAGGCGTCGGCTCGCCGCCGCTGAAAGCGGCCGTCTACTCGTTCGCGCTGCTGCTGCTGTTCTCCGCGCTCGCGCTGTCGGTCGGCGGCTACATGGTCAAGCTCCCGCTGCGCAAGTACCAGACGCGCTGATGAGCGCCGTCGCGACACAGGCGCCCAGCGGACGCGGCAGGCGCTCCTCGCCGATGACCTGGCGGTGGAGCGACAGGCTCGTGCTCGTCGCGGCGTGGTCGGCCGGCATCCTGCTGTGTCTGATCGCGGGGGCGATCGTGCTGTACATGGGCTATCGGGGCGTGCAGTACCTGCGCCCGGCGCTGATCTTCAGCCGCCCCCAGCCGAGCACCAGCCAGGCGGGGTCGGGCGGGTTTCTCGACCCGCTGCTCGGCACGATCCTGTTGACGGTGATCGGCGTCCTCGTCGCGCTGCCGCTGGCGCTCGCTAGCGCCGTGTGGGTCGTCGAGTACGGTCAGGGTGGGCGGGGCCGGCAAACCCTCGCGCGGGTGGTCGAGTCGACGATCGAGATCGTCGCCGGCACCCCCGACATCGTGATCGCGATCTTCGGGCTCGCGATCTTCCAGCTCTCGCTGCTCGCCCCGTTTTCGTTCAGAGCCGAAGGCGGCGGCGTGTTCGGCCGCTCGTTCATCGCCGCCGGGGCGATGATGTCGCTGCTCGCCCTGCCGCCCCTGTATGCGGCCACCAGAGACGGCCTGCAGGCGGTTCCGGGGCACATGCGCGAGGCGGCGTTCGCGCTCGGCAAGACGCGCATCACGACGATCCGCCGCGTGCTGATCCCGCGGGTGCGCTCGAACATCGCGACCGGCACCACGCTCGGCATCAGCCGCATCATCGGCTCGACCGCGATCGTCCTGATCCTGCTCGGCAGCACGCTGCGGATCGAAACCCAGGGTTCGCTGCCCGTCGTCAACCTGCTGCGCGGCACCGGCTCCTCGTTGACCAGCTACGTCTACGAAAACTCTCCAGCCGGCGAAGGCGCGGCGCCGCAGAAGGCCTACGCGGCCGCCTTCGTGCTGCTGATCTTCGTGCTCGCGCTGAACGTGATCGTCGACCGGATCGGCCGCGCGCACGCGAGCGCGAGCGGGCTCACGGCGGTCGGCGCGGTGGTCTAGAGCGGCCCACGCGATCGCCCCAGAGCGGCCCACGCGATCGCCCCAGAGCGGCCCACGCGATCGCCCCAGAGCGGCCCACGCGATCGCCCCAGAGCGGCCCACGCGATCGCCCCGACGCCGCCGTTGCCAGGGACCTTTTGCAAATCCGCGAGAAACCGCTAACCTCAGTGCTCTGGTTGCCAAAGTCAAGTCGATGGAGATAGTGCTCGATGCTTCCTGACGAGATGGTTCTCGACCCCTGGAGCACGGCGACGGATCGCCCGGAGGAGCCCCCGCCGAGGAGGCCGGTCGTGAGCGCCGAGCAGCCGCCCGTGCCGCCCGTGCGCACGATCGTCCTCGACCGTGAGCCGGCCCCTGTGCGCCCGGTGCCCGAGCGCGAGGCCGTGCGCCAGGCGGCCTCCGCGGCCGGACCGGAGCGACTGAGCCTGCGCGACGTGAGCGTCTCCTACGCCGGCAAAGAGGCCGTCAGGTCGGTCTCGCTGTCGATCCACCAGGGTGAGGTGCTCGCGCTGATCGGCCCCTCGGGCTGCGGCAAGACCACGCTGCTGCGCACGCTCAACCGCCTCACCGAGCTGACTCCCAGCGCCTCGCGCTCGGGGCGGCTGCTGCTCGACGGCGAGGACATCCACGAGCTCGTCGACACGACGCTGCGCTCGCGCGTCGCGATGGTCTTCCAGCAGCCCAACCCGTTCCCGATGTCGATCTTCGACAATGTCGCGTTCGCGCTGCGCGAGCAGGGGCGCAAGCGTCCCGGCCGGCGCGCGCTCGAACCGCTGGTCATCGACGCGCTGCGCCGCGCGGGCCTGTACGACGAGGTCGCCGACGATCTCGACCGCCCGGCGCTGCGCCTGTCCGGCGGCCAGCAGCAGCGGCTGTGCATCGCGCGCGCGATCGCGCCGCGGCCCGAGGTGCTGCTGATGGACGAGCCGTGCAGCGCCCTGGACCCGATCTCCACGGGGGTGATCGAGAAGCTGATCGGCGAACTGCGCCGCGAGCTCGCGGTGGTGATCGTCACGCACAACCTCGCGCAGGCGCACCGCGTCGCCGACAAGGTCGCGTTCATGTACCTCGGCGACCTGGTCGAGTTCGGGACCACGAGGGAAGTCTTCGAGGATCCCCGTGCGGAGCGCACCCGCGAATACGTCAGCGGAGCATTCGGATGAGCGCGTCGTGAGCAACCTCGCCCCGGTGCCATCGGAAAGCTCGACGTGCGCGAGCTGCGGAGCGTCGCTGGTCGCCGACCAGCGCTACTGCCTGTCGTGCGGGCAGCCGGTCTCGCCCGTGCGGCTCGCGTTCCTGGACGTGCTCGAGAGCGAGCGCCAGCCGCAGCTCGGCCCGGGCGCGGCGGGCGTGCCAGTCGCCTACGCCCCGTATGTCGAGGCGGCGGCGGGGCCGCCGTGGCTGCGCCGCTACGCGCCGTTGTTCGGCGTCCTGTCCGTGCTGCTGCTCGCGCTGATCGCCGGCCTGCTCGTGGGCCATTGGGTCACGCAGGACAAAGGCTCGAGCGGCCCGCAGGTGATCAAAATCGAAGGGCTCGCGAGCGCGCCCGCCGCCGCGACGACGAGCACCGCGCCGACGTCCACGAGCGCCTCGAGCACCCCGGCGAGCAGCGGTAAATCCGCCGCATCGGCCAAGGGCGAAGAAGCGAAGGAACAGGCGGAAGCCAAGAAGGAAGAAGAAGAAGAAGCGAAGCACCCCGCGAAAGCGCCGGTCGCCACGAACGCCACGCCGGCCGTCCAGAAACTCGAAAAGACGACGGGCAAACAGCACGAGGCGGAACTCGACAAAATCAGCACCGCCCCGATCGAAGTCAAGTGAGCGCGCCCGGCGAGAACGGCGGCGCCCCGCTCGGCTCGCCGCCCCCCGGCGCGCCCGTCGCGGCGGGCGAGCCCGACGGCGCGGGCCGCGGGATCGTGCTTCCCGCGGGCGGCCTGCCGGCGCCCGCGGGCTCGATGTCCGAGCTGCGTCGCAGGCGCCTGGAGCTCGCCGAGCGGGTCGCGGCGCTCACCTGGGACCTCGGCGGGCTCGCCTACGAGATGGCGATCCGAGACCACTACCGCCTGGACGTGCTCGCCCGCAAAGCCTCCGAACTGCAGGAGGCCGACGCCCAGCTCGGCGAGCTGCAGCGACTGCTCGCGACCGCCGAGGCCGGCATCCACGGCCAGTGCCGCTCGTGCGGAGCCGTGCACAGCCGCGGCGCGGGCTACTGCTGGCACTGCGGCGCGCCGCTCATGCAGGAGGCGCGGCCGTCGGTGCTGCAGGGCGAGCGGCCTGGAGGCTAGGCCCGGCAAGTGGGTCGCCGGTCGGCTGTGTCGAAGCCAGCCATGCCGCGAACGTCAGCGCCACGCTTCGATCAGCTCGTCGGCGTCGAGGCCCAGGTCGAGATCGACGTCATCATCGAAGCCTGTGCGCGAGACACCTACCAGCTTGGCGGCCGCCGCCCCGGGAACATCGCCGCGCTGCTGTGCCAGCCGCCGAGCGTCGTGACGTGCGAACGGCGAGCGTGTGCGCCACTTGATCGAACCGATGAACGCAACCGTCTCTGGCTCTTCGTCAGCCGCGCCCACGAGATCGACCTCGACCTGGTTGTTGCGGGTCCAATAGCTCCCGACGTAACGAGCTCCGGCTAGGTCCGCGCTCAGCCGCGGATCGATCAGGAGTCGCTCGAGCGAGCGCCGCGCCAGCGGCTCGATCGCCTTGCCGCGGAAGGTCTCCCAGTCCCGCTCGATACGGGCCCTCACAAGGTCGCTCCTGCCTCGATCGATCTCCTCGATGTTGGGCCCGACGAAGCGCAGCCAGAAGCGCAGGTATGGATCCGCGACGGTGTAGCGCTTGCTCTTCCTGCCCGGCGGCGCGGCGTAGGGGAGCTCCTGATCGACTATCCGCTTCGTATCGACCAGCAGTCGCAGCGCGGAGCTCAATGTGGCTTCGTTGGAGATTCCGCTCGCAGCGCGAATGTGCCCGAAGGAACGCTCGCCGTGGCCGATGCTCGCCAGGACCGCCCGTGCGGAGGTCTCGGTCTGGAACTCGGCATCGAGTATGCGCAAGCCGTTGACCACGAACCCAGTTGCCGAATCCGCCAAGGCTTCAGCGAGAAAGCTTCGTCGACTGGCCCCGGAACGCCAGGATGAGGCCAGCTGGGGAAAGCCCCCCACGACCAGATAGCTGTCCAGCGCCTCGGCCCCGGCGAGGCCGGTGAGCTCGGCCACCTCCAGCGGAGATAGCGGCGGCACGACGATCTCGCGGGTAGGTCGCTCGTGCAGCTCGGCTGGATAGCGCGTCAGCGCCTCCATCATTCGCATGTCCGAGCCGATCGCGACCAGGAGGACCGGCATGTTCTTCAGGTACCGGTCCCATGCGAGCTGAAGGTCTGCGGGGAAGCCTTCATCCCTCTCGACGAGGTAGGGCAACTCGTCGATGATCAGAGCGAGCGGCGCGCTCTCGCTTGCACCCTCCGCGCATGCGCGAAGGGCAGCCGGCCAGGAGTCGAACGAGATTCCCGATCCAAACAGGTCGGCGGCGGGAAGCTCCGATTCCGCGATCGTCTCGACAAATCGCTCGAGCGCGACTTTGGGGGTTCGCCTCGGCGCTTGGTAGTAGGCGGCCCGGATGCCGCTTCGATCCAGGAACTCCTCGACAAGTCTGGACTTCCCGATTCTGCGACGGCCTCGTATCCAGGCAAAGCGTCCTTGGCCGGTGCGCACCTCGCGGAGCTCCTCTTCGAGGATCTCGAGCTCGTATCGTCGTCCCACGAATGGCATCGACGAAACTATAGTAGATCAAACTTTGATTGGATAAAGTATTGTGGCCCGCGTGCATCGAGCTGAGCGCAGACCTCATCCCGGCCTCGGCACGAGCCGAGCTACGAGACTCCGTGCACGGTCGTCGGATCTACCAGCCTCGCCGGCGCCTCCGGCGAGTCGCTCGTGATCCTCGAGCGCTCCGGCAGCCGCTAGCGCTGTTGCGCCGGCTCGACCGGAGCCTCGGCGGGCGCCGAAGCGGCGGGCTGCGCGGGCGCAGGTACGGTCACCGGCTGCTGCTGGACCGGCGGCGGCTGCGCCGGCGGCTGCTGCGCCGGCGGCTGCTGCACCGGCGCCTGCTGCGCCGGCGCCTGCTGCATGACGGGCGCCTGAGCCGCGAGCGGCTGGGCCGGGACCTGCGGCTGCTGGGGGTGCATCAACACCGGCGTGGTCTCACTGCTGCTGATGCCGCTGATCGAGTCCTTGAACTCGCGCATTCCGGTGCCGATCGAGCGGCCGATTTCCGGCAGCCGCTTGGCGCCGAACACGAGCAACAGGACGATCAGCAGGAAGGCGATGTGAAGTGGGTTGTCGAGTCCCATGCTCTGCAAGTCTACGACCTTTTGGCCTCGCGGCGGCGGGTGCTTTGCACCAGTTGCGCGGCCACGACCATGAGCAGCGCGGCGAAGGCGTCGCGCAGCACGGCCGCGGAGAGGGCGTTGGCGAGCGCGACGCCCCCGGCGGCGCCCGCGAGCGAGACCAGCCCGAGCGCCAGCGCGTCGGCCCGCCGCACGTTGCCGTAGCGATCCTGCCTGTAGCTGCCGACGATCGCGACCGGCACGATCGCCAGCAGCGAGGTCGCCTCGGCCTGGTGCTGGTCGAGCCCCAGCAGCAGCACGAGCCCGGGCACGAACAGCACGCCGCCGCCCACGCCGAGCAGCCCGGCGACGACGCCGCCGGCGAGGCCGATCGCGACCGCGCCGATCACCGGATGACCAGCTCCACGGCGCTCGCCACGAGCACCGCGGCGAACAGCAGCGCGATCGAACGCTGCTGCAGGCGCTGCTGCAGGTGCGTGCCGAGCAGCACCCCGACGACCGCCGGGACGCCGATCAGGAGCGCGTCGAGCACCCGCACGTTGCCGTACGCGCCCTGCACCGCGGCGGCGAAGCCGGCGATGAACACGATCGCGGCGAGCGAGGTCGCGGTCGCGGCGCGCTCCCGATAGCCGAGCCACAGCACGAGCAGCGGCACGATCACGCTGCCCCCGCCGACGCCGAACAGGCCGCTGAACAGGCCGGCGAGCGTGCCGATCGCCATCAGCTTCAGCGAGCGTCGCGGCGAGTGCTCAGCGGCCACGTGCACGAGCGGACGGACGGCCCACGATGCCCGCCATACTAGAGGTCGTGTCCCCGGCCGCAACGCTCGTTGAGGCGCTAGAGCCGATCCGCTCAGATCCCGCCCGCTCAGCCGTGCTGCTCGACATTGACGGCACGCTCGCGCCGATCGTGCGCCACGCGGCCGACGCGCACGTGCCGGAGGCGACGCGCAGCCTGCTGATCGAGATCGCCCGCCGCTACCGCGTGGTGGGCTGCGTGAGCGGCAGGCGCGCGAGCACCGCGCGCCAGATCGTCGCGATCGGGACGATCACGTACCTCGGCAACCACGGCGGCGAGCTGCTGCGCCCGGGCTCGACCGGCCCCGAGGTCGATCCGGACCTGGCGGCGTGGACCGCGCGCGTGCGCGCGTTCGCCGCGCGCGTGTACACGGGCGAGCTGCAGCGGATGCGCGTGCGCAGCGAGGACAAGGACACGATCGCGGCGTTTCACTGGCGCGGGGCGCCCGACGAGGGCGCGGCGACGCAGGCGGTGCACGAGCTCGCGCGCCGCGCCGAGCAGGAGGGCTTCGCGGTGCACTGGGGCCGCAAGGTGCTCGAGGTGCGCCCGCCGGTCGAGCTCGGCAAGGGCCTTGGAATCGAAGCGCTGCTGCGCGGCGCGCAGGTCGCGGCGGCGATGTACGTCGGCGATGACACGACCGACCTCGATGCGTTTCGCGGCCTGCGCTCGCTCGTCGAGACCGGGATCCTGTCGAGCGCCGTTTGCGTGGCGGTCAGCTCCGACGAAGCTCCGCCGGGCCTCGCGGCGGAGGCCGACCTCACGGTCGACGGCACGGGCGGTGTGCGCGAACTGCTCGAGGCGCTGCTGTAGCGGGCCGTGCGCTTCGTGGACTTCCTCAGGAGCACCGTCATGCTCAGCGCCGGGGCGGCGACGGCGCTCGCGGCGATCACGGTCCTGTCGGTGAGCTCCAAATCGGACACGCAGCTCGGCGAGCTAGCCGTCGGCTGGTGGCTGATCGCGATCGCGACCGGTCTGCGCCTGGGCAGGCGCGCGCAAACCAACCCGCCGATCGCGCGCCTGCTCGCGAGCGCGAAGGCGAGCAGCTCGCTGCCCGAGCAGCGCCCCGCGGCGATCCTGCTCAACCGCCTGTGGCCGCTCGCGCTGTTCACCCTGCTCTCCGGCGGGCTCGCGTTCCTGGCCCCGCAGATACCGGGAATCGCGGCCGGCTTCGCGATCATCTGGGCGCTGTCCTGGCGTCGCCAGGACGCGGCCGTAGCCGCGATCGAGGAGCGCGACGGAGCCACCTTCTACGTGATCCGCACCTCGCCCGTGCGCCCGATCGCGCTCGTGCGCACGCCGGGGTTCAAGGCCGTGCGCGCGGAGCGGGTCGACGGCGCCGTCACCTGAGATGCGCCCGCACGGGCGGGTGCTGATCGTCTCGCTCGGCTCCACACAGGGGCTGCGCCGCGCGGACGAGGAGCTGCGCGACTCGCTCGGGCGGGCGGGCGCGCAGGTGCAGATCGCCCGCGCGCGGGCTCCCGCGCCGGCGCGGACGCTGATGCTGACCGACCTCGGCTGGGCGCGCGCGGCGCGGGCGGCGAGCGCCCGGGCGCTCGCCGAGGCCGAGGCCCGCGGTGCGCGCCCCCCGGCGGTCGTCTACTCGAGCGCCACCGCCGCGCTGTTGTGGCCGCGTCCGGGTGCGGTCCGCTTCGACGCCGCCGCAGCGGGCAACCGGCCGGGGCGCCACGGGCTTTGGCAGCGGCCGCTCGAGCGCCGCAGGCTGGCGCAGGCGCCGCTGCTGCTGCCGTGGAGCGAGGGAGGACTGCGCGAGGCGCCGGATGCCGCGCGGGCCGGAGACCGTGCGGTGGTGGTGCCGGTGCCGGTCGAACCTTCCGGGCCGCCGCAGGCGCCGGAGGGCAGGGACATCGCCGCGATCACCTACGCGGCCAACCCGCTCAAGAAGGGCCTCGACCGCGTGCTCGCGGCCTGGTCTCGCGTGCGTGAGGAGCTGCCCGCGGACGGCCCGCGCGAGCTCGTAGTGGCAGGCGTCTCGGCGGAGGAGCTGCGGGCCGCGCGCGTGGATCCCGCCGCGGTGCCCGGCGTGCGCGTCGTCGGCCGGCTCGCGTCCGTGGAGTACCGCGGGCTGGTGCGGCGCGCGCGGGTGTTCGTGTGCGCGCCGCGGCGCGAGGACTACGGCATCGCCCAGCTGGAGGCGCTCGCCGACGGCTGCCTGCTCGTCAGCACGCCGGCGCCCGGACCGTATGCGGCGCTGCCGATCGCGCGCGCGCTGGACGAGCGCTTGGTCGGCGAGGACTTGACGCGCTCGCTGCGCGCCGCTCTGCTCGACCCACACACCGATTACAGCTCGCGAGCGCTGGAGTCGCTGCGGCCGTTCACACGTGAGGCGGCCGATCGGATCGTCGCAAGCGAACTACTTCCACGGATGCTCGATCAGGGCCGGGAGTAGCACCCTCGGCGCTGCCTTCAACTATCCGGCCCGAGCCGAAGCTCCTCGCTTCCGTACTCAATCTCGAGCGGCTCAACCACGATACGTCGCCGGCCATCCTCGACACGCCCTGCCACCACCCCGTCGAGCCCTTTCTTCTTGGCCGACTCGACGATGCTCTCGCCCGATCCGGCCTCGCAATAGATGGCGAAGCCGTGTCCCATGTTGAACGTCGAATACGCAACCCTCGCTGACATCTCCGCCTTCTGCACCATGAACTCGAGCACCTCGGGGACGGGGAGAAGTCGGGTGATGCGGTAGGTCAGGTCGTGCGTTGGTCGCATCAACTTGAGAAGACCATGCCCGGTCACATGACTCATATAGGTCACTGGCAGCCCCGCGTCGAGAACTGAGTCGACGAGATCTGAGTACATGAAGGAGCGCCGTAGGAGGGCGTCGCCCAAGGTCTCTCCGCTCGGGAGCGGCGTCTCATATTCGTCCTTGAGGTTTGACGCAATCATTCGCGCCAGAGACGACCCGTTCGCGTGCAGGCCGCTGCTCGCGATGAGCACGATTTCATTGCCTGCTTTGAGGTTTTGGCCGAGCACGGGCTCGCGGCCATCCGGGATCAGGCCCACGGCGCTGCCCGCAAGCTCGATGTCCTCACCAGTGACGAGTTCGGGCAAAGAGGGTGACTCGCCCCCTCCCCAAGTACACCCCGCATCGACACAGCCCGCGAACCAGCCTTCTATCAGCTGCTCGTACCACTCCTGGTTGTCGAACCACTCGGGCCGACCCGTGGAAAAGTAAGCGTTGAGGACCAGCGGCCGAGCTCCGACGCAACAGAGGTCGTTGATGATCGCGGCGACGGTGTCGTATGCAACGGCGTCGAAATGGTTGCGGCCTCGTTCCGCGACGCGTCTGGCGATGATCGACTTCGTCCCGAGGCCCTCCATGACGAGGGCCAGGGTCTGACCGCCGGCTTGGAAGACAAATGCGGACTCTCCGCGAGAGGCCTCGAGTACCTTGCCACCTCTCCTCTCTATATGGCTCGAGGTCGCAAGCGCCGCTTTGATCGCCAATCTCTTGCCCGCGTCGAGAACGGCGTAGTCGACGCCGGCATCGCGATACGCCTGGTCGCCTCGTTTCTGGACGCTACTCATAAGGCCGATCTACCTCCTGGCGAAGCGCCACGCTCGACGGGCCCGAGCACTCGAGCGATGATGCACACGGGACCGGACGGATCGCGATGACAGAGCGCCGAGTCTAGCGCCTCCGGTCTTGGGCTCGCGTGCCGTGCGCGCTCATCAGCTCCCCCCACGGCCGCGTGTTGGCGACCTGCTCGCGCGTGAGCCAGGCGCGCCGCGCGGTGGCGATGCCCCAGCGCATGTTCGCGAGCGTGCGCGCGCGATGGGCGTCCGAGTCGATCACGAGCGTGACGCCTGCGCTCGCGGCGGCGCGCGCGTGCACGTCCGAGAGGTCGCGCCGGTCGGGGTTGCCGTTGATCTCGAGCATCGTGCCGGTGCGCGCGGCGGCGGCGAACACTGCGTCGAGGTCGATCGCGTAGGGCTCGCGGCGCTCGATCAGCCTGCCGGTCGGGTGCCCGACGGCGCGCACCAGCGGATGCTCGATCGCGGCGATCACGCGCTCGGTCATCTTCTGCTCGCTCATGCCGAAGGACGTGTGCACGCTCGCGATGACCCAGTCGAGCTCGCCGAGCAGCTCGTCCTCGTAGTCGAGCGAGCCGTCGGGCAGGACGTTGACCTCGCTGCCGGCCAGCAGCTCGATCCCCCGCACGCGTGCGTCCGCCTCGCGCACGAGCTCGATCTGGCGGCGCAGCTGCGCCGCGGAGACGTCGTTGCCGAAGCCGTGGCTGGCGGAGTGGTCGGTGATCGCCAGGTACTCATAGCCGCGCTCGCGCGCGGCGAGCGCCATCTCCTCGATCGCGTCGTGGCCGTCGGAGGCGATCGTGTGGCTGTGCAGGTCGCCGCGGATGTCCGCGAGCTCGATCAGCCTCGGCAGCGTGCCCGCGCGCGCGGCCTCGAGCTCGCCGCGATCCTCGCGCAGCTCCGGCTCGATGTAGGCCATGCCGAGGCGCTCGTACACCTCCCGCTCGCTCGCGTAGGCGTCGCTCGCGCCGGTCGCGTCGTCGAGGATGCCGTACTCGGAGACGTGCAGGCCGCGTCGCACGGCCGCCTCGCGCAGGGCGGCGTTGTGAGCGCCGGAGCCGGTGAAGTGCTGCAGCAGGTCGCCGAGCTGGGTGGGCGCGGCGATCCGCAGGTCGACCGCGACGCCCGCGTGTGCGCGCGCTCGCGCGCCCGCCTCGCCGGCGGAGCTGACGCTCTCGATCTGCTCGAGCTCGGCGAGCCCTTTGGCGAGCGTCTTCGGCCGTTTGGTCGCGGCGACGATGTCGATGTCCTTAATTGAGTCCGCCTGACGGCGGATGGAGCCGGCGATGTGGATGCAGGAGCCGTCGCCCGCGAGCGGCGCGAGGCCGGTTGCGAGCGCCTCGGCGAGCTCGAGCGCGCGCGGCAACAGGATGCGCGGCGCTCGCGCGCCGGCGGTCGGGTCCGTCTCGAGCCGCTCGAGCGCCGCGAGCACGCTCTCCTCGGTCTTCGGACCGAGTCCCCGCACCGCGCGCACGCGCTGGGCGAGCGCCGCCTCGCGCAGCGCGTGCAGCGAGTCGATGCCGAGCTCCGAGTACAGCAGCCGCGCGCGCTTGGGGCCGAGACCCGGCAGGCGCATGATCGCCTGCAGGCCAGCTGGGAACTTCGCGCGCAGCTTCGCCGCCGCGGGTATCGCGCCGGTGTCGGCGAGCGCGAGGATCTTCTCCTGCAGCGTCTTGCCGATCCCCGGCAGCTCGGTCGCGCGTCCGGCGCGCGCGAGCGCGGCGACCGACACGGACGCCTCGCGCACCGCCTTCGCGGCCGTGCGGTAGGCCGCCACACGGTGGACGATCGCGCCGTCGAGCTCGTACAGGTCGCCCAGTTCCTCGAGCGCGTCCGCGACGGCGGCGTTCGAGAGCTGTGGTGCGGCCACCGATCGTCAGTCCAGGGTCCGGCGCCGCGTCCGGGCCTGCTCGCGCAATCGGCGCGCCGCGGCGACGGTCGCATCACGGTAGACGCGTGGCTTGATCCCAACCGCCATGATCACGATCGTCTCCGGTGAGCCCTCGTGCGGCTCGATGCGGTAGACGAGCCGGTGGCGGTAGCGCGGTTTGGCCGAAGCCGTGCGGTTTGGATGGTCGAACTTGATCTTGCGGCACTCCGCTTGCGCCAACGGCTTCAGGTTGCTCTTCTCGCGGAGCGGTTCGCCGCGATATGGGTCGTTCTCCAGCTGCTTGGCGATCTCAAGGCCCTCTCGCGCGATGTCTTCGTCTTCCGCAACCAGCTCTCGAACGTCCGCCTTGGCCTCCTCCGTGAAGACCGCATGGGCCATCCTCGGTTATCCCACGGTGTCGCCAAGCAGGTCGTGGAAGCCGAACTCGGCGATGACCTCGTCGACGGGCGTCAGGTGGCCGTCGTCCGCCAGGACTCGTTGCTCGAGCAGCCGCACCAGCGCGACGTCCTCCAGCTCGTCTTCCAGGTCTTCGATCCGACGCGCTGCCTCCTCGAGGTCCACCTCCGGAACGAGATAAGCGCTGCGGGCCTCGCCTCGAGGTTGTATTTCCACCGCGTTGTCGAGCAGGTTCCTGCTCGGCTTCGCCCTTCTGGCGGCGGTCCGCGCAAGCTCGGGCAGAATGCTCCGGGCCTGGCTTGTCGTGAGCGTCAGCGTTGCCTTCGTGCGTCTCGCGCCACGTCCCATGCTCAATCCCTTTCGTACAACAAGTCGTACAAGACGAGGATAGCATCTAGTAGGGTACCCGGCCTGTGCCGGGCGAGCCGTGGCTGATACTGCCGACGTACAACGAGGCCGAGAACGTGCAGGCGATCGTGGCAGCCGCCGGCGAGGCGCTCGCGCGCGCCGCGCCCGACGGGTTTCGCGTGCTGGTCGTGGACGACGGCTCGCCCGACGGGACGGGCGAGCTGGCCGACCGGCTGGCCGGCGAGCACGAATGGGCACAGGTGCTGCACCGCGGCGAGAAGAACGGGATCGGCCCGGCGTATCTCGCGGGCTTTCGCCGCGCACTGGATGAGGGGGCTGGCTACGTGATGGAGATGGACTCGGACTTCTCGCACGACCCCGCCGACCTCGCGCGGCTGCTCGGCGCAGTCCGCGACGGCGCCGACCTCGCCCTCGGCTCGCGCTACGTGCCCGGCGGCGGCGTCGAGGAATGGGGCCTGTTGCGCCGCTTCATCAGCGAGGGCGGCTCGACCTACGCGCGGCTCGTGCTCGGGCTGCACGTCAAAGACCTGACGGGCGGCTTCAAGTGCTTTCGCCGCGAGGTGCTCGAGGCGATCCACTTCGACCGGGTGCGCTCGCAGGGTTACGCCTTCCAAGTCGAGCTCACCTACCGCGCCGTGCAGGCGGGCTTTCGGGTGGTCGAGGTGCCGATCGTCTTCCGCGACCGCCAGCGCGGCACGAGCAAGATGTCCTGGCGGATCGCGGCCGAGGCGATGTGGCTGGTGCCGCTGCTGCGCTTCAGGTAGGGTCGCGAGCCGGCTGACAGCGACTCTCCGCGGGCTCGCGCGCGCCGGCGCGCGGGCAGTCGGAGACGCCGCGCGGCCAGACGCGACGGGCGAAGCGACGGCGGCGGGCGGGGTTTCGCGCCCGGGCGCAGCGGCCGCCCCACGGGGCCGGCCGGCGAGCGATGCTGTGAGCGTGCAAGACGCGAGCGTCGTGCGGCCCGCGCCGCCGGATCGGCCGGCGTCAGCGTCGGGGTTGGACGTGCTCGACAGTGCCCAGGCGGGCGGACGCGTAGTGCGCGGCGGCGTCGTGCGCGCGGTGAGCTACACGCTGATGATGGCGCTGTCGGTGCTGTCGGTGGCGCTGCTCACACGGCACCTGGGCGTGGTGCGGTTCGGCTACTACACGACCGTGCTGTCGCTCGTGGCGGTCGTCGCGGCTGTGACCGACGCGGGCATGACCGCCGTCGGGGTGCGCGAGTTCTCGGTGCGCAGCGGCGCCGAGCGCGACCAGCTGATGCGCGACCTGTTCGGCCTGCGGATCGCGCTGAGCGCCGTGGGCGCGCTGCTGGTCGCGGGCTTCGCGCTCGCGGCCGGCTACTCGACGGCGCTGCTCGCGGGGGCGGTGCTCGCGAGCCTCGGCACGGTCGCGCTGGTCGTCCAGCACACGCACACGATCCCGATCGCGGCGCAGCTGCGGATCGGCACGCTGGCCGCGCTCGAACTCGCGCGCCAGGCGCTGAGCGTGGCCGCGATCGTCGCGCTCGTGGCGCTCGGCGCGGGCGTGCTGCCGCTCCTGGCGGTCGTGCCGGCGGTCAACCTCCTGCTGATCGCGCCGACCGCGCGGCTCGCCCGCCATGGGATATCGCTGCGCGTCGGCGTGCATCCACGCGGCTGGCTGTCGCTGCTGCGACCGACCGTGTCCTACTCGCTGGCCAGCGCCGTCGGCGTGATCTACGTGTACACCGCGCAGATCGTCACGAGCCTCGTCGCGAGCGAACAGCAGAGCGGCGTGTTCGCAGCGTCGTTCCGGATCTTCGTGGTCGTCGGCGGCATCCCATACCTGCTGGTCGGCGGCGCTCTGCCGCTGCTCGCGCGCGCGGCCCGCGACGACGGCGAGCGCCTGCGCTACGCGTCGGCGCGCATATTCGAGGTGTCGCTGATCCTCGGGGTCGCGGCAGCGCTGTGCATGCTCGCGGGGGCGCAGTTCATGATCGCCGTCGTCGCCGGCCCGCGCTACGCGGCCTCCGCCGCCGTGCTGCAGGTGCAGGGGCTTGCGCTGATCGCAAGCTTCGTGCTCGCCGGCTGGAGCTTTGCGCTGGTGTCGCTCGGGCGCTACCGCGGCGTGCTCCTCGCGAACCTCGCCGCGTTCGCCGTCAGCTGCTGCGCGACGGCCGTGCTCGCCGGCAGCCTCGGCGCGCACGGGGCGGCGCTCGCGACCGTGTGCGCCGAGAGCACGCTCGCGCTCGGCCTGTTCGTGGCGCTCGCGCGCAACGATCCGTGGCTCCGACCGGGCCTCGCGATCGTGCCCAAGGTCGCGCTCGCGGCTTCCCCCGCCGCCGCGCTCGCGCTCGCCCCCGGGATCTCTTCGCCCGTGCGCACGCTGCTCGCGCTCGTCGCCTACGCGCTCGCGATCGTGCTCACGCGGGCGCTGCCCGGCGAGGTGCTCGAGTTGCTGCCCGCGCGTGCGCGACGCGCCGCGTGACACTCCGCGCTCGCGCCCGGGCGCCAGACCGAGCGAGGCTATTGCTCGCGTTTGGCGCCCTCGCGCTCCCCGGCGGCCTGCTCGGCGGCTTCCTCGCGGGTCTCCGCGCGCAGCATCCACGCGAGCAGCAATACGGAGAAAGCGACCGACCCGGAGATCACGGCCAATCCGCTGGATGACATCGCGAGCGGCACCATCACGGACAAGATTAGCCGCACGCCGCCCGAACAACAGGAAACGTCCGCAACATACAGAACACTGCTCCCGTGCTGCTGCGGTACGCTATCCGTCCGTGGGCTAGGCCAGATGCGAGCCGGACACCAGCCGTCAGGCCGACATTCCCCACGGAGCACCAAAGGATCGTCCACGAGAGGACCCGATGGCCGTAAAGGAAATCCAGCGCGAGCAGGCTCGATCGATTCCTCATATCGACTTGAGTTCCTATGCGGGCCAGTGGGTAGCTATCAGAGGCGACAAGGTGGTCGCGAGCGACCTCGACGCCGTTGCCCTACGCAATCGGCCAGAGGTCGAGGAGACGGACACGCTGCTGCCCGTCCCTGACGCTAGCGCGGACCTTCTGCTGCTCTGAGCTCGACGCCCGCGGTGCCGTCCGTCGAGCTCAAGTACTCGAATCCGTTCGGCAATGGCTCGCGACCGTACCTGACGATGCATGCGACGGGGATCAACGGAACATCTGGCCACATCGTAGGGCTCCTCGATTCTGGAGCCGACACAACCGCACTGCCTTTGGGTTATGCGAACCTGATGGGCTATACGGCCGACCAGCTCCAGCGCATCGAGGTCGGCACCGCGAAAGGAGTGGGCTACGGTTGGCGCGCCACCGTGCCATGTGTCGCTACGGTCGCAGGAGCGACGCCGCCGACACTGACAGTCTCCCTGCTACCGACCTTCGTTGAGTCCGCAACGGCGCTTTGGGGTCGCGGAGATGTCATGCGCATGTTTGCGCTGACGATTGAGGACGCCAAGGGAACTTTCACGCTGACTTGGTAGACGGTGGTCGAGTCGATCCCAAACTGAGGTGCAGACGGGTGGGCTGTAGCGGCCCTCGCCCCGTGGGGTTGCGTACTGCTTGACGAGCTGGGCGAAGTCGATGTTGTGGCGGAACGCGGGCAATCGTCCCTTCATTTTGTATAGTGAGGGGTAAGCGACCAAGGAGATTCGATGGCAGGCACACTCACCCAGATAACCGACACGAACTTCGACGCCGAGGTGCTCGAGGCCGAGGGCCCGGTGCTCGTCGACTTCTGGGCGCCGTGGTGCGGTCCCTGCCGTGTCGTCGCGCCCGTGCTCGAGGAGATCGCCTCCGAGCGCCCCGACCTGCGGATCGTCAAGCTCGACATCGACGAGAACCCCCACACGGCCGCCCGCTTCCAGGTGCTCTCGATCCCCACGATGATCCTGTTCAAAGGCGGCCAGCCGGTCAAGACCGTCATCGGCGCCTACCCCAAGAAGAAGCTGGAGCAGGAGCTCGAGCCGGCGCTCACCGCGGCCTGAGCGTCGATAGACGGCGCGGAGCGGCGCTTGGCTCTCGGCGCTCAGGGGCGAGGTGCCCTCCGCAAGGCGATCGCCAGGGCAAGGCCGTCAATCTCGGTCTGCTCGGAGTACTCGATCGATGCACGGGCGCGCGGCTCGGCGATCTGGAAGCTGAGCGCCAGCGTCTCGGCGGCGATGTAGTCGCGGTGCTCGGCCGCGGCCTCCAGCAGGGCCGGGTCGCCGTCCAGGGTCAGCTCGATGCGGTCCTCGACCTGCAGGCCGGCGCTCTTGCGCGCGTTCTGCACCGCGTGGACGATCTCGCGCGCGCGGCCCTCGCGGCGCAGGTCCTCGTCGATCGTCAGGTCGAGCGCGACCGCGTGCGCGCCCTCGCGCTCGACGCTGTAGCCCTCGGGCGCGCGCAGCGTCAGCAGCACGTCGTCCGCCGTCAGCGTGTGCTCGCGGTCGGCCACCGCGATCCCGACCCCGCCCGCGCCGTCGCCGTCCGCGCCGGCGCGCACCGCCGCCGCCACGCGCGCCGGGTCGAGTGCCGCGATCGCCGCCGCCGCCAGCGGCATGTCTTTGCCGAACAGCGGGCCTAGCCTGCGGTAGTTGGCCTTCACCTCGTAGGTCCCCAGCTCGTCCGCCGCCGCCACGAAGCGCACGCTGCGCACGTTCAGCTCTTCGCGCACCACGTCCGCGAGCCGTTCGATCGCGCGCCGCTCGCGCCCGTCCGCCACCACCACCGCCTCGCCCAGCGGCTGGCGCACCTTGATCTTCGCCTGCCCGCGCGCGCCCAGGCCGAGGCGCACCGTCTCGCGCGCGAGCGCCATCGCCCGCTCGAGCTCCTCATCGCGCGGCGCCACGTCCGCCGCCGCCGGGAAGTCGCACAGGTGCACGCTCGCGAGCGTCCCGTCGAGGTTGTCGTAGATCTCATCCGCGATGAACGGGCACAGCGGCGCGAGCAGCTTCGCGACCGTCAGCAGGCACGTGCGCAGCGTCGCGAACGCTGCCCGCTCGCCGTCCCAGAAGCGCCTGCGCGAGCGGCGCACGTACCAGTTGGACAGCTCGTCCACGAGCTCCGCGATCGCCCTGCCCGCGCTCGTCGCGTCATACGCGTCCAGCCGCTCGGCCACCAGCTCCGCGGTGCTCGCCGTGCGCGACAGCGCCCAGCGGTCGAGGTCCTCGGCGCCGGCGGTGTCGACGGCGCGATCCCGGACACCGGCGCAGTCCCCGGCCTCGGTGGCCGCCGGGGCCGGGTCGCCGGCGTGACCGTTGGCGGCGGTGGTCGCTGCTGCCGCGGTGTCGCTGACGTCGTCCGCGCCATCGCTCCCCCGCAGCTCATCCGCGCACGCGTGCGCGTACAGCACGTAGAAGTAGTAAGTCGACCACAGCTGCTTGAGGAACAGGCGCACGCCCTCGCCGATCGTCTCCGTCGAGAAGCGGTAGCCGTCCCACGGCTGCTTGGCCGTGAAGAAGTACCAGCGAAACGCGTCCGCCCCGTAGGAGTCCAGCACCTGCCACGGCTCGACCGTGTTGCCCTTGGACTTCGACATCTTCTGGCCCTCCTCGTCGAGGATCAAGCCGAGGCACACGACGTTGCGGTACGGCGCCTGCCGATCGAGCAGCGTCGCGATCGCCAACAGCGAGTAGAACCAGCCGCGCGTCTGGTCCTGCGCCTCGCAGATGAAGTCAGCCGGATAGCGCTCGCGGAACACCGTCTCGTTCTCGAACGGGAAGTGGTGCTGGGCGAACGGCATCGCGCCCGAGTCAAACCACACGTCGATCACCTCCGGGACGCGCCGCATCGGCTCGCCGCACTCGCCGCCGGCGCCGTCGGTGGCACTCACGCCGGCGCCCGCGTCGTGCTCGCTCGCGGCGCCAGCCGCCTCGCCCCGCGGATGCGGGCGCGCGAACACGTCGTGCTCGCTCGCGGCGCCAGCCGCCTCGCCGCGCGGATGCGGGCACGCGAACGCGACCTCGTCCACGTACGGGCGGTGGTGGTCCTCGAGCGTCCTTCCCGAGCGCTCCGCCAGCTCCTCGAAAGAGTCCACCACGTGGACGTGCCCCCGCGGGCAACGCCACACCGGCAGCGGCGTGCCCCAGTAGCGCTCGCGCGAAAGCGCCCAGTCGACGTTGTTCTTCAGCCAGTCGCCGAAGCGCCCGTGCTTGACGTGCTCGGGCTGCCAATCGACCGTCTCGTTCGCCGCCAGCAGCTCATCGCGCAAGCTCGACGTCGCGATGTACCAAGACGGTTTCGCGTAGTACAAAAGCGGCGTGCCGCAGCGCCAGCAGTGCGGGTAGGAGTGCTCGTACTCCTGCACCCGCAGCAGCAGCCCGCGCTCGCGCAGGTCCTCGATCAGCTCGCGCGTCAGCCGCGGGTCCTTGACGAAGCGCCCCTCGTACGAGCGCCCGTCGCGCCCGCGCGTGCGCGCGTCGTACGTGCCGTCCGCGCGCACCGGGTTGTACAGCGTGTCCGCCCGCGTCGGGTCGAACGCCACCCGCGGGGAGGCGCCCGCCACGCGGTAGTCGTCCTCGCCGAACGCCGGCGCCAAATGCACGATGCCCGTCCCGTCCTGCGTCGTCACGAACTCGTCCGCCACGATCGGCAGCGGCCCCCGCTCGCGGTCGGTCGCCGCGAAGATCGGCCCCTCATATGACCCGAATCGCTCCACCAGCTCCACGCCCGAACAGCGCTCGACGACCTCCGCGCCCTCGCCCAGCACCGCCGCCATACGGGGCTCTGCGATAACCAGATAATCATCGTTCACGCGCGCCGTCACGTACGTCGCGCCCGGCGAGACCGCCACCGCGACGTTCCCCGGCAGCGTCCACGGCGTCGTCGTCCACACCAGCAGCCGCTCCTCGCGGTCGCTCACCGGGAGCTTCAGGAACACGCTCTCGTCGACCACGTCGCGGTAGCCGAGCGCCACCTCGTGCGAGGACAGCGTCGTCTCGCAACGCGGGCAGTACGGCACCACCTTGCGCCCCTCGTACAGCAGGCCGCGCGCGTGGATCTGCGACAGCGCCCACCACACCGACTCGATGTAGCTCTCATCCAGCGTGCGATACGCGTGCTCGAGGTCGATCCAGAAGCCGATCCGCTCGGTCAGCCTGTTCCACTCCTCCAGGAACCTGAACACCGACTCGCGGCACCTCGCGTTGAAGCGCGCGATCCCGTACTCCTCGATCTCCGACTTGTGCTCGATGCCCAGCTCCTCTTCCACCGCGATCTCCACCGGCAGCCCGTGGCAGTCCCAGCCGCCCTTGCGCTCCACGCGGTAGCCGCGCATCGTCTGAAAGCGCGGGTAGATGTCCTTGAACACGCGCGAGAGCACGTGGTGGGAGCCCGGCGGGCCGTTCGCGGTGGGGGGACCCTCGTAGAACACCCACTGCTCGGCGCCCTCGCGCCTGCGCAGCGACTGCGCGAACACGTCGCGCTCGCGCCAGCGCTCGAGCACCCGCAGCTCCAGCGCCGGCAGCTCCTGGCGGGGATCGACGACGCGCGGGGGGATCAGCGGGTGTCTGCGATCGGCGCTCACGGGCGGCCCATTCTAGGTCGATGGTGTGCGCGAGAGAGACACGCGCGGCGATCTGCTCGCGCTAGTGGGAGCCGCACGTGCCCAGCTCCGAGGAATCTAGGACAGGGCGTTCTTCGCAGTCGTTTGCAGGCGAAAGACGCCCGCGTTCGGATCGGGCGGGACGCTCGCCGGCGGGCTGCGATCGATCCATCTCTTCACCCGCATCGACGCCAAACGCCTTCTGTATCTTCGCCTCGATGGGGACGCATTCGATGCCAGGTCGCATGCACGCGGCGACGTCCACCCGATGCGCGGGCGAGGCCGCTGTCGCCGGAGCGAGCAGATGAGCCCCTTCGACCAAACCACGGACGCCTCCGGGTCAACCATCGGTCTCGTCGGCCGGCGCCCCATTGTCGAGCGTGAGCCCGGTGCCGTCGACACCGCGGCCGGCTTAGTCGAGCCGGCCGCCGCCGCCAGCGGCGCGAGCGGCCGGGGGACGGCCCTGGAGGAAAAGCGGTCCAAGCGCCTGCTGAGCATCGTCATACCGACATACAACGAGCAGGACAACGTGCTCAGTGTGTACGAGCGCCTCGCGCGCGCCCTCGACGGCCTCGACCTCGAGTGGGAGCTGATCTTCAGCGTCGACCCGTGCACCGATGCCACCGAGCAGCTGATCGGGCAGCTGTGCGACGCGGACCGCCGTGTGAAGATGCTGCGTTTCTCGCGCCGGTTCGGACAGCCGATGGCGACAGTCGCTGGGCTCGAGGCCGCGAGCGGCGACGCCGTCGTGGTAGTCGACTGCGATCTTCAGGATCCTCCCGAGCTGATCCCCGAGCTCATCGAGCGCTGGCTTGACGGCTACGACGTCGTGTACGCGCAGCGGCGCACGCGCGCCGGCGAGACGCTGCCGAAGCGGGTCGTCTCGGCGGTCGGCTATCGGGTGATCAAGCGCATCGCCGACGTCGACATTCCCCCTAACACCGGGGACTTTCGCCTGATGAGCCGGAGGGTCGTCGACAACGTCGTCTCGCTCAAGGAGGGGCACGGCTTTCTGCGCGGGCTCGTCGGGCTCGTCGGCTTCCGCCAGGTGAGCGTCCTCTATGACCGCGACCCGCGCGCCGGCGGCAGGACGAAGTACAACCGCTTTGTCGGCTCGCTCGTGATCGGCCTCAACGGCATCGTCGGCTTCTCCAGGTATCCGCTGCAGCTCATCTCGCTGATCGGCATGGGGCTCTCGGGCCTCGCCTTCGCGCTCGCGCTCGCGTATCTCGGCCTGAAGCTCGGCGGCGTCCAGTTCCCGGTCGGAAATCCGACGATCGTGATCGCGATGTCGTTCTTCAGTGGAATCCAGCTGCTGTCGCTCGGTGTCATCGGCGAGTACGTCGGGAGGATCTACGACGAATCGCGCAACCGGCCGAAGTACATCGTCGAGTCTCGCCGCGGGTGGGACACGGCCGCGTGAACGCGACCACAACAGATAGCCGACTGCACCTCGCCCGGGCGTTCCTGCGCGACATCCGCTCGCCCGATTGGGGTCTCCCAGGTCAGGGATTTCGCTTCGCGCTCTCCGGCATGCTCGTCGCGCTCGTATATGTGACGGTTACCACCGTCCTTCACGACGTGTTCGACGTGCGCTTCCAGATCGCGCTCGCGACCGGCTTCGTAGTCAGCGTGGCCCTTCACTTTACGCTGCAGCGCGTATTCGTGTGGCGTCATCACGAGCGCTTTGCGCTGGCGGTGCACCATCAGGCTCTGCGTTACCTGTGCGTGTGCGCCACCCAATACGGGGTCACAGCTCTTTCCACGTCACAGCTGCCGGGTGTCCTCGGCCTGCCAGTCGAGGTCGTCTACCTGACGACGATGCTCACCATCGCAGGCATCAACTTCGTCCTCTTCCGGGGCCGCATCTTTCACCCACGCGGCTAGCAGGCGGCTCGGGTCCCAGCCGCGAAGCGACTCACTCCCGCGCTCTCATCGAGCACGAGTCTAAACAGCGCTTGAGGTAATGCAAGAGCAATCCGTTGATCGGAAGTGGGCAAAGTGCGTTGTACCAGGCCGATTCGAAGGCGGTCGCCAATGCAAAAGTTAGAAACGATCTTACCCTGATAGAGAAATATCAGAGTCTAGCCGGCTACGATCGCCGAATGGCCGCGACGGGAGAGTCGGAGACTGCGCAGCGCGCGAGTGACCGCAGACACAGTGTCACCTACATGTCTGCCGCCGCGAACCTCGCGAGCCGCGTCGACCCACGGCAGCTCGACGCGATGGCGTGGGGTCTCGCCGACACGCGGGAGCATCGCGGGCGGCTGTTCATCCTCGGCGTCGGCGGCGGTGCCGGCCATGCCTCCCATGCGGTCAATGACTTCCGCAAGCTCTGCGCGCTGGAGAGCTACGCTCCCACAGACAACGTCTCCGAGCTCACCGCCCGAACCAACGACGATGGCTGGGAGACGTCGTTCAGCGCCTGGCTAGCGGTCTCGCACGTTTGCGAGCGCGATGCGCTGCTCGTGTTCTCGGTCGGCGGCGGCTCACGCGAGCACAACGTGTCAGTGAACCTGGTGCGCGCGATGGAGGCGGCGTGCGCCGCCGGGTCACCGTTGTACGGCGTCGTCGGTGCTCCCGGCGGAACGCTCGCCGAGCTCGCCGACGTCGCGATCCTGATCGAGCCGCCTCCCGCGTTGCGCACACCCCTGGTCGAGTCCTTCCAGGCGATTGTCTGGCACGCGCTCGTCTCCCATCCCGCGCTCGCGGTCGCCCAGGGGCACTGGGAGTCGCTGACAGCTGCGAGCCCCCCGTGAGGCCAGCGGCGTTCCTCGACCGGGACGGTGTTCTGAACGAGCTGGTCGCCCACCCGATCTCTGGCGCCCCAGAGTCACCTCTGACGGTAGAGGACGTGCGCCTCGTGCCCGGCGCAGCGGCGGCCGCCGCGCGCGTAGCGCTGGCTGGGTTCGTGCTGGTGTGCGTCTCCAACCAGCCCGCTGCGGCGAAGGGGAGGGTGTCGATAGCGCAATTGCTCGCCGTGCACAAGCGGGTGATCGCGCTGCTGGCAAGGGAGGGCGTGAGCTTCGCCGACAGTCGCCTGTGCCTGCACCACGAGCAGGCGCTGGTCCCGGAGCTCACCGGCCCGTGCGCTTGCCGCAAGCCCGCGCCCGGGATGCTGCTGGACGCAGCGGCTGCGCTCGGGCTCGACCTCGCCGGCTCTTGGATGGTAGGAGACACCGACGCCGATATCGCCGCCGGCAGAGCGGCAGGCTGCAAGACGCTCCTGATCGCCAATCCGGCGAGCGCGCACAAGCGTTTGCAGGTGATGAAGCCGAATACGACCGCTCGCAGCCTCGCGGACGGCGTTCGGGCGCTGACGCGCGATTTGTCGGAGACATTTGCAGAAAACTGATCTCGTTATGGTGACTTTCTGGCGGAGGTCTTCACGATGCTCGATCAGATCTCGACACGCATATTCGCGGACGGAGCCGATCTCGACGGCATCGTCGCGTTGGCCGCCGACCCACGCATTGCCGGGTTCACCACCAATCCCACATTGATGCGCAAGGTCGGTCTCACCGACTATGCGCGCTTCGCGCAGGAGCTGCTCGAACGTGTCCCAAAGCACCCGATCTCCTTCGAGGTCTTTGCCGACGATGCCGAGGAGATGCGCCGTCAGGCACACGCGATAGCGGCGTGGGGCGAGAACGTGTACGTGAAGATCCCCGTTACCTCGACGACGGGTGAGTCGATGGCGCCACTCGCACGCCAGCTTTCCGAGCGAGGCGTGAAGGTGAACGTCACAGCGCTGTTCACGACCGCTCAGGTCGAGCTGATCACCGCGGCGGTGGCCGACGGCGCTCCCTCCTACATCTCCGTGTTTGCCGGCCGCATCGCCGATGCAGGTGTCGATCCGATGCCAATCATGGCTCGCTCCGTGGAGATCATGGAGCAGGCACCGTGCTCGGAGCTGATCTGGGCCTCTCCACGCGAGATCCTCAACCTCGTACAGGCAAACGAGGTCGGCTGTCACATCATCACGATCACACACGAGCTGCTCAAGAAGCTCGACGGCCTTGGCAAGAGCCTCGAGCAGTACTCGCTGGAGACCGTGCGGATGTTCCACGACGACGCGCTCGCCGCCGGCTTTACCCTGTGAAGCAAGTCTGTATCACGGGCGGGGCGGGATTCATCGGCAGCAACCTCGCCGACCGGCTCCTCGACATGGGTGTGGCCGTCACGATCCTCGACAACCTCAGCACCGGACGGCGCGAGTTCCTCGCCGGTCTCGTGGGCGCCGAGGGGATGCAACTCATCGAGGGCGACGTGCTCGACATCCACACGCTCGAAGACGCCGTCGATGGCTGCGACTGGGTCTTTCACCTGCAGGCGAACGCCGACCTGCGCCGCGGCCTCGAGCACCCGCGCCGCGACCTCGAGCAGAACACGATCGCGACGTCCAACGTGCTCGAGGCGATGCGCGCGACGGGCGCTAGGCGGATCGTGTTCGCCTCGACAGGCTCCGTCTACGGCGAGCCAGACGTCTTCCCCACACCCGAGGACGCGCCGTTTCCGGTCCAGACCTCGCTGTATGCCGCATCGAAGCTCGCTTGCGAGGGACTGATCGGCGCCTACTCGAGCGGGTTCGGGTTCACCGGGGTGATCTGCCGCTTCGTGTCGGTGCTCGGCGAGCGTTACACGCACGGACACGTGTTCGACTTCTACCGCGCGTTGAAGCGCGATCCGGCGCGCCTGCGCGTGCTGGGCAACGGCCGCCAGGAGAAGTCCTACATGTACGTCCAGGATTGCATCGGCGCGATGCTGACCGCCGCTGCACACCACGGTGGCGAGCTCGAGGGTGGAGCCCATGTTTATAACCTCGGCACCGACGAAACGCTCTTCGTCGACGAGTCGGTTGCGATCATCGCCGAGCATCTCTCGCTTACGCCTGAGATCGAGTACACGGGCGGGCGTCGTGGCTGGGCCGGCGACAGCCCGCTGATCCGCCTCGACACCTCGTGCATTCGCGCGCTCGGCTGGCGCCCGCAGCTGACGATCCGTCAAGCGCTCGCGCGCACACTCGAGTGGTTCGATGCCAACCACTATTCCTGGCGCGACGAAGCGATGGAGAGTGCGCTGCCATGAGCCCGGCGCCCGCGCGATGAGCGTGATCTTCAGTCGTGCCCCGCTACGGATCTCACTCGGCGGCGGCGGCACCGACTTGCCCTCCTACTACGGCGAGCACGGCGGCTTCCTCGTATCCGGCGCAATCGACAAGTACGCCTACATGCTCACGCACACGACCTTCCAGCGTCGCTACCGGATGAAGTACTCAGAGCTCGAGGAGGTGGAGAACGTCAGCGAGATCCGCCATCCGATCCTGCGCGAGAGCCTACTGCGTCACTGGTGCGGCAATCCGCTGGAGATCGCCTCGGTGGCGGACGTTCCGGCCGGGACTGGGATGGGCTCCTCGGGCGCCTACACGGTTTGCTTGCTGAAGGGGCTCGCCCGCGCGCGGCGCACCGCGATCACACCCGGCGATCTCGCCGAGGCGGCGTGTGAGATCGAGATGGACGTGCTCGGCGAGCCGGTCGGCAAGCAGGACCCATACGTAGCCGCCCACGGCGGCATCTGCGCCTACACCTTCCACCCCGACGGAAGCGTCGACGTCGAATCGCTCGAGCTCGACGAGGATGCGCTCAGGCGCATGCGCGACCAGCTCTTGCTGTTCTACACCGGCGAGGCGCGCGCCGCCTCGAGCATGCTCGCCGACCAGGACTCACGCTCGAAGGCCGGCGACGCGCAGATGCTCGGGAACCTGCACCGCACGAAGGAGCTCGGGCTGCGCAGCCGCGAGCTGTTGCAGCACGGGCGGCTCGAGGAGTACGCCGAGCTGATGCACGAGCACTGGGAGCACAAGCGCCGCCGCTCGCCCGGAATGAGCGACGAGCGCATCGACGGGCTGTACGCGCTCGCGCGCCGCAACGGCGTCGTCGGCGGCAAGCTCGTCGGCGCCGGCGGCGGCGGCTTCCTGCTCGTCTACACGCGCCGGCCCGACGACACACGCCGCGCGATGGCGGCGATGAACGCTCCCGAGCTCGCGTTCGACTTCGAGTTCAGCGGCGCCTACGCGAGCGAGTACGCATGAGCAGGCGCGGACTCAGCGTTGGTGTGATCGGCTGCGGGCGCATCGGCGTCAAGCGGGCGGGGGCGCTCGCGCCCCGGGATAGCGTGCTCGCGTGCTGCGACGTCGACCCGGCGGCGGCGCAGGAGCTCGCGCGGCGGCACGCCTGCGAGGTGTGCGCGACCGCCGAGGAGCTGCTCTCGCTGGCTCCCGACGTCGTGATCATCGCCACTGTCCACGACCAACTCGCCGCGCTCACCGAGCTAGCGCTCGCCGCGGGCGCGCATGTTCTGGTCGAGAAGCCCGCCGGCGTCTCCACCGCGCAGATCGAGCGCCTGATCGAGTGCCGCAGCGCGGCGGGACGTCTCGTAAAGGTCGGCTTCAACCACCGCTTTCATCCCGGGATCGCGCGCGCCGCCGAGGAGGTCCAGTCCGGGCGCCACGGCAACCTGATGCACCTGCGCGGGCGCTACGGCCACGGCGGGCGCCCCGGCTATGACCGCGAGTGGCGCGTGCAGCCGGCGCTCTCGGGAGGCGGCGAGCTGATCGACCAGGGCATGCACCTGCTCGACCTCAGCAACTGGTTCGCCGGCCCGCTGCCCCTGCACTCGGCGCTGCTGCGCACCCAGTTCTGGGACACCGAGGTCGAGGACAACGCCGCGTTGCTGCTGGGCGAGCCGGCATCTCGCAGCGACCCCTGGGCGATGCTGCATGTGAGCTGGACCGAGTGGAAGAACATGTTCTCGCTCGAGATCTACTGCGACTCCGCGAAGCTTCAGGTGGACGGGCTGGTGCGCTCCTACGGTCCGCAGCGCCTGCGGATCTACCGGATGGGGCCAGACCTCGGACGGCCGGCGCTCGACCAAATCCACTACCCCGACGAGGATTGCTCCTGGCAGGCCGAATGGGAGCATTTCGCCGCGGCGATCGTTGCCGCCGACGGACGCGAGCTGTGCGGGGACCTGCACTCCGCGCGCAGCGCCTGGAGGCAGGTCGAGGCCGCCTACGCGTCCGGCGGCGCGTACGCCGACATGCGCGCGGGAGCCGGTGCCGGCGCGCTGCCGTGCGAGGGCCGCGTGAGGGGGAGGATCGATGTCCCCCGCTGACCGTTTGCGCGAGCAGCCGATCGGCGTCGTCGGGCTGTGGCACCTCGGCAGCGTCACGGCCGCATGCCTCGCCGCCGAGGGGAACGACGTGATCGGCGTCGACCCCGACGCGGAGCTGATCTCCGGTCTGCGCGCAGGACGGCCGCCGGTATCCGAGCCGGGCCTCCAGGAGCTGCTCGCGCGCAACGCGCAGCGTCTGGACTTCACCTGTGAGCCGCACGCGCTCGCACGCGCGGCGCGTGCGTGGGTGACGTTCGACACGCCCGTCGACGACGACGACAACGCCGACGTCGAGTGGGTCCTCGAGCACGCCGTCGAGCTGCTCGCGCCGCTGCCGGCGGACTCGCTCGCCGTCGTCTCCTCGCAGCTGCCCGTCGGCAGCGTCGCGAGGCTGCACGAGCGCTGCGCACAGCAACGCGGGGACGGCGGCCTGCGCTTCGCCTGCGTGCCCGAGAACCTGCGCCTCGGCCGTGCGCTCGAGTCCTTCCGCGCGCGCGATCGGATCGTCGCCGGCGTGCGCACCGAGCGCGACCGCGACGAGCTGGCCGCGCTGCTCGCGCCGTTCAGCGCCGAGGTGCAGTGGATGCGCGTCGAGTCCGCCGAGATGACCAAGCACGCGCTCAACGGCTTCCTCGCGACCTCCGTCGCGTTCATCAACGAGGTCGCCGAGATCTGCGAGTCGGTCGGCGCCGACGCAGAGGAGGTCTCCCGCGGGCTAAAGAGCGAGCAGCGCATCGGGCCGCGCGCGTATCTCGGGCCCGGAGAGGCGTTCGCCGGGGGCACACTCGCGCGCGACATCGGCTTCCTGCGCGGGCTCGCCGAGCACCGCGGGCTGCCTGCGCACGTGTTCTCCGGCGTCGCCGATGGCAACGCCTGGCACAAGCACTGGACGCAACGCAAGCTGCTCGAGCTGCTCGCGAGTGAGGACGCCGGCGAGCGGCCGTCGCTCGCAGGGCGGCGGGTCGCGATCTGGGGCCTGACCTACAAGCCCGGGACCGACACGCTGCGGCGTTCCAGCGCGATCGAGCTGTGCCGCTGGCTGATCGCGGCCGGCGTCGGCGTGAGCGCCCACGACCCCGCGATTAGCGCCCTGCCGGCGGATCTGGCGAGCAGGGTCAAGCTGTGCGCGAGCCCGATCCAGGCCGCCGCCGGCGCGGACGTACTCGTCGTGTGCACCGCCTGGCCCGACTACCTCGAGACGCCGATCCAAGCGGTCGTGGATGCGCTCGCGCTGGCGCAGGTGGTCGACCCCTCCGGCGTGCTGCGAGGCGCGCTCGCGCCGCATCCGCACGTGCGTCACCTGTGCGTGGGCGCGCCGTTCGAGATCGGCGCGCGCAGGGGCGCGGACTTGCCGCGCTTGGCGCAGCGCGACGCCATCCCGACCGAGCGAGTTGAGAGCACCGCTACGGCGGAGGCGCACACGTGAGCGGCGCTCTGGCCGGGCGCACCGCGCTGATCACAGGCGCAAGCCAAGGCCTGGGGCTCGAGATCGCGCGCGCGTATGTCGAGGAGGGAGCGGACGGCATCTGCATCTGCGGCCGCGATGCCGACGCGCTCGACCAAGCGCTTGAAGAGCTGCGCGAGCTCGCCGTGCCGGGGCAGAAGGTGCTCGGCACCGTCGCCGATGTGTCGCGCGGCGACGACGTCGACAGACTCGTGGAGCTCGCGCTCGCCGGCATGGGCGAGGTGATGATTCTCGTCTCGAATGCCGGGGTCTATGGGCCGAAGGGGCCGATCGATGCGATCGACTGGCTCGAGTGGAAGCGTGCGATCGAGATCAACCTGCTCGGCTCCGTGCTCCCTGCGCGCGAGCTCGTCGCCCACTTCACGACGCGCGGCTACGGCAAGATCGTCCAGCTCTCCGGCGGGGGCGCCACCGGGCCGCTGCCGGGGTTGAGCGCATACGCCGCCTCGAAGGCGGCGGTCGTGCGCTTCGCCGAGACGCTCGCCGAGGAACTGCGCGAGCACCGCGTCGACGTCAACGCGATCGCACCGGGGGCGCTCAACACGCGCATGCTCGACGAGGTGCTCGTCGCCGGGCCGCGGCGGGTAGGCGACGCCTTCTACCAGCGTGCGCTCGAGCAGCAGCGAACCGGCGGCGTCTCGCTGCGGCTGGGGGCGAAGCTCGCCGTCTTCCTCGGGTCGGGCGCCAGCGACGGCGTCACCGGCAAGCTGCTGAGCGCCGTCTGGGATCCTTGGCGCGAGCTGCCCGAACATCACGGCGACCTCGACTCCGACATCTACACGCTGCGGCGAATCGTACCCCGTGACCGCGGCCTCGACTGGGGCTAGGTCTGAGGTGGGCGCTGAGGTCCTGCCGCCGGTGTGCATCTTGGCAGGAGGGCGCGGCGCGCGCCTCGGTGAGCTCGCGCGCGAGATCCCCAAGCCCTTGCTCGACGTCGCCGGCGAGCCATTCCTGCTGCACCAACTGCGCCTCCTGGCCGCCCACGGCGCCCGCGAGGCCGTCATCTGCGTCGGCTACCGCGGGGAGATGATCCAATCGCGAATCGGCCACGTGCGCTTTGGCGTGCGCATCTCCTACAGCTACGACGGTCCCGGCCTGGACGGGACGCTCGGCGCCATCCGACGCGCCCTGCCGCTCCTGGCCGAGCGCTTCCTGGTGCTCTACGGCGACACCTACCTGCGCGTCGACTACCGCGCCGTCGACCGTGCCTGGCGCGATAGCGGCCTGCCGGCGCTGATGGTCGTTCTCCGAAACGAGGGGCGCTGGGACATCTCGAACGCGCGCTTCGAAGACCGACGAGTGGTGGCCCACGACAAGCGTTCGCCGAGCCCGGACATGAGCTGGATCGACTACGGCCTCGGTGGGCTCACCACGAGCGCGCTCAACCGCGTGCGCGAATCCGAGAGCGACCTCGCGGCCCTCTACGGCGCCCTCGCGCGACGCGGAGAGCTCGCCGGCTATGCCGCCAGTGAGCGCTTCTACGAGATCGGCACACCCGGCGCGCTGGAGGAGACCGCGGCGTTCCTCGCGAGCGCGCCGGCGACAGGACGCCTGTAGATGCCGCGGCGCATCGCGAGCGAATCGCGGAAGTCGATGCTCAGGTCGAGGCAGTCGGCCGGCGGCAGCGGCAAGCGCGGGCGTGTGCGCCCAGCTCGCCATCCCGCCAACCGGCCCCGCAGCGCGGCCGTGTCGCGCGAGATGAGTAGGTCGCCGACCACAACGATCGCCTCCGTGGCCAGCGCTCGTAGCGCCGTGCGCCCGTGCAGGAGTCCGTAGCGGCGGAGCATGTAGCCGCGTCCGAACCCGGCGTGGCGCCGCTGCCAGGCCGTGCGATGCCCGTGCGTGGCCGAGCCGAGGTGCACGCCGATCGCCTCCACTTCGACCACCGCTCGCCAGCCAGCCATGCGCAGCCTCAACGCCAGGTCGAAGTCCTCCATGTAACAGAAGATCGTCTCGTCGAGCCCGCCGACCTCTTCCCATGCGGCACGTCGATACGCGGCCGCGGTGCCCGCGGCTCCTGCCAGGACTGGCGTGTCCTCGTGCGCCGACGCGGGCGACATGCCCCGCAGCCGCGGGAATCCCGCCAGGATCGAGTCGGCTGCGAGCCCCACGGAGTCGATCCCCTTTTCACCGGGCTGCAGCAGCAGCGGCACGACCGATCCCACCGTCGGATCGCCCAGCGGCGCGACCAGCCGCTCGAGGAAGTCCGGACGGCAGTCGACGTCGTTGTTCAACAGCACGACGATCTCGCCCCGTCCCGCGGCGACGCCGCGGTTGCACGCCTCAGGAAAGCCGCGGTTCTCGTCGAACGCCTCGACCTGCAGCGCCGGCCACTCCTCGCGCAGGCGTACGCGCGTGTCGTCGGTCGAGCCATTGTCCACGACGATCACGTGGTGCTCGACAGTCTGTGCCTGCAGATGGCGCAGACAGCTCCCGGTGAGGTCGTATCTGTTGTAGGCAACGATCACGACGTCGATCGAGCTCGGCATGTGGTGAGCGTAGGCGCTCGCCGGCGGCGTTGGAGATCTTGCGTGTCATTGCTGCTTTGCTCAATTGACAAGGGAGCTCGCGCGACGCAGATGTGTCTCACTTTGGACGTCGTTTCGGAATCCGGGCGGCCAAGTCGGAACGCAACGCGCCGTCGGTCGTGGTCGAGGGCAGCTGTATTGCCAGCGTAAGCCTGCTTGCCCAGAGGCGACGCGGCGAGCCCTAATGGCGCTCCCGCGTCCGCGCGGGCGGCCGTCGGGGTGAGCGCGAGACGGCCGTCGGAATGGGCGCGAGACGGGCATCGGAGTGGGCGCGAGACGAGCATCGAGGTGAACGCGCGACAGGCGTCGATGTGAGCGCTCGCCCGGGGACACCTACGATGCGTTCGTGGCCTGCCGCGAGACCCGAACATGAGGCTGCGTCTCTACCACCACCGTGATGGCGCGCGCGTCGCCTACCGTGAGCTGGGCACCGGCCCACCAATCGCGCTGCTGCATTCGGGGCTGCTCTCGCACAAGGAGTGGGAGCCGGCCGTCCGGGGGCTCGCCGAGCGCTTCCGGGTGGTCCTCCCCGACCTGCCGCTGCATGGCGACTCCGAGAACGATGGACGCTATCCGTACACCATCGACTGGTTCGCCGAGGTGATCGGCGCCTTCGTCGCCGAGGTGCTCGGTCCGCGGTCACTGCTCGCCGGACACGCCGCCGGCGCGGAGATCCTGCTGCACGCCGTACTCAGCGGGCAGACCCGTCCCTCGCGGCTGGTGCTGATGTCCAATCGCATGCACGCCGCGCCAGCCCGCGCGGGCATGCACACCGCCTGGCGAATCGCCGCCGAGGCGGCCGCCGTGCCAGGGCTCGACCGCCTGCTCGCATACGGCGTCGGCGCGTTCTTCACTCCCGAGCGCGGCGCGTGGCTGTCCACGCGTGGTAATCCCGCCACCGCGGATCTCATGCGCCACGCCTTTGCCGACGTCCCCGGCAACGCCGGTCTGGCCCGCTCATGGGCCAGGTGCGCACGCAGCTGGCCACAGGGTGCGCAGACGCACCTGCTCGAGCAGTACCGGCGCGTGGACGTACCTGTTCTGCTGCTGTGGGCTGACCGCGACCCTCTGCATCCGCTGGCGGCGGCCGAGGAGGCGCTCGCGTTGCTCCCTCACGGTCAGCTGCGTGTGCTCGAGAGCGTCGGGTTCCTGATGGCCTACGACGACCCGGTCGGTCTGGTGCGAGAGCTAACCGCCTTCTGCGGATAGCGTTCGGGGAGTGTGCCCTTTCGCGCCGAGGGAGCGCGTCGTCGCGTGTATAACTATGATATTACAGCGTAAGAGGAAGACGGCACTAGTGGGTCAGTTAGCCTACCCACTACCGAGACGACGACGACGCGACGACGAAGAAGAAAATGGCACGGACATCGCGTGCGTCACGTGCGCAAAAAGGAGAACTGATGCCGGACAAGCAGCTGTGGGGCGGGGAGACCGCGAAGGCCGTCGAGAACTTCCCGATCTCGGGCGAGACCGTGCCCGTGCCGGTGATCCGCTGGCTCGCGCGCATCAAGGGCGCCTCCGCCGCCATAAACGCCGAGCTCGGCCTGCTGCCCAAGCGCACCGCCGCGCGCATCGAGAAGGCCGCCGGCGAGATCGCCGAAGGCAAGCACGACGGCCAGTTCCCGATCGACGTCTTCCAGACGGGGTCGGGGACCTCGACCAACATGAACGCCAACGAGGTCATCGCCAAGCTCGCGACAGACCAGGACCCCGGCCGCCCCGTGCATCCGAACGACCACGTCAACATGGGCCAGTCCTCCAACGACGTGTTCCCCTCCGCCGTGCACCTCGCCGCCCTCGACGTCGCCCACAACGAGCTGCTGCCCGCCCTCAAAGTCCTCGAGCGCTCGCTCGCGCGCAAGGCTAAGAGCTTTCAGAACGTCGTCAAGGCCGGGCGCACCCACCTGATGGACGCCGTGCCCGTCACGCTCGGGCAGGAGTTCGCCGGCTACGCCGCGCAGATCGCGCTCGCGCAGGAGCGCGTGCAGGCCGCGCTCGTGCACGTCGGGCAGATCCCGCTCGGCGGCACCGCCACCGGCACCGGGCTGAACACGCACCCGCGCTTCGCCGAGAAGGTCCGCGCGCGGCTGAAGCGCGAATCCGGGCTCAAGCAGATCGCCGCCCCGCTCGACCCGTTCGAGGCGCAGGCCAACCGCGACGCGCTCGTCGAGCTCTCCGGGGCGCTCAAGGTGCTCGCGGTCTCGCTCACCAAGATCGCCGGCGATATCGCGCTGATGGGCTCCGGGCCGCGCGCCGGGATCGGCGAGCTGTTCCTGCCCGAGCTGCAGAAGGGCTCCTCGATCATGCCCGGCAAGGTCAACCCCGTGATCCCCGAGGTCGTGCTGCAGGTCTGCGCGCAGGTGATCGGCAACGACACCGCCATCACCGTCGGTGGCATGCAGGGGCAGTTCGAGCTCAACGTGCGGATCCCGCTGATCGCGCGCAACCTGCTGCAGTCGCTGCAGCTGCTCGCATCCGCCTGCACCGCGTTCGCCGAGAAGTGCGTCGACGGGATCCACGCCAACAGGGACGGCGCCGCCGCGTCCGCCGGCGCCACGCTCGCCGTCGCCACCGCGCTCAACGGCGCGATCGGCTACGACAAGGGCACCGCGATCGTGCAGAAGGCCACCGCCAGCGGGCGCCCGCTGCGCGAGGTCGCGCTCGAGGAGGGGGTCGACGCAGAGCTCTACGACCAGACGATCGACCTGCGCAAGATCGCGCGCGGCAATCGGTAGGCGGCGGCCGATGGCGCGCGGGAATCGGTAGGCGCACGGCCGAGGGCGCGCGGGAATCGGTAGGCGCACGGCCCGATAAGAAACATCGTTTGGCGCGTACTTGCGGTCGATAGCCGGGCTCGCGGCGGGCGCTCGCCGGCGCTCGGAGAGCGTGTTAGCTTGACCGCGCCATGTCCTTACCCGGGACTCCAGAGGGACTGCCGCTCGCAGCGAGCGCTTGCATCGAGGACGGGCGCTCTCCATGAAGGCCGTGATCCTGGCCGGGGGTCTCGGCTCGCGGCTGAGCGAGGAGACGACCACGCGCCCCAAGCCGATGGTCGAAATCGGCGGCAAGCCGATTCTGTGGCACATCATGAAGATCTACGCGGCGCACGGGATCGAGGATTTCGTGGTCTGCCTCGGTTACAAGGGCTACGTGATCAAGGAGTTCTTCGCCAACTATCACCTGCATACGTGCGACCTCTCCTTCGATCTCAGCCACGGCGACATGCAGGTCCATCGCTCGAGCGCGGAGCCCTGGAAGGTGACGCTGGTGGACACCGGCGAAGGCACGATGACCGGCGGGCGCCTGCGGCGCGTGCTCCCGTATGTCGGCGACGAGGACTTCTGCTTCACCTACGGCGACGGCCTGGCCGACGTCGACCTCACTGCGCTGATCACATACCACCGCGAACAGGGCGCGCTCGCGACCGTGACCGCGGTGCAGCCTCCCGGCCGCTTCGGCGCGGTCGAGCTGAACGGCACGCGCGTGCGCAGGTTCGAGGAGAAACCGCGCGGCGACGGCGTCTGGCTGAACGGCGGCTACTTCGTGCTCTCACCGGGGGTCGGGCGCTATCTCGACGGCGACCAGACCACGTGGGAGCACGAGCCCTTGCGCAGACTGACCGAGGAGGGGCAGCTGGCCTCCTTCCGCCACGAAGGCTTCTGGCAGGCGATGGACACGTTGCGCGACCGCAACCAGCTCGAGCAGCTGTGGGGCACGGGCAGGGCTCCGTGGCGGGTGTGGAATTGAGCAGCCCGGCGCTCGCGCCAGCCCTGCCAGAGGGCGCCGTCGATCCGGTCTTCTGGCGCGGGCGTCGGGTGCTGCTGACGGGTCACACGGGGTTCAAGGGCTCGTGGTTGGCCCTGTGGCTGCAGACGCTGGGCGCACGCGTCAGCGGCTTCTCGCTGGACGTGCCCACCCAGCCCTCGCTGTACGAGCTGGCGCACGTCGCAGAGGGCATGGAGGACGACGTCAGGGGCGACGTGCGCGACTGCGACGCGCTGGCGAGGGCGATCGCCCGCGCGCATCCCGAGGTGGTGGTCCACATGGCCGCGCAGTCGTTGGTGCGCCGGTCGTTCGCCGAGCCACGGCTGACCTATGAGGTGAACGTGATGGGAACGGTGAACCTGCTGGACGCCGCGTGTCGCGACGGGAACGTGCGCGCGGTGCTCAACGTCACCTCCGACAAGTGTTATGAGAATCGTGAGTGGGATTGGGCCTACCGCGAGCACGAGCCGATGGGCGGGCACGATCCCTACTCGAGCTCCAAGGGCTGCGCCGAGCTCGTCACCGAGGCCTACCGGCGCTCGTTCTGCTGCGCCGAGGGCGCGCCCCGCCTCGCCTCGGCGCGCGCCGGAAACGTGATCGGAGGCGGCGACTGGGGAGAGGATCGTCTGATCCCCGATCTGATGCGCGCGGCGCTCGAGGGGCGGCCGGCGCGCGTGCGCAACCCGGACTCGATCCGCCCCTGGCAGCACGTCCTCAACCCCCTGAGCGGCTACCTGACGCTGGCCCAGGGCCTGTGCTCCTCGGACCGGGTGGCGGCCGGATGGAACTTCGGCCCAGCCGAAGGCGACGCGCGGCCGGTGCGCTGGATAGTCCAGCGGATCGCGGCGCTGTGGCCGCGGGAGCTGCCGTGGGCGACGAACGAGCCGGCTCGGCTGTCTGTCGCGCGCGAGGCCCGGTGCCTGAAGCTGGACTCCTCGCGCGCGCGCTCACACCTGGGCTGGCGCCCGCGATGGGACCTGGCGAAAGGCCTCGAGCAGACCGTGTCCTGGTATCGCGCGCTGAGCGACGGGGAGGACATGCAGGGCGTCACGGTCGGACAGGTCGAGGCGTACGAGCGGACGCTCGCGACCGCATGAGCTCGCCGCCTTACAGCCCGCCCGCCGCCGAGGACGCCGACGCGGCCGGCGGCGAGGCCTGCGCTCCGTGCAGGTTCTGCGGCGCTCCGCTTCGGCACGTGTTCGCCGACCTCGGCTCCTCGCCGCTCGCCAACGCCTACCTGCCACCGGAGCGCGTCGGCGCGATGGAGCCGTATTACCCGCTGCGCGCGCTCGTGTGCCACCGCTGCTTCTTGGTGCAGCTCGAGGAGTTCGAGACCCCCGAGCAGATCTTCTCCGATTACGCCTACTTCTCCTCCTACTCCGCCAGCTGGCTGGAGCACTGCCGCCGCTACACCGAGCAGATGACCCGGACGCTGAAGCTCGGGGAGCGCAGCCGTGTGGTGGAGATCGCGTCCAACGACGGCTACCTGCTGCAGTACTTCCAGGAGCGCCGGATCCCCGTGCTGGGAGTCGAGCCCGCCGCCAACGTCGCCCAGGTCGCGCTCCAGAAGGGCATTCCCACGGTCGCCGACTTCTTCGGCCGCGGGCTGGCGCGATCGCTGGCCGCACGCTCGCGCGCGGACCTGCTGCTCGGCAACAACGTGCTCGCGCACGTCCCCGATCTCAACGACTTCGTGGCCGGGATGAAGATCATGCTCGCCGAGCGCGGCACGATCACCATGGAGTTCCCGCACCTGATGAGGCTGATCGAGGACAGGCAGTGGGACACCATCTATCACGAGCACTTCTCCTATTTCTCCTTCCTGACCGTCAGCCGCGTGTTCGCCGCGCACGGGCTGCGACTGTTCGACGTCGAGGAGCTGCCCACTCACGGCGGTTCGCTGCGCGTGTACGGCGCCCATTGCGGTGATGCCGGCAAGCCCGACACCGCGCGCGCGGAGGAGATGCGCGAACGTGAGCGGGACGCCGGCTACGAACAGCTCGAGACCTATCTCCACTACGGCGCGCGGATCGAGGCCGACAAGCGAGAAATCCTCGAGTTCCTGATCGGGCTCAAGAACGACGGGCTACGGGTAGTCGGCTACGGCGCCCCGGCCAAGGGCAACACGCTGCTCAACTACTGCGGCGTGCGCTGTGACTTCCTCGACTACACGGTCGATCTGAACCCGCACAAGCAGGGACGCTTCCTGCCCGGGAGCCGCATCCCGATCCGCGCCCCGCAGGCGATCCGAGAGGATCGACCCGACGTGGTGATGATCCTGCCTTGGAACCTCAAGGATGAGATCGTCGAGCAGCTGGGCTTCATCGGCGAGTGGGGAGGCCGGTTCGCGGCGCGCACCCCGGAGATGGCGCTGCTTTCGTGACTGGCGCGACGCTTGGATGAGGTTCCAGGAGTCACCGCTGTCTGGAGTGTGGACGATCGAGCTCGATCCGCTCAGCGACGAGCGCGGCTCGTTCGCCCGGACATTCGACGTCGAGGAGTTCAGTGCGAGGGGACTGGACATGGAAGTAGTGCAGTGCAACGCCTCGTTCACCTCCCGTCGCGACACGCTCAGGGGCATGCACTACCAGGCCGAGCCCTTCGGCGAGCCCAAGCTCGTGCGCTGTGTGCGTGGAGTCGCGTTCCACGTGGCCGTCGACCTGCGTCCCGAATCCCTCACCTACAGTCGCTGGTACGGTGTTGAGCTGAGCGCTGAGAGCCTACGCGCTCTGTACCTGCCCGCCGGTGTGGCGCACGGCTTCCAGACGCTGGCAGACGACTGCGAGGCCTTCTACCAAATGGGCTGTCGCTACATGCCCGAGGCCGCCCGCGGCGTGCGTTGGGACGATCCCGCCTTCGGCATCCGGTGGCCGCCCGTTTCGGATGGGGGCACGCGCATCCTCTCGCCTCGTGACATGTCGTTCCCCGACTGGGAGATGTCAGAGCGCGAGTGAGTGGCGTGCTGGTCACCGGCGCCAGCGGCTTCGTCGGCCTGCCCGTACTCGAGCGGCTGGCGAGCCGCGGCGAGGAGGTGCACGCGATCTCCACGCGCGCGCGCCCACCCGAGGTTGCGGGCGTATGCTGGCATCGGGCTGATTTGGCGGACGGCGCCGCCGTCGAGGAGCTGGTCGAAGGGCTCGCTCCCGAGCGTCTCGTCCATCTCGCATGGTGTACCGAGCACGGGCACTACTGGCGCTCGCCCGAGAACGTCCTGTGGGTCGGGCGCAGCCTGCAGCTTTTGCACGCATTCGTACGCCGAGGGGGGCGACGCGTGGTCGTGCTTGGAACATGCGCGGAGTACGACTGGTCGAGCGTCGGGGGGTCGCTCAGCGAGTGCGCCTCGCCGCTTGCGCCCGCGACCCCGTATGGAGCAGCGAAGGACGCACTGCGTCGGGTGGCGCGCGCCTACACCGAACAGGAAGGCGTAGAGCTCGTCTGGGGCCGGCTGTTCTTCCCATATGGCCCGCGCGAGGTGCCCGAGCGTTTGGTGCCGTCGGTCATCCGCTCGCTGCTGAGCGGCGAGCCGGTCGCAACCGGCAGCAGCGAGCGCATACGCGATTTCATGTATGTCGACGACGTGGCCGACGCGCTTGCGGCGATACTCGACAGTCCGGTTGTCGGTCCCGTCAACATCGCCTCCGGCGTGCCGGTGACGGTGGGCGAGGTAGTCGAGAGGATGGCGCGCCTGACCGGCCGCCTCGAGCTGGCCGGCGGTGGGGCGCTGCCCGATCGCCCTGGGGAGCCGCCGATGCTGCTCGCCGACGTCGCACGTCTGCGAGACGAGGTCGGCTTTCGGCCGCGCTGGGCGCTTGCCGACGGCCTCGCTGCGTCGGTGCGATGGTGGCGCGAGCATGCTCAGTGACAATGCGCGCGGGCGGACAGAAACACCAGGCGCACCATGTTCGCGGCGAATAGCGGTGTCAGCGCTCATCCGTTCGATCATTCGGAGCTTGCCTGTTAACTTGACCCGCCTCATGCGCCCTCCCTGGGATTGGCCTCGCAGACAGCTGGTGCTGCCCAGGGCCTCCGATCAGGATCCTGGCCCGCCCTGCGTGGTGTACATCGTGCGCACCGCCCATGGCTTGGATGCGCCGCGCGAGTTCGCCGAGACGATGCGTGCTCATCCGCCGGGCATCGAGCACCGGCTGATACTCGCCATGAAGGGGTTCAGGTCGGAGCTCGACGCCGCGCCCTACATAGCGGCCTTCGGCGACCTGGACTTCGAGGTCGCGTACTTCCCGGAGCCCGGGATCGACCTGGGCTTGTACTTCGAAGCCGCCGCGCGGATCCGCGGGGGGCGCTACTGCTTTCTGAGCTCTCACAATCGCCCGGTCGCCGATGGCTGGCTGGCGAAGCTCAACTCCGCCCTCGACCTGCCCGACGTCGGCATCGTCGGTCCTACGGGCTCCTGGGCCAGCTTTCACTCCTGGGTGACCTACTCCATGGGCCTGCCGAGCTTCTACCGCGGTGTGCTACCGCCCGTACGCGAGGCGCGCAAGCTGCTGCGGGAGGTCGACTTCGAACAGCTGGGCATCGACGAGCGATCGAAGCTCGACTCGCTGCGAACGCGACTGAAACTGCTCTCTCAACTGCCCGAGGAACTCTTCGCGTTCCCGCCGTTCCCGGTAGCACACGTGCGCACCGCAGCCTTCATGCTCAGCCACGACGTGCTCAGAGCAATGCGCCTGTTCGTCGTGCGCACCAAGATGGACACCTACGTGCTGGAGAGTGGATCGCTGAGCCTCACCAACCAGGCCATGCGCATGGGGTTGCGCGCACTCGTGGTCGACAGCGAGGGTGCCGTCTACGAGCCCGACGAGTGGCATCGCAGCGGCACACTCTGGCAGGGTCAGCAGGAGCGGCTGGTCCTCCGTGACAATCGCACGAGCTACTACGAGCGGGGCGACCTAAGGCGCCGGCAGGTGCTTGCCGGCTTGGCGTGGGGCCACTACGCCGATCCATCGCCGCCGCGGGAGTCACGGCAAGATCCGCATGGAGAACCTGTTGTCGGGGTCTGAGACGTCTACCTCGGCAAGCGCGATGTTAGCCAGCGCAGGTGAGAAAGCGCTGGTGACCGGCGCAGCCGGCTTCATCGGGTCTCATGTCGTCGACGGATGCCTGGAGCTCGGGATGGATGTGGTCGCGACAGATGACCTTTCAGGAGGTTACATCGAGAACGTCTCCTCCGAGGCTGAGTTCGTCGTCGGCGACCTGCGGGACGCCGACTTCGTCGCCGGCCTGTGGAGGGACCGGGACTTTGACTATGTCTACCATCTCGGTGCATACGCGGCCGAGGGCCTGTCGCACTTCGTGCGCGCGTTCAACTACCGCACGAATCTCGAGGCCAGCGTCAATCTGATCAACCAAACTGTCCTGCACGACGCCCGGCGATTCGTGTTCACGTCTTCGATAGCCGTCTACGGCCACGGACAGCTCCCCATGACCGAGAAGATGATTCCCATGCCAGAGGATCCGTACGGCATATCGAAGTACGCCACCGAGCTCGACCTGGCCGCGGCCGCGAAGATGTTTGGCCTCGATTACACGATATTCCGCCCCCACAACGTCTACGGCGAGCGTCAGAACATCGCCGACAAGTACAGAAACGTCATCGGCATCTTCATGAACGCGGTCTTGCGAGATGAGCCGATGCGGATTTTCGGCGATGGTCGCCAGACTCGCGCCTTCTCGCACATTGCCGATGTAGCGCCGATCATCAGCCGGTCTCCGCTGATCGAGCGCTCGTGCAACGAGACCTTCAACATCGGCGCCGACCAGCCCTATTCGGTGCTCGAGCTCGCCGGCAGCGTGGCCGACGCTTTCGAGGTGGAATGTCGGGTCGAGCACGAGCCGCCACGGAACGAGGTCGCGCACGCCTACTCCGACCACGCAAAGCTGCGGGAGGTGTTCGACCCGCCGCCGCCGATCGACCTGCATACGGGAATCCGCAGGATGGTCGCATGGGTCAAGGAGCACGGCGCCCGCAACCCGGTCGAGTTCCCGGGCGAGATCGAGGTCGCCCGCGGGCTGCCGCCAAGCTGGGCGGTGACCGCGCCTTATTCCCGCGGCAGCGCCCCGTAGAGCCGCGCGACGGTCGAGACCACCCCCGGCTTCGGCGCCCCGCCGTACGTGAACAGCCCCTTCTGATTGAGCCCTTCGATCAGTTTGAGCTTGGGCAGCACCTGTTTGATCGAGCCGCCCTCGAACGTCGGCGTGAGCGGGTAGTCGCGCAGCACCCACACCATCATCGCGCTCAGGCGCGGGTCGGCCTCGTACACGGCGATGTGCTCGGCGAGCAGCTTCGCCTGGTAGGCGTAGCTGCCGGGCGCGCCCGGGGGATTGAGGTCGTTTGATTCGGCGCCGAACTCGCTGATCACGAGCACCTTGCCGGCGAACGTCCTTTCCATCGCGGCGAGCCGCGCGCGCATCTTGGCGGCGAGCTGCGCGGGCGTGTCCCGCGGGTAGTCATACCAGCCCGAGTAGTCGGTCTCGGCGATCGCGTCCGCTTCGGAGTACAGCGGGCCGGCGTGGGTCGGCGGGTGATCGCCCCACACGTCGACAGCGACCATCCTCGTCGGGTCGTGCTGGTGGATCCAGCGCGCGACCGTGCGCACGTACGCGACCTCCTGCTGGTCGCGCCCCTCGCCGGCGACCTCGTCGACGAGGTTCCACGCGAAGATCGACGGGTGCAGCCGCGCCGCGAGCACGGCCGTCTCGGCCTGCTGCTCGGCTTCGGCGAGCAGCCGCGGCGTGTTCGACTGCCAGTTGCCGGCGCCTTCGACGGGGCCGACGCCCTGCCAGACGAGGATCCCGGCTTCGTCGAGGCGTTCGAGCAGCGCGGGGTCGAGCGGGTGCTGCGAGCGCACGACGTTCGCGTGGATCTGCTCGAGCTCGCTGACGATCGTGTCCTGGTCTGCGGCCGTGAGCGCGTCGCCGTGGCCTTTCGCGTCCTCCTGGATCGAGGCGCCGTGCAGCTTCAGCTGCGTGCCGTTGAGGTACACGAAGCCGCCGTGCCAGGCCAGCTCGCGCAGGCCGACGTTCGCCGAGTAGCTGCTCTGGCCGGCGATCGCGAGGCTCAGCTGGTAGAGGTTCGGGTGCGTCGGCGCCCACAGCGCCGGTTCCGATACGCTCGCCGTCCCGATCGCGGTCGCCGACTGGGCGTGGGCGAGCGTCACGCCGGTGAAGCTCAGCGGGATCGTCCGCCCGGCGCGCGCGAGCGAGCCTTCGGGGAGGATCGTGCGGCTCGGGCCGTAGTTGCGCACCTGCACGCTCACCCGCACGCTCGCCTGTGCGGCCTGCGACGGATTCGAATCGCTCCCACCCGTGAGCGTCGTCTGGATCGCCGGCTCGGACAGTTCGCTTTCGCCGATCCGGCGTACGTCGACCTCGCCGTCGAGGCCGCCCCAGTTGAACCACGTGCGGTGGAAGCCTTCCCGGGCCTGCTGCCCGGGGTTCTCCCAGTCGATCCGCACGACCACCGTGTGCGTCCCCGCGGTCAGGCTCGCGCGCATTTCGAACGGCAGGTAGGAGCCGTGGTGGGAGCCCAGCGCGCGGCCGTCCACCCACACGCTCGCCTTGTAGTTGGCCGACTGGAAGGTGAGCGCGTACAGGCCCGCCTGCGGCGCGTCGAAGCTCGTGCGATACCACGCGATCGAGCCTTCGTAGTTGCGCCCGCCCGGCTTGCCCGTGTAGGGGCTCGGGTCGACGACGTTCGGGACGCTCACCGCCGTGCCGGAGAAGCCGCCCCGCTGCCAGCCAAGCGACAGGCCGCGGTTGGCGGGGTCCTTGCGCAGCGTCCACTGCGTCAGCGGCGTGCGCCCGCCGGGTCCTTCGAAGATCACCGACGCAAGCGGCGGCGCGAGCGCGGCCGGGACGTTCGCCGCGAGCGCCGCCGCCAGCGCGCCGCACGCGAGCGCGATCGCGAGTGTCGCTCTGCTCATGGCTCCAAGCATGATCCTTCAACAACCGCCGGACGCCGTCAGAGCGCAGCGACGCTCGCGCCCGCGTTCGGCCTGGCACCCTCGCGCCCGCCCGCGTCGGTCGCGCCCGCGTTCGGATCGACGGCGCCGCCCGCGCCCGCGCCCGCGAGCAGGCGCTCGAGCAGCGCGCGCGCGCCGGCCTTGTGCAGCGGCTCGTTGAGGTTGCCGCACTTGGGCGACTGCACGCACGAGGGGCAGCCGCTCGCGCAGCGGCAGCCGGCGATCAGCCGCCGCGCGTCCTCGCACAGCTCCTCGAAGCGCGCGAAGGCGGTGCGCGCGATGCCGATCCCGCCGGGGTGCCCGTCGTAGAGGAAGATCGTCGGGCAACCGGTCTGCGGGTGGAAGTTGGTGGACAGGCCGCCGATGTCCCAGCGGTCGCACATCGCGATCAGCGGCAGCACCGCGATCTGGGCGTGCTCGGTCGCGTGCAGCGAGCCGAGCAGCAGCTCGAGTGGAACGGCGTCGTCCCCCTGCGGGGACGATCCGGCGGGCAGCTCGAACCACAGCGCCTGGGTGGGAAAGCTCGTGGACGGCAGCTCGAGCGCGAAGATCCCCGTCTGGGCGTGGTCGGAGAGCCGCCGGCGCTGGTAGGCGAGCACGGTCTCGGTGACGCTGACCTCGCCGAAGGACAGGGTGACGCCGAGCGCGGTGCGCCGCTCGAGCAGGCGCACGATCTCGGTGTCGGTCTGCGACTTGGGCTGCGTGTACCAGTCGCCGTCGAACGGCGCGACGAGCGCGCGCCGCCCTTCGAGGTCGAGCGCGCGCACCTCGTAGGAGCGCCCCTGGTGCATGTAGACGGCGCCGTCGTGCACGGTCGTGTGGGCGCGCGCGGCCTCGGTCGTGCCGAGCAGCTCCCCGGTGGCGACGTCGACGATCGCGAAGCTCTCGGGCGAGGCCGAGCGCAGCGAGACGTCGGCCGCGGGATAGTCGCCGGGCCGGCGGGGCACATAGGTGGCGCCGGCCAGCGTGCCCTCGCGCCGGCGCAGCTGGCCGGCGCTGAGCAGCAGCTCCGCGTGCGCCTCCCAGCGCGGGCCGAGGAACTCGGCGTCGGCGCGGGTGAGCGGGCGCTCGTGGGCGGCGCACAGCAGGTGCTGGCGGTGGATCAGCGGGCTCTCGTGGTCGAGGATCGCGGCCTCGACCGGCCGTTGCAGGAACTCCTCGGGGTGGCGGCAGAAGAACTGGTCGAGCGCGTCCTCGCCGGCGACGTACACGGCCAGGCCGCGCCCGCGCCGCCCTGCGCGCCCCCACATCTGGCGCAGCGAGGCGACGGTTCCCGGGAAGGTGACGACGAGCGCGGCGTCGAGCTCGCCGACGTCGATGCCGAGCTCGAGCGCGTCGGTTGTGATCACCGCGCGCAGCTCGCCGCGCATCAGGCGCCGCTCGAGCTCGCGCCGCTGCTGGGGGGTGTAGCCGGCGCGGTAGGGCTCGACCTGCTCGGCGAGCTCGGGGTGGCCGTCGAGCAGGTCCTGCTTGACCAGCCGGCTGAGCACCTCGACGCCCTTGCGCGACTTCATGAAGCAGATGCAGCGCGCGCCCTCGCGCACGAGGCGCGCGAGCAGCTCGGCGGCCTCGCCGAGCGCCGAGCGGCGCGTCCCGAGCGGCTCGTCGGTGAGCGGCGGGTTCCAGATCGCCATGCGCCGGCGCGGCGCGGGCGAGCCGTCGCGGTCGATCAGGGTCACGTCCTCCAGGCCGGTCAGGCGCTGGGCGAGCTCGACGGGGTTGGCGATCGTGGCGGAGGCGAGCACGAAGCGCGGCTCGGTGCCATAGGCGGCGGCGATCCGGCGCAGCCGGCGCAGGACGTTGGCGACGTGCGAGCCGAACACGCCGCGGTAGACGTGCGCCTCGTCGACGACGACGACTGAAAGGTTGGCGAACAGCTCGCCCCAGGCGCCGTCGTTGGGCAGGATCGCGAGATGCAGCATGTCGGGGTTGGTGAGCACGACGTTGGCGCCGCGGCGGATCTGCGCGCGCGCCTCGCGCGGCGTGTCGCCGTCGTAGATCGCCGGTCGCACCTTCGTGCTCAGCGCGAAGCCCGCGAGCGCTCGCGCCTGGTCCTGGGCGAGCGCCTTCGTCGGGTACAGGTAGAGGGCGCGCGCGCTCGGCTTCCAGCACAGCAGATCGAGCGTGGGCAGGTTGAAGCACATCGACTTGCCCGAGGCTGTCCCGGTGGTCACGATCGTCGTGCCCAGACGCGCCGCTTCGACCGCGTGCGCCTGGTGCGCGTACAGGCGCTCGATCCCCAGCCGGGCTAGCGCGGCGAGCACCTCCGGATGCAGCTCCGGCGGCGCGACTAGCTTCGCGCGCCCCGGGCCCTCGTTTGCCTCGCGCACGAGCCGCCCGTCCTCGCGTCCGGCGTCGAGCAGCGCGCTCCAGGGCTCGATGGTGCGGTCGAGGGCCAAGGACTTGAGATAGTAGAGGCGATGTCCGCGAGCGCGGCCGAGCGCTGGGCGAAAGCCCGCTCCTTCCACCATTCGCTGTTTCCCGCGCGGCGGATCGCCGCCGAGCGCCGCCGCAGCGTGTCGGTGTGCGTGCCCGCGCGCGAATGCGCGCAGACCATCGGCGAGGTCGTGCGCGAGCTCGTGTCGCTGCGCGAGCAGGGCGCGATTGACGAGCTGGTGGTCGTGGACGCGGCCTCCGCGGACGGCACCGCGGCGCTCGCCGAGCGCGCGGGCGCGACCGTCTGGCAAGAGGCGGAGCTGCTGCCCTCCTACGGGCGGGTGCTGGGCAAGGGCGATGCGATGTGGCGCGCGAGCGCGGCGCTCGAGGGCGAGCTCGTGTGCTTCGTCGACGCCGACACGGAGGGCTTCTCGGCGCACTTCGTCAGCGGCCTGCTCGGACCGCTCGTGTGCGAGCCGCACGCCTCGGAGGTCTCGTTCGTGAAGGCCTTCTACCGCCGCCCGCTCGCCGCGGAGCGCGAGGGCGGGGGCGGGGGCGGCGGGCGCGTCAACCACCTGGCGGCGCGCCCTGCGCTCGCGCTGTTCTACCCGCAGCTGCGGGGCGTGCGCCAGCCGCTGGCGGGCGAGGTGGCGGTGCGCCGCGAGCTGCTGCAGGAGCTGCCGTTCGCGACGGGCTACGGGGTGGAGGTGGCGATGCTGATCGACGCGTGGCGCGCCGTCGGTCTGGAGGGCATGGCGCAGGTGGACCTCGAGGAGCACCGCAACCGTCACCAGCCGCTGTCGGCGCTCGAGCCGATGGCGCGCGCGGTGCTTGCGACGATCGCGCGCCGGATGGAGCGGGAGGGACGCCTGCTCGCGGACGTGACGGACGCGCCGCTCGAGCGCCCGCCGCTGGCCAGCCTGAGCGTCGCGCGCGCCGCCCGGTGAACGCCCCGGCCGGCGAGAGCGGGCGGACGCGCTGCCGGCGGACGCGCTGCCTGTACCTGGACCTGGACAGCACGCTGCTGGGCCGCGGCGCGTCGATGCTGCACGACGGCGAGGGCACGGTGACGATCGACGGCGTGCGCGCGGTCCAGGCGTGCCTGCGGGCGGACGTGGAGGTCGTGCTGATGTCGGGCAGGCGCGAGATCCAGGTGGCGGAGGACGCGCGCCTGCTGGGCCAGTCCTCCTACATCTATGAGGCGGGCGCGTGCGTGGTGCTCGAGGGCGAGGAGCATTGGCTGACGGGCAAGCTGCTCCCGGGCGAGCTGACGATCGCGCAGCAGATCGAGCGCTCGGGCGCGCCGGCGCTGCTGCTCGAGCGCTACGCGGGCCGCCTGGAGTACCACGAGCCGTGGCACCTGGAACGCGCGGTCTCGCACCTGTTCCGCGGCCTGGTCGACGCAAGCGAGGTCGACCGCGTGCTGGCCGAGCACGGCCACGGCGACCTGCGCCTGGTGGACAACGGCGTCGTGCGCCGGCGCTCGCCGGCGCTCGCCGGCCTGCCGCGCGTGCGCTGCTATCACCTGGTCCCGGCGGCGGCGGCGAAGGCGACGGCGGTGGGCTTCCACCGCCGAGCGCGCGGCTACGAGCGCGCGCAGACGTTCGCGGTGGGCGACTCGCGCGAGGACATGGAGTGCGCGCGCGAGGTCGACGCGTTTTGGCTGGTGGCCAACGGGCTGGAGCGCGACCCCTCGATTCGCGAGGCGCTGGCGGCGTATGCGAACGTGCGCGTGTGCGAGTCGGGGCACGGGCGGGGGGTGTATGAGGCGGTGATCAGCACATTGATGGGCGCTAGTCCGACTGTGCGCTGAGGGGCCCCAGCGGCCCGAGGCAGAAGAGCTAAGCGGCTCAGCGCCCGGCGCCGGTCAACGGCGTACCGGACTCGGCGGGATGTGGAGATCGAGTCGCTCCAGACGCTCCGGGTCCAGGAGAGCGTCGATCTGCATGATCTTCCCGTTCGTGACGGTGAGGGCCATCACCGAGAACACGCGCTCGCGTGGCGCCACCACCGCCCCCGCGGCGCCGTTCACGAGCGCGGGTCTGACGAACGGGTAGAGCTTCGAGAAGGTGGCCGTGTGCCGGGCCACGGCCTGCGCGCCGTGCAACACGAGCGAGGCGTCTGCGCGCAGGACGCCGCCATCGATCCGCAGCTCGACTTCCGGGTCCAGCACCGCCAGGAGCGCGTCGAAGTCGCCGTCGCGCGAGGCGGCGAAGAACGCGTCGACGACGCGTCTCTGCGACGCGAGGTCACGGTCCGGCTGCGGCGAGGCGCGCACGCGCCGGCGGGCGCGGCTGGCGAGCTGCTGAGCCGCCGCCTCGGAGCGGTCGAGCGCGGTCGCGATCTCGGCGAATGACACCCCGAAGACGTCGTGCAGCACGAACGCGAGTCGCTCGGCGGGAGTCAGCGCTTCGAGCACCACAAGCAGCGCCAGGCCCACCGACTCGGCCATGAGCGCCTCGTGCGCCAGTCCCTCCCGCTCGAAGCTGACCACCGGATCCGGGACATGCGCTGAGAGCTCCTCGCGCCTCGCCCTGCGCGATCGCAGCATGTTCAGGCACACCCGACCGACGACCGTCGTCAGCCAGGCCTGCATGTTCTCAACCGTCGCGGGATCGTGATCGCGAATTCGCAGCCACGCCTCCTGCAGGGCATCGTCGCTTTCGCTCACCGACCCGAGCATCCGGTAGGCGACCGTCCGCAGATGCTGCCTGCTCTGCTCGAATCGCTCGGTCAGCCAGTCGCACTCGTCCATCGCCGGCTCTCCGCTGTCGCCCTCAGATGCTCACCAGTGGTTGTGATAGCCCATGTCGGTGACCAGCGCCGCCGCCGCCAGCGCCAGGAAGAACACGGCTCCGCCGATCTGGCGGTCGCGGACGCGCAGGTGAGCGCTCACAGCGCATGTGAAGTACACGACCAGGCCGATCGCCGCAGCCGTCCCAATCGCCGGCACCGCGAAGCCTGTCACGAGTCCGACCGCGCCCGACGCCAGCAATGCGCCCAGCGGGACCATCCAACGGGTGGAGACGCGCACCCGCTCAGCGACCACCTTGACCGACGCGGCGCCCGCGAAGTTCAACGACGCGGCGTAGCCGTTCGCGAGCGCCGCCAGGACCGTTGCGATCAGGTAGCTGACGTGCATACCTCCTAGACACGCCTCGCGCGCAGAACCTGACCGCCGACGACGCCGCGCGCGTGCCCTCGCCGCCGACACGACGGCTAGCTTGTGCCAGCATCACGCGCATGGCACGCGCCGGCGAGGAGCTCGTCAACCCGCTGAGCGCTGGCAGGTTATCGCGGGGACGGCGGCGTTTCGGATCGCTGGGCGGGAGCGCACCGCGCGGTCGGGCGAGACGGTCACCGCCCCCGCCGGCGTGCCCCACCAGGCGTGGAACCCCACCGACCAGCCCGTCCATGTACGCATCCAGATGCGCCCCGCGCTTGGGTGGGAGCAGTTCGTGCGCAGGCTATTCGCGCTCGCCGCCGAGGCGCACGCGAGCAGGCACGACGCCCCGGACCCGCGGTCGCTGCTCGAGCTGCTGCGCGAGTTCCCGCGCGAGATAGCGCCGGCGGTTGAGCAACGCCGGCCCTCATAGGTCGAGGTCGATTCGACGCGCTAGCCTTGCCGAAGGGGTAGTGGTCAGGCGATGTCCCGCTCCACCGTCGTCCGGGCGGCGAGCACCGACACCGTCAGGGCGAGGGCGGCGAGCAGCGCGAGGGCGGCGATGAACGGCAGCGAACCGGCCGCACCCGCCTCTCCATGTGCGGGACCGAACGCTGCGTTGCCGAGCTTGACGCCGGCGAGCGTGGTCGCCGCGGTGTAGGGCAGATATGGGCGCACGGAGGTGAACAGGCCGCCGATGACCGACTCGATCACGATGCCCCACACGAAGATGCCGATCACCGTCGCGAGCTGTGAGCGCACGAGCGAGCCGAGCGCGGCGCCGAGCGCGGCGAGGGCCGCCGCTCCGCAGATCGCGCCACCGATGTGGCCAAGGAGAGTCCCAGCGCCCAGCGCGATATGCGCGCTGTCGCTTGACGCGAACGCGAGGCCGACACCCGTCGCGGTCACGCCTGCGACTAGGCCGAAGAGCGCGCCCGCGGCCGCTGACACGATCACCTTTGCGACGAGCACGCGACCACGTCGGGGCGTGGCTTGGTAGGTGAGCGTGGCGCTCGCGTGACGGAACTCGCCGCTGGCGAGGATCGCGCCGAGCACGGCGGCGAACAGCATCGCAAATCCCGTGACGGTCGTCACGGTCGCCAGACCCGATGCGGTGGAGATCGGCGCCACGCCGGTGCCGGCGCTGCCGGCGCGGGAGGCCTCGAGCGTGGCGAACAGCACCGTCAACACAGCGGCGGTCGCGAGCAACCCATGGGTAAGTCGGATCGTGACGAGCTTCAGCAGCTCGCCGTGAACAAGACGTCTCATCGCTTGCCGTTCCGTTCTCCGGCGGCGGTCAGTCCCAGGAAGATGTCCTCGAGGTCTGGAGCCTCGGTGGTGGCCTCGAAGATGGGGATCGCGTGCGCGGACGCCAGCGTCCCGATCTTCTCGCTGCTGGCGCCAGTGATCCTCAGCTGGTCGGGGCCGACGATCTCGGCGCTGGCGTCGTGCGCGGCGAGCGTCGCGGCCAGCTCTTGCGCGTTGGGGGTACGAACACGGACCGTCTGCTGGGCTCGCGCGGTCAGCTCCTCGAGCGTCGAATGCGAGACGAGGCGTCCACGATCGAGGATCACGACACTGTCGACCGTCTGGGCGACCTCCGCGAGAATGTGGCTGGAGACCAGCACGGTGCGTCCCTCGACAGCGAGACTGCGCAGCAGCTCGCGCAGCCAACGTACGCCCTCCGGATCCAGTCCGTTGGCTGGCTCGTCGAGGATCAAGACCTCCGGGTCGCACAGCAGCGCCGTCGCGAGGCCCAGCCGCTGACGCATGCCCAGCGAGAAGTGGCCCACGCGGCGATCGCCCGCGTCGCTGAGCTCGACGAGCTCGAGGACCTCATCGACGCGCGAACGGGGCACGTCGCCGACGGTCGCCTGGATGCGCAGATGGTTGCGCGCGGTTCGGCCAGGGTAGGCGCCCGCGGACTCCAGCACCGCGCCAACCGCGTGCAGCGGCGAGCGCAGATCCCGGTAGAGCTGCCCGCCGATCGTAGCGCTGCCGTCACTGGGCGTGACCAGTCCGAGCAGCATGCGCAGCGTCGTCGTCTTACCGGCGCCGTTGGGTCCGAGGAACCCGACCACCGTGCCCTCCTCGACCGTGAAGCTCACGTGATCGACGGCGAGCACCTCGCCAAAGCTCTTGGTCAGGCCGCGTATCTCGATAACCGACATGGCCGTCACGCTAAGGCGTCAGGCGCCCGCTCGAAACACCCCACAGGAGGAAATCAGGGGTCCCCCCAGCGGGGTAGCAATGTCCCCCCGGCGGGGGATTCACGCGGTTTTGAGCGGCGCTACGCTGGCCGTGCTCGTGTCAGACGCGACCACCGCCGATCGGCTCTTCGTAACCCCGCGGAGGCCCGGGGTGCTAGTCGATGCCGTGATCGCCGCTGTGGCGTTCGCCGGCACCCTGCTGCTGCTTGCGTTGGGGAGCTTCGGCAACTCGGGCAGCGCGGCGCATCATCTGGATTTGCTCGGAGGAGTGCTTGCCGCCTGCGCGACGCTGCCGTTGCTCGCCTGGCGCCGGGCGCCGCTGGGCGTTTTCGTGGTGAGCACGCTTGCGAGCGCCGCCCTGATGGGCGCCGGCTACGCGGCCGGGCCGCCGCTGGGCCCGACCGCCGCGCTGTACCTGCTCGCGGCCAGTCGCGATGCTTCAGATCCGTGGAGGTTGCGCACGACGTTCACCGTCGGCGCACTGCTGACGATCCACGTGAGCGCATACGGGTTGGCGAGCGGGAAGTTCCCGCTGACGGCGCTGGCGGCGGCGATCCTGCTGTGGAGCATCGCGTGGTTTGCAGGCGAGCGCACGCGGCTGCGGCGCGCGCAGCTGGAGGAGCTGCGCCAGCGCGCGCTGCGCAACGAGCGCGACGCCGAGCGCGACCGGCGGCTCGCAGCCGCCGAGGAGCGCGCCCGCATCGCGCGCGACCTGCATGACTCCGCCGGCCACGCGATCAACGTGATCGGCGTCCAGGCGGGCGCCGCGCGGCTGCTGCACGACCGCGACCCCGCCCGCTCCAGACAGGCGCTACAGACAATCGAGGAAGTCGCGCGACAAACCGTCGGCGACATCGACCGGATCGTGCACACCCTGCGCAGCGCTGACGCACCCGACGAGAAGGTCGAGACGCCACCGGGACTGGCGTCCCTCGACGCGCTCGTCGCCCAGCACGCCGCGACCGGGCTGACCGTCACCGTCGATATCGGCGGCGAGCCGCGCGCGCTCGCGGGCGCCGTCGACCAGGCTGCCTACCGCATCCTCCAAGAGGCGCTCACCAACGCCGCCCGCCACGGCGCAGGCGACACGCGTGTGGACCTCCACTTCGCTCGATCCGCGCTGCGGCTCGCCGTCACCAACCCCGCTTCTGCCGTGGCCGACGGATCTCCAAACGGCGGGCACGGCCTGATCGGAATGCGCGAACGTGCGACGCTGCTCGGCGGCACCCTGACCGCAAAGCGTGAAGACGCAGCCTTCCGGGTGAACGCCGAGCTCCCCTACGACGAGCGGTCTGAATGACCCGCGTGCTGATCGTCGATGACGACGATCTTATGCGAGCCGGCCTAGCGGCCGTGCTCTCGAGCGATCCCACGATCGCGATCGTCGGCGAGGCCTCGACCGGCCGCGAGGCTGTGGAGCGGGTAGGACGCCTGCACCCGGACGTGGTGCTGATGGACGTGCGCATGCCCGACCTCGACGGGATCGCCGCGACCCGCGAGCTCACCAGCGCATCGCCCGCACCGAGGATCCTGATCCTGACGACCTTCGAGCAGGACGACTACATCTTCGGAGCCCTGCGTGCCGGAGCCTCCGGGTTCCTGCTCAAGCGCACCCGCCCGGAGGAGCTGATCGCCGCGGTGCACACGATCGCCGCGGGCGACTCGCTGCTCTCACCGTCGGTCACCCGCCGCGTGATCGAGGGGATGGCCAGGGAGCCGGCCGCGCCAGCCGCCATCGGCAACCACCTCGCCGAGCTGACGCCTCGCGAGCGCGAGGTGCTCGAACTGATCGCGCGCGGGCTTTCCAACACGGAGATCGCCGCCACCCTCGTCGTCGAGGAGTCGACCGTCAAGACCCACGTCAAGCGAATCCTGATGAAGCTCGACGTGCGCGATCGCGTCCAGGCGGTGATCTACGCCTACGAGAGCGGGCTCAACGACAGCGCTCGCCGAACGACGCCCGTCATCGCGCACGATCCCTAGCTGTCTGCCGACGCTTCGGCCGGCGGCCGCTTCTCAGCAGCCCGTCGATCAGGTCGTGGATCACGGTCCGCACGTCTTCCGTCTCCTGCGCGGGATCGGCGGCGTTGGCGATGCTCATCGCGGCCTCGTCGAGCGCCCCGATCAGGACGGTCGCTAGGGGACGCGTGGGTTGTGGAGCAAGCTCGCCCGACTCGATCGCGGCGCTCAGGAGCTGCTCGGTCATGCCCAGCCCGTAGCGCTTTGAGATCTCGCGGAAGCCCGCCCAGCCGAGGATGCTGGGCGCGTCGAGCAGCACCAGTTGTCGAACCTCGGGTTCGCTTGCGATCGTCAGCCACGCGTCGGCGGCAATGTGCAGAGCCGCGGCCGGCGTGTTCGGTTCGGCGGCGGCGACCGCCGCGCCCAGCCGCTCGATCACGTCCGTCTCGACGGCTTCGAGGACGGCGAGGAAGAGCTTGGCCTTGTCGGCGTACTGGTGGTACATGGCGCCGCGGGTGACGCCGGCAGCCCGGGTGATCTCCGGGGTCGAGACGGCGCTGTAGCCGCGCGCGCCCCACAGCCGGCGCGCCGCCGACAGCAGCGCCAGCCGCGTCGCGGCGGATCGTTCCGTCTGCGTGCGGCGCACTTACCGGCAGGTTGTTGGTATATTACGGGCAGACTGCACGTAAACGAGTATAGGAGGAGATCATGCCCAAGGTCACTCTCAGCAGCGGAACGATCCACTACGAGCAAGGCGGGCCGTCCGACGGGCGCCTGGTCGTGTTCGTCCACGGTTACGCGATGGGCTCATCGCTCTGGCGGCCGCTGAGCCAGCGGCTCTGCGCGCAGGGCTTCGCATGCATCGCGCCGACATGGCCGCTGGGCGCCCACAGCGAGCCGATGCGCGAGGACGCGGACCTGACGATGGAGGGACAGGCTGCGATCGTGGGCGAGCTCCTCGACGCGCTCGAGCTGAGCGACGTGGTGCTGGTCGGCAACGACACCGGCGGCGCGCTCGCGCAGATCCTCGCCACGACCAGCCCACAACGGCTCGGGGCGCTCGTGCTGACGAGCTGCGACGCCTTCGAGCACTTCCCGCCGCCGATCCTCAAGCCGTTCATCGCCGCCGCGAGGTCGAGACCGGCTTTCCTGGCTGCGGTCCAGCCACTGCGAACTCGCCTCGTGCGCCAGCGCGCCAACGGCCCGCGGGCCCACGCTGACATCGACCAACTCGCCGCGGACTGGCTCAAGCCCTTGCTCGGCGACCCGAAGATCCGCGCCGACCTGCGGCGCTTCACCGCCTCGCTGAACCGCCGGAGCACCGTCGAGGCCGGCCAGCGCCTGCCCGAGTTCACGAAGCCAGCGCTGATCGCGTGGTCCTCGGACGACGAGTTCTTCCCGCTCGAGGACGGCGATCGACTCGCGGCCGCCCTACCCGACTCACGACTGCAGGTGATCCAGCACGCCAAGACCTTCTCGATGATCGACCAGCCCGACGCCTTGGCGGAGCTGATCTGCGAGCTCGCCGCCGTCAACGCGTGATATATGACGGGACGTCAAGGGGAGCTGGACGGGCTGGGACCGATACGTGCCGTCAGAGAAAGGTGAGGAGCAGATGAGCGCAGAGACGATCGAGGTGCAGACCGCGGACGGGACCGCCGACGCCTACCTGTCCAAGCCCGACGGCGACGGGCGCCGACCTGGCGTGCTGCTGCTGATGGACGCCTTTGGCGTGCGCCCGCAGATCGAGTCGATGGCAGACCGCATCGCCTCACGCGGCTACGTCGTGCTCGCGCCCAACCTCTTCTACCGGGCGGGGCGAGAACCGGTGGGAACGATGGCGGACGCCTCGGACCCCGACGCCCGCAGCAGGCTCTTCCAGAAGCTCAAGCCGCTGATGGACGAGCTCACACCCGAGCGGCTGGCGGCCGACGGCGACGCATACCTCGCGCGCCTGGAAGCCGAGGGCGACGGTTCGATCGCGATCACCGGCTACTGCCTGGGAGTGCGCGTCGGCTTGCGCATCGCCTCGGCTCACCCCGATCGCGTCGTCGCCATCGGCGGCTTCCACGGCGGGGGCCTCGTCACCGCTGACCCGGACAGCCCGCACCTGAGCCTGGGCTCGTTGCGCGCCCAGGTATACCTGGGCTTCGCCGACAACGACCAGAGCCCACAGCGCCTGCTGGAAGCCGCCGGTGAGGGCCGCGGGGGCGCCGGCGCCGGCGTGCGCGAGCGTCTGGGTGTGGCTCGCCGCCAGGCTCGAGGCGATCGCGATCCCGATCGCTGCGCCGAGCTGCTGGCTGGTGTTCAG
>Ga0335075_10000397_pt1 | contig 79385 bp, 52 predicted proteins | sample Lox_Sample_24_FD_206723 | JGI IMG/M metagenome (GOLD analysis project Ga0335075, IMG submission 206723) | Soil microbial communities from Loxahatchee National Wildlife Refuge, Florida, United States - Lox_Sample_2.4 | ecosystem: Environmental > Terrestrial > Soil > Wetlands | place: USA... | reverse complement strand
AATCAATATCTGAACGCCAGCGCGATATTCGGGAATGGAGCGTCACCGGACAGCTATGCCTACCAACTGTTTCACTCCTGGCCGCGCGGAACCGTGGATACCTCGTTCATCGCAACGGATAACCTGAACAACCCGAGCCGGATCAATTCAATCTACGCGATTCCGGCGCGGTTGACGGTTGCCCACGAAGAAGACATCGCGGGCGGAGCGCTGCATTTCCCCGGCGAGCAAAGCCGAATGGCCGTGCCGCACGTGCTGAAAGACGGCGCAGATTCGGTAGGTTTGGTGGGGGCGCTGAGCCGCGTCTACGTCAGCATCGGCGAGTTCAGCCAGCAGTGGTTGCAGAACCACAATGCACTGGTCGGCGGCACGCCGCAAAGCCCTTTCAGCGTACCTCAAGCGCAGAAAAACTCGATCTACTGGCTGGCCACTGCTCAACGCATTCCGAATCTCGCGAAATTCCTGGTTACCATGAATGGACCTCGGTTGCAGGATGCACCGGGTGGCAAGGCTTTCCTCACGAAGGACGCAAGACTGCTGCAGCGCGGCAAGATTGTTTTTGCGGAAAACTGCGCACAATGTCACTCCAGCAAACAGCCGCCTGCCAACTCCGTTACGACACGGGAACAGTACCTGGACTGGATGCGCAAAGAGGTATTGAAGCCAGACTTCCTCGACAATAATTTTTTGTCCACCGAGAAGCGCATTCCGGTCAACATCGTCGGAACCAACGCCGCCCGCGCCCTGGCTACGAACGCCATGCGAGGGCACGTCTGGGATAACTTTTCATCCGAGACCTATAAGACTTTGCCATCCGTCGGTGAAATTGAAGTGCAGAATCCGTTTAATGGCTCAACTTACAAGTTCCCGGTCCGAGGTGGAGGCCCTGGCTACTACCGCGTGCCGTCGCTCATCGGAATCTGGGCCACCGCGCCCCTGTTGCACAACAACTCGATCGGTATATACACGGGAGATCCGTCGATCGCTGGACGGATGAAAGCTTTTGACGACGCCATGACGAAGTTGCTCTGGCCGGAGAAACGGCTGGCATTTGGTTCCATACCGCGCACTACAGTCGAGAGCTACCTCAATATTCCTGCTTCGTATCTTCCGCAGAAGCTGCAGTCGATGACCCGGAATGGATTTCTGCGCATTGGTCCCATTCCTGCCGGAACCCCGATTGATCTGCTCGCAAACGCCGACCTGGATCTGTCCAGCCGCGACCAAACGCTCGATCGTATCGCGCTGATTACGAAAATCCAAGGCGATTTATCAAAGATCGAGATGCAGCACATGAGCGCTGACGAGGCACACCAGGTATTGGAGAACCTGAGTCCCGGACTTCTGAAGATCAGCAATTGTCCGGATTTCGTACTCGACCGGGGCCACTCTTATGGGGCCAATTTGTCAGATCAGGACAAGCGCGCGTTGATCGAATTTCTAAAAACTTTTTGACGTTCGGCGCTCATCCAGCACAGGAATCTTCGTGCCGACGTAAATCACCGTTTCATTGCACGCGTAAATGCTTCGCCACAGCCGTAACTATATGAAAGTACTATAGATAAATCTGGTGGAGGCGGCGGGAGTCGAGCTTTTCCACAGACCATGGAATCTGTAACTTACAGCGCAGACAAGGTGAATGAAGCGCCAAAAATGCCAAAATGCCGGAGCTATCGCACACGTATCGTACACGGAAGTAGCGGCGGGGCTTCCGCCCACGCCCTGAATTTCTAACCCGCCTGAAAGCTATCCGTAGAGGTGAGGGCGGCGGAGATCCCGCCGCCTCCATGGCAAAATCCTTGGATTTGCAGCCTATCGCGTACGATTGCGTACGGTGCCTCCTATGGCAAGAATTGCTACCGTCGGCTCTTCGTACGACCTGTCAATGTATTCCCCGGCAGTGCGGCGGAGATTCATAAATAGGTGGATAATCATCCACCTTCTGGTTGATTATCCACCACCATTTAGACCATCCAGGCAAGCTAGTAGGCGTGGAGGGCCGGCTTCCGCAACCCTTGGTGACCATGATGCGCGTGGGCTCCGGGAATTGGCAGACGCCGTTGGAAAAAACTGGCTACGTGGCGTCATTCTCTACACAGGCAGAGAAATCGTACCGTTTGCTTCCAACCTGCGCGGTATCCCCACGACCGCACTGTGGGCATGACCTACAAGCTCGCCGGCTAGGCTCGCTTCCTCGACTTTTGTCCAGAGCAGAGCTGGCACTGTGGCAATTCGCCGAGTAACAAACCGATCCGGAAACGGATTCGGCCGTTCGCTGGATGAGTGCGTTGTCCTGAAGTCGACCATTGAGGCCAAACCTTCGGTACAGCCGTGACACAGCACTAATGAGCCGATCCAACACTCCAAGACCGCTGCAGGTTGATCCGGATGCTTTGCCAAATGCACGCTTTTTCACGCACCTGCGACTTCACCGGCGTCGCGAAAACGAGATCGCAGAGTGAGCACAGCTCGCAGTTTGATCCAGATCAAAGGTGAAGGGAGGCGAGGCAGCCAGCAAATATGAGCGCAACGTTATCATGTTTTGACCTTGAGTGACCCTGAATCATCAGTAATAAATACTTATTAAATAAAGACTTATACGAAATGCCAAGAATATGAGCGCATTGCGCTCATATTTTTGCAACTTTCCCCAAGGACTGGCGTCAAAAGCGAGTGGATAGACCGAGAGGAAAGGACTCGGAGAATCCAAAGACAGTCGCTCGCAAAGCGGGTGTCACAAAACGACTTCTGTGGAGGAAACGATGCTCTGTTTACATCGCTTATCTACTCAATCGTCTCGATGGTTCCATCTTGCTGACCGTCATGGCGGTCGGTCCCTTTTCACCCGGCTGCTGGCTCTGGGTCTCACGGCGGTTTTAGTTGCTCAGACGGGGGATCTGGCAGCACAGCCAGTTCTTCTAACTCCGCCGCAGCTGGACCAGCTCGTCCAGCGGATTGCGCTCTATCCTGATCCGCTGTTGGCGCAGATTCTAACGGCTTCGACCTATTGGGATCAGATTCCCGATGCTGCGTCCTGGGCCGATCAGCACAGCTACCTCAAGGGCGATGCGCTGGCATCGGCCATCCAGGCTGACCATCTGCAATGGGATCCCAGCGTGCTGGGACTGCTGCCGTTCCCTTCGGTGCTGGACATGATGGCGCAGGATCAGGCATGGACCGAGCAGCTCGGCAATGCAGTTCTGAACCAGCGACCTGAAGTGATGGACGCGGTGCAGCGGATGCGCCGGCTAGCCAGACAGTATGGCTATCTGGCGCCGAATGGGTATGTGAATGTCGTGGATTCGGGCGGTTATATTGAGGTGCTGCCTCTGAATCCGACAGTGATCTACGTGCCTTGGTACGACCCGTACGTCGTCTTTGCTTCCCCGCGTCCCGGCGTCGCCGTGACGACTGCGATTCGCTTCGGCCCCGCCGTCATCATCGGAGCAACCTTCGGGACGTGGGGCTGGTGGATTGGTTCGGGATTCGTGTGGCCGGCCCACACCATTCTCATCGACCACCGTCCGTGGCTCCGGGTGTGGGGGAACCGGTTCGGCTACGTGCATCCCTATGCCCATCCGTGGGTGCGTCCGGTTGGGCCTCGCGTGGAGGTCCATCACCGGGGACAGTAATCACAAGGCGCCTGCACGATCATCATCGTGCAGGCAAGCCCTTCAGAGACGAACCTGACTAACGAGAAGAGAGAGGAGGATGTCACTATGAGTGTACTGAGAAAGTTCTTCTTGGTAGCTGCATTGTTGGGTGCCTTCGCCTCGCTTCCTGCGACGGCTCAGAAGGTGGAGACCGATTACGACCATTCGGTAAACTTCTCGCAGTTCCACACCTATTCCTGGGGTCATGTCCATGCCTCGGATCCTTTCGCCGAAGCGCGGATTCGTGAGGATGTCGACCGCGTCCTTCAGGCGCGGGGGTGGCAGCAGGTACCCATGGGAGGAGATGTAACACTGACGGCAGTCGCCGTGCGCAGGAATCGTGCCGAATACGACACGTTCTACGAAGGTCTCGGACCCGGCTGGCGCTGGCACGGGTGGGGCGGCATATCCACGACCACCGTTGAGACCGTTCCGGTGGGCACGCTGGTGATTGATGTCTACCAGACGGGTTCGCACCATCTGGTCTGGCGCGGCATGGCGCACGACACCTTAAGCGGTAATCCGGAAAAGAATGCGAAGAAACTTGCAAAAGCGATCGACAAGATGCTAAGCAAATTCCCCAGACAGATGGCGTAATTGCGCGGGGGAACGGCCGGCAGCCGGCTGCTTCCGGGAGCGGGACCCTGTCCCGCCGCCACTGGTGGCACCGCAGCCGGCCAACGCGCATTCCGAAACCGCATTGCGGGCGGGTAAGTCATCGGCAATCCTAAAGTTTAGGCAAGGGCAACCTCAATTGGCGCATCATCGCCAAACCGCGTTTCCATCCGCTACAGTTCTGGAAACGTGGTTTGGTCTGAAGTCAACAACTGAGATCGAAATTAATTTCGGGTTGCCGGTCACTCGAGATAAACCTGCGAGAGTGACGGACTGCTGAGGAGGTCACGGCGCGGGTGAATCGGACGCTTGAAAGGAAACAACCCGCCATTGATGCGCTTGGCGGATGTAGACCTTGGTGAAGTGCCAGTCATCGGAGACTTTGTTGCCATTCAGCGTGCGGGTGCGCAATAGGTGGCCGGTGACCACAGCCGCGTCTCCATACACGCGCACGTGCAGATCCGAAGTTTCATAGCGCAGGAACTTCATGCGCCCGGATCGGGCGAATCCCAGAGCCTCAGCTCGTGTCATGACTGCCATGTGTGGGACGGCGATTTCCAAATCATCGGCCCAGAGGCGGCCGAGAGCATCTGCATCACCGCTGACCTGAGCCTGGTTCCACACATCTTCCAGATGCATCAGCTCGCGGGCGTCATTGTCAGGCGGAGTCTGCGAAACACTGCGTGCAGGTTGAGCGAACGCCGCTATCAGGAACAATGCGACAGAGGCCAATGATCTCATTGTCGATTCTCCAGGAGTTTGAAGGAGATTAACCGATTGCGCACACGATCCGCAACGAACCGACGATAGCCTCTAAAACAATGCCCGAAAGGAGCATGCTGACGGCCATGTCGTCTTCGCCTCGGGCGCGGATGGCTCTGGGTTCAACAGGAAGTGCTGCGCGCTTACCGCCCCATTCTTTGCGGGGAAATGGCTTCATTGCGGTCTGCCGTTTTCGAATTTATAAAACCTTCAGCACCAGCAAGGTCATGTCGTCCGCTTGGGGGGTTGTCCCTCGAAATTGGGTCACAGACGAATAGATGCTTTCAACCAATTCCTCAGCACTCTCTTGCGGGTGCGAACTCACGATCGTTGCGAGGCGTTTCTCTGAGTATTCCTCTCCTGTTGAGCTCTCTGCCTCCACAACCCCGTCCGTATATAGAACGAGAACGTCTCCCTGGCAGAGAGTGACCACATCCCGCCTGTACTCTGAATCGGGGAGGATACCTAGCACGGGACCTCCTTCGTTTAGCCGATTTGGGTCTGCGCCAGCACGAACCAGGAGTGGCGGATTATGTCCTGCGTTCGTGTATTCGAGGGAACGCGATCGAGCGCAGAGTTTCCCATAGAAGAGGGAAATGAAACGGTGTCCGCCTGTGACCTGATGAACGACGTTGTTGAACGCATGTAACAGGTCATTTGTGCCAGGAAATCTTGGCGCATCCATGCGAAGGGTAACTTCAATGGACGGCATCAGCAGTCCGGCAGCGACTCCTTTGCCGGAAACATCGCCGATGACTACCGCAACTTCCCCGTTGGCCAATTCAATGAACCCATAGTAGTCGCCCGCCACTATCCTGGCCGGGTACATTCGTGCAGCGAACTCGAATCCGGGTACCGTAGGGATGGACCGAGGCAAGATGCTCTGTTGTACTTCCGCAGCCAGGTTAATTTCAGCCGCAAGCTCGTCGCGTTGTTTTGCGGCCAGATCCGCCAGCCGCCGCCGCTGCGCGCCAAGCTGATTCACGACGATGACAACGAAGACATATCCAAGCAGAGTCGCGGCATCTCCGGTGAAGTGCCGGATGCCGGTATCCCGCACAGGGCTGAGAAGATCATGCAGCGCCAGACAAACAATCGAAAGCGCAATGCTAATACGAAGCGGATGTACCAGAGCGCTCAAGGCCAGGGGCAAGAAATACAATGAAGCCAGGGAAAGCGAAGTCACGGACCTGTCTGCATACGCGACCGCGGCGATGCCCGCCGCTATCACGGAGGTGAGCACAACGATGCTCAGCCTCTCATTCACGTACGGGCCGGCAGAGGTGACTCTACCCAGAATATTCGACCAACGCGGAGGCATCATATGTGTCAATGATCCCCAAAGCTGACAATCCGCCGTCGACTAACGCACCTAAGCCAAGAATTCCATGTCGGCTTACGGCTACGAACCAATATAACCCCGTTGTCCCCGCTCTCGATCTTTTGCGTTCGTTCCAACGCCAATGCTCCGGGTGTGACCTGCTTGACCGTTACCGAGTCCAAAAACGCAAGACCTTGCCATTTTGAAGCACATTCTCGAACTCGTCTGCTTCAACTCCCGGGCAGGCAACAGGAAGACTGGTAGGTGTTGTTACGGCCAGTTGGTAAAAAATCGCCAAGGCGCTCACCGAGGCAGATTAGTACTCGAATGTCGGCTTCTCGCCACCAATCCACGCAGCGCCTTATCGCCTCCAAGTGCCCCTGAGTCGCGCAATCAATAACACCTCTCTCGAACCTCGATAGAACCTGATTCCACCGGGCACCCGATGTGCCGGTTGTGCGCCCAACTGCGGACCAGAGGTAGACACTATGGCCCGCAAACTTGGGCATACTGAACCCCCGCCAGTCTCCCCTTCTCTAAACCACCAATAAAACCAACCCCGAGCAGCGGCCGCGTGTGCCACACGTGTGCCGCTCTTCTGTTTTAGGAGGCAGCCAGATTGACACACAAGGAAAAGACAAGGGAACGGCTCTTGCCGAAGAGCGCTCTCGATGATCGGATTCGGCTTCACGATTTACAAGCTCTTCCAATACCTGCCCGAAGTGCTTGCCGCCGGTAATATCCGGCGTCCGCAGGTGCCGCGCAATCTGAGATTGACGCTGATTGCCCTGTGCACACTTGGATTAGCGGCCTGGGAGCACAGGAGATTTCTGAACGAGATCGGAGCTGCGCAGTCCCGACATATCTGGTCGGTCTCCCTTGCAGTGGCGATTCTGGTGGTTCTGACTGGAGTGCTCGCATTTTATGGTGTCTTGCTGCGACACGGGCCGTTTTAGTCGAGAACTGAATTTTCGCCTTTCGCGGCTATGGCTGTGAGCCAGCTCTATGGAGAAACCGAAATGACCTTGCCAGGCTTTCCTAATTCAACTGAGCCGGAACCGGTTGCATCCCCGGAACGGTAAGGCTCATTTGATATTGAAGGTAGCACCCAAAATGATTCCGCTTGTGGTCATATCATAAACAAAGCTCGCACCGGAGTTGGGCCGGTAATTCACGTACAAATAGCGCCAGCCTGCCTGCAGGACGATCTTCGGCTTAACCTGATAACTCAACAGGCCCGCCACCTGATAGTCCAGATTTGCGCCGCCGGCGCCCGCGTCGCCGAGGACCATGATTGCCGCCTTGGGGGAAACTGGCATCGTGAGCCTTCCTCCTGCTACCGCGTCCACCCAGTTTGCCGACTGCGAGCGATTGCTAAGCAGGCCGGACGGCTGCAAGCTGAGGTTCTCCCCAAGATGAAAGTAGCGGATGCCGAATGTACCGTCGGCCTTCAGCTTCTGTTGATCCAGCAACCGATAGCCGAACTTGGGGGTCAGCAGACTCTGGTCCACCTTCACCTTGACCGAGGTGATGCCGGGAAAAGGGCTGAGCGGCAGCCCCTTGTCGTCGGAGAGCTTCATCCACATAAAATCGACAGGCAACAGGATGCGGCCCTTACGAGCCTCGACAGCTCCCATCAGACCGATGTTGAGATACTCGAAGACATCGCCAAAGCCGGCGTGGACGCTGCTGTCATAACCGAGGGCACCCACCGTGCCATGCAATCCAGCGAACCATATATAAGGAGTGATTCCAATATGCCAGTTATCGTCCGCAGCAGGTGTATTCTGCGGCGTGGACCCCGGAGTGCTCGCTGCCAGGTCGGGCGAGACAATTTCTGCTGATTGCTGGGCTATCGCAGGCACGCATACCGCCAGCGCCAGGAAGCCTGCGAAGGTTAAAAGATAAGTTTTACGTTTTGATTTCATGTGCGTCACCTTGTATGCCCGGACTCACTGCCTAGTTGCCCGCATCCCCTTGTTCTGCAGAATCTGGACCACGGCCCGCCGATTTTCGGCCTGACCTTCTGTTGAAGTGTCAGGCGCAACCTGCTGCCGGCGCCCGTGGTGCCGAGGGCCACGGCGGCACATCTGGTGGATCCCCTCTGCTGAAAGGAGAGCGCGGCGCGTCATTGCCGTGGCAGGAACGGAACTTCCGGCCACTTCCGCAAGGGCATAGCTGATGCCGCCCGCGCTTCTTATCCTGCGCCGCAGTTAAAGCCATCAAATCAGAGGGCGGCCGGCGTTGCAGGAGCAGTTGCTGCATCGTCGACATTGCCGGCCGCGTGTGCTTGAAGAACAGCTCCAGGCCTGCGCACAGGTAGTTCTGTCCCGGCTCACCGTCGCGCGAGAGCATAAACCGGTCTTTTGGACATCCACCATTGCAAAGCGGCCTGACCTCGCAAGTCTTGCACTGTTCGGTGAGCGAGTCGCGCTTGTCGTCTCCGAACCTGCGTTGTTCAGGCGAGGACACAAGCTTGTGCATGTGGGTCTCGTGAATATTGCCGAGCCGAAAACGCGGTTCGACGAAATGGTCGCAGGAATAAAGATCGCCGTTGTGCTCCAACGCCGGGCCGTAGCCGCAGGTAGGCGCGTGAATGCACAGCAGATGACGGCCGAAATAAGCCTCGAGCGTTACGTCGAAGAGCTGAACGTAAACACGGCCGATGTCGTGACGCACCCACTCCTCGAAGATATCCACCAGGAATCGGCCGTATTGTTTACCACCCACCGAGCGTTCGGTTACCAGGTTGCCGGATTGGGTGTAGAGCAGGCGCTTCTGGCCCGGCTGTTCGCTCCAGCCGAGATTGGCGATCTGGATCGTCTCCGGAGTAGCGCGCTCAACGATCGGAATGAACTGCATCCACTCCACTCCGAGTTCATCGCGAAAGAAGCGATACACCGCGCGGCCATGGTGCTCGTTGGCTGAGTTGACCGTGCACAGAATGTTGAAATCTACGTTGTGCTCGCGCAGCTTTCTCCAGCCCTTCATTACCCGGTCAAAGGTGCCTTGCCCGCCGCGGTCCACGCGGTTGGTGTTGTGGATCTCGCGCGGGCCATCGACGCTCAACCCAACCAGAAAATTGTGTTCCTTGAAGAAGGCGCACCAGTCGTCATCGAGAAGGATGCCGTTGGTCTGGAAAGTCTGTTGCACGACCTGGCCAGGCCGCCGGTATTTTTCGACAAGCTCGACGGAATGCCGAAAGAACTCGAGCTTCATCAGCGTCGGCTCACCGCCCTGCCATGCCACAACTACCTCGGGCGTGCGGTGCGACTCAAGCAGTTGCCGAATGTAAGTCTCGAGCGTTTCCTGAGACATCCGTTGCTTATCGTTCGGGTAAAGCGCCTCTTTGGACAGGAAAAAGCAGTACTTGCAGTCGATATTGCAGGTAGAGCCACTCGGCTTCGCCAGAAGGTGAAAGTGTGGCGGAGCATTGACTGGCAGCGTAGTGTCGAGAAGAGGCGTCATTGATGCATCCTATTTGCGCTCCTCAGCGAGCGCACGAAGATTGATTTGAGCTGGAGAAGGACTTATTGCCGCACTGACCGGGATGGCGCAATCGAGAGGCGCGCATGATTCATTCCGACACTCATCCATAACATCTGCGGGTACAAATCGTTTCAGCAGCTTTATGCTCAGGGCGATTACCGCTACGTCATCCATTTGACCGATCACTGGAATGAAATTGGGGATAAATTGGATCGGACTGGCGACATAGAGCACGGCGCGCGTTTTCAGAGTGGTGACGAAGCGTTGTCGCCATTGTGTCCTGCGAATTTGAATCGGGCCTGAGAGCTCTCGGGCAGAATCTGCCTGAAGCGGCAGAACGGACGAATCGGGCAGGAAGAACTTCGAATGATCACAGTCAAGGCCCTGGTTCGCGCTTTTCACTGTCATTATTTTTCAGTCCTTCCTGCCGCTCGTTTTTGGTTCTCACTTGTGCTGCCCGTCCAGTGCGCGTTTACTGCCGTGCCATGGCGACGCGAAGCGCTTCCTCCGGCGATACGAGGTGATCGAGGCTCTCGGCATCCTCGGCAATGGCAAGCTGGACGCCCTTGACCTGACCCGAAAACTCGTTCCCGCGCGACCCGTAATCGGGTGAGACAGGGGCTCCCGTGTCCACCCCGACATCGCAACCATCATCGCCTGAGAAGATTATGGCTTCCGTGGCTGCGATTTTGCCCTCGCCGACGTTCTTGCCATCCACATATAAGGTTGCTGTGCCGCCTTTGCCGAGGCCGCCGCCGGCATAGGCAAACTCCATGCGCACCTGGTGTTGGCCCGGAGGCAGCACATCGGCTGATTCGGCGTAGAAGTGCTGGAGCCCGAGAAAGTTGTAACAGTACTTGAGCTTGCCGTCCTTCGCGTAGAGGCTCCAGCCGCCAAAGTTACCGCCTTGAGCGACAATGACGCCCTCAGCTCCGGCTGCGGGTACAACGATCTCTGCGGTCACCGAGTGCGATTTGTTTTTAAGGTTGAGGACCGAGTTTTCAGAGAGACGGCCCATAGCGCCAAACAGAATTTGCGAGTTCCCCTTGATCAGCACCGGCCGCCCCGCCAAATCCGAGTTGAAACGTTCAGCGCCGCGGTCATCGAGGGGGAGCACGTTACGTCGCGTCGCCTCAATCAGGAACAGGCGCTGCAATTCATGCAGCTTTTCCGGCATCTGTTTAGCCAGGTTGTTCGCTTGGCTCCAGTCTTTGCTGGTGTCATAGAGCTCCCAATTGTCGTCGTCGAAGGCCGGGGTCTCTCCCAGGAGGACCCATGGGGTCCTGTGCCGTGTGACTGCGGTCCAGCCCTTGTGGTAAATGCCGCGGTTGCCGAGCATCTCGAAATACTGTGTCTCGTGCTGCTCGTCGGCTTTGGCGTCGTTGAACGAGTACGCCATGCTGACGCCCTCGATTGGATACTGCTGGACACCGTTGACGAACTCCGGTTGGGGCACGCCAGCCACTTCAAGAATGGTCGGCGCAACATCGATTACGTGATGGAACTGCGTGCGGAGTTCGCCCTTCCCCTTAATGGACCTGGGCCAGTGTACGATCGTCCCGTTGCGAGTGCCACCCCAGTGTGAGGCGACCTGTTTGGTCCATTGATATGGCGTGTCGAGGGCATGCGCCCAGCCCACAGCATAATGGTTATAAGAGTCCGGTCCGCCCAGCTTGTCCAGGCGCGCGATCAGAAACTCGGGCGTCTCCAGCGCGGCAGCTCCGTTGAAAGGGATCATCTCGTTAAATGTGCCGTTCAGCGTGCCCTCTGCGGACGAGCCATTGTCGCCGATGATGTAGTAGATCAGCGTGTCATCGAACAGATTGAGCTTTTTCAGCCCGTCCACCAATCGGCCAACATGGTGATCGGCATATTCCAGGAAGCCTGCGTACACCTCTATCTCCCGGGCGAGCACAGGCTTGAGTGCGGCAGGCATATCGTCCCATGCCGGGATTTCCTTGTGCCGCGCCGTGAGCAGGCAATCCTGTGGAATCACGCCCAGCGCTTTCTGGCGGGCAAAGATCTCTTCGCGCAGCTTGTCCCAGCCCTGGTCGAACTTGCCCTTGTACTTATCCGCCCATTCCTTCGGAACGTGGTGCGGGGCGTGGGTTGCTCCCGGCGCAAAGTAGACGAAGAATGGCTTATCGGGAATGAGCGCCTTCTGTTGCCCAATCCAGTTGATGGCCTTGTCCGTCATGTCCTCCATTAAGTGATAGCCGTCTTGGGGCGTCTTCTTGACCTCTATCGGAGCGGTGCCTTCATAGAGCGACGGGTACCATTGGTTCGCCTCGCCGCCAATGAATCCGTAGAAATATTCGAATCCGCCGCCCCCGGTGGGCCAGGCATCGAACGGGCCGGCCGGGCTGGTCTCCCAGACTGGCACCTCATGGCACTTGCCGAACTGTGCCGTCGCATACCCGTTCAGTTTGAGAGTCAGAGCGAGTGGTGCGCAAGTGTTCGGCCGAATTGAGTTATAGCCGGGAGCACTGGTTGCGATTTCGGTGATCCCGCCCATGCCAACCGTGTGGTGATTGCGCCCGGTCAGCAGCGCTTGTCGCGTCGGGGAGCACAGCGCCGTTGTGTGGAAGCGAGTATATTTCAGCCCCTCGGCCGCCAGAGCTTCCGCTGTCGGCGTCTTGCATGGGCCGCCGAAGGCGCTGGAGGAGCCGAAGCCCGCATCGTCAATCAGGACGATCAGGACATTTGGCGCACCCTGGGGCGGACGCAACGGCGTGATTGGCGGAAATTTGGTGTCAGGATCTTTCGCATCATAGGTGATCAGGCCGGAACGCGGTTTATCCGGAATTGGAAGAACGGTACGCTGAATGTCATCTTTCGTGCTCATCGTTTTCTCCTCGAAGTAAGCTGAAAATTCGGCCTGGCGCATCCGGGTTTCATATCAGGACGCACTACAGCCACGTCTCAATACGCATAGGTTGTTTTTCGCTGTGCACGTTGGTCAGCCGCAGCGGCTTCTGGCCATAGTTCTCTATCTCCAACTGCCCGCTTTTGTTGAATTTGATCTTGCATATCGGCGCCAACGTCCCGGAGCCGTTGCGATCCTTGTCTACGTCGAGCACAACGATGCCAAACGGGTAAGTTGTGGACCGCGTGCTGTTGTAGGCTTCGCCAAATGAGATGGGGCGATCGGTCACCATAGGTCATCCCGGGTGCGGGAATGGCGCCGGCATTCAGGCCAAACTGTCCCGGAACGTCCTGCCCTTTCTGTTGCGCCAGCAAGGGCAAGATGGAAACCAGAACAAAGCTGGCAAGAATTGAGATCGCAGTCTTGACCTTCATAGTATTTCTCTCTTCGTGCCTCGATTTAAACAAGCCGATTACCAATTCAAGAATCGCTGGATTTTGCCAAAACATTGAAAAAGCGGCCGATGTAGATACTGGCAATCTAAATACGGAGAGCGCTCAATCATGCCGATTTCGTCACTCCTTCTGATAGCCCTTGAAGTCTTCGCCGACCTTGATGTTGGGTACTCCTTAAGCCTGCGTTCGTGGGACGAGCATGGAGCCGTCTCATTGGCGGCTGCGCGCACGTCCGGACAATGCGGCGCCGGTGTTCGATGTGGGAGCGCGATTTTGGAGATTCCTTTGATACTGCTGCGCCTGTTGCGAGCCCCGCTGGCGAGCGGCGGCCTCGCGGTCCAGCTGCTGAATCGGATTCGCCGAGGGCTGCTGTGAAGTGGCGGGACGAGTCTGAGCTGTCGGAACCCTTGGGGCGGACGGATATTGCGACGTTCCGGTTGAAGGACGCGTTTGCATTGTCTGCGGCGACGAACTGCCCTTTGTGTTGACGGGTCTAGCCTGTGGAGTGGCCGACTGCGTTGAAGGGCGCGCTTGCATGGTTTGCGGCGACGAGCTGCCCTTTGCGTTGACGGGTCTAGCCTGTGAAGTGGCCGGCTGCGTTGCCGGGCGAATTTGAGAGGCGGATGGCTGCTGCGTCTGCGATGACTTGTAAGGTGTGGACGGTGGAGGAACGCTCGACCAGCCCCCGTTACCATATTTGGACCAATTGCCGCTGGAGTCTTTTTTGTAGACATTGCCGTCTTTCCCGGCATACATGTTGTTGTTTTTATCCTGCGCTACAAACCCGGAACCACCGTACCCGACGCCTCCTACCGCTCTTCCGCCCTCAGAAGTTCGACCTCCGGCTATGGTCCCGTTGGAATTCGATCTGTGAGCGGTCTGGGCCCATTGATCTCCGCGAACGGCGACGGAACTGCCCCATTGAGAATAGGCGTTCGAGCCTTGCCGGGTCGCGGCGTAAGTTCCAGTCCACGGGTTATAAGCCTGGCCAACGGTTGCGCCTCCGGCACGAGTTTGCACCGTGGCCGCACGCCCATAGAAACCAGTCGACGGGTTATACCAGGCGGACCTGCTGGCGGTGCCGTAGGGACCGTAGACAGATCTTTGCGCGTAATAGCCGCCGCTGTAGTAGTTGTAATGGACCCCGACGCCGTACGTGCGTGGATAGCCGACATAGTAAGGGACTGGCCTCGGGCCCCAATAAACATAGGGAGGATAATGGTAGCCGGTACCGTACGCAATGGCAGCGCCGACGGCCATACCCAGGACGAATGTGCCCGTGTAACCGGCAGTGTATCCGCACGTGACCGTAGTTGGGGTGGATTCATAGACCTTGACATACGTCACGTTGTAAACAGGGCTGCTAGGTGGAATTTGATAGATCGCCGGGGGAACAGAGCTAACTGTTTCCCACGGGCCATTGGAGCCTCTGGACATGAACCAAACACCTTGAAAACAGAGATAGTAGAGATCCCCGACCTTGATGACTTTGTTGTCGGTGTTGACGGCGTACGAGAGTTGCGTATTTTCGATCGGCTTGAATTGCGGCTCACCCTGGTAGCTGACTTTCACGGCGGCTGCCGCTTCAGCCTTGTTGACCGTAGCCAGCGTAGGTATCTGGGCCATCATCACAGCTTCCCGCGCCTGGTCAGTGCCAGGCACGCTGGGCAGGATATCGGCTGCCGGACTGTCAGCGGGTATCTTGGCGAAATCGGAGGGTAGCTTGTCGCTGGCAAATGACCAGGGGCCGGTTCGCTGAAGGGCAGTGAACCAGCGGCCGGACGTTAAGTAGTAAAGACGGTTGGTCGCGTAATCGATAAAGAAGTTGCTATCGGTGTTGGTGGCGTATGCCAGGTTCGTGCCCTGAATCGGTTTCCACTGCGGCGTGCCGTCGAAAGCAATCAGTTCGGCAGCGGTGCTGCTGTAAAAAACTTTGGGGGCTTTAGCGTTCGCTGGAGCGTTGGGCGGGATGGTTTTCTTCACGTTGGCCCAGTCGTCCGGCAGCTTCGCCATATCCGGCGGGAGGCTGGTGGCAATAGTCCACGGGCCGTTCAATGCTGAAGCCTGCAGCCATAATGGCGGCTGTGACAGATAGAATTGGCGGCGGGTTTTGTCGAAAAACAGGTCCCAATTGGCGTTGACGATCACTTCGATAGACGTCTGCGGAATCGGAGCGCGGACGGGATCGCCATCCACAAGCAGCAGGATCGCAGGCTCGGTGCTTACGAAGATCTTGGGAGGGTTCGTTCTTAAGGCAACCTTTTGTCCGGGTGTCTCCACAGCCTCGGAGGCAGCGAGCATCCGGTCGAGGGAGATCAGTACGGTGCCCTTCGGAAACAAGTCTTCAGCGATGGAGCGCAGTTTCTGCTGTGCGGCGTCATCCAACCCAGGGAAGAGCGCGCTGGTCACATGAATATCTTGAATTGCGACCGTGCGATCATCAAAATTGGTATCTGTCTGCGCTTGCAGGGTGATCATTCCAGGGGCGCTCTGCCCGCCGTTTGGGGTGACGACGACAGCAACGCGTCCATCCAGGCGGCGGTAGTCTGTCCACGCGTCGACTTGCGGCTGATAGAAAGTGAGACGATTACCGTCCTTCGTGATCGTGCGGGGCCAGTCTCCAATTGGAGCGGAACCCTGTTGCTCTGCCGTTTGATTTTCCTTCTTTGGGCTGCACCCGCAAAGAAGTGTGAAGCAACAAAGCAGGGCCACGAATTGCCGTATTCGCTTCAACACGTTCACATAGCACTCCTCATCACGCAATCATTCTGGCTTTCGATAGCCTGCGACGCGAATGGGCGGTCTTGGCGAAAGCGACCAGCCTGCCATACGCTCACTTGGAGTATCGAAGGATGATCAAGGTCGTTACAACTAGGAAAACTGCTAGTGGTGGCGAAACCGGCCAGCTGTTCCTGTGGAACTAGCCTTGACACGCAATCCTCACATTGTGACTCTAGTTCGCTGAGATACCGCAGCCCGCGTCCGCAGAGCAAGATGGACGGCACTCGAACGACTGCTACGCCTCCTTAGAAAACCTCACCGATGCTCAAGCTGAAGGTATGACCGTCCTTGTCCCGCGCAATATCTGCATTGAGGTGCTCCCCTGTCCGCACGCCATCCGCACTGTCACCATAAGTCTCTTTCCTGCTGCCCCCGTGACACGACGGGGTATCGGCTCTTCGGCCGCCGCCGCTTGCTGTCAATGACGCTGTCTCGGCTCCCCGCTGCCCGTGCCGGCCGCGGTCCCCCCAAAAAGCCATGACAGCCGCGCTCGGTTGCGCTGGCCGACATGCCTCTTTAACCCCGCCATCGGGGGCAATTCACACGGAAAGAGGTACATCATGACGACATCGCAAGCGAACACAGTCAGGCACACGCGGTGCCAACGGGAATACTCCGATGCGGGGAATGATAAAAGATCTACACAGGTCAAACCATTCCTTCCCCTGAATGGACACGGTATGCCCGCGGTAGGCTGACTGGCCATCAGCAGATCGAGACTGGCTAGCGCGCGTGGTTGCTGTGGCGGCCGGTACCGGTGTGCGAGAGGTGTGCCGGAGCTTGGGAGTCGCGCTGCTGGAAAGTTCATGACCTTTATGATCGCCGCCCCCGTTTGACCGGTAGAAGTTGGCATGACTAGATCCTTGCCGACTAATGAGATGGTCCGCCGTTTGATTCACCCGTACGACGGGTGATTAAGGTGGCAGCCTTAGAAAAGGAGGATCATCATTAATGCAGATACATTCAGTTGGCATTGACCTTGGCAAGACAACTTTCCATCTCGTAGCCCTTGGCGCTGCCGGCAAGGTGCTTGTGCGGAAGAAGTTCAACCGGAAACAGCTTCTGACTTATACAGCGAATATGCCCACATCCCTGATTGGTCTGGAGGCCTGCGCTGGATCACGCTTCCTAGGACGCGCACTGCGGCTGCAGGGCCATGCTGTCCGACTGATCCCCGGTCAGTTTGTGAAGCCCTTCGTGAAGTCGAACCAGAACGACTTTGTGGACGCGGAGGCGATTGCCGAGGCTGTGGAACGGAAGAACATGCGCTTTGCTGACGCGGGTTCTTCAAGTTCGACTTTCACAATGGCCATCTAATTGATTTTGAGAGGCTTACGAGTGGCAGGTTTCTTCGCCGATTCTGCGCTTTTCGATTGCAAAGTAATGATAATAAATAACTTACTGGTGAAGGCGGCGGGAGTCGAGCTCTTCCACAGACCATGGAATCTATAACTTGCAGATTCGATGAAGTGACGAACCGGACGAACGTGCCAAAATGCCGGATCGATCGTACGCGTATCGTACACGGAAGCAGCGGCTGGGCCTATTCCTCTTGTGCCTCGTAGCACTTGCGCCCCGGCACGCAGCGGGCAAGATGCACGTAATTTTCATCTGGGCCCGCTGGTCCCATAGTGCGCAGACACCAGTAGCTCGATGCTGCAGCGATTCCAGGAAGCCATGATTCCACATCTTGTGGCGTGGTGCCATAAGGGTTCTTTGTTCGCAGGCATTGGCAGGGCTGTGGTTTTGTTTGAGATGTGCTCATAGTTACCTCCTAGCCTGCTGCGCTCGGGTCACGACTTGCTTGTCCAGCGGCCAACAGAATGGTGCGATAGATTGCGACCGGGAAAAGATCGACTTTGTAGGCATTCATTGAGAGCGGCTGCACGTTCGTCATGGCGGCTTTGCCTGCGGCGCGCGCTGTTTCCTCGGTGATCCGCTTGCCGGCAAGCAGAGCTTCCGCCTCCTGCGAGCGGCGCACAACAGGAGACGCGGCACCCATAGTAATCACCGCTCTGCGGCAAGTGTCACCGTCCATTTCGAGTACGACTCCTGCATCAGCAATTGCCCAATCGAAGCTCTCTTTCTCCCCGTATTTCTGGTAAGCGGATCGCGTACCGGGCGCGGGCTTTGGGATCGTTACTGCGGTGAGCAGTTCGTCGGGCTCGATGACCGTGAACTTCGTTGGGTTCGCATCGGGCTCAACGTAGAAATCCTTGATCGCGACCATCCGCTTGCCTCGCTTTGCGGAACTCAACTCGATGCGTGCGTCCAGCCCCAGAAGGGCGACGGCAGACGAGGACGGAGCGACAGCAGGGCAGGTGCCGTAATCCATGATGGCGTGGTACTGGTTAAGTCCGCCAAAGGCAAAGCAGAAGTTCTTACCTTTCCGAATGCATTCAAATTCAGCCGACCGGTAATACCAGCACTGCACCGGTTGCAGCAGATTGCCGCCGAGCGTTGCCACATTGCGAAGATGGGGCGTCGCGGCGTGTCCGCAGGCGTCGGAAAGAATCTGGTACTGAGTCTGGATCTCGGGGTGCTCACTTATCTCCGACAGCGTCGTGAGTGCGCCGATGGTAAGACCGTTCTGCGTCTTCTGAATCCCGCGTAATGCCGAAATATTGCGGATATTAACCAGCTTCGATGGTTGATAAGTACCGTTCTTCATCCGCTCAAGAAGATCGATGCCGCCGGCTTTAACCGCCACGCCATCTTTCAACTGCGACAGTGCTCCTTCTACGGTCGTGCATTCTGCGAGTACGAAACTGTTCATATGAGATCCCCTCCCTGCGCAGGCCGATTCAGCGCTGCTAGAACGACGGCTGGCGTCATCGGCGTCTGGCGAATCCGGACTCCGAGGGCGTTGTAAACAGCGTTGCCGATCGCAGCCCCGATGGAAACGATGCCCGCCGCCTCGCCGATTCCGGATGCATCGGTGGAGCTTTGCCCGATATATGCCTCCACGAGCTGCACCTGAATATCCGGTGTTTCGCGCGAGCCGGTGATCTTGTACTGTTCGAGGTTTGGGTTCACCATCAGGCCGTAGTTGGGATCGAGCAGACGGTTTTCGAACAGGGTGTATGAGATTCCCTGGATGATGCCGCCATTGATCTGGCTGATCACTTGCGACGGGTTCATCGGTCGCCCACAGTCATGTACTGAGAGCACGCTCGTGACATGGACGCGCCCCAACTCAGTGTCCACTTTCACCTCAGCAACATCAACCCCGCCGTACGTCAGATACTTGCTCCGGTCGTAGTCCGGAATCCGTTTGGACTGCACCGCGATCTGTTCCGTCTTCATCTTGGCAGCTGCGCGTTTGAAGCTGACGGGCTGCATCTTCCCCGATTTGCTGCGAACTTTACCGTCGACCAGCTCGAGGTCGGCAGCGTCGGCGCCGAACGCGGGACCGATCTCAGCCAGAAATTTCTGCGAAGCCTGCCAAGCCGCGTCGCGGACGGCGGGCGTGAGGGAAAGGGTTGTCACACTCCCGCCGGAGTCTGGGCCAACCGGATAATTAGTGTCGCCAATTCGAACGGCGATCTGTTCTGGTGGCACGCCAAACTGCTCCGCCAGAATTTGCGCCATCACAGTCCTGATGCCGGAACCGATGTCCTGCACGGCGGAGAGAACTTCGAGCGACCCATCTTTGTGAATACGAACTTCAGCTGATGAGTCCATCCTCACGAAGCGATACCAGACCGATTGTGCCAGGCCCACACCTCGTTTGACTGGACCACGGTCTGCACCCGCCATTGGATTGCGCGATTTCCAGAGATCACTTTCGCGCACTATCTGGCGCTCAACCCTGCGAACCGGGTGCTCGTCGATTACGTCGCGGAACGCAATGGGATCTTGGTTGAGCTTGACCGCAAGTTCGTCGATCGTCTGTTCCAGTGCGAAGTCCCCCGGCGGATGTCCAGGAGCCCGCATCGCCGAGCCGGGGCCGGCGTTGGTAAACACGTCGTTATCCTCGGTGTGGATAGCGGCGTATTTATAAAGATTCGTCGCCGGGCCGGAACACCCCGCCCCGGTACCGCAACCTGCGGTTCCGTAGCTCACCAGGTGAATAGCGGAGATAGTTCCGTCCTTGTTGGCGCCGATGCGCAGCATCTGGTCAGAACTGGGACGATTGCCGACAGAGAGATGCTCTTCTTTGCGATCCAGCATCAGCCGGACCGGTGCTCTCGTCTTTTTGGACAGGGCCGCTGCTACGACGCCGGCGTTCCCTGCTCCAAACTTTGCGCCGAAGCCGCCGCCCATGAATTCGGTGATGACTCGCACCTGCGACATTGGGATGTTGAAAAAGCCTGCCAGCTCTTCGCGCACACTGGCGGTGCCCTGGGTGGAAGCCCACACCGTAAGCATGTCTGGCTTCCAATCGGCAACCACTCCATGTGTCTCCAGGGCAGAGTGTGTCTGCACCTGCGTGCTGTAGTGTCCCTCGACAACTATTTCGGCACTCCGAAAGCCCTGTTCGACATCTCCAACTTTCCTGATCGAAGGCCCGTGAACATTTCCGGTTTGCGGCACATTGTGCTGACCGCCTCCGCCTCCCGCAGTTCCCGCCTGATCGGCAGAACCGGGGAAAACAAGCGGCGCATTCGCTGCGCGCGCCTTGTCCAGATCCACAACGAACTCCATGGGCTGATATTGCACCTTCACCAGCGCAGCCGCTTCTTCCGCCGCATAAGGGGTTGTGGCGGCGACAGCAGCGATGGGCTGCCCTGCGTATCGCACCACCGGATAGTTCACCTGTTCGAGTGACGGATCGCGGAGAACGGCGCCACCCAGCATATGCTGGATGACGTGAACTCCTTTAACCCCCGGATAGCGCTCTGCCGCGGATGTATCAACAGAAACGACCTTCGCATGGGGCAGAGTAGCGTTCACGAACGCCGAGTACAGCATGCCGGGTAACTGTACATCGGCCGTGTAACGGGCGCGCCCGGTAACTTTGGCGTTGCCGTCCAGGCGCTCGTAAGGCTTCCCAACATACTTCAAATCTTTGTTGATCGGCCACACAGGCGGTTCCGTGATCGGGACCTCACGCTGTTCGTCACGCAACGTGTAGCCCGGCACCCCAATTGGCATGGAGACAGTCTTATTATCGGTATTTTCTGTCGTTGTCGGCGCCGCATCCTGGAGCAGCGAATCTTTATTCGTGTGAGTCATCACAATGCCTCCATCACGCTCTGCGGATGTTGCCCGCAGCCTCTAAGGTCGCAGAAAAGACTCTTGGATAGGTTCCACAGCGGCACAGATTACCAGCAATCGCGTGGCGCACATCGTGCTCCGATGGATGAGGATTCTTTTCCAGCAGAGCCGCGCAGCTCATTACCATCCCAGGCGTGCAGAAGCCGCACTGCATCGCGTCGTGTTTCACGAATGCAGCCTGAAGAGGATGCGGTTCACCCTCTCTAGAGAGTCCTTCGATGGTGGTCACTTCGTGGCCAATGGTATCCATCGCGAGCATCATGCAGCTGTTCACCGGGATTTTGTCGAACCAGACTGTGCACCCTGAGCAAGCACCACGGTCGCAGATAATTTTGGTCCCGGTCATTCCGAGATGAATTCGCAGGGCATCTGCCAGCGTAGTGCGGGGCTCAATGTTCACAGTGTGCTCTTTGCCATTGACGTGAAGTCGGACCGGAACCGGGCCGGGGCCAAGCTCCGTCACCTCCGGACTGGTCGAGGTAGCTGCCTCGCTCTTGAAGGCCTGAACCCCTTCGAGCAGCGCAGTCCCGGCGGCCGTCAATCCAGCGCCCTTCAGAAAGCCTCTGCGGGTTATTCCCTTGCTGCCGTGCTCGCGCGATAAAGGATCATTTGGTTTTGTAGGATCGGACATTGTCCCCTCCTGAATAATTTTCGGAAGTGCTCTAGGCCAGGCGTGCGAATGGCGGTGCCGGTGAGTATTGAAGTCTTACGGGTGGAACAACGGTGACGTCAAAAACTATAGCTCTGGACAAATTCGGCGGACAAGTGGGGATCAAACCGCTTCTGATTGAGCTTTAGCATCCGCACGGACGTAGCATCAGCATTTCGATGAATCCCTTTCGGAACGCGGGCAAGCGGCTGCCGTCCATTTTGGAGATAACACGTCGCCAAATAACGAAATGCCAGCTTGAAAGTCTTCGTGCAACACAAAAAGTGATGCTTTTTCTTGACGCCGGTTCCTCAGGGCCGTCGCTCAAAAGTGCCATCTAATTGATTTTGAGAGGCTTACGAGCGGCAGGTTTCTTCGCCGATTCTGCGCTTTTCGATTACAAAGTAATGATAATAAACGACTTACTGGTGGAGGCGGCGGGAGTTGAACCCGCGTCCGAAATCGTTGTCAACAAAGTGGATCCATGCTCAGCCGTGTTCCGCTGGTTTCGCTCTGCACGCTCAGAACCGGCAAGACGCGCACATCGCTAGTCCGTAAATCTTATCCGGATGACCCGTACCCAGCCATCCGAACCAGCCTGCTGTGCGACGCCTCTTTGCAGCCCACAGGCAAAGCCGCAGGAGACGGCTGCTTATTTAATTAAGCAGCAAGTGCGAATTGAGGTTCGGCACTTATAGTGTTTGCGAGCGATTACGGGTGTCCGCACCCCGGCATGCCTCTTTGCCGCAATCGATCCCGTCGAAACCGTGACGCCCCCAATACATGAGGAATTTGAATCGCTTGTAGCTCTCCTTATATTACTCCCGTTCGCCCGCAGCCATTGGCCTCTACGGCTTCAGCGTCTCACCTCCAACAACCCCAGTCAGTTTGTGGCTGGCCATGCTCTGGTTAAAGGCCGGAACGTCCTTCGCGATGAACTGGTTGTACGTCTCGATCGCTGACTGGTACTCCCCATCCAGCCGCTTCTTCTGCTCCAGCATCGCCGCCGTCGGAGCCGTGTCTGTACCCTCCAGCAGCCCGTCCAGAGTCGTCAGATGCTCCCGCAACTGGTCCGGCACCCGCAGCATCGACTCCGCCGCGCCAGGATTGCTGGTGATCTTTGCCTTCACCGCGTCCATCTGCTTCCCCAGTGCGTCCATCGCCGCCAGCGCCATCTTCTCGTCCGCGCTGCCCTTCGCCGCCTCGCGCAGCGCCTTCAGCTGCGCGTCAATCGCATCCATTCGATTCAGCGCCACATCCACCTGCGACATCTCGTGCAGCACCGCCTCCGTCGTCTGGTAGTAGTCTTCCATCTCCGCCTGCGTCGCATGCGAATCCGGATCGTTTACCACCTCAAACGTCTGCGCCGATGTCTGCCCGCCAATCGTCAGCGTCGCCGTGTACTTGCCCGGAACCACCAGCGCGCCGGCCTTCGGCCCTTTTTCAAAGTCCTTGCCTCTCTCCCAGCGCACCGGCCCGTCCGCACGCAGGTCCCAGTAGATTCGCTGCAGGCCCGGCTTCACCGGAACCCATGGCTTGGCCTTCTTCTTCGCGTCCGGCACTTTCTCGTGCTCACCCTCGAGCGTTCGCACCACATGGCCCGAAGCATCCTTGATCACCAGCTTGCCCGGCCCCTTCACGTCCTTCGGAGCATAATAGGTCAGCTTCGCGCCATACGGCGGATTCTTCCCATAGAACGCACCGTCGCCCATCGGCTCCGTCTGCGACCACTGCCAGAAGCGTTCCGCTATCGGCGGCGGAAACAGATGAGCATCCGTCGTATCCGGCTTGCTCTCCTGGAACGGGGTCAGGTCATCCAGCACCCACAGCGACCGGCCATGCGTCGCCACGATCAGGTCATTGTTCTGCGCGTCCAGCGCAAGGTCGTACACCGCCGCATTCGGCAGCCCCAGCCCAAACAGATACCAATGTGCGCCCGCGTCCCACGACACGTACAGCCCATTCTCCAGCCCTGCATAGTAAAGCCGCGGATTCCGCAGGTCCTGCCGTACCACATGCGCATACACACGCGGCAGATTCCCGCTGATCGACTCCCACGTCGCCCCGTAATCGGTCGTGCGATACAGGTACGGCGCAAAGTCGCCGCTGAAGTGCCTGTCTACGGCAATCAGCGCCTCCCCTGCATTGCTCGCAGACACATCGATCGACTCCACGCGCCCCCACGGCGGCAGTCCCGGAATATGTGCCGTCACATTCGTCCAGTTCGCGCCGCCATCGCGCGTCACCTGCACCAGGCCGTCGTCCGTTCCCACCCAGATCACCCTCGGGTCCTTCGGCGCCGGTGCAATCGTCAGTATCGCATCATACACCTCAGCGCCCGAGTTGTCCTTGATCACCGGCCCGCCGGTCGACGCCTGCTTCGCCTTGTCGTTCCGTGTCAAATCCGGGCTGATCACCTTCCAGGTCCGCCCGCGGTCCTCGCTCTTGAAGACCACATTCCCTCCCGCATACAGCACCTTCGAGTTCACAGGGGACACCGCAAACGCCGCGTCCCACGCAAAGCGATATTGCAGCTTCTCCACTCCTCCGCCGAGAAAATCTCGTGGATGCGGCTCAATGTCGCGCGACTGCTGCGACCGCCAGTCAAAGATCAGCAACGCGTCGTTCTCCGTGCTGTTGTAAATAATGTTCGGATCATCCGCCGCCGGCACTGCAAAAATTCCGTCGCCGCCATTCAGCGCAAACCACTCCCGGCTTGGAATCTCCGACGGATCCTTGCTTCGGCTCGGCCCGCACCACGAACTGTTGTCCTGCAGTCCGCCGCACACCAGGTAACGAATTCCCTGCCCCGTCGCCACGTGATAGAACTGCCCAATCGCAATGTTGTGGACAAAGCTCCAGTGCACGCCGTTATCAACTGAAAGCGCCGCTCCGCCATCATTGCCTTCAATAATCCGCCCGCTGCCGTCGGGATCAATCCATATCGCGTGATGGTCCACGTGAATCTTCTTCGCAATCTTGTGAAAGGTCTTCCCGCCGTCCGTGCTCTCCATTAAGTCATTCGACAGCGCAAACACATGGTCAGGGTTCTTCGGATCAACGGCTATATGCGAAAAGTAAAACGGCCGTACATCCACCTCCTGGTTCTTGCTCACCAGCGTCCAGTGTTCGCCCTCATCGTCTGAGCGCCACAGCACGCCTTCGTTCGAGCCCATAACCGCATAGACTACGTTCGCCTCACTCGGCGCAACCGCCAGCCCGATGCGCGTCACTGGCCCCTTAGGAAGCCCATGCCCGCTCAACCGCTGCCACGTCGCGCCGCCATCCAGAGAGCGATAGATCGCGTCCTCCGGCCCGCCGTCACTGTAGCTCCACGGCGTCCGTCGGAAGCGGTACGTTGCCGCAAACACAATCTGCGGATTCTTCGGGTCCATCGCCATGTCGCTAATGCCCACACTCGGCCCCGCATATAGCACCTTCGTCCACGTCGCGCCGCCGTCCGTCGTGCGGTAGACTCCGCGGTCCGCGCTGTCCGCCCACGGACTGCCCATCGCCGCCACCAGCACCGTGTCCGGATGCTTCGGGTCAATCACAATCCGCGAAATCTGGAAGCTGTTCTTCAACCCCAAACACTTCCAATGCGCTCCACCGTCAGTCGACTTGTACACACCATCGCCATATGACACATCGTTCCGCACATTCGCCTCGCCCGTGCCCACCCACACCACATTCGGGTTCTGCGGATCAAGCGCCATCGCCCCAACCGACGCTACCGGCTCATGCTGGAACTCCGCCTTCCACGTAATGCCGCCATCGTCCGTGCGGAACACCCCGCCGTCCGCCGCGCCCACGTAGTACACATTGGCATTGCCCGGAACCCCGGCCACCGCCGTCACGCGCCCGCCGGTAATCGCCGGCCCAATCTCACGGAAGCCGATGCTCCTCTGCACCTCCATCGGCAGCTTCGTGCGGCCCTTGTCGTTGGCCGTCTGCGGTCCGGCGACACCCGCGAACGGAACCGCGGCAGAAGTTCCCTGTTGTGCAGAAAGACTTTCACAGGCAAGAAGGACAAACAGGCAGGCGGCCACAGCAGGCCAGCGAAGAAGAGAAAAATTCATGGAAAAGACCACACCGAAAAATAGATTGATTCAACGAACGCAACAGTCTAGCACTCAGCGCTCACCGCCGTTCGGTTTCGCTCATTCCGGCAGTGCTCTAAATTGAGCTACCTGCGTTGCGGGGCTATGCTTTTTGGGGAGGCGTCCATGGAACACAGAAATCAGCTTAACGCGCGACTCATAGGCGTCGAGTTGTACTTCGACTACCTTCTGCAGGGAAAACAATTCTACGGTAATGCGCTCGGACTTGAATTGCTGGATGAAGAGGAAGGGCACCACGTGCGCTTCGATGCGGGGGAGAGTTTCGTTTGTCTGGAGCGTAAGGGTTCAGAATCCTACCCGTCACGCGATAAAGCCGTCATCTTTCTCGAAGTTTCTGATCTCGCGGACGCCGTACGCCGCATCGGCGAAGAGAAATTCGTCGCGTCCAAACTACTCGGCGAAGGCCGCGGAAGACCCTGGGCTGCGCTCCATGATCCCGAAGGCTACAACATTGTCCTGTTGGAGGCTTCGCCGTATCCTCCAACATCCGGCAGTGCAAATCAGGACTAAACCAGGACACTACTTTGATTTCGGCAGTTCCATCCACGGCGGCTCGCCCGCTTCGCCCAGCCGCTCCATCTCCTGCTGATCTTTGCTCGTGTCCATCGACTTCCAAAACCCGTGGTGCAAGTACGTATACAGTTGCCCCTTTGCCGCCAGAGCCGGCAACACTCCCGACTCAAGGTTCGCGCCTTCCCAATGCGGCATTCCTTTCTTCTCAAACACAAAGAACCCCGCGTTGATCCACTGGTCCCTGATCACTGGTTTCTCCGTAAAGCTCCGCACACGTCCGTCCGCGTCAAACTGCAGCGTCCCGTACTGCGACCGCAGCGGAACTGCTGTCACCGTCGCCAGCCCGCCACGTTCCTCATGAAATTTCAGCAGCGCCTTCAGGTCCACGTTCCCCAGCCCGTCGCCATACGTCGCAAAAAACCGCTCTCCCACCTGTTCCGCGCACGCGCGAATCCGGTCACCCGTATCCGCATCGACTCCTGTATCCAGAATATTGACCTCCCACTCCGGAAACCGCCCCTCAAAGTAGTCGATCAGCATCTCTTTGCGATGCCCCGCCGCGAGCACAAACTTCGTGAACCCCTGCCGCGCGTAAATGTTCATCAGGTGTACCAATATCGGCCGCCCGTTCACCGGCATCATCGGCTTCGGAAAATACTCCGAGAACGGATAAATCCGCGACCCCTTGCCCCCACATAAAATCACCACGCGCATCTCGTCCAACGACGCCAACGGTCCTCCTCCAATCGAATCAACTATGAAATGATCTAATACAGATACTGATTCTTCGGGGTTTCTTTTGGCAAGTTTCTGGAAGCGCAAAACTGTTTTCGTCACCGGAGCCACCGGCCTTATGGGCAGTTGGCTCGTTAAGGCATTACTGAACGAAGGCGCCAACGTCGTCGCCCTCGTCCGCGACCAGGCCCCGCGCTCCATGCTCGTCCGCGAAGGCCTTATCAACCAGATCGCCATCGTCAACGGCGACCTTGAGTCGCTCCCCACCTTGCGCCGCGCCATTGCCGAGTATCAGCCGCACACCGTCTTTCATCTCGCAGCGCAGCCGCTCGTGCAGGTCGCCAAACTCGACCCCGTCGGTACCCTCCGCGCCAACGTCACGGGAACATGGAACGTCCTCGAAGCCTGCCGCCTCGCCGGCAATTCCAACGTCGCCGTCGCCTCGTCCGACAAAGCCTACGGCGCCAACCCTTCGCTTCCCTACCTCGAAACTCATCCGCTTCAGGGCCGCTATCCCTACGACGTCTCCAAGTCCTGCGCCGACCTCATCACCCAGATGTACTCCGCGACTTACGGCCTCAAAACCGCCATCGCCCGCTGCGGTAACTTGTTCGGAGGCGGCGACCTCAACTTCAGCCGCACCATCCCCGGAGTCATTCAGTCCACACTCGCCGGCGAGCCGTTCGTCATCCGCAGCGACGGCAAATTCGTCCGCGATTTCCTCTACGTTAAAGACGCAGCCCAGTCCTACCTCACCCTCGGCGAGCGCCTTGCCAACGACGCATCCATCTCCGGCGAGGCCTTCAACTTCAGCCTGGGCCTGCGCCTCACCGTTCTGGACATCGTCGCCATGGTGCTCGCCCTCATGGGCCGCACCGACCTCGAGCCCATCATCCAGAACAACGCCAACGCCGAAATCCGTGAGCAGTACCTCGACGCCTCCAAGGCCCGCAGGCTCCTCGGCTGGGAACCCAAGTACAACATGGACAAAGCGTTAGAGGAAACAATCGCATGGTACAAGGCAGAACTCTCAGCCAGCTGAACCCTGCCGCGGCACCCCTCTAACCTCATCAATCACAGTCATCAAACTAGCTTCTCAAGCTGTCCTGCTATCGGTCGATGAAATCAGAAGCAACGGCTCGTCCCGCGAATCGAAAGCCCGGTAATTTGCATCATATTATTGGCTGTAATTGATGTATTTGTTGAAGAAAAACAGCAGCCTCTGCACTCGAAGAGCGGAAGGTCAACCCGCAGTGTTGCGGCATTCAAAACACGCGAGACCTTGGCGCTTGAAGCGGTATGTGAAGCTCGATGTAAACCGCTGTATCAAAGATGGAGTACGGAATGTTGTTCTCTTTTTTAGAAGCCCTGATCCTCGACTGCGCACTTATTCTCATTGCTCTCACCGCGCATGAGCTAGGCCATGTGTTTGTCGCGAATATATTCCGAGTTCCGGTTAAGGAAGTCGGTATAAGCTGGACCGGTCCCTACGTCCGCCGCGCGCGCGCCACAGGTTGGCGCGAGGTTGCGGTCTGCCTCGCAGGAGCCGTGGTAAACCTGCTTCTCGCCGCCGTACTTTGGCGCATCGATCACTGGTTCGCGCTATTCAATCTGACAGTCGGCGTAGTCAACCTGCTCCCCATCACGCACTCTGACGGCAGCCATGCCCTGGAAGCGTTGCGCGTCATCGATGCGCCCGTCACCGCACGCGACGAGGAAGAGCAAAACAAGGCAGCCTGACCTCAGCCCCGCTCAGAACACCGAAGTCCCGCGCTTGCGGGTCCTCTCTACTATCCTGGCTTCACCCAAATCGACAAACGCCTCACAACTTTGCCAGATTCGCCCGCGCAGCAGCGTGGCTCGGGTCCAGCGCCAGGGCATGCTCAAAGTCCTTCCGCGCCGCCTCCCGATCGCCGGCCCGGGCCTCCACCACACCCAGATTGTTCCAGTCATCGGCATTTTGCGGGTCCACAGCCAGCGCAGAGTTCAACTCCAGGATCGCGCTGTTCAAGTCCCCCATCATCTCATAGACCTGCGCAATCTCGCGGTGCGGGATCGGATCATTCGGATGCAGCGCCCGGACGGCCTCAAACTGCTGTAGCGCATCCGCAAGCTGGCCCGACTGGGCATAAACGTTGCCCAGCAGTTGATGCGCATCGGCATCGTTTTTCTGGCTGAGCGCATGCACCAGCAACTCCGCGGCGCGGGACAGATCGTTGTTCTCCGCCTCAATCACGGCAAGGTTGTAGAGCGCGTCGAAGTTGTCCGGGTCAAGGGCAATTGCCGCCTCAAACTCATTCTGCGCTTCCGCGGTCTGGTTCATCGCCATCAGCACAATCCCCAGCCCGTTATGGGCCACGGCATCGTTGGGATTCTCAGCCAGCAGGCCCTTATATTCCTGCACCGCCTCAGCATTGTCGTTATGGCCAAAGTCGAGCTCCGCCAGATCATAACGCGCGTCAGCATATGACGGATCAGCCGCGAGCGCCTTCTGGAATTCCGCTTCCGCCTGCTTCCAGTCTCCCGCCGTGTCGAGGGCCGTACCCAGCGCAGTCAGGCTGCGCGCGTCATTCGGCGTCTTGGCAAGAATCCTCCGATAGAGCGCCTCCGCCTCGGCAAAACTCCCCTCGGTGCGGTCGACGTACGCAAGGTTATAGAGCGCCGTCCTGTCATTTGCATCTTTTCTTAGCTGGTTCTCCATCCACGCCTTCTCCAGCAAAAGCCGCGGATCTTCCTTCGAACCGGGGAGTGGGTGCGGCAGCACCTGAAGCCACAGGTGTCCCATCTCATCCGTTGACTGGTTGCCTGCTCTCACCCGGATAGGCGGACTGTGGGGGTTACGAATGTTTCCGCTGGAGTTGTCGTAGACATAGCGCATGTGCAGCACCGTGCCTCTGGGCAGAAAAATCGGCTTTTTGTACGTGTAAACCGATTGGCGGTCGATGTCCCAATCCGGAATAAGGATGAGCCACTTCTTCTCGCCGTTGGGAAGCACCGCCCATCCCTCCAGCCTCTTGCCCAGGTAGTGCGCATGAGGATACACACCAAGCACATCCACATCCACCGGCAGCGTCAACTGGTCTTGAATGACAAAGTGCGAGTCTCCCGGAGGGATATCCAGCTCAGAATCGTGCTCAAGTTGCAGCAGCATCGGATGGGCCACCGGTGGTTTGTCGGTAAAGTAGAGTCCCAGCGTCGCCTGTACCGTCTCGACTTTCCCCGTGGGTTTGAAGTGCATATTCAGGACCAGGTCATTTCCTGGATCAATTCGCCACGGCATGCCTTTGGGCTCAATTAGTGCGGGGGTATCCGGCTTCCAGAAGAGAAAATGGCTGTCTGGCTCAAACGCATCGCCCGAATCGAAAGTGAACTCCATGCCCGGAATCCCCTTCTGCCAGTCATTTGGATGGGCGCGCCGCATGGAGGCTGTGCGGTCAATGATGATGTTGCAGTGATGGACCACACGCGGCGAGCCGGGCTTGATCTGCAGTGCGCGAACGTATCTCGTGTGCTTGATGGGAACGGGAAGGATGAAGTTAATAAAAACATCCGGGCCCGACGCTGGAATTTTCGTCGGTACCGTCACATGTAGAATAAGGTCCGGCGGCCCAAGCACCCAGTCCGGGTTGTATACGGGCGGTTTGGGAGCATCGCTCGGGTCCCCCTCCGGCATGCCCGCCTCAACCCACTCCTTGATCAGCTGCAGGTCTTTATCAGGAAGCCGCCGGTCGTCCGCAAAGTCTCCATAGCCGGGCTCAGGCAGCCATGGAGGCATAAACCGGCTTTGAGTGACATTCTCAATCACCATTCCCCATCGGCGCGCGTCCGCATAGGTGAGCAGGCTAAAAGGTCCCGCGCCACCGGGGTGATGACATGTACTGCAGTGTTCGTAAAAGATGGGCGCGATCTGCTTGCTGAAAGTGACGTGCTCTTGCGCCGCCCGGCCGCGAGGCCGTGAAACCTGCGCCGACGCAATCAGCGCAGCGGAACCAATCAAAATCATTAAGAAAAGATGGCCTATGCTGCGCCGGGTCATTACTGGCCTATAATCCAGCATCCTACCGGAGGTCCATCCGGACGTTGTACCGGGCGATTCTCGAGCACATCATCAATGGCCCGCTCAAGATCGAACTGCGTGGCCATCGGCCGCTGCTCCCCAAGCTGGATATAGCGGTTGTCAATTCTCCCGCGATAAACTACGCGAAAAGGCATCGTGCCCGAATCGTCCGGAACCAGAATTACGGCCTCCGGAGTAATTATCGCGTGAGTAAACTTGACCAGTGTGTGGTTCCGGTCAAGCAGAATGTGCGTCTCTGGGCCATACGCCGTCTCATGCTCACGCACGCCCGCGCTGGTCTCTCCCGGATTCGGGTATACATACCAGATCACCACATGCTGCGGCGTATATTTGCTTTCCAGGTTCTGCATCTCGGGAATATAGCGATTGCAGATGGGACAGTCCGTCGCCGCAAAAAACAGCACAACGGCTCGCGTTCCCGGCAAAGTCAAACTGGTGATGGGCTGACCCTTCAGGTTGTACCCAAAGGGCTTGTTCAGAGCATTCGCCCGGTTACCACCTGCTGTCGCAAACAGAATGAATAGAGCACATAGCAACAATCCAGCGCGCTTCATAACGCAACAAGTAAACACCTCTTCGCCCAAAATAGACAAGAAGTTTCTGCAGTAGTGCGGCAACCCGTTGAATTTGCGGCCGTTGCCTCCCTGATATTCAGCTGTCTTGTTTTCTAACGCAATTCGCAGCTTTGTCCCTCATAAATGCCCTTGGTTGCAAACTCCACGAGCGCCGGGTTGTCGGGATCCAACACCGAGAGTCGATGCAGCACCTCAAGCGCCTCGCTCTTCCTGTTCATCCGGCATTCGATAAATGCCAGATTAAGCCCGGCCGCCGTCCGGCTCGGATCATCCTGAATTACGCGCTTCAGCAGGCTCACCGCCTCATCCGCCTGGCCCGAGACAGCGTCCAGTACAGCCAGATTCCCCATCGCCGTCACATCATCATGGTCCTCTGCCAGTGCAGCCGCATATTCTTTGCGCGCGCCCTCGTAGTCACCCGACATCTGGTTCAGGAAGCCAAGCTGCGTGTGGATCTGCTCATCATTCTCGCCCTCCTGCTCTGCTTTTTTCAAAAGGCTGAGCGCCATCTCGCCCGCCGCGCGGTCGCCGCGATCGGCCAGTTGCGCATAGGCCAGCCCCAGCGCGCGGTCTCCTGCCTGCTCTCCGAACACCGGTACCAGCACATCCCTGTTCCGCATATCCGCCAGCTCGAGCGAAGGCTCATTCACAACCGGCCGCGCCTGAATATCGTGGTCCGTCAGCTCGTTATGCGATATGTCCGTCGTCTTAAGCGTCGGCATATGGCACACCGTGCAGTCCGGCTGCTCCGGGAAGTGCTGTGTCGCCATCTTCACACCCGTATGGCACATCAGGCACTTGCTGCGGTAGTAGTGCACGCGCTCCGCAGCCGACGGCACGTAGTGCGGATCATGGCAGGTGATGCACGTCAGCCGGTCACCGCTTGCCTTCTTGCATGCGCTGTGCATCAGCGCCTCATACTGGCTCACCGCGCGCTGCCCGCCGGACTGCGCGCTCGCCTCCACAAAATAGGTCACGTAATGTGAAAGATCGTCGCCCGGGCGAAACTGCGACAGTGAAGCGCCTGCCTGAAATACCGCGGCATTTCCCTCGATGTGGCACTGCAGGCACACGCTGTCTCTTTGCCTCGGGGCCAGCTTCGCGGGATTCACCATCGACACCGTGCCAAAGGTGGCGACATGCTGCGCCGGATCTCCATGGCACGACGAGCACCCCACTCCCACCTGCCGGAAAGGCAGTCCTACAAACCGGTTCTCCGAACCCGGCAGCGGAGTCTGAACCGCGCTCGCATGGCAGTGCAGACAGCTTGAATCAATCAGCAGCGGCGAAGACATCCACTTCTCACCCTCATTCCCCGGCGCCATCTGCCACCGGTGCGCAAGGCTGTAGTAGTTGATCCGCGTCTCAAACCACTGCCCATCGACCTCATACAAATACGCCCGCCCCAGGTCTCCAGATCCCAGATACAGCAGTAGTTGATGCTCACCATGCAATGCCGGCCTGTCCTGCGATGCTTGGCGGTCATAGGTCAGCCAGGCCTTGCCGTCACGCATAAAAACCCTGTACAGAACGCCGGACGCGGGATCAGAAAATTCCCCCTCAGGCAGCCCGGCTGACGCACGCCCGCTGCCCCGCGCCATCGGAGTCTTTTCATAGCTGTCGTAAATTTTTTCGTGACACTGCGCGCACACCACATCAGGATTCGGCGGCAGAGCGAGGGTGCTTGCTTGCAGCCCCGCTTTCGGCCTTGCATAGACCGCACGCTCAGGCTGCGCCGTGCCCACCAGCAGCGCCACCAGAACCAACGCACTCAGGACGCAGAACCGTCGTCCCTGCACAGTTCCCCAATGGCTGGAGAAACAAAGGCACTTTCTCCAGTTTCGACGGTCCATGCTGTGCAGCAGACTCAAGTCTTCTCCTACGCCGACTCCAGGATCACGTTCGCATATTGCGTCGTGTCCCCGGTCCGAATCAGACCGATTGCGTGCGGCACCCGCCTCTTGAAATCAACGTGCAGCTCATACTCCACCGCGGCGTTCGTCATTGCTGCCTCGAATGCCTCGATCACCGGCCGGGTATTGTTTTGCAGGAACTCCTCCGCCATATAGAACCGGCCTACGGAAAAGTTCTTTCGCACCGCTGCCAGCACATCCAGCACCCGCGGAATATCATCCACCAGAGACAAATCCACAGTCTCAATCTGCGGCCAGAACGGAAACCCACGGTCGGCAATTACCAGCGTGTTCGTATGGCGCACGCGGCTCAGCAGCGAGTTCACTTGCGGATTCAGAATCCCCGATTTCAACATCGCTCATGCCCTCCGTCAATTCCATCTCTCACACATGCGCCGCCTCAGCCAGCCGCATGTCTGCCAGCGAGTACACAATCAGGAACAGGTATGCCAGCAGCGGCACACTGTACGCCACCGCCATGCTCCCAAACCGGTCCGACAAATATCCCATCGCAAGCGGCATCACCGCTCCTCCAACAATCGCCATCACTATCAGGGACCCGCCGATTTTCGTATTCTCCCCCAGCCCGCGAATTCCCTGCGCAAAAATCGTGGGGTACATCAATGACATAAACAAGCTCGTCAGCAGCAGAGCACCTGCGCCCAGCCAGTTCGGAGCCAGCACACCCACCGCTGCCAGCACCGCATTCGCCACGCAGAACACCAGCATCAGCCGGTTCGGCCGCACATATCGCATCAACCACGCTGACAGGAACCGCCCCACCCCAAACGCGACCAGCGATCCTGTCAGCAGATACCCCGCTGCCTTCTCTGCCTCATGCGTATACATCATGATGTACGGAATCAGGTAGCTCCACGTGCCCACCTGGGCGCCGACATATAAGAACTGCGCCACCACCGCGAACAAAAAATGCGGATACCGCAGCAACACTCGAAAACCTCCGCTCGTGACTGTCTCTTCCTCGGCCTGTATCTTCGGGAACTTTGTCACTGCGATAAGCACCAGCATGGTCAGCGTCACCAGGCTCACCACCAGATAAGGCCTCACCACACGCAGCGTCTCCGAGTGCAGATACGCCCGATAGTGATGCAGCGCCTTATCCGCCGCAACTTGCGCCGGAGTCAGCTCAATCCCGGAGAAAATAAACTTCGTGCCGATCCACACGCCCACCACGGATCCCACAGGATTGAACGCCTGCGAAAAATTCAGCCGCCGCGCCGTACTGCGCGGATCGCCCAATTGCGCAATAAAGGGATTCGACGCCGTCTCCAGAAACGACAACCCGCTCGCAATCACAAACAGCGCCGCCAGAAAAAATCCATAGCGGTCAACCACCGCAGCCGGCCAGAACAAAATCGCCCCCACGCTGTACAGCCCCAGCCCGATCACAAACCCGGACTTGTATCCGTACCTCCGCATAATCAGCGCGGCAGGCATCGCCAGAAAAAAGTAGCCCAGATAAAACGCAAATTGCACCAGGCCGGCCCCAAGCCGCGTCATCACAAACGACTTCATGAACTGCCGGATCAGCACATCATTCAGGTTGTTCGGAATCGCCCAAAGAAAAAACAACGTGGTCACCAGAACGAACGGGACCCCATATCCGCGTGGTACCAGCGAAACCTCTTCGCTCTTCACTTCGCTTTGGGTTTCAACATTACTGTTGGAGGGCATGGTTGACATCAGTCCTCAGGCGTGCCCGCCGGCACGCATTTCCCGGCACGCATTTCCTCGTTCAGCCCATACACACATACGGCGTTACCGCCCAGTATCTTCTCCCGTTCAGCATCCGACAAATCCTTCACCATCTCCCGCACCACCTGCCACCAGCGTCTATAACTTACCGCCAGCGTGCATACCGGCCAGTCCGACCCGGCCAGCAGCCGCTCCGCCCCAAAACACTCAAGGATTACTTCACAATATGGATGTAAATCATTTTCAGTCCATTTCTTCCAGTCAGCCTCCGTCGTCATGCCGCTTAGCTTACAGTGCACGTGCTCGCGCCGCGCCATCTCGCGCATCAGCGTCCGCCACGGCTCCAGCTCATGAGCGGCAATCTTCGGCTTCGCCAGGTGGTCTATCACAAACACCTGCTTTGGATGCCGGTCCACCAGCGCAATCGCCGCTTTCAGTTGCCGCTCGTACACCAGAATGTCGTACACCAGCCCCGACCCTTCGAGCGCCTTCATGCCTCGTTCAAAGACATCGCTCAGCATGTACTCGTCCGGCTGCGCCTGCAAAATATGCCGCAGTCCTTTCAGTTTTGCGTCCCCTGCCAGCGCCTCCAGCTCTTGCGCAAACTCCGCGCCAGCAATGGGAGCCCACCCGACCACCCCGGCGATGAACGCATTCTCATGAGCAAGCCGCAGCAGCCAGCGCGTCTCTTCGCGTGTCTCCCGCGCCTGCACCGCAATACATGCTTCAACACTCGCAGCCGTCATCTCTGCACGCAGATCAGCCGGAGAAAAATCCCGCTGCAACACTGCCATCTCCGGCCCAATCCACCCATACTCCTCAGCCGAGTAGTCCCACAGATGATGATGAGCATCCACACACAGCATCCCGAATCTCCGCTCTTCCCGAAATCTCCGCCCTGCGCAAGCGCCCGGCGCGCCTGTTTGCTTATGGGTTGTACTTGCGCAGCCAGTTCGCGACCTCCTGCATCACGTTCAGCCGCTGCTCCCACTCGCTCGGGAAATGCCCCGACCCTGGATATGTCACCATCCGCACCGTCTTACCGCGCGCCTTCAGAATCTGGAAGTACTCCAGCCCCTGATACGTCGGCACACGCACGTCCGCCTCGCCTTGCAGAATCAGCAGTGGCGTCGTCACCTTGTACGCATAATCCATCGCCGAAAACCGCTCGAACGCCTGCGGGTCTTTGTCCGTCCAGCGCGCGTCGTAATCGATCTGCTCCACGTCGCTTGTCCAGATGAACGAGTTCCAGTCCGTAATACCCGCGCCCTCAATTGCCGCCTTATAGCGGTTCGTCTGCGTCACCGCCCATGACGTCATAAAGCCGCCCCCGCTCCAGCCAAACATCGCCAGCCGGTTCGGATCGGCCCATCCCTGCGCAATTGCATAGTCGGTCGCACTTTCCACGTCGTCATAGGCGCGGTCGCCAAAATGCTGGTAGATCGCCGCCAGAAAGTCCGCTCCATATCCAATCGACCCGCGATACTCCGGCTGCAGCACCACATACCCCAACCCCGCCACACACCGCGAAAACGGATCAAGCAGCAGCGGATCATTTGCCTCCGGTCCGCCATGCGGCAACACCACAAACGGATACTTCTTTCCCGCCACATACCCCGCCGGAAACGTCGCGACGCCCTGCAGCTTGATTCCCTCCTTGCTCGTCCAGTTCACCACCCGCACTGGCCCCAGGTCGATCTTCGCCAGCTCAGCATCACCCTCCTGCGTAATTCGCTTCAGCCCGTCGCCATCCGGAACCATCACATTCCCCGAATGCGTTGGATCGCCCGCCGTCATCGCCACCTGATCGCCTTCGCCTGTATACTGCGGCGTCACTGGCACGCCGTAAATCGTGCCCTCCGGCCAGCGATACACGCGCTTCAGCGCGCCATTCTCGAACCTGTCCACCTCGGCCTGCACACCGTGGTAGACCAACACCCATACGCGCCCATCGGCATCGCCGGCAATCTGCACCGCCGTGCCGTCCAGCGCCGGAGTCCGGTCTACTGCCGCGCCGCCCGCCGCCGGCATCGTCCATACGTGCTCCGGTGTCAGCACCTGCGACTTGGTCGAGAGAACCGCAATCCCCTTGTCATGGTCCATCCACGTAATTCCGTTCACCGCATTCGGAATGTCCGCCACGTGCCGCGAACCCGACGCGCTGCACACATCGATCGATGCTGCCACATAGTGGTAGCCCGTGCGCGGCGTCTGCGACAGCACTGCGAGATCATCGCTGCTCGCGTTCCACGCCGCGGCATTCGCGCCGCCGCCCACCGTCAGCATGCCGCTCACATGCTTCAGATTGCCGCACCACCACGCGCCATCCGTTCCGTTCGCATTCACCACATACAGGCTCGTCTGCCCGGCCTCGTGCACGTGCCGAATCGCATCCAGCGGGTCCGGGGGACGCGGATCGGCCGTCAGCACAAACCGCTTCCCATCTGGCGACGGCATCGCGCCTTCGATCCCGCGCGGCAGAACCACCACCGTCGACGGGGCCGCCGCCGCCTTCCCATCCGTCACCGCAAAAACCGCAAACTGCTTTTTGTCGTTTACCTTCCACGCGCCGTATAAGCTCTTCCCGTCCTGCGTGAAACCTGCCGGTTCAAATCCCTTCGGCAGCTCCAGCTTCCTCGCATGGCTTCCGTCGGCGTTGATCGTCCACCACTCATGCTGCGTCGGACCCTTCTCCGCGCCGTGGCCCACCGCATACAAAATCGTTCCGTCCCCGGCAACTGCCACCGCAAATGCGCTGCGCAGCTTCGCCCAGTCCTGCGCCGTAAACGGTCCCTTCGCCGCAGCCTGCCCCGCCGCCACACTTGCCGCGCCTAATGCCGCACTCAGCACGCCCGCCACAATCCGCTTCAACCGCATACCCACGCCCTCCGCGTCACTCAAATCTCAGCGGCCTTCACCGCCGCCCCGCATGTCCCTACGAATTGTAGCCAAAAATACAAAATGCCCTGAAGAATCAGGGCATCTTTGATGATCGAGCCGGCCATTTCCGTCTCGGCCGCCGTCCTCACGAGCGCAAACGGCTCACGCAGCATTGCGTCATGCGTCTTATACTGTGCGCTCCACCACCTCATGCTCTGTTGCAATCAGCGCCAGGCTGGCCATATCCAGGAAAAGCCCATGCTCCACAACTCCGACAATCGAATCAAGCTCTCTTGCCATTGCGTATGGGTCGTCGATCAGTATGCCCGAGCAGTCGAGAATGAAATTTCCCTGATCGGTAACGTACTTGGATCCGTCTTGATTCACTCGAACCGCAGGAGTAAACCCAAGCTCTCTCAGCACACCGTCCACTAAGGGAGCGGCCATGGGAATCACCTCAACCGGCAGCGGAAATCGTCCCAGCTTCTCCACCTGCTTCGATTCGTCCGCGACAACCACAAATCGCTTCGATGCGCTGGCCACAATCTTTTCGCGCAGCAGCTTGCCGCCGCCGCCCTTGATTAACATCAGCTTCGGCGCGACCTCGTCCGCGCCGTCAATCGTCAGGTCAAGGCTTCGGCATTCTTCAAAATTAATGAACGGAATTCCGTAGCTTCTCCCCAGTCGTTCGCTGTCGTCCGAGCTTGCGATGGCGCGAATCTTCAACCCATGGTCGCGCACTTGTTCACCCAGAAGCCGGATCCAGATCGTTGCCGTCGACCCGGAACCCAGTCCGAGCGTCATTCCCGGCTCGACCAGTTCCATCGCACGCTGCGCCGAATGCAGTTTCAAATCTGCATGCTTCCCTCCAGGTTCAGATCCGGACATTGGTCCTGCCCCTTCGCCGAGTGATAAGTGACACCCCAAGTGTATCCGCAATCAGGCTCGAGCCGGCCTCATAAACCCGGCTCGCTCGATGAAGCCGCGGGCGAGACCCGCCAAAGCGGGTCGCGTGCAATTGGCCGAAGCCTTAATCCTGTTTATGAGACCAGTTCTCGACTTACGTGAAACATACGTGGCTCAAAATGAAAAGCCAGGCGCCAGCCTGGCTTTGTCTGCTTCGATTCGACCTCCTGGGAGAGCTCCGAACTCAGTTCTGGCTGGAGCCAGAAGCTGTTGTTGCTGCCGGAGCTGCGCTCGGAATGTCCTGCCGCGTCGGCTATTCCGATAAGTCCCACCGCCACAAGGCCTATGTTACCCGCAGCACCATCATCTTCGCTGTTTCCTGTCCTCCGCACATGTGTTCTTCTTCGTGGTGGCTCCTGCCGTGCTATTTTCCTTTCGACGTGCTATTCCACATTGAGTGTGACCACGACCGTGTGAACGACGGAACCACTGGTTGCCGTCACCGTTAGCGAGTAGCTCTGCTGTCCCTGTCCGGAGAAGCCATTGAACCCGCCGCATCCGCTGATCAGCGTAGTAAACGCGCCGCCTCCCAGCAGAAGCAAAGTAACGCAGAGTATCCTCATCAACCCCTTCCGTCTACGCACGCCGAACAGCGGCACTAGCAGGAAGCCCAGCGCCAATGTTGCGCCGCCGCGCTTAAAGAGCGTACTGCTGTCGCTCTTTGCCGTCGCCCCGGCCGTTTGCACGGTGAGGACGACCTTCTGCGCGCCGCCATCGGCTGTAATCGTCGATGGAGAGAACACCGCCGTCGCTCCCGGAGGCAGTCCGGATACGCTGAAGTTCACATCGCTGGGGTAGGTTCCATAGGTTGGGCTGATCTGGAAGCTGTAGCTGGCGACTGCTCCCGGTGCTACCGTCTGGCTCTGGTTGCCCGTCAGGTTCAGCGAGAAGTCAAGCGCCGCAACCGGAACCGTGACGGCCGTGCCGCTGCGCGATGCCAGGAAGTTAACGTCTCCGCTGTAGGTGGCAGTGAGGGAGTGCGTAGCGCCAGCTGCCAGTGTAGTGGTTGTATAGCTGGCGGTTCCGCCGCTCAGCGTAACAACACCGAGTTGCGTTGAACCATCAAAGAAGGTCACGCTTCCTGTTGGCGTGCCGGTCGTGGACGATGCCACCTGCGCTGTCAAGGTCAGGCTCTGGTCCGGCGTGATGGAACTTGCGCTTGCGCTCAACTGCGTTGTGGTCCCGGCTTGAGTAATCGTCAGCGTGCCGTTCGTTATCTGAACTGTGTAGTCGCTCAGGTCGGCGCCGGTCACACTGGGCACAATGGCATATTTGCCAACGTCCGAGGTCTGCGTGGCCGTCGTTGAGAAGCTCTCGGTAAAGCTGTCACCGTTCGCGGCACCCGTAACCGATCCTGTAAAAGTGGGGTTGGCCGTGCCGTAGACGCGCGTCGCGTTGTTCGCCGTCACGGTCAGGGTTCCTTCCGTTACGGAGAGGCTTGTCGTTACCGGAGCCGGTGTTGTGTAGTCGGTCGTGTCGCTGGGGGTGAACTGCGCCGACAGCGTGTGCGTGCCTACGCTCAGCACTGTGCCCGCTGGCGGTGTGTACACAAAGCTTCCGGCTACGGGGCTTTCGTTGTTGCTCGCCGTCGCGTCAAGCTGCGCCCCGGAGAGTGCTGTGCCGTATGCAATCGAAGCCGGCGCAGCCCAGCTCAACACCGGCGTGGCGGGAGTGATGGTAAATGTTCCGGTTGCTGAGCCGGTGTAGTTCGTATCATTGATCGTCGCCACCACCGTGTAGCTGCCGACTGTCGTTGGAGGCGTTGTGCTTCCGTTGTAAGTCAGTGCCACCTTCAGCCCCGTAGGATTCGTCGTCGCGGTCGCCGAAAGTGGCGACCCAGTGTACGTCTGCGTCAGGTTGCCGAGTGTGACGGTCGCGGTCGACTGCGTCACCGTAATGCTGGTGGTCACCGCTGCGGGCGTCGCATAGTCGGTTGTGTCCGTTGGAGTGAATGTTACAGACAGCGTATGGGTCCCCGCGCTCAGCACCGTACCCGCCGCGGGACTATAGACGAACGCGCCAGCGACCGGGTTCCCGTTGTAGCTCGCCGTAGCATCCAGCTGCGTTGCGCTCAATGCCGTCCCATAAGGGATGGACGCAGGCGGAGCCCAGCTCACAGTAGGCGTAGCCTGGTTCACAGCCAATGAGAAGATTGCCGTAGCAGTTGCGCTGTTTTGGTCCGTAATCGTCACCGTATAGTTGGTTGCAGCACTCACCGCAGTCGGCGTGCCGGACACCGCGCCCGTGGAAGAATTGAGGCTTAGTCCCGCCGGCAATGCCGGAGAAATGCTATAGCTCAGCGTTCCAGTTCCCCCCGAGCCCGTCACTGGCGTGAAATTTGCGGCCGCGCCGTAGGTCAAAACCTCAGACGGAATTGCCGCCGTCGCTGTAATCCCGCTGTTCACTGTCAGGGTAAAGCTCGCCGTCGCTGTCGCACCGTTCTGGTCTGTCACCGTCACTGTGTAGCCGGCAGTGGCACTCACCACGGTTGGTATGCCGGTAATTGCGCCTGTGGATGTGTTGTAGCTCAATCCTGCCGGCAGGGTCGGCGAGACGCTATAGCTCAGCGGAGCCGTTCCGCCCGAACCCGTCACCGGAGTGAACGGGCTGACGGCATGGTTTTGTGTCAGCACCTCAGAAGCTATGGCTTGCGTCGCTGTCACGGCGGTATTTACCGTCAAGCTGAAGCTTGCCGTCGCTGTTGCACTGTTCGCATCCGTCACGGTTACTGTGTAGCTAGTGACAGCACTCACCACGGTTGGCGTGCCGGTAATTGCTCCTGTCGAGGAATTGATGCTCAATCCCGCAGGAAGCGCTGGAGAAATGCTGTAGCTCAGCGGAGCCGTTCCCCCCGAACCCGTCACCGGAGTAAACGGTGTTGCCGCTGTATTCACCGTCAGAGACTTCGACGCAATCGCCTGCGTCGCCGTGACGGCGGGGTTCACCGTCAGCGTGAAGCTCGCAGTTGCGGTTGCGCCATTCTGGTCTGTCACCGTCACCGTATAGCTTGTTGCCGCGCTGGCAGTGGTCGGTGTGCCTGTAATCGCTCCCGTCGAGGAGTTGAGGCTCAATCCCGCCGGCAGTACCGGAGAAACGCTGTAGCTCAGCGTTCCAGTTCCGCCCGAGCCCGTCACTGGAGTAAACGGTGTTGCCGCTGTGTTCACCGTCAGAGACTTCGACGCAATCGCCTGCGTCGCCGTGACCTTGGGATTCACCGTCAACGTAAAGCTCGCTGTCGCAGTTGCACCGTTCTGGTCTGTCACCGTCACTGTATAGCTGGTTGCCGCGCTGGTAGCGGTCGGTGTCCCTGTGATTGCGCCCGTAGATGTGCTGTAGCTCAATCCCGCAGGAAGCGCTGGAGAAACGCTGTAGCTCAGTGTTCCAGTTCCGCCCGAGCCCGTCACCGGCGTAAACGGGGTGGCAGCATGGTCCTGTGTCAATGCCTCCGAAGCAATTGCTTGCGTCGCTGTCACGGCGCCGTTTACCGTCAGCGTGAAGCTTGCTGTCGCTGTTGCACCGTTCTGGTCTGTCACCGTCACTGTGTAGCTGGTGGCAGGGCTGGTGGTGGTCGGCGTCCCTGTGATCACGCCTGTCGAGGAATTGATGCTCAATCCCGCGGGAAGCGCTGGAGAAATGCTGTAGCTCAGCGGAGCCGTTCCGCCCGAACCCGTCACCGGAGTAAACGGGGTGGCAGCATGGTTCTGTGTCAATGCTTCCGAGGCAATTGCCTGCGTCGCTGTGACGGCGGTATTTACCGTCAAGCTGAAGCTTGCCGTCGCTGTTGCGCTGTTCGCATCCGTCACGGTTACTGTGTAGCTCGTGGCCGCACTCACCACGGTTGGTGTGCCGGAAATTGCGCCTGTCGAGGAATTGATGCTCAATCCTGTAGGAAGCGCTGGAGAGATGCTGTAGCTCAGCGGCGCCGTTCCCCCCGAGCCCGTCACCGGAGTAAACGGGGTGGCAGCATGGTTCTGTGTCAGCACCTCAGAAGCAATGACTTGCGTCGCTGTCAAGGTATTGACCACGTCCAGCGTATAGCTTTGCTTTCCTGTGTAGCTATTTGCATCCGTCGCAGTCACCGTGAAGCTAAAGACGCCCGCCTGCGTCGGCGTCCCGCTGAGCACACCAGAGGAAGAGTTTAAGGTCAACCCATTCGGCAGACTTCCACTTGACAACGAGTATGCGTAGGGTGAAGTACCCCCGCTGGCCGAGATCGTTTGGCTGTATGCCGTTCCCGTCGTTGCTGTCGGCAATGTGGTCGGGCTCAGAGTGATCGTCGGCGGTGCCACGCCCGTGCCACTCAGGCTGATGCTCTGCGTCGCATAATTTGGCGAGCCGGCATTCAGATTATTGTCCGTCACGTTCAGTGAACCACTGATCGAACCGGACGTGGTCGGTTCGAAATTCACCGCCAATCCGCAGCTCGCGTCGGCGGCAACTGATTGCGCGGGCGAGTTGAAATTGGGCATGTGGCACGATGTCGAGCTGTCCAGCACAAAGTTTGCCGCTATGGTGGGATTGTTCCCTGAGGCGAGCGTGGGGAAGGTTAGCGGCGCATTGCCAATGTTCTCCAGCGTTACCGTCTGCGGGCTGTCGCTACTGGTCGAGCCCACCGTCGTGGAACTGAAAGACAGCGACGGCGCATCAGCATAGTCTTCCTTCACAATCCGGTTGTTGCCACTGTCCGCAATATAGACGTTTCCGCTGCCGTCCACCGCTATGCCAGAGGGATCACTCAGGCCGGTTGCGATCGTGCTTGCTGTATAGCTTCCGCCTGAGTACGTCTCCTTCAGCGCTTCCCCGGTACCGCTATCGCTGATGAAGACGTTCCCATTCCCATCCACTACAACGCCCTGTGGATTCCCCAGACCGCCAGCGACCGTGCTCTGCGTGTAGCTTCCACCGGACAAGGTTTCCTTCAGCACATCATTGCCGTTGTATTCAGCAATGTATACGTTCCCGTCTCCGTCCACAGCTACGCCCCAGGGGCTCTTCAGACTGCTTGCCACTGTGCTCTGCGTGTAGCTTCCACCGGACAAGGTCTCCTTGAGCACGTCGTTGCCGGTGTATTCGACAATATAGACATTCCCGCTCCCGTCTACCGCCACGCTGTATGGTCCGTTTAAGCCGGTGGCCACTGTGCTCTGCGTATAGGTCCCACCTGCAAGTGCCTCCTTAAGGACCTGATTATTCCCGCTGTCCGCGACGTAGACATTTCCGGCTCCGTCCACAGCAACGCCAAAAGGACCATTTAGACCACTTGCCACTGTGCTCGCTGTATAGCTTCCGCCGGAGTATGTCTCCTTCAGCACATCGTTGCCATAATACTCGGCAACATACAGGTTCCCGCTGCCATCCACCGCAACGTCTACTGCTTTCTGCAAAGCCGTAAGGATCGCCGTCTGGACTGGCGGAGCGAAGCCTACTTGAGGTCCCGTTCCACTGCCATATATATACGTCGTAGACAACACCGTACTGCCATCAAGGAATACGACTGCGCCCCGGCGCAAACCGGAGACGAGTGGCGTGAATTTCACATTCACCACACAGTTAGTAGAACTTGAATAAGTGGTCGCGGTGCAGGTGCTGCCGCCAGCATCCGCGAAGTCCAGGCCTGTCGCGCCTTCAGTGAGAATATTGATACTCGTCACCGTCGTCGAAGAGCTGGCTCCAATCGTGAAAGGCAAGCTCATCGTATTGCTGCTGGAGCCGATGTTGACCGAACCAAAATTTACGACTGCTCCGCCGGACTGGACCACAAGCGGCGCACTGGACGAGTCTGTGCCGTCATAGAAAAGATCTCCCGCCGAGTCCACACCGACTCCGCTGACGCTGACTCCCGATGTACCACTCACGGTCGTCAGTGACCCGCCGCTGTATTTATCTACTCCGCTACTCGTGCCGATATAGACGTTGCCGTTCGAGTCCGCCACCAGGCCATTCTGCGTAGAGGGAATGACCACCAGCTTGTTGCTGGATGCAGGCGAAGCAAGAATATTTGCGGTGAATTGGGAAGCTGCAGCACTATATAGGTAATCGTTGCTGGAAGAAAAGTCCAGGGCAGCAAAGTACACAGTGCCACCGCTTACCGCCAGTTCGTTGAGCTGGATATTGAGGTTAAGGAAGGTGGTCGGGATGCTGCTAGAGGTAACCGGAGCAGGAATCTGCCAGATAACCGCGGCCCCGTTGTCGCCGACATACAGATTTCCCGAAGAGTCTACGGCGAGATATTGCGGACTACTGTAGGAGCCAGTATACGAAGTTGGCGAACCAAAGGTGAAACATTGCGACAACGTATCGGGGACGCTGTTCACGGCCGTAGACACGATTCCTACATGCTGGTAATAGGTGGTTGAATTACAGCTCGTGCCGCTATCGGTATAGATGAAATACAGTGTGGTCCCTGAGGAGTTGACCGCCAAGGCGCTCGGCGAATACGGAAATGTGCTATTCAGCACGGTCGGTGAACCGCCCGCGGGAATTTCGTAAAGAATGTTGTTTGTCCCGTTATTTACCACATAGTACTGATCGCCATGGCTGTCGACCGCAAGCGGAGAAATCGTATCTGTGTTGGGATACGAGGCATTAGTCGAGTTGACCCCATCGAAGGATACCTGTGCCAACGTCTGGCTGCTAAGCGCAAAAAAGGTCAGACACAGCAGACTGGCCAACCCGAGGACGCGACGCAACCCACAGCCGGTCCTGCATGGACTAGCAGTTGAAAACCAGGAGACACGCAAAGCAGACAGAGCGGCACTTAGGAGAACTTTCGGCATGAGGATCCCTCAAAAGCAAAATGGAACAGTACACTCGGCCATACCCATCCCGTGAGGCTTTGATGCCTATCTCCGATGCCTTAATCCCAATGGAGTGCGGCCAACAATCTTTGACTCGATTGCGTGTGCCATTCTTTTACTAGATTGTGTGTGCCAATCTTGTACCAGATTATGTCCGAAATTGCAGCCTTTTTTTTTGCGGCTATGCACTACTCTTGAATTTCGAAATTATAAGCGGCGGACTAACACTGAAGGAGGTTCAAGAAAGACGAGGCGATCAAAGGCCTAAATCCCTTGTTCTGGAACCCCTGCGTGGAAGCAAGTACTTTTCGTAACTTCGCATCGAGTTACTTCTGTGCCCGCCCGCCGATAAATAGTTTCACAGTCTATTTATATACGGCGACGGTTCGGTTCGTGTCCTGTTCGCTTGTCTCAGCGACATATATGCCAAGGCAACTCGCGAGCAGCTGCTTAAGGAGCCTCTGAGCAAGCTTCGCTTTTGAGCGCTGCACGGCGTCAAGGATTGCTTTTGTTGTTTTCCGAGGTGCAGATGAGGCTGGTGAATGCCTGGTTTTCTTTCGGAGCGCGCATTTTGGGCGCTCTCCGGGCACACTACGCCCCCAGCAGGGCCAACCCTCCGCGGTGCAGGTACAGATTCACCAGTGCGAAGACGGCGTACAGATGGTCTTGGTTCTTCTTCAAGCCACGGGGCCGCACCTTCACGAATTCGAAGACGCACTTCAGGATACGGAACCGCTCGCCGGATCTTCTTCCCGCCCCTCTCCAAGCTCGCCCGTGAAGCCAGAGCCTGTTGCCGCATCTGTGATCCTCCCACACTACGCGCTCACCATGCAGTTCGGGGAGTTCTTCAGAGACTCCCTGGGATGTTTTCGTCTTCGGCTATTGTCCGAGAAAGACCGGCGCTATGTGGCGATTGTAGAGGTTCTCCGTAACATTCCGGGCAATAACGACCTCGTTGGCTTCGAGCTGATCGAGATAACGGCGGCCCATTTTAGCGGCAATCTTGAAGCCGACATGCAGGAGCTGCCGGAAGCTGGGGTTGTAAGCGCGATCAGCCGGATTATGGCGCAGCGCGGAGGTGAACTGCTCCGATGTCCAGCCTGCTACGGTGCCGGGCAGAGGAAGCTGGGATGGATTGATGTCGATGACCGTCGCGTAGGGCGCGCAGAGTTCGGCGCTGTGATCATAGGCTTCGGTGTAAATTTCTCTGGCCAGCACGAGGGCCGGGCCTCCGGCTTCGGCGAGACCGATGATCTCTTCGAGCCACGTGGTTCCGGCGGTCTTGAGATGCACGCCGGTGTTGAATTCGCTCATTGACCGGTAAATGACAGGGTAAATGGAGAATTTATCGCTGCCGGAGTGGATGCTCAACTTAAGGTCTGCGGGCATGCCGTAGTGCGCGACGGCGTATTGGATAGCAGCCATATCAAGGCGCATTTCGCGGGCAAACTGGGATACATCGCCGACGTAGTCGACTCCTTTGTTGAAGCGCCCGCTGAATTTGGGTGCGATAGTCTGGATGGGAATATCCTCATCGGCAACTGCCGCCAGGATAATGAGCAGTTCGGCCGGCGTTTGCGCGGCGTCAGTCTCGTCCATGGAGACCTCGGCGATGAAGTTTCCCTTCCCTTTCGCGGATTCGATTTCTCGATAGACCTTGCCTGCTTCCTTTACCGCAGAGAGGAATTTGGCGGCGGTTTTGTAAAGCTGATCAGGAGTAATGACGACGGCTTCGTCTGTGCCCTGAAGGTGGATGGCGCCCGTGAGTTCGCGGTGTTTCCTGGTGAAGGCTTCGATCGCTGCCAGCTCGGCGGCCCGCCCGATGAAGTCGGCCACGTCGATAGTGTAGAAGTCGCAGGAGGGGAGAAAACGATCGACGGTGCTGAGATTAATGTGGTCGGCGTCGCAGAAGTACGGCTTGTTCCAATGGAGCGCCTGAACGGCGGCGGCGGCTTCGGCGCGCGTAGACGATGGCTCGGAGCCGATGATCATGTGCTCACGGTTGGACTTATTCCAGACAGGGGTCACCTCGGTCCCTTGCCGGGACGCGAGAACACACGCCTCGAGCTGAGCCTTTGCCTGATGCCCAAAGCGGTCCCCGACGCCGAGCGAAAATTTGCTGAGCCGCTTCATGCCAGCGCCTCGACTTTGCGCAGCTTAAGAGTGAGCTGGGTGAGGAGGGCCAGCGCCGAGAGGAAAGCGATGGAGGCCATCACGAAGAGGCTGCAGTAGCTGTGGATTTGATTCTCTCTGGTCATTGCGATTCCTGGTGCGGCTCCGGGAAAGGCGGGAAGCGGCCCTCGCAGGAACTGACTTTAACCTGCGATGGCTCGTTCCCTTCCACTACAACTCCCCTTCCTCGCAAGGTGAAGTTTGCCCCTCGCGGCCCGACTCTTATCTCGTCAAACTGAAGATGAACTTCGTTCGGTTGAATGCCGTCGATGGAGACGCCGTCGAGCGTAATGCCCACAGCGTGTGCGCTGTCCCAGCCCGCGATGATAATCGGCTGCGCTGTGACGCTGTGAATATTGCGCAGGACAATATTTTTATCGATCGGAATGCGGTCCCCGGAAACGTCAGGATTTGTGAAGGGGTCGATCGGGGTTTCGTTATAGAACGGATCGATGGCGATGGGTACCTGGACGTTCTTCATGCAGATGTTTTCGTAGACTGCGCCATCGACAAGACCTCCACGGGCAATGTTGGATTTAATGCGGATTCCGTTGGCCGTGTTCTGAAGCGAGAGGTCTGAAACGAAGACCTTTGTGACGGGAGGCGTAGCCCCGCTGCCGATGGACATGCCGTGGCCATCATAAAAATAGTCGTGCGAGACGGTTATGTCACTTACTCCGCCTTTGATGGCAACGTTATCGTCTCCGGTGCGGATGAAGGAGTGGGTGATGGTAATGTTGCGCGAGGCTCCGGGATCAATACCGTCGGTGTTACGCGCTGATTTTGGCGTGTCGATGATGACGCCCCAGGCAGTAAAGCCGTCCGTGTGATTGACGGCCACATGGAAGTTGGGAGAATTTCGCAGCGTGATTCTATACAGCGTGAGACCGTCGGCGTGATTGGCAATGATGAGCCGTGGGCAGTTCTGTTTGAGCCCCGGCGAATCCGCGGCGCGCGCGATCTGCCACCATGATTGCGCGCCGTTGAGCAATCGATGGTAACCGCGTCCATCGATAGCGCCTCGCCCCATAAGCCCTGCGTTAGAGGCATTATCGATGGCGATAAGAGGATGGCAGCCGCCGCCACGCTTGTCGATTGTTCCGCAGCGTCCCGGAGATGTGTCGTAGTCGCGTGGATTAATCGAGGCGTAAGCGGTCGCTCCGCGTCGCACCAGCAGAGTAACGCCGGTTTTGATCCGGATGGGCTGGATCAGAAAGGCATCATAAGCTGCGTCCGGCTCAAGAGCGACAGCGAGACGAGTATTCGCCTTGACTGCCGCGGCCGAGCATGAATCGATGGCCTGCTGGATGCGGGCGGTGTCACAGGCATCCGCGTTTTTCGCGCAGGCGTGATCGGCGATGTCGAGATTTGCGCTCGAATAACGGGCCTTGAGCGTTCTGCAGACAGCGGGAATGGTTGGTTCCAGGACAACGCGCGTGTCCTGAGCCAGCACAAGCGATATCGAAGATAAAGCCAGAAGAACAAAAAAAAGAAGAGAGCGGCGCGCGAGCATGGGTAGCAGCCTATAAGTTGAGATATAAAAAATTTGGAGGCGCCGACACCAGCGAAATTGCGACGCCTCCCGGCATGTAATTCAATTGAAGCTAGAAGTTAATGTGTCCTGCGAATTGCCACTGACGTGGGTTGTTAGCCTGGCCTGCTACCACACCCAGGCTGGAAGACCCGGTAACCGAACCTATCGAACCGTCCGCGGTGCTTGAAGGGCTGCCAAACCAAACGTGGTTGACGGCGTTGAAGACGCTCGCCTCAAAGATGAATTTCACGTTCTCGCTCTTCCAGAGATCGAAAGTCCGGCGAAGAGAGGCGTCAATGTTGTAGTTGCCGGGCCCACGCAGTCCATCAGGCGCTGTACGTGCAGCGTTGCCCAGCACCATCCCGGTGCATGCCGACGTTGAGGCTGTACACGAGGTATTGATGGTGGCAGACGTCGCCGAAAAAGCAGCCGGGTTGATGTATTGAATGGAGGCCAAAGTTGTCCTGGTTGCTCCGTGGCCCCAGCCGCCGTTCTGGCGCGCGGTGCCGGTGAAGCCCGGTGCGTAGGAGGGCATGCAGGTGCCCTGGCCAGAAGCGGTGCACGAACCCTCAGTAATTGTCAGCGGATCACCGGCGTAATAACTGAAAATGCCTGAGAGGCGCCAGCCACCGGCCAGAGCCCGCACATAGGCATTTCCATCGCCGATGTGCCCCTCACCGAATGGCAGATCGTAGGTGCTGGTGAAGACGAGGTTCTGCGGTTGATCGAGCGTGCTGCGGCCGCGCTCGATTCGATCGACGGGCCAGACCTGTTTGCTGTTGGCAAGGGCGCCAGCAGGAATGGCGTAGCCGCTGCGGAAGGTTCCAAGATCGTCGATCGTCTTGCTGTATGTGTAGTTCAGCATAAACGTCAGACCGCTGTTAAGCCGTTGCACAATGGAAAGCTGCAGCGCGTTATAGTTCGCATTGCCGACCGATCCAACCTGGTCGACCACGCCGCTGTACTGCGGAAACGGTAACAGTGCCTGGCTGACCTTGTTGTTAAAGGTCGCATACGGTAAAGCGCCGTTTGGCATATTGGCGGCCGTAGCCGTTGCACCCAGAACAGCGCTTCCCAGCGCCAGGTATCTCGGATCCAACTGGTTGCTGTCGATGCCACGCGCGGCGCCCGTTGGAAGCAGAAAGTGTCCCTGGTTGCCCACGTAGCTTACCGTAGCGGTAATATTGTTGGTCAGTTGACGCTGGAAGCCGGCCGACCATCCCTCGAAAGTCGGCGTACGTCCGCCATAATAGCGGTCGAGATAGGACAGCGTCGAGGAGATTTTATAAGGCGATACGGCTGCTGACGAATAGTAGGTTCCGTAAGCGGCGTTGTAGACCGGCGGCGGCGCAACGCTGCTGCTTCCAAAGGCAGTGTTGGCGATGCCGGCGTTGGCGAAATACGAGCTGTTGTTCAGGTAGAAGGCAGGAAGCGAGTCGCCCGGGGACACGGGATTTGGCGCCGCTGCGAAGCCCAGCTCCATGTTAGTGGACGGCAGCGCGGTTGCGCCGCCGGATGTGCCGCCGCCATGCGCATAATAAATGCCGTAAGCCGCACGGAGGACCGTCTTACTGCCGAGCTCATACGCCAGACCCAGCCTCGGACCCCAGTCCTTGAAGTAGGTGTTCATGGGAGTCGTACAGTTGCAGCTGTCCGGCCCATTGCCTGCGAACTCCAGGGTGCCCGGAGAACCGGTAACCGGGTTGGTCGCCGTCGTGTTCAGGAACGAGAAGCGGTTCTCAGCTTCGCGCATAGGCGGTATCAAATCCCAGCGCAGACCTGCGTTCACCGTTAGCTTATTGGTCACCCTGTAATCGTCGTTCACATAAAGCGCGAACGGATGGTACCGTGACCCTGTTTCCTGGGCTATCGGCGCGTACTGTGTGTAGCTTCCCGAATCGACCGCCCCCATCAGGAAGCTGGCATAGGACAACCCCGTGCCACTCGTGACGGCCGCCGAGGAACCACTGACTTGAGCAGTTTCATTCACGCCGAAGTTCAGTGTGGTCAGTGTCGTCCCTCCATCTGCATACAGGTAGTTGTAGCTGAGCCATTCGTACTGTCCACCGAAGGTGAAGTTGTGCTTGCCGTGGACCCACTGCACGTTGTCCAGCATCGTATAAGTGTCCGTATTGCCTATATACCCGCTCTGCGGGCCCCACTGTGCCGGGCTGTCTGTCCCGCTGAACTTTTCAACCGGGAAGCTTCCGGCAGCCTGTCCGGGGGGCAGTGCGGTAATGCCGGCTGCGGTCGCTGCATACTCAGGAACTCCATAGGTGGGGTTACTGTCAGGCGAGTGATATTGCGCGGCCCCGTACTTGAATTGGTTGACCAGATTCGGGCTGATAACATAGGTGTCCTGGAAGATCAGAACCCTGGTGACGGGAGCATAGCTTTTCGCGTACAGATAGGGCAGTGGACCCACATTCGTCGTCTGGCTGCCTGCTGGACCGACGAGGCCCTGGCGGCCCGCCGCAATGATCAAGGACAGCCTATGCTGCTCGGAAATATCAGCGTCTAAGCGGAATGTCGTCGACCAGTTATTCAGGCCATAGTTATATGCGCCCATGTAATTGTTAGTGAGGTTGTCGTTGAGGTAATGTATGCTCGACGCTTGCCACCCCTTCTGGAGATACTGGGCAATGGGTGAGATCTCATTCTGCGGAATTACGTTCGGCAGTACAGGGCCTGTACCGCAACCGGCGCTGGTATAACTGGGACCGCTGAACTGAGTACGCGAGTATGTTGTGCCGGTCCCTTTCGTCTGCGTCGTGGGATCGTAGATGGGGTTCGGGAAGGCGGAAAAGTCGCCGCACATCTCGGCCGGGGTGGGTATGGTTTGCGCCTGCGGCTTGGTGAGCGCGGAAAAACGGAACCCCATGTAATTGCCGAACAGGAAGATTTTGTTGCGCCAGACAGGGCCGCTGAGCGAAATCCCGTATTCGTTCATATGTTCTGGTGGCTTGTAGTAGGTGCCGGCCAGCGAGGCAATGGGATAGTTGGCAGGGTATTGAGCTGGAATAAAGCCTGCCGAGTCGAACGCGGTGTTCCGTATCACATCGTAAAGCGTTCCGTGGACTCGGTTGGTACCGGACTTGATCGTAAAGTTCTCGACGCCTAGCCCCTGATACTCTGCGGAATAGGCAGTGGTCTTGACTTGGAATTGGTTGACCGTTTCGACCGAGAAGGCTGACCAGATGTCGCGCGGATCGCCGCTGACAGAAGCGGACTCGAACGGAACTCCCTCGATGTACATCTCCGTCGAGCTTGCGTTGCCGTCTACTACCATCGGCTCATCGGATTCATTGTTTTTGGTTTCGTTGTTAGAAACACCAGGCATGAGTAGAGCCGAATCAGTGACCCTCCGCTGATCGGTACTGATTCCATTTGCGCCGCCCATCTCAAGGGGGAGGGACTGATAGACTTCGTTCTCCAGCGTGCCACCCAACGTCGCATTGTCAGTGTCAAGCTGCGGCGGAGCAGAGGTGACGGTTACGGTCTGACTCGTCGATCCAACCTTCAGCGTCAGATTCAGCGCAAGCACCTGCATCCCGTCCACGTGGATCTTATCGCGCACCAGCGTCTCAAAGCCGGGCGCCGTAACGGTGATCGTGTAGTCTCCGGCATTGAGCGGGGCGAGCGTGTAGAGGCCGCTCGTCGTGGTAGTGCGAACCATTACCACACCCGTAGCCACCTCCCGTGCAGTCACTTTCGCGCCGACGACCATGGCGCCCGAAGAATCGGTGACCGCTCCTTCGATCGTTCCTGTTCCACCCAACTGCGACCATGCCGCGGTCGGTGACAGCAATACCAGGAAAACCGCGAAGAGAAAAATAGACCCCAGAAAGCACGGACGAAATGCCTCTTCTCTCTGGCTTGAACTCTGTGAGTCACTACAATCCATAAACCAGCCTCCAGACGATAATTGCTTTGCAGTTTGTTGTCGTGGTTCCTGTATTTGATCCTCTTGAATGGCCGGACCGATTGAAGTCTGCCTACTCATGCTGCCCAATATGAAGCAGGATTTCGACATTGAGAGGTATGACCACTGCGAAGCTGCGTCAGTCTCTCGAATTCGAGGTACGAGTGTCAAGCGCAAAATTAAGGCTTGGCTCTGTCGGCGATTTCTGGAATTGATTTCTCGATATATTATGTATTATCAGTTACTTATAAAGATGGAGGGCATTGCTCCATGAAAAACGGGGCAATCCCCTCCAGAATTTCAGGTCAGCCACAAGGTCAGGCCGCAAGGGTGCGAACGGAGTCAATTCAGGCAAGGGCGATCTCGAAGAGGTTCGGCGACATTCTGATCTACAGAACGAGATAACGAGGCGGATTCTCCGCAATTCAGCGCATACATGGTCTTTGCGGGTGGTCCTCATTGCGTTCGTTGACTACACTGCCGACTGCGTGGCATGACCACATAGCCAGGAGGGCATAATGATCGCGTCACGGCGTCAAGCGCTCGAATTGTTTGCGTTGGTTCTTCCTTTCAGCATCGTTTTAACGGTCGCGCTTTGCGCGCAGGACGCGCGGGCCGTTGTTGAGCCACACCTTCCATCTCCGAAAGATCCTGCAGCGCCGGCATCGGCCATTACTGTTCCCAATGCTGATAAAACTCTTCACGTTGCCGCAGACGGGACAGGGGATTTTTACTCGGTGCAAAAGGCAGTGGACGCGGCACCCAGCAATGGTGCAACGATTGTCATCGCACCCGGGATCTATCGTGAGACAGTGCTGATCAACAAGCCAAACATTGATTTGCGCGGCAGCGATCCGGATGCTTCAAAAACTGTAATCGTTTTTGACAAAAGCGCGGGCACATCGGGCGGAACGCTGCACTCAGCCACGGTAGAGATACATGCAGATAATTTCCGCGCTGAAAATCTGACGTTTGCCAACGACTGGAACGCGACGCACCCGCAACTTCCTGCCGGTTCACAAGCACTGGCCCTGCTGATCAACGGCGACAAGGCCGTATTTAGCAATGTTCGATTTCTCGGTAACCAGGACACTCTGTACGTGGGTAGCCGGAACTGCGCTCCTGACGGGCAACCGTGCACGCCTGCGCGGCAGTACTTTACACATTGCTATATCGAGGGCAATGTGGATTTCATTTTTGGTGACGGAAAGGCAGTCTTTGACCACTGCGAGATTCACAGCACGCCGCACTTTGAAGGCTTCATTACGGCGCAGGCGAAGCATTACCCGGGCGAAGACAGTGGGTTTGTGTTTAATCATTGCAGGTTGACCGCCGCTCCCGGCGTTACCAACGTTTGGCTGGGACGGCCCTGGCGCCCTTACGCAGAGGTGGTATTCCTGAATACCTGGATGGGTGACCAGATTGTTCCGGCAGGCTGGCGGGAGTGGCATCCGGGGCAGACACATTCGCTCGAAACTGCATACTATGCCGAGTACAACTCGATGGGCCCCGGAGCGCATGTGGGTCATCGCGATCCACACGCAAAGCAATTGACGGCTGCAGAAGCCGCTCAATTTGGGACCAGGACATTTCTGGACGGTTGGGAACCCGCGTCTGGCTATGCGCGCTAGCCGGAGATTACTACTTCGCTCACAGCTCGGGGTTGCTCATTTGTCGGTCGACAGAATTGCTGCCGGAAAGCCGGCCTGTCGGGAGTGACCTCATGGCTGGTACCATGCCAATCATGAACAAACTTGCGCCATTCCTCTGGTTCAATGACAACGCCGAAGAAGCCGCAGAGTTTTACCTGAGCGTCTTCCCGCACGCGCGCAGGCTCGACGAGCTGCGTTCCAAAGGCGTTGGTCCCTGGCCGGTGGGCAAGATTGCCACCATCACGATCGAGCTTGAAGGCCAGGAGATGGTCTTTCTCAACGGCGGCCCTGCGCATCAGCTCAACCCCGCCTTCTCGTTCTTCGTCCGCTGCGGCTCTCAGGAAGAGATCGACAGCTACTGGGACAAGTTGATCGAAGGCGGCAAGCCCATGGCCTGCGGCTGGCTCACAGACCGCTTTGGCCTATGCTGGCAGATCGTGCCACACAATATCGGCGAGTTGATCAGTCACCCCAAGGCCATGCAAGCCATGATGGGGATGATCAAGATGGACCTGTCCGCGCTGGAAGCCGCCGCGCGAGAGAGCTGAGAGCCGTCGTTAGCCATTTCCACTCAGAACCTTTGCTGGTTTGAGACTGGTGTGGGACCTCGGTTTGTGATTTTTCGCTGACCCACCCCCCTGATTCCGACTGGTACAGCTTTTGGGCCTTGCCTCGCAGCCACGAGAAAGTGCGCAAAACAAACAGCCACCGGCACAAAGACCGTCAATACAAAGGGTGATCGCCGATTGGCGTCACCGCATAAGTGACTCTATATTTTTCTATGATTTACATGGCGGAGAGGGAGGGATTCGAACCCCCGGTAGCCTTTCGACTACGCCTGATTTCGAGTCAGGTGCATTCAACCGGACTCTGCCACCTCTCCGCGTTCTTCGACTCCTGCCGATTTGCTCGACCCGACGCAAAACCATTGGCTCGCCATCGCAAGCCACACCTGTCGCCGTTTCGCCGATAGAGTCATTTGGCCGCGCGCCCCTGTAACGCCCACAGATACGCCACGGCCTTTCCTAGTCTACTGGCGAACGCGCGTCCGTTGCAACGCCGTCACAACGCGTAGTCGGGCCCTGTCGGCAAACCTCTGCCGCGTACCATCATGCGACAACCCCAAAGCAGTACAATCCATCCGAGCACGCCCGCATTTCATACCCGACACGAAGCCATGAAAAAGCGCATCCTCCCTCTCTTGTTCGGCTCGCTCCTCGTCCTCACGCTCGCCTCCGCCCAATCGAGCCGTCAGACACCTCCCACCGCATCTCTTGACAATTACGCCACCAAGCTCCCGCGCGTCGATGTCACCCATGCCGACTTCGGAGCCCGGTCAGGCTGTCCGAATCCGGCCGATAAATCCGGACGTCTCGACTCCACCTGCGCTATCAAGGCCGCCATCGCATGGGCGCTCGCGCACCCGCAGGGCTCCATGTATCCGGTCGTTTATCTCCCTGCCGGCACCTATAAGATCAGCGATGCGCTTCGTATCCCCGCCAACCTCAAAATTATGGGCGACGGCAAAGTCGACACGGTTATCGAGCAGACCAGCAACTCGGCTAACATCTTCACCGTTTACCCGCCTCCCAGCGCGATCCAACCTGATACCTGGATCTTCGACGGCATGCTCGAGAAACTCCGCCTCTATTCTCCCAACGACCATGACTACAAGGCCGACTTTGTCGAGTTGGACGACGCGGTCGGCTTCCGGCTGTTCGACGTCGAAATCGACAACGGCGGAGGCCGCGGAATTCAGATGAACGGTTCAACGGAACGGGTCGACTCCATCGATCTCACCATCAATACCGTGCGCTGGCCTGTCGTCGCCCTCGGCAACGAGCTCCGCTTTCTCAACACAAATCTTGCCAGCCCGGGTGCGGACTCCACAGGCTATTGCTTCGGCGCAAACTGCGTCAACGGCGTGTTTCCCGGCTATAAGTGGAAACAGCCGCAGCGCCTTATATCGGCACGCGGCAACGGAACCACCGCCACCTACATCATCGCCGGCGGTGACAATCCCGACAGCAGCAACGGAATCTCTCCGCTCGTCGCAGGTCATTGGTTCACCGTGGCCGGAATCCGAGACGTAACCGGGCTGAACGGCGCTTACCAGATCGAAAGCGTCACCGATCACAGCCCGGCCCGCGGCGAATACACCATCCGGGCCGCAAACACCGCCAGCGGAACCGCCACTGTGGTTGGCGCAACCTACAAGCCCACAATCCTGCCCAGCAACCAGGCCGGCGCCTTCTTCATGATGGGCGCTGCCATCGATGTCATCGGCGGATCTATCAAGGCAAACTGGCATGAGGGCTGCTTTGAAACCCAGTCCGTCTTCTCCGGTCTCATCCAGGGCTTCTACTGCGAGGGCTACCCCATCAACGGACAGCCGCATGAAAACGCCAGCATCCTTGCCAATGGCCTGCCCCCGTGGACTTCGACAACCGGCGAAATCTCTCACAATGCAGTCCCTGTCGCCAGTACGGAATGGATGCCTAACTATGTCAACGACCCCGGCGACGTCGCGGCCCTGCACCTGGGAGGCTCTGCGTACCGCATCATGCCGCGGGACTTCACGCGGGGCAGCCATTCCGCGTCCTCTTACGTCCCCGGCGTTCAGCGGGACCAGTATGAAAATCTGTCAGGCATCTTCGCCGGAGACGGCCGCTTCCACATTTTCCGCCGCAATGAAAAGGGCTCGACAGCGCCAGCAGACACTAACTGGCCCGCCGGCTCCATCATTGCCGAAGTCCCGCAACCCAATTACGGAATTCTGAAAGTTGCGGACAGCCATCTCGAAAGCGTGGATTATCCCGGCAGCAACTGGGCAGCCTACTGCAACGACTCTAACCAATACATCTGCAGCGAGGCCATCGTCGGCAACATTCCCAACGGCTATACTACCTTCTCATCCGGCTCTGCCGCCGGAGCCGCGAACATAACCGTCGACTTCGACGACGATGAATGGTGGGGCTTCTGCTCACAGGCAAAGCTCTACGGCGAGGGCTGCGTCAAAGTCTCAATTCTCGGAAACGTCATCGGCGTTCCATCCTCGAACCGGGGAGAAACCTACGAGGCCTATCACGGCCAGTTCCTCAACTCCAGTAACGTCTATGCCGTGCAGGAAGCTGACGGCAGCTACGCCGGAATGAGCTACACTGACGCCGGCTCGCAGTTAGTAGGCAACTCCTTCGGCCATACCCTCACCCATTACATTGACAGTTACGGTGACCCGGTCCTCGGCCAGAACCCCGGCATGAGCTACGCCTTCGGCAATCAGTTCATGAACTCCCAGTGTTGGTACGACACTCCACCCGAAGGTCAACCCCACGCTCTCAGCAGGTTCTGCATCGTCGGCGGCCCCAAAAACACGGGAATCTCGCAGCGCCTCCAGTACGATCAGTGGGTAAACTCCGCGTGGGTCACGCGCTTCTCCGTCAACCCCAACCAGGCAAAGATCAGCGGTCAGCCCATCGCAACCGATCAATATCAGGGGACAGTCCGCTTCGCTGCCGGCACGGCAACCGTTAGCAGCCCGGCCACGCCGCCCAACCGTCAAAGCATCGCCATCTGGAATTGCGGCCCGGCTGGCGCCGTCGGCGTTCCCGAGCTCATCTCCATCCGGCCCGGCAATTCCTTCACCATCCGGTCATCTTCACCGGGTGATGCCTCAACCGTCTGCTGGTGGATTCACTAGCCCCTTAGCTCACACAGTCTGCGCCGCCTTCGGCGGCCTTCCCTTCGGCTTGCGGCTAAGCAGATACAGCAGTCCAATCAGCGCAAACAGGCTCGCCATGCCCGCCAGCCCCATAATCCGCAAAATCGACACCGAATACCGCCCCGTGCTTGGCACATAGTTGCAGCAGTAGAGCAGCACAATGTCGCTTAGCGATCCTATCTTATGGTTGCTCGCCTGGATCAGCGCCAGCCTTACATCCCTCGACGGATAGTTGATCCCGGAAAGATATTTCGACATCCTCCCATCCGGAGTCGCAATCATAATCAGGCTCGAATGCGCGAACTGGTCCATCTTCCCGTCCGGCCCCGGCACACGAATGTAGTGGAAGCCTGTGTCCTGCGTGAAATCTGTGATCGACTTCTGCGGTCCGACCAGAAAATGCACCGCATTCGCTGCGCCGTCATCACCCAGCGTGGCTAAAAAGCGCTGTTTCGCCGCCAGCGACTCTGCCGGAGTGTCCGTTGGATCAATGCTCGCGATAATCACGTCATAGTCTTTGCCCGCCTTGAAGCCCGTCTCGCGCAGCGCCTTCGCCATCGCGTGCATCACCTCCGGACACAGCAGTCCGCAGTGGTAATACACCAGCGCGATCGCGACCGGTCGCGCCCCAAAGTACTTCCCCAGGATCACATGATTGCCGTGCGAATCAATAAATGGGTCTTCGAGCGGCAGCTTCGATCCCAGCTTCTGGGAGATCCCGGCGTCTTTCAGATAATTCAGATTCTGCTGGGCTGCGGCGCCCAACGGCTTGTTGGCCGAGTAGGCCTGCGCCCAGGCCGCATTCACGCCTTGGGCAGCAATCAGAGTGGAGGCTGCGAACAGTACAGAGAGCAAAAGACCACGGAAATTCATTTGCACAACACGATACGCCTCTCTGCTAAAAATTGCCCTCATCTCTAACCTGTGACTCCCCTCACCGCGCATCTCCACACGCTCTGGCATCCTCAATTGCGTGTGGACTTTTGCGAATGTTAGCCTTAAATGCAGGGTCCTGGCGACCTTATCTAGCTTGGGAGACTTCCACTTACATGCAGACCAGCTATAACGGACTGCCCTTGCCCGAAGGTGGCGAGGCGATCCAGTACGTCGACGGAAAGTACACCATCCCCAACCACCCCATCATCCCATTCATTGAAGGCGACGGCACCGGACGCGACATCTGGCGCGCCTCGCAACGCGTCTTCGACGCCGCCGTCCAGAAAGCCTACAGCGGAAAGCGCTCCGTAAAGTGGTTCGAAATCTTCGCCGGCGAAAAAGCCTTCCGCAAATTCAGCACCTGGCTGCCCGACGACTCCGTCAACGCCGCGCGCGACCTGCGCATCTCCATTAAAGGGCCGCTCACCACGCCCGTCGGCGGAGGCATCCGCTCCCTCAACGTCGCTCTGCGTCAGATTCTCGATCTCTACTCCTGCGTGCGCCCCGTCAAGTACTATTCCGGCGTGCCCAGCCCCGTTAAGCATCCTGAAAAGCTCGACGTCGTCATCTTCCGCGAGAACACCGAGGACGTCTACGCTGGCATCGAGTTCCGCGAAGGCACCGCCGACGCAAAAAAGCTCATCGACTTCCTCAACAACGACCTGCTCAAGGGCGGCAAGAAAAAGGTCCGCGAAGACTCCGGCGTCGGCATCAAGCCCATCTCCATCACCGGAACCAAGCGCCTCGTCCGCGCCGCCATCAAGTACGCCATCGCCAACAACCGCAAGTCGGTCACTTTGGTGCACAAGGGCAACATCCAGAAGTTCACCGAAGGCGCATTCCGCGAGTGGGGCTACGAGGTCGCCGTCGACGAGTTCCGCGATAAGGTCGTCACCGAGCGCGAGAGCTGGATTCTCGGCAACCAGGAAGCCAACCCCTCGCTCACCGTCGAGCAGAATGCCGCGCTCATCGAGCCCGGCCTCGAGTTCGGCAACGACGAGTTCCGCGCCGCGCTCTATGCCGAAGTCAAGGGCGTCCTCGACTCCATCGGCAAGTCGCACGGCAACGGGGCATGGAAGAAGAAAATCCTCATCAACGACCGCATCGCCGACTCCATCTTCCAGCAGGTCATCATCCGGCCCGACGAGTACTCTATCCTCGCCTGCCCCAATCTCAACGGCGACTATATCTCTGACGCCTGCGCCGCGCAGGTCGGCGGACTCGGCATCGCCCCCGGAGCCAACATCGGCGACGGATACGCCGTCTTCGAAGCCACTCACGGCACCGCGCCCAAGTACGCCGACAAGGACGTCATCAATCCCGGATCGGTCATGCTCTCCGGCGTCATGCTCTTCGAGTTCCTCGGCTGGAAGGAAGCCGCCAAGCTCATCGAGACATCCATGGAGAAGACCATCCAGCAAAAGTTCGTTACCTACGACTTCGAGCGCCAGATGCCCGGCGCAACCAAGGTCAAGACCAGCGAATTCGGAACCAAAATGATCGAAAACATGTAAGGACTCGCCGTCCAGGCACACGCGCCCCCGGCGCACTAACACGATTGGCTGATAGCTATTGGCTGTTGGCTTTCAAAGAAGGAGCATCATGCGCAAGAAAGTATCTATCGTAGGAGCAGGCAACGTCGGCGCAACCGCCGCGCACTGGATCGCCTCAAAGGAACTCGCGGACGTCGTTCTCATCGACGTAGTCGAAGGCGTGCCGCAGGGCAAAGGACTCGACCTGCTCGAGGCCATGCCCATTGAAAAGCGCGACTGCCACATCATCGGCACCAACGACTACGCCGAGTCCGCCAACTCCGACATCGTCGTCATCACCGCCGGAATCCCGCGCAAGCCCGGCATGAGCCGCGACGACCTGCTGCAGACCAATTACAAGATTATGTCTGACGTGGTCGGCAAGGTCGTGGCCCAGTCGCCCGACTGCATCCTTATTATTGTGTCCAATCCGCTCGACGCCATGGCGCAGACCGCCTTCCGCCAGGCCAAATTCAACCGCGAGCGCGTCATCGGAATGGCCGGCGTTCTCGACTCCGCCCGCTTCCGCACCTTCATCGCCGAAGAGCTCAAGGTCTCCGTCGAAAACGTCACCGCCTTCGTCCTCGGCGGCCACGGAGACACCATGGTCCCCCTCCCGCGCTACTCCACCGTTGCCGGAATCCCCATCACCGAGCTCATCGAGAAGTCCCGCCTCGACGCCATCGTGCAACGCACCCGCGACGGCGGCGCCGAAATCGTCAAGCACCTCAAGACCGGCAGCGCCTTCTACGCGCCGTCCGCCGCGACCGTCGAAATGGTCGAAGCCATCCTCAAGGACAAGAAAAAAATCCTTCCCTGCGCCGTCTATCTACAGGGCGAATACGGGATCAGCGGCTACTACGTCGGAGTTCCCTGCAAGCTCGGCTCCAGGGGCCTCGAGCAGATCATCGAGATCAAGCTCACCCCCGAAGAAGACGCCGCCCTCAAAAAATCCGCCGACGCCGTCAAGGAACTCTGCGCCGTCATCGGCGTCTAGGTCCCACCGTCCAGGCACACGCGCTTCGCGCAAAACCGAAGGCCCGCTCCCATGCGGGCCTTTTTACTTTTCCTAAGATTAAAAGCATAACAACGCAATTGGCTATAGATTCTCGTCTATTTCGCCTTGAGCTAATACTTACTCTCGATGATTGAGATCAATTTTTTCTCTATCTTCTTCAGAAGTTTGAGTGCTACCATCGGTCAAATTCTAGGAGACAACCGATCTGATGAAAAAACTACTTGCGGTGTTTCTGTGCCTAATGATCCCTGTCGCCGTGTACGCAGGGGACAACGATTACAAAGTCAGCTATGATGGCGGCTCATTGCCCGCAGTAAAAGCTGGCGCTACCACCAAGCTCGCAATCGACGCCAATCAAATTCGCCTCATAGGCAAGCACGGGGACTTGATTTCCATCCCCACTTCATCAATTACAGAGATCAGTTATGGGCAGGACGTGCATCGCCGCGTAGGTGCCGCCATCGGTCTGGCCGTCGTGTCATTTGGCGTCGGCGCGCTCATGGCGCTTACAAAATCAAAGAAGCATTTCATAGGTGTCACTTGGGCGAATGGCACTCAGAAAGGCGGCTTTGTCATGCAGTGTAGCAAGAATGACTACCGCGGCATCCTGCTCGGTTTGGAAGGGGTCACCGGCAAGAAAGCCGTCGATTCCGATGCAATGACAGTCAAGAACTAATCGGCAATACTCGCATCATTGTCATCGCCAGTCTGGCCCGCTTCATCGCGGGCCTTTTCGTTTTTTCTCACCCTTGTAAACTAATCCCGCAATGCCTCGCACACCCAGGCCCAGCGTCTACGACTTCTACGCTCGCACCCTGCCGCAGCGAGCCACCTTCGCCGTCCTTATCCTGCTCTGCTCGTACCTCGCTGCCTGGATCCTCCTCGGTCCCGGACTCACCACCATTGGCTGCTGGTTGGGCCACAATTGGACACCCGCCAACCCACTCCGCCGCGCCATCCTCGCCACCGCGCTTACCATCTACTTCCTGCGCCTGCTTCTTACTATCTTTGTCTTTTCCCGACGCGGAATCCGCTGGAGCGAAGTCTCCATCATCGTCCCCTGGATCTTCCTCCTCTTTTGTGTCTTCTCTATCCTCGGCGCGCTCAACCCCGCGCCCTTCGCCGCCGCCGGATGGGCCGGAGTCGCCCTCTACCTCTTTGGCTCATGGATGAACACCTGGTCCGAGCACCAGCGCAACCTCTGGAAGCAGCGCCCTGAAAACCGCGGCCACCTCTACACCGGCGGACTCTTCCGCTACACCCGTCACCCCAACTACCTCGGCGACGTCATCCTCTTCTCCGGACTCTGCCTCATCTGCGGACGCTCCATCACCGCCATCATCCCCGTCCTCATGCTCGCCGGATTCGTCTTCGCCAACATCCCCACCCTCGACAAACACCTCCAGCAACACTACGGCGACGAATTCACACACTACGCCACCCACACCCGCAAACTCATTCCGTTTGTCTATTGATTTGAGCTATACGCCCTAACAGACCAGCCGTTCCCTCGGCATCTTCAGCCCGTCCAGCCGCCCAAGCAGCGTCACCGCCACCAGCTCCGGCTTGAACAGATCGTTCGCCTTGGCCCGCACCTGCTCCGCCGTCACCACTTCCACGCTCTTCAAAATCTCGTCCTGATCGAAAAAGTAGTTGAAGTACATCTGCTGCCGCGCCAAATTCGACATCCGCGACATCGAGCTCTCAAGTGACAGCAGCAGATTCCCCTTCAGCTGGTCCTTCGCGCGCCGCAGCTCGTCCTCCGGCATCAGCTCGTTCTTCAGCCGGCTGAACTCCGCCATCACCAGATCCACCACCTGCACCGCCCGCGACGACGACGTCCCCGCGAACACGCACAGTGACCCCGTATCGCTGTACGGATTCAGGTCGCTGTAAATCGCATACGCTAGCCCGCGCTCTTCGCGAATCGTCTGGAACAGCCGCGAGCTCATCCCGCCGCCCAGCACTGTATTTAAAATCAGCGTCGTGTACCGGTCCTCATCCGCAACCGGAGGAGCCGGCACCCCTAGACACAGCTGCACCTGCTCCAGCGACTTTTTATTTCTCAGGTTGATCCGCGCCGTCGTCTTCGGTCTTGCCGCCTCAAACCCGCTCTCGCCTGCCGGAAGCCCCTCAAACCGCCGCGACACCTGCTCCACAAAGCTGTCGTGGTCAATGTTTCCCGCCGCGGAAAAAATCATGTTCCCGCCTAGGAACCGCGACCCGTAATAGTCGAACAGCGTCTCGCGCTCAAAGCTGCGTACCGTGTCCTTGGTGCCCAAAATCGGCTTGCCCAGCGGATGGTCCTTCCAGAAGTTCTGCGTGAAAATCTCGTTCACCAGGTAATCCGGATTGTCTTCGTCCATCTTGATCTCTTCCAGAATCACCCCACGCTCACGGTCAATCTCCTCCCTCGCAAACGTAGGATGCAGCACGAGGTCCGACAACACATCAAGCGCTACTGGAACATGCTCGTCCAAAACCTTCATATTGAAACAGATCGTCTCTTTACCGGTAAACGCGTCCAGGTTTCCCCCAATCGCGTCCACCTCCCGCGCCAGCATCTGTGCCGACCGTGATTTCGTCCCCTTGAACACCATGTGTTCCACAAAGTGCGAAATCCCATTCACCGGAGCCAGCTCATGCCGCGACCCCGATCGCACCCACACCCCCATTGCTACCGAGCGAACGTGCTCCATTTTTTCCGACAGAATTACAAGCCCATTGGGCAAAGTCGTACGACGTATATTTCTTTCGCTTTTCATCTTCTTCTTTCGCGTTTCCCGTGATCGGCGCCCGCTTCGGACCCCGCCAGCGCTACTCTTTTACAGAGACCCCTTCGCTGTCCCTCCGCAAAAACGGCGGCGCGATGTGCGCTATTCTGAACTCTGAATCCGGTGCTGCAATGACCTCAGGCAGGGAAACTTCTACCTCCATTTTAGACTCTCCACAGGCCCCGCGCGATACAGCCCCGGCCGCCGCGGCACCGCGCACGCTCTTCGGCCTTTCCAATCAACAACTTGCCTCAGTTCTCGCGGAAATTTCCACACCCCGCCAGCCAGCCCCTCTGTTCAGGACTCGTCAGCTCGCCCGCGCCCTCTACCGCCAGTGGATCACCTCCCTCGACGAGCTCACCACCTTCCCCAAAGGCCTCCGCGCCCGCCTCTCTGCCGCCGGATACACCATCGGACTTCCCCACATCGCCCAGACCTTCCGCTCCACCGACGGCACGGAGCGCTACCTAATATCTATGTCCGACGGCCAAACTACAGAGACCGTCTGGATGCCCGAGGGCGACTCCGGCGAGTCCGGCGACGGCAGCGATGCCGCCCGTTACCACGACGCCACCATCTGCGTCTCCTCGCAGATCGGCTGCGCCGTCAACTGCCGGTTCTGCCTCACCGCCCGCCTCGGAATCATCCGCGACCTCACCGCCGGCGAAATCGCCGGCCAGGTCGTCGCCGTCCTCCGCCGCCACAACGTCCGCATCGGACGCGACCGTATCAACCTCGTCGTCATGGGCATGGGCGAGCCCTTCCTCAACTACGACGCCTTCATGGTCGCTGTCCGCCTGCTCGTCGAAGAAGTAGGCATCGCCGAGTCGCGCATGACCGTCTCCACCTCCGGAATCGTCCCCGGCATCCTGCGCTTCGCCGCCGAGCCTATTCGGCCGAAGCTCGCCATCTCCATCAACGCGCCCAACAATCAGGTGCGCGACCAGGTCATGCCCATCAACCGCAAATGGAACATCGACCACCTCATCGACGCCATCCGTCAGGTCCCGCTCCGCCCCCGCGAAAAGCTGACCTTCGAATACGTCCTCCTCGGCGGCATCAACGACCAGCTCACCCACGCCGACGAAGTCGTGCGCCTCGTCCGGCGCGCCAATCTTCCGCTCAAGGTCAACCTCATCGTCTGGAACCCCGGCCCCGGCATCCCCTACCGCATGCCGTCCGACGCCGACGTCGCCGCCTTCCAGCAACACCTCATCCAGAACCAGGTCCCCGCCTACATCCGCCGCCCCCGCGGACGCGACATCTACGCCGCCTGCGGCCAACTCAAACAAACCGTCCAAATCCAGTGAAAGCAAGGCGCGAGCTTCAGGGCATCAGAATATCCGCAACCAGATAACTCGCCTTACGACCGGATCATCGAACTTTACGGGCGCAGGCAAATGATGGAACGTTGACTGGCGACTGCTGGCATCCCCGCGTTTTCGAGTGTCTTATATCTGTTGAGGCTGAGTCGACCGTTCTCAGGGATCAGCACTTCGCAAGAAAATTTCCCGATACAAACAAGAGATTGGAATTGGATGACCGCAGATCGTGACATGGTGGAATGTCGCTATGGCCGATATGGATGCTCGCCAAGCGAAAAAGCTGGGCATTTCACTAGTGGAGACGAAGTAGAAAAAGGAGCATCGATATGACTAAGAACATTGCCGCTGCACAGGCGATATCTGCTACCGAGGCAAAAGCTATCGCGGCTGACGCATACCTTTACGCCTATGCATTGCTCTTCAACTACAAGACATTGTTCCAGCAGACGATGGATCCGTCGTTTCTCGGCTATATCGGGGGTCTCAACCGCTATCGTCACTACTCGCGTGGGTTCGGCCCTGCGGATCATGACATCGTTACTCCGAGCAATGACACGCCCTATTCGTGGGCATGGCTCGATCTGCGCGCCGAGCCGATGATTGTGTCGGTTCCCGCTGCCTGCGATCGTTACTACGTGTTGCAGTGGTTCGATCTCTACACACACAACTTCGCATATATTGGATCTCGCGCCACTGGCACGGACGCGGGGGATTACCTCTTCACCGGTCCCGGCTGGAACGGAGAAGTGCCGAAAGGAATCAAGCAAGTCTTTAATTCGGAGACGCAGATTATCGGCACGCTGACGCGCACTTCATGGACCGGCCCCGAAGATCACGATGGCCTGGTAGCGATGCAGCGTCAATACCGGATCAGGGCCCTGAGTGAGTACACAGGAGCCAAGCCGCCCGAACCGGATCCAACGTATCAATTTCCCGCATGGGATGACGCGCGCGTCAATTCCATCGGTTTCATCAACTATCTGAATTTCATTCTTCTCTTTTCGCCGACGGTTCCAAGCGAAAAGGAGACGCTTGACCGGTTTGCCAAAATTGGAATCGGCCCCGGTCGTGCATTCGATCCAGCGACACTCGACCCTCAGACCCGGCAGGCGATTGAGGGAGGTATCAAAGACGGCGGCGATCGCCTCCAGGCAGTGATTGCCAAGACCACAAGCTCAGTCGACCTGTTTGGGACTCGCGAGTTCCTTGGCAAGGACTACGTCATGAAGCGCGCTGTCGGCGCCGCGATGGGACTCTACGGAAACTCGAAGGAGGAAGCCTATTACACGGCCTACGTTGCCGATACCGATAAGAAGCCATTGGATGGCACCAGGAACTATGTCCTCCACTTCTCCAAAGATCAGGTACCGCCGGTCAAGTTCTTCTGGTCGATGACCATGTACAACCTCCCGCAACGGCTTCTGGTCGACAATCCGCTCAATCGATATGCGATCGGCAGCCGAACGCCGGGCCTGAAGGCGAATTCGGACGGCTCGGTTGACATTTATCTCCAAAGCAAATCGCCGGAATCACAAAAGGAATCCAACTGGCTGCCCGCACCGCCAACCGGGCCGTACTACATGATATTGCGCATGTACGGCCCGCAAGGAACACTGTTGAACGGAAACTGGGTAGCACCGCAACCCACCCTTCTCAAATAGCCACTACAGGAGCGAACACAAGGCCTCCGCCAACTTCAATTCGCGGCGAAGCAGCGAAAGGATGGAAAAACCATGACCACAGCGACAATAGCGGAAGTATCTCTCGACAAGGCGACTCTTCAGGGTGACGAAGTCATTCAGACGCCAATTGGAAACATCGAGCTGGTTCACAACTATTTCAACAGCGACGCTTCAGAGAAGCTGTACGACGAACTGGACTACCAGCGTGCGGCACAGTCTTACATTTGGAGCACCCCCCTGGTCAGCATGACCACCTGGCGCAACCGAGAGGCTGAGGCTTATGGTGCGTCAAAGGCCAACGATTTCGTAGTGCTGCGATCGTTGAGGGAAAAGAGGGGTATCGTGACTGGCAATCTCACTACCCCCTACATTTTCAACTTCAGTAGCCTGAAGGAGGGGCCCTTGGTTGTGGAATATCCTGCTGGCAAGACTGCCGGAGGAACGCTTGATTTTTGGCAGCGTCCGATTGCCGATCTGGGACTTACCGGGCCGGATCAGGGCAAGGGAGCTACCTACATCTTTGTCGGGCCGGAAGATGATCTAAAGAAATACGAGAAGCCCGGCGTCTTTGTCTTCCAGAGTGTCACCAACAACGTTGGCGTCCTCCTGCGCATCCTGGATCCGGATCCCGCCTATTACGCGACCTTTAAATCCACAATCAAGATGGGCCACTTTGGCAAGCCGCTGGAGAGCTGCCGGTTTATCGAAGACAAGAATGTGGAGTGGAGCGGGACCGCCCCGCGAGGCCTGGATTATTGGAAGACTCTTTCGGAGATTATCAATGAGGAACCAGTCCGGGAAATCGACAAACCGTGGACTGCGATGCTAAAGCCACTAGGCCTTGAAAAAGGCAGACCTTTCAACCCCACTGCTCACCAAAAGGCCATCCTCCTGAAAGGCGTCGCGATGGGCGAACTGATGGCTCGCAACTTCCAGGTGAATCCGCGATTTGCTGAACCCTACTGGAAGGGCACGAGCTGGTACAAGAGCTTCGACTTCGGGGTTGAGCAGGAGACCGGCACGCAGCTCCAGCTCGACGAACGCATCACGTGGTTCTACGAGGCGGTCGCCAGCAGCAAGGGCATGGTCAATCCGACCGTCGGTGCTGGCCAGGTGTACATGACCACCAAACGCGACAGCAAAGGCGTTCTGCTGCGTGCGGACAAGACCTACAAGCTGCATGTGCCGAAAGACGTTCCGGTAGGTCAGTTCTGGGCTCTCACTCTTTACAGCGAAAATACTCGAAGGCCTTACGACAACGGCGGAACAGAACTCCGCGACGTCAGCCTCGACAGCAAGATGAAAGACCTCAAATACAACGGCGATGGCAGTATCGATCTCTACATCGGAGCAAAGGCTCCGGCTGGTTTCGGGAACAACTACATGAAGACGGTTGGATCGGATGGGTGGTTTGTCTATTTCCGCCTTTACGCACCTCTCCAGGCATTCTTCGACAAAACATTCACACTCTCTGACTTTGAGGTTGTGAAATAGCGAACGGAATTGCTAGCGCCGCAACCTTGCCGCGGAAGCGAGGCCAATGGCCAGTTCAACTCGTAATTGCCGAGGATTGAAGTCAGTACTGACAGGAGTGTTTCTATGAAAACGGAATTAGTTATGTCGCCGTAAGTGGCTATACCGCAAACCGCCGCCGAGGTTACGTCTCCGGCAACCGGTATCTTGATACACCCGGAGTACGCCAAGGCAATTGGTCGCGTCGCGTATATCCGGGGCTGGCCGTTGGTCAACCAGATGAATCGCCGAGCCGGACGGCTTGGCCTGGGCCGTGCGCCAATAGAGCGCGCGCCGGATTTCCCGTTGCCTCCCGATCTCCCCCGGGTTGATCGCCCTGCCGCGCGCGCTGCAACGCGCTTTCCACATCATTCTCCCCCAATTCCGCGCTTCCCTGTAAGAAAATCTCTCCCGTGGCGACTACCTCCAATGTGAGAGGCCAGGTGTGACAAGCCAGGACGACCTTTACCACCAGGCCGCGACGGAGTTCGGTGCAGCGCTGGCACGCCTTGCGCGTGGCTACGAAGCCGATCCGGACAAACGCCGCGACCTGGTGCAGGAAATCCACCTCTCGCTCTGGCGCAGCCTGGATGGCTTCAACGGCTCATGCTCGCTGCGCACCTGGGTCTACCGCGTTGCGCACAATGCTGCGACTTCGTATGTCATACGGCAGCGGCGCTCGCGCCCCCAAACCCTGATCGGCCTGGATGAAATTGACGCCTTGCCGGTTGAGCCGGAAACGGACAGGAATATGGCACTCAACCAATTAACGGGACTCATCCAACGCCTCAAGCCGCTCGACAGGCAGGTCATTCTCGCGTGGCTCGACGGCATGGACGCAACCGAAATTGGCGAGCTCACGGGACTCTCGTCTGGAAACGTAGCCACGAAAGTCCATCGCATCAAAAACATTCTCGCCCGCGATTTTCAGGGAGGACGCAATGGAAGACCCTAGAAATCTTTGGCAAAACCAGGAGGTGGAAGAAATGAAATTCTCAGTGGAAGAGCTACGCGCAAAAGCTGCTAAGTTTCGGAGCCGCATCGCGCGGCGCAACCTGCGCGAATACATCGCAGCCGTAATCGTGATTGCAATCTTCGGGTGGGACACCTGGAAGGAAACTCTGCTTCTCCCGCGCATCGCGTTCCTTTTGCTAATCGCCGCATGCATCTACTACATTTGGCATCTGCACCGATGGGGTACCGCCCGGCCTCTACCTACGGATGCGGGGAACGAATCCTGCGTCAGTTTCTATCGCCACGAGCTCGAGCGCCAGCGCGATCTGGTGAGCAGCGTCTGGAAGTGGGTTCTCTTGCCGCTGCTTCCCGGATCGGTACTTCTCTTTACCTATAACATCGCTAGCGCCCCGCCTTCAGCGCGCTGGCATCAAGTGCTCTTACTGTTGTTCGAAGCTGCGCTTTTCTTCGGAGTCCTGTGGCTCAATCTACGCGCGACGCGATGCCTTGACCGCAGAATCGCCGACCTCGACCGCGAACTAGGTCGCGTATGAGAGACTCGGAGGGCCCCCACCGCGCGAAACACGTGACGAATCACAAATCCGAGTCTTCATACCGGTCGGGGCCCAGGTCCATCATCGTCGCCGGATTCAGCTCGTCTGGCGCGTGGGCTATCCGGGCGAGCTCTCCGCGGTCGAGCCAATTCACCAGGCAGTGGTCGCACGAGTCGATCACAACATTGCCCGGGCCCTCATAAAAGTGAGTATCCATCGGGCGATGGCATTCGGGGCAATTGATCTTGCGCTGCAAATCGCTCGTATCAGCCGCGGGCTGAATCATAGACCCACCCTGCAGAATCTGCTCCTTGCTGATCAGGCTTTTGAAGATCTCCATCGAGACCAGCATTCCCCGGCATCGCGTGCAATAAAGGATGCGCGTATTCGCAAGGGACGCCTGGCTCATTGCGACATCGCAGATCGGGCATTTCTCGTCGGATGCCTCGAGAACGCGCACCCCATCTTCGTTCTTTTCCGGGAAGTACACGCTCTGGCAGTAGTCGCACTTGTAGCTGTCTTCGCCCGGTTTCAGCCGCATCGGAGCGCCGCAGGAAGGGCAGTTCATTGCGCCTTCCCGCATTCCGGGCAGAACTTCGCGTCCCGGGGAATTGGCTTTCCGCACTCGGTACAGAACTTCGTCTCCGCCGCAGCAGCTGGAGCGGCAGGCATAGCCAGCGCCGGCACCGGAGCACCACTTGGCCCAGCCGTCCCCGACCGCAGCGAGTTCGCCATCACCTGCGCGACGGCTGCGCCCGCGCCCATACCGAGGCCCATCCCGGCAGCCCCATCGGCGTTGGCCGCGGCAATCGGCAGCGACTCAGCCGCCGCATATTGCGTGTAGCGGCCCAGATCGCCCATCATGTTCATCCCGATGCGCTGGTTCAGCAGCTTCTGCAACTCATCGGGCAGTGAAACATTCTCGACCACAAACTGGCTCAGCTCCAACCCCAGTTGGGCAAACGGCGGCTTCATCTGCTCGGCAATCTTGTCGCTCAGCGCCGCCAGGTTCGCCGTCATATCGAGAAACGGCACACCGCTCCCGGCAAAAATCTCCGACATGCGCGACACGATCGTATTGCGTAGCTGCCCGGCCAGATCGCCGACAAAGTAAGTGTCCCGCGTGCCGCTCACTTGGGTAAAGAACGCGCGCGGATCAGTAATGCGGTAGGTATAAATGCCATAGCATCGCACCGACACGGCGCCAAACTCCGCATCGCGGAACGTGATCGGTGTCGCCGTACCCCACTTCTGGTCAATCTGAAGACGGGTGGAGAAGAAGTACACGTCTGACTTGAACGGTGACTCGAACGCCTTGTCCCAGTTCATCAGGTCCGTTAGTAACGGCAGATTGCGGGTATTCAGCGTATACAGGCCCGGGCCAAAGATATCGGCAATCTTGCCCTCATTCACGAACGCGGCCATTTGCGACTCGCGCACCGTTAGCCGCCCGCCATTCTGTATCTCCATATCTCGCATCGGATACCGATACGCAAGAATGCCGTCCTCAGGCTCATTCCACTGAATAACATCAATGAACTGCTTGCCCAGAAACTGTTTGAGAGTCACGTCGTTCTCCTGCGCGGAAGTCTAGCACGCACCATCTTCAGCCGGACAACGAAATATTTCACGTTCCGCATGCCCCACATCTCGAAAAGATATCTACAATTCAGGAGCACCTACGGGCATTCATCACGTCAGCCCTGCCAGGCCCTTCTACCCCGCCGGCACAAACGCCTTCATTGGCACCGCCTGAGGCACCGCCAGCCCATCCGCCCGCGGATCGGTCGCGCCAAAGTGCACCGGATTCCCCACGTCCACCTCGACCGCGTTTCCGCGTCCCATCGTCTGCGAGTAGCGCGGCAGCACGGTCACAATGTCGCCCTCCGCCCACAGCCCGGCAATCACCGCCGGAGACACTCCATCCTCAATATCAACATCGCATCCGCCAAAGTCGCGCTTCGTAAAACGCGCCGCATCCAGCGCTGCCTGAATATTCATCCCAAAGTCCACTACATTCGACACGAACTGCGCATGCGCCTGCGCCTGGTTAAACCCACCCATAATCCCAAACGCAATCTTCCGCTTCCCATTCGTCATAAACGCCGGAATGATCGTGTGCAGCGGCCTCGTCCTCGGCCTCAGCGTATTCGGCCTGTCTGGACGCAGCGTGAACCCCGCTCCGCGGTTCTGCAGCGCAAACCCCGTTCCCGGAGCCACCAGCCCGCCCCCGAACGCGCCCGCGTTGCTCTGGATCAGCGACACCTCGTTCCCGTCCTTGTCTACCACCGCCAGGTAGGTCGTGTCGCTCGCCTGGTGCGACAACTCCGTCTTCAAATCCGACGGCAGCACGTGGCACGCCGCCCGCGGCCCAATCAGCGCCGCGCGCTTCGCCGCCAGCGCCTTCGATATCAGCTCCTGCGTCGGCACATCCGTCGCCCTCGGATCACCCACATACCGCGCCAAATCCGCATACGCCAGCTTCTTCGCCTCGATCTCCACATGCAGCGCCTTTACCGAGTTGTGCCCCCACTCCGCAATCGGAAAATGCCCCATGATATTCAGCATCGCCAGCGCCGCCTCGCCCTGCCCGTTCGGAGGCATCTCGTACACCGTCCATCCGTGATACGTCGTGCTGATCGGCTCCTGCCACTGCGGCTCAAACTCCGCCAGGTCGTCCGCCTGCATAAAGCCGCCCAGCTCGCGCTCCAGCTTCAAAATCGCCTCCGCCGTCGGCCCCTTGTAGAATCCGTCCCGCCCATGCTCCTGAATCAGCCGCAACGTCGCCGCCAGCTCTGGATTCTTAAACAGCTGCCCCGTCACCGGAGCCTTCCCGTCTGGCAAAAATACCTTCGCAAACTCCGGATTCCCCGCGAACGGCATCCCATACGTCGCCCAGTTCTCCGCGTCCGTCTCCGGCACGCCAAACCCATCCGTCGCTATCGCCACCGCCGGAGCTAGGTCTTCCGCCAGCGGCAGCTTTCCCCACCGGTCGTGCAGCGCCTGCCACCCGGCCACCGCGCCCGGAACCGTTACTTCATCAATCGTCCGCATGTGGTTCAACCCTTTCGATTTCAGTGCCGCAATCGTCAGGTCCTTCGGAGCCCACCCGCTCGAGTTCAGCCCGTACAGCTTCCCGTCCTTATTGATGTAGACCATCGCGAACAGATCGCCGCCTACGCCGTTCATCATCGGCTCAATCACGCCCAGCGCGGCGTTGGCAGCAATCGCCGCGTCAATCGCGTTGCCGCCCTTGGCAAGAATCTGCGCCCCCGCCTGGCTCGCCACCGCCTGTAGCGTCGCCACAATTCCGTATTGCGTCACCACCATCGACCCGGCCGAGTTCTTCGCCGGATCCATCTGTTCCCCGCTCACCGGCAGTGTCACCATCGCCACCGCCATCCACATCACCACCAGCATTTTCAACGCGTCGCGCATCTCCCCTCCAACACCGCATCCACCATAAGCCGCCCAAGCGAATGACACAAACCGCCCCCGCCGCCGCTTTAACCAGGTCCCCCGGAAAAGTGCCGCTCTGAAGGCAGCCCACACTTTGCAAACAGAAGCCCACTTGCCGTTCCCTGTCCGATCACCTTATCGACGTTTCCTCGATGAGCGCATGTCCGCCTGCAACAATCCTGTATACTATGCGGCGAACCGTTGGGTATTCCAGTTAAGGTCGTGAGTAATTGATGAAACGAGGGTGGGCTGTTTGTTGCGCGCTGATCTTCCCCTGCCTCCTGGCGTCCGCCGGGAGCGCGGGGGCCCAGGTGAATCCCAGCCTTTATTCAGGGCTCAAGTGGCGTAATGTCGGACCTTTCCATGGCGGACGCATCGCCTCCGTCACCGGCGTCATCGGCCAGCCCGGAGTGTTCTACATGGGCACGCCCCAGGGCGGCATCTGGAAGACCACCAGCGCGGGCGTGACCTGGTTCCCGATCTCCGATCAGATCAAGAGCGTGGACAGTGTTGGCGCGATCCAGGTGGCTCCCTCCGATCCCAACATTATTTATGCCGGAGCCGGCGACCCGATTTTGGGCAGCCTCGGCAACGGCATGTGGAAGTCGACCGATGCCGGCAAGACCTGGCAGCACATCGGCCTAGAGGACACGGTGAAGATCGACAGGATTCTGGTCGATCCCCACGATCCCAATCTGGTAATTGTTTCCGCGCTTGGCGACAAGCAGCGTCACGGAGGCGGTGTTTACCGCTCCACTGATGGCGGCAAGACATGGACGAACGTGCTGAAGCCAGCCGACTACGACGGTACCCGTGACCTGGAATACGCGTTCGACGATCCCAGCGTGATGCTGGCCGCCACGCAGGGTAATGGCGGCTTTGGCTTCGGCATGGCAATCGGTAAGACCAAGAAGAAGCCGCCGTTGCTCTTCAAGTCGACTGATGAAGGCAAGACCTGGACGCCGATCAAAATCCCGCCCTTCCCGGGCCGCGTTGCGGTGGCAATCGCCATGCACACCAACGGCCAGCGGATGTATATCGTCGGCAATAACATCGAACACGGCTCCGGTCTGTACCGCTCGGACGACGGCGGCGCCACCTGGAAGCACATGGCGGGGAAGGACACCCGCATCGAAAACGGACAGGGCAGCTATAGCTGCGGCGTCTTCGTGGACTCAGAGAACCCGAACGTCGTCTACACCGTGAGCACCGCCATGTACCGCTCGACCGATGGTGGCGTCACCTTTCACGCGTTTAAGGGAGCGCCCGGCGGCGAGGACTATCACAAGGTTTGGATCGACCCCACGAACGGGAAGCGGATGATCGTAGGCACTGACCAGGGAGCCAGTGTCACGCTCGACAATGGCAAGACCTGGAGCCTTTGGTATACCCAGCCGATCTCGCAGATCTACCACGTCGCCACAACCGACCAGTTTCCCTACTGGATCGTCGGGGCACAGCAGGACACCGGCGCGGTGATGATCCGCAGCCGCGGCGACTGGGGCCAGATAGACATAACTGACTGGAGTCCCGTACCTGCCTCCGAGTTTGGCATCATCACGCCCGATCCCCGGAGCCCCAACATCTTGTACGCTGTCGGCTACGGCCCGGGCGGCGGCGGCAGCGGAGTGGTCAAAATCAATATGGCGACGGGGCAGTGGGAGAACGTCGCACCCAACTTCGGCGTGAACGCGCACAAGTACCGTTCCGTCCGGGATGCTCAGAAGGAGTTCGACGTCGCCTTTGACCCCAGCGCTCTCTATATCGGGTATCAGTGCCTGCTCGTCTCGCGCGACGGCGCCCATTCCTGGACGGCCGTCAGCCCCGATCTGACCACGCCCAAGGGTCAGCCTCAGTTGGCATGTGGTACGACGCCTCCGAAGTCGAAGGCCAGGCCCGCTGCTCCCAAACCTTCCTCTATGCCTGCGGGCAAAGAGGCGGTCAAGGCTGCGTCAGCGGGTACGCCCAAGCCGGCAGCCGGGTCCGCTGGAAAGAGCCCCTTCCCACCGCGTCCGCCCGCCATCGCGGACTTCTCCATCTCCAGCGTCAAACCCGGTGTGATCTGGACCGTAAGCACGAACGGACAGGTCTACAACACCATGGACCATGGCAAAGTGTGGACCAACATCACCAATATCCCGGACGTGCCGCCCCACTTCAATTTCAACACCATCGTGGCGGGCGACAGCGTCGATACCGCTTACGTGGCCGGTCGCATTGGCGGCGGGTTCTTTGAGAAAGTACCTGCTACCGAAGACTCCGACGTGCCGCTCATCTGGCGCACGCAGGATGGCGGCAAGACGTGGACGAAGATCGTCAACGGTCTGCCCTCGGACGAGCGCACCGGAAGCTGGGTGAACGTCGTGCGTGTCGATCCAAAGCAGCCCGGTCTGCTCTTCGCCGGCACCGAGACGACCGTCTACGTCAGCTTCGATTACGGAGATCACTGGCAGTCACTGCGCCAGAACCTGCCCAGCACCTCCATTCGCGATTTGGACGTCCACACCGCTCATCACCAGAACGACCTGGTAATCAGCACCTACGGCCGTGGCTTCTGGGTCCTCGACAACTTCACGCCACTGCGCGAGATTGCCGCCCACGGCCAGAGCATCAGCTCTTCGCCCGTTTATTTCTTTAGGCCCGAGGACGCTATTCGCGCGCGCAAAAACAGCAACTGGGACCAACCCTTCTCAGTCGAAGTGCCCCATGCGAAAAATCCGCCGTACGGAGCGATCCTGGATTACTACCTCGACCGGAAACCGACCGGGCCGATTCAGCTCCAGGTCTTCGACGCGCAGGGTAATTTGGTCCGCACCATGTCCAGCGTCTTGCCGCCCCCCATCGAAGGCCAGTTATTTCCCCGCTACTGGCTGGCCAGTCCCGAGTCGCGCGCTCTCAGCACGGATGTTGGGATGAATCGCGTCAACTGGGACCTCCGCTATGACGATCCGCCTGCCCTTCAGCACAACCTGGAAGATCAAATGAACACCGTGGTGGGCGAGACTACTCGCGGCCCCCATGGGCCGCAGGTGATTCCGGGAGTTTATACCCTGAAGCTCACCGTGGACGGCAGGGTGTACACGCGCCGTCTCATTGTGGTAAACGATCCGCGGGTCGGCCAGAGCCCCGCGCTCATAGCCGATCTGCGCAGCCAGAACAAGCTCACGCTGCTGTCGTATCACGGTATGAAGCAGAGCTACGATGGGCACGCGGAAGTGGAGGCCGTTGCAGGCCAGCTTTCGAAGCTGATGCAAGGTAAGCTTTCCCCCGAGGTGGATACGCAGGCAAAGAAACTCGAGGCCACGCTGAAGAAGATTGGCGGCGAGCCCCCGTCACCCCACGCTTTCCTCTTATCGCTCCTGGGTGGCCCGCCAAAACCCAGCGCGCTCAAATCCTTTTTTGAACTGAACGACGACTACAACACTATGGTCAGCATGATGCAGGTCGGCCTGGATATGGCGCCTACCCCAACCCAGATCGCCACCTGGGAAAGCGATTGCAGGAATTACAACCACACCGTGGCAGCATGGAAGGACGCGCATCAGCAGATCGCGGACTTCAACGCGTTGCTGTCCAGGAACCAATTACACGAACTCACGCTCGTACCCACCAGGCTGACCGATGACTCGTGCAGGTTCTCCTTGAAGTGAGCAGCAAAGCAGATAGCCGGCAAATCTAGGCGCAGCGCCTGGAGCCATATGTCGTTCCGGCGGACTCAAATGTTCTGCATGGGAAGAGTATTCCTCCACGACCTTGCCGTCCTTGCCGATCACGAACATTATCCGCTCAATAAAGCCATGGTCGATGGCGAACGCCCGCGCCCACGACACAAATCAGCATCGTGCCGGGCCACTGAATTGTGGATAGGGGAAGCCAGAGCGCAGTTGTGTCCCGCCACTCCGTTTGCTAATTTGGCGTAGATGCCGCCTCCTGTGCCCGAACAACTCAGCAAAACCGTTGAGACTCTTTACCGGTCTGAGTCCGGCAGGATTTTGGCTACGCTCGTGCGCCTGCTCGGCGATCTCGATCTCGCCGAAGAGGCCATGCACGAGGCTTTCGCCGCAGCATTGGACACATGGCCACAGACCGGCATACCGGATAAGCCCCGTCCCTGGCTGATTTCAACGGCACGATTCAAGGCCATCGACGCCATCCGCCGGCGAGCGCGCTTCGACGGAGCACAGAGAGATCTTGTTGCCCACATGGAATCGCGCGCCAACGACGCTCCCCTCGAGGACGAAGAGATCGAGGACGATCGCCTGCGTCTGATCTTCACCTGCTGCCATCCCGCTCTGCCTCCGGAAGGACAGGTTGCGCTCACCCTGCGCGAAATCTGCGGCCTGACTACGGAGGAGATTGCCCGGGCATTTCTGGTGACACCGGCAACGCTCGCCCAACGCATCGTACGTGCCAAGGCCGTCATCCGCGATAAGGCGATTCCCTACCAGGTGCCGGCCTCCCAGGAATTGTCGCTTCGTTTGGGAGCTGTCCTTCAGGTCGTGTATCTCATCTTTAATGAGGGTTACTCGGCTG
>Ga0335075_10000396_pt1 | contig 79389 bp, 70 predicted proteins | sample Lox_Sample_24_FD_206723 | JGI IMG/M metagenome (GOLD analysis project Ga0335075, IMG submission 206723) | Soil microbial communities from Loxahatchee National Wildlife Refuge, Florida, United States - Lox_Sample_2.4 | ecosystem: Environmental > Terrestrial > Soil > Wetlands | place: USA... | reverse complement strand
AGACAGTTCACTTTCCGCAGTATCGCGGCAAGGCTGTGCTCATTACATTCGTTGATACGCAATGCACGGATGAGTGCCCGATTCTTACGGGGCTTTTCGGCAAGGTGAATTCGATTCTGGCGAAGGACCCGAAAGCTGATGCGAACAGCCACCTCATTTCGATCAGCATTGATCCGAAGTTCGATACGCCTCCGGTGCTTCACAAGTACGGCATGACGTACTTGCATGGCAATGCGGCGGGGTTCTCACACTGGGAGTTTGTGGACCTTACGCCCGCCGATCTGAAGCGGCTGGCGACGGCGTTTGGAGTGGTCTACGCGCCCTCCGCGGACGGCGATATTGTCCACACGCTACAGACGGCGTTGATTGGCCGGGACGGCACAGTGCTGCAGACATGGGATGGGGATGGCTGGCAGCCGCGTTCGATCGCGAAGGCTGTCGAAGCGGCTGCCGTTCAAGGGCCATCTACATAGACCTGTCCTGCAGCGAATCGCCGCCTCTTTCGTTGGTTGGCGGGTAGCTGTGGAGCTGCGGGCCGATGAGGTTGGAGTAGTTGTAGTTGCCGCCGCGGTCGGCGTCGATGGTCCAGAACATGGCACCGATCATAGCGGGGTATCCGCCGGGCTTGCGCAGCTTGTAGTTGACGCCTGCGGGCGCTTTGCCGGTGATGATGTAGCTCATGGCCTGGCTGACGATTGATGGTGTGGTGTCTCCGATGAGGAAGCCTACGGCCACCTTGTTGGCGGGCAGCGGCGGGAAGAACTGACGCGGATTGCCGCCGACGTTGAAGCCGTTGAGCAGTAGATCGGTCATGGCGGCGTGGTAATCGACGGTGTTGGGTTGATAGATTTCTCCGTCGAGGCCTTCGAGTGGCGGCGTGTTGTAGCTCTGCACGTCGATGAAGGAGAGGATGTCGCGGATGGCATAGGTGAGCGGCAGGTAGGAGCCGAACTGGCCGCCGTAGGTTGGATATCCGGCGGGAATCTGCGAGCCCTCGGGCACGAGGCTGATCATGAAGCCGGGGCCGAAGTGGCTGCGCAACTGGCGCAGAGCCGCGATGAGGTTGACGATGGAGGGCGTGGTGGGATGGCGGAAGTCGGTGTCTCCGGGATCGAGTTCGAGCGATGGAGCTTCAAAGTCGAGATCGATGCCGTCGAAGCCGTACTCGGAGACGATCTGGGTGACGCAGTGGACGAAGGTTGGAATGCCAGTGTGGTGGTCGAGGGTGAAGAACTGGCCTCCGCCGCCGAGCGAGATCATGACCTTTTTGCCGCGGCTCTTGAGATATGCGATGTCGGACTTGAGCTGCCCGGGAGTGATTCCGTCAGGCGGCTCGAAGCGCAGTGTTCCTTCGGGGGCGCTTTTGTCGGGCGAGGCGAAGGCTACGAGGATAATGTCCCATTGCGGGGAGACGTCGCGGAGTGGGAAGGGCTTGCCGCCGGAGAAGCGGGAGCCGGTCCAGTAGCCGATGAGCTTGTGCCGGTTGGGGGGGGTGTGCGCGGAGATGGCCGCTACGGTGGGTTCCGCAGCAGAGTCTTCGTGCCTACGATACGCGGAGCATGGTTTTGCCGGGTCTGCCAGCGCGTTCGCGTCGGGAAAGCTGTAGGTGCTCCCGAGGCCCTGCGCTGCGCCGGTGTACCAGGGCAGCAGGGCTACGTTCTGTAGATGATAGGCGGCTCCGTTGCTGTCGACGACGTACGGCCTCGATTCGGGGAAGTTGTTTTTGGGATTGGTGTCGGTGGGCTCGAGCAGGAAATATGCGGTTGCTACGGTTGAGCCTCCGCAGCGGCCCATGTCACCGGGATGCATGGACGCGGGGCGCGTCCAGCGCGGCAGGATGTTGCCGGGAGCGGGTGCGTTGTCTCCGTGAAAGAGAGGATTGTGCAGGGGATCGTTGATGAACTCGGCGAGCTGCTGGGTGAGCGGCTGTATGTCGGTTTCTTTGACGACGGCGGGCGCGTTGTGCAGGTAGGAGCCGAGGACGAAGGAGTTTCCCGTAGCGGAGTCGACGCCGTGCGTGCCCCAGGAGCAGCAGAGGGTGTCGTCGCTCCAGGTGTAGTAGGTGGTGTTGTGGGTGATGGCGATGACGAGCTTGCCGTCCTGCCGGGGGATCTGCTGGAAGAGCTGCTTCTGGATGTACTCGATGTCGGCTACGGCGAAGGACGTCCCGGTTTTCTTTGAGGTGAGGACATATCCGTAGGCGGGAGGGATGGTGATGGTTACGGGTTTGATCCCAGGCTTGCCGAGCAGGGTGTGCCAGCCTTTGGCGGCGGGGAAGGTGGTGCGGAGCATGGCGTCGGCGTACTGGGTGCGGCCCGCTGATGGGAAAGCGGCTTTGGCGAAGATGGGTGAGCGGAGGACGCCGGGTACATCCGGGGTTGCATCCATGGCAAAAGGCTTCCCGGCGACTTGCTTTGACTGAAAGGCGAGCGTGACGGGCACGAGCACGGTGGGAATGGTGGTGGTCCGGCCCTGGGACGGCTCGCTGCCGACGAGGGTGTAGGAGTGTGAGCCAGCGGCGACTTTGAAGGTGGGGATGGTTTGCGCTTGAGAGGTGAATGGAAGAACAGAGACGGAGAGCAGGCAGAGGAGCTTGATTCGCATATCGAGCTTGACAGACCCTTCCCAACAACAAAGATATGCAACCAGCTTCTTCGATGCGGCGGGCGATGGCAAGCGAAAGACCCGGCCGCTTCGAGCCGGCCGGGCCTTTACTGGATTTTGGTGTGGCCTGGTCAGATGCGCATGGGCATGATGATGTAGCGGTATTTGTATTCGTTGTCGGCGTCTTCCGGGCGGACCTGGCCGGCGGACTGTGCGTCCTTGAATTCGAGGCGGACTTCGCCGGCGTTTCCGATGGCCTTGAGGAAGTCGATGAGGTAGGCGGAGTTAAAGCCTACGACCAGCGGATCGAAGCTGTAGGGAGTTTCGATGGTGTCTTCGGATTCGCCGGAGTCGGTGGAGGAGGACGAGATCTTGAGCTCGTTCTGTTCGAGGCGCATTTTTACGGCGCCGGAGCGTTCGTCGGCAAACTGGGCGACGCGCTGGATGGAGCCCATGAGGTCTTCGCTGCGGACGACGACGAACTTGTTGTTGTCGCGCGGCATGACCGCTTCGTAGTTGGGGAACTGCCCGGTGAGCTTGCGGCTGGTGAGCACGCGGTGGCCGATGCGGAAGTAGAGGGTGTGGTCGTCGTCGGCAAACTCGACCGTCTCGGCGTCCGTGTTCGAGAGCAGCGATTGCAACTCGGCGAGGGCTTTGCGGGGAATGAGGGTCTTGCGTTCTCCGCTCACGTTGGATAGGGTTTCGCCGGCCTTCTCGATGTGGGCGAGGCGGTGCCCATCGGTGGCGACCATAGCGATGGACTCGGCTTTGAGGATGAGCAGGGCTCCGTTGAGGGTGTAGCGCGACTCTTCATTCGAGATGGCGAAGATGGTTTTGGCAATGAGGTTTTTGAGTGACGCCGCAGGGATGCTGGTGACACTGGCGTTGGGAAACTCGGGAACCTGGGGGAAGTTGGCGCGGGCCATGCCGACCATTTTGGTGTTGGAGCGGCCGGAGCGAATCTGCACCCAGTGGTTGTCCATGAGCTTGATGGAAATGTCGCCGTCGGGCAGGAGCTTGATGTAGTCGTAGAGCTTGCGCGCTGGAATGGTGCAGGAGCCGGGCTTCTTCACCTTGGCGGCGCAGGAGGTGCGGATGCTTTGATCGAGATCGGTGGCGGTGATGGTGATGCGTCCGTCTTCGGCTTCGATGAGGAAGTTGGAGAGGATGGGGATGGTGGTCTTCCGCTCCACAACGCTTTGCGTGGCGGTGAGCTCGCGGAGGAGATCCTGGCGGCTGACGCTTATTTCGAGCGGTGCGTTCTGCGCGGCGGCGGCTTCTCCTGACATTTCCTGCTCCAGATCGAGACTTGGCATGAGTGACTCCCAAGTGCGCTTTGGCCCAATGTATCACCCGGCGGCGTAAATTCGCAGCAGGGAAATCAGGGACCGTGCGGCACGTATTCATTCTAGTAACAAATGGGTGGAGTGCGCGCTCTGGAAAACTTGCCCGAACCTAGGAAATATAGTGACGCCCGGCTTTGGCGGTCATGAGAGCCGGTACGGGGGGATTGCGATTACTACTAAGAGTTTTTCAAGAGATGTTTTACCAGTAGCCGTATTCGTTTGCGCCGGAAAAGTGGAAAGTGGGACGGAAACTGCTGGGGAAGCGGAGATGAGGGACGGTCCAGTTTTAGAAAAGCTGTCCCGGAAATTTTGAAAAGTGGGAAGACGAGCCGGAAAGAGCGAGAATGGTTCGGGGTTGTCCTTGTTGTTCACACGAGTTCGGCAAGAGTGTGTGGAAGGCCGGCTCGCAGAGTGGAAATCAAGGTTTGGAGCGCGGCTGATGCGGCTGCGCGAGGAGCGGGTTTTCAACGGCGATCGACTTCTCCGCAGTTTCCACGGAGAGGCTATGCTCGTTGGAAAACGCGAACGGAGCGCAGCATAAAAACGGGAGGGATGATGGAGCTGACACGCAGAGAGTTTGGACGGCTGGCCGGCGGGGCGGCTGTGGCAGGAATGCTTCCCCGTGCGCAGGGCGAAGGACAGGACGCGTCACGCAGCATAGGGTGGTGCATTGTGGGGCTGGGGCGCATTTCGATGGGCCACTTTATGCCTGCGGTGCAGCAGGGGCATACGGGGCGGATTGTGGCGCTGGTGAGTGGGCATCGACCCAAGGCCGAGCAGCAGGCGGCGATGTACGGCGTGAAGGACAGCGCGATCTATAGTTATGAGGATTACGACCGCATCCGCGACAACAACGAGATTGACGCGGTGTACATCGCGCTGCCGAACAGCATGCATGCGGAGTACACGATCCGCGCGGCGAAGGCGGGCAAACATGTGCTGTGCGAGAAGCCGATGGCGACGAGCGTGGCCGATTGCGAGGCGATGATCGCCGCGTGCCGTGCAGCGGGCAAGAAGCTGATGATTGCATACCGTTGCCAGTATGAGCCGGTGAATCTGAAGGCGGTTGAGCTGATCCGCTCGGGGGCGATTGGGCAGGTGCAGGCGATCGAGAGCGCGTTCGGGTTCAACATTGCCAAGGGCGAGTGGCGGCTGAACCGTAAGCTGGCCGGGGGCGGGCCGCTGATGGATGTGGGCATCTACTGTCTGAACGCGACCCGCTACCTGACGGGCGAGGAACCGGGGGATATCCATGCCAACTCGTCGGTGATTGATCATGACGGGCGCTTTACCGAAGTGGAAGAGAACGTGGGATGGACGATGAAGTTTCCTTCCGGCATTCTGGCGAGCTGCAATACGACGTATGGGGGAGAGATGAACGGGTTCTATCGCGTGCATGGGTCGAAGGGGATGATTGAGCTGTCTCCGGCGTTTCCCTATGAGGGGATTCACATGCGGGCGGATCTGGGGGGCGGGAAGACGATTGACATGCCCGATCCGCAGAGCGGGGTCGACCAGTTCATTGTGGAGGGGGACTATTTTGCGGGCTGCATCCGAAACAACAAAGAGCCGAAGAGCGATGGCGAAGAAGGTCTTCGGGATATAAAGCTGATGTCGAGGATTTACAAGTCGGCAGGGTTGCCGGGATTGTGAAAAGACGGTTCTCGGAGATGCGGGGTCGGAGGAATGGGTTAATGGATTTATTAGGTTATTTAGCGAAGAGCTTTCCGGGCCTGACACTGGAACCGGCCCTTTTTTATGAGTGGCCTATTGGAATTCGTTTCGAGCTAAACGATGAAGTCCAACCGGAGCCGGATTTCAACGACATCGTGACGCGTGCCACCGCAATTTTTAGCGAGACTTTCAAACCGGAGGATTGTGTCATCGCAGTTTCTCTCAAGCATCCCATCGCCGCAATGCACCCGAAGCGTGCGAGAGATCCCAAAGGATTATTTGAATTTGCGAACGAATATCATCTCGACTTTGGGCCAACGCTTGAACACACTTCCTTTCCAACCGAAGACGGGGAGTCGACTCTCGAGTGGAGTCCAGTTTCAGATGTATGGAGTTCGAAGATCGGCACTATTTTCGGAGCTATTGCCAACCTAGACTTCGGCAGGATGCCGAGGATTACGGATTGTGTCTATTTTGTGAATCAGAGCCGAGACATCATTTTGAATATGTATGATGATCGCGGACTCGATGTCATTGCAGCAAATAGAGCAAGTCTTTCACACCTATACCACACACATACTTCATGGATACTGGGCTACGATCTCCCACAAGTAATCCATACCTTTGAGAGTCACTAAGCCCCGCAGGACACGCAACGCCTAGACGGCGAGTCTTAACCGTTCAGGGTTTCCTGGAGTTTGTTTACGGTGCTGTTGAGGTTTTTGTCGGCTCGGCGCTGCTCGTCGATTTTGGCGATGGAGTGCATGACGGTGGTGTGGTGCTTGCCGCCGAACTGGCGTCCGATTTCAGGGAGCGAGGCCTCGGTCATCTGCTTGGCCAAGTACATGGCGATCTGCCGGGGCACGACGACGGCGCGGGAGTTGTTCTTCTGCTTGAGCTCGGTGACGCGCATGCCGAACTGCTCAGCTACGGCGCGCTGGATGGCCTCGATGGTGATCTTGCGCACCTGGGTATCGATGAACTGCTTGAGGCACTGCTGCGCGGTGGGCAGGGTAATCTCGACTCCGTTGAGGCTGGACCAGGCGAAGAGGCGGGTGAGCGCGCCCTCAAGCTCGCGCACGTTGGTGCGGACGTTGGAGGCGATGAAGAGCGCGACGTCGGTGGGGATGGTGACGTGCTCGCTCTCGGCCTTCTTCTGCAGGATGGCTACCTTTGTCTCAAGATCGGGCGGCTGGATGTCGGCGATGAGTCCCCACTCGAAGCGCGAGCGGAGGCGGTCTTCGATCTCAGGCAGCTCTTTGGGCGGGCGGTCAGAGGCGATGACGATCTGCTTCATGTTCTCGTGGAGGGCGTTGAAGGTGTGGAAGAACTCCTCCTGGGTGCGCTCCTTCTGCGAGATGAACTGGATGTCGTCGATGAGGAGCAGGTCCATGGAGCGGAACTTGTCGCGGAAGCCGGTCATGCGGTCGTTGCGGACGGAGTTGATCATCTCGTTGGTGAACTTTTCCGCGGAGACGTAGCTGATGGAGAAGTTGGGCTGGCGCAGCTTTACCTCGTGCCCGATGGCATGCATGAGGTGGGTCTTGCCCATGCCGGCTCCGCCGTAGAGGAAGAGCGGGTTATAGGCCTTGGAGGGGCGCTCGGCGACAGCCTCGGCCGCGGCGCGGGCGAACTGATTGCCGGAGCCGATGACGAATGCGTCGAAGGTGTAGCGGGGGTTGAGCTGGGCGGCGGTGGACCAGTCGAAGCGCGATTGCTGCGGGGCTCCGGCGTGCTGCGTTGCGCGAGAGTTTGCGTTGCGCGCGTTGCCGGCAGGGGCGTTGGAAGCATGGGTGGGCACGGGCGCGAAGCCGCCGTCTTCGCGGACGCGCGCGAGGGTGGGGTCTTCTTCCGGCGTGATGAAGGTCACGTCATCGAACTCAAGCTCGAGCTTGTCGATGGCTTCCTGAATGAGGTCGGTGTAGCGCTCGCCGATGTGCTGGAACTCGGGCGTGGGAATGCGCACGAAGAGCATGCGCTCCTTGACGTGGCTGAAGCGCGTGGGCTTGAGCCAGGTGTCAAAGGACTGGCGGTTGATCTTTTTTTCCAGCGCGCCAAGGATGCGGACCCAGGGATTGAGCACGGCTGCGGGGGTAGCGACGAAAGACATACGGCTTCCTTGCTGAGGCTCGCGGGAGGCCGGGTTCGGCTGAAACCGAATACCCAAAGTACGCCCTCCCTGTGGATTGGGAGTGCGCAGAGGTATTGCGGGTTTGCCGGAAGGGTGCTTCGGCCGGAACAACTCCGAAGCATCGGTCGATCGGCTGACGCCCGCGAGGCGTCAGGAAATTCTCTACTGAACGTTGCCGATACTAGCACAAACGGAGGGGAGTTTTGGCGTGGTTTCTTCAGCAAAATTTTTGTTACGGGACAGTTGCACCAAAGCTTGTGAAAAAACGGACCCGAGGCAGACTTTTTGCGGCTGAACCGCGGATGAGATATACTTGAACTTTGTCGGGAAGTGGCATTTATTTCTGTGTCTGCCGGGCAACCAAATTGACAAGATAAAGTTCAGGAGCGCAGTTCCATGCCGAAGCGCACATTTCAACCGAATCGCCGCCGCCGTTCGAAGGTTCACGGCTTTCGCACCCGCATGAAGACCAAGAGCGGAGCTGCCGTGCTTTCGCGCCGCCGCGCGAAGGGCCGCAAGCGCGTCTCAGTCAGCGCGGGGTACCGCGACTAGGGTTTTCCCAGCCTTGAGGCGCTTGTTTCGCCTCAGAAATTTCACTCCGAAAAGAGTTTCGCTCTATGGCCAACGGCAGTCAGGTGATCTGTGCTGCCGTGGCTTATTCTGCCCGCTCGTTCAGCGCGCGGGGCAGGAGCGTGGGCGTGCGCGACAATATAGCTATGGCCGACGGCGTATCCAATTCGCAGCTTGACTGGCCACAGGCGCGATTGCGCAAACACGCGGACTACCAGCGGGTATACAAGGCGAGCCGCAAGCAGTTCTCGCCCTCGATGAGCTACTTTTTCCGGCTGCGCGCGACGGATGAGCTGACACCACCGTATGTCGGGCCGCGGGTGGGATTGACGGCAGGCCGGGTGCTTGGCAAAGCGGTGGAGCGCAATCGCATTAAACGGCGCATGCGCGAGGCAGCGCGGGCAAACCTGACGCTACTGCCGGAGTATGCCGATGTTGTGCTGCATCCGCGCAAGCTGGTTCTGGAGATGGAGTTCGCGAAGCTGGAGCGCGAGGTTGCGAAGATCTTCTCTGGAGTTTCCGCGCAGACGAAAAAAATGCGGACAACCGAAACGGCACTCAGCGAACAAAGGCCGCGAGCATGAGCGCTCGCCAGACCTGTGCGGGAGCGCTCCATCGCGCCTATAAAATTGCGATTTCCCCCTTGCTGCACAGCGTGGGTGGCGCGAGCAGCGCGTGCCGCTTTCAACCGACATGCTCAGATTATGCGGCGATTGCCGTGAGCGAACACGGTGTTTTGCGCGGCGGATGGATGGCGCTCTGGCGCCTGCTGCGCTGCCAGCCTTTCAGCAAGGGCGGCTTTGATCCGGTGCGACCGAATCCGCGCCTGCATCGCCATGATTCCGCGCAGGCTGCGGGAGCGCCGTTTACCATAGAGACAACCATCAATCATAACGATCGAACAGGAAAGTAGTTTTGGCAGAGATAACCAATCCCAATCAGCAGGGTGGCGGCGGGCAGGATTCAAAGACGATCCTGATGTTCACCGGCCTCTTCATCGTGATTCTTTTCGGAATGCAGTATTTCCGGGCGAAGAATGCGCCGCCCACAGAGCACCCGCAGCAGCATGCATCGTCCATCCCGCATGCCGCTGGGGCTGCGCCGACCGCCGCAGCCACGAGCACATCCTCCAACGCGGCTTCCACGCAGACTGCTGTTGCTTCTGCTGCGCCGAGCGCAAGCGATGTGGTTGCGACGACGGAGAGCACGACTGTTGTCGAGAACGAGCTGTACCGCATTACGTTCACGAACCGCGGCGCGCAGGTGAAGTCGTGGATCCTGAAGAAATACAAAGATGATGATGGCAAGCCGCTGGACCTGGTGAATCAGAAGGCGGCGGCGAAGTGGGGTTACCCACTCTCGCTGTACACCTACGATGCCGATTTGCGCGGCAAGCTGGCGAATGCGCTGTATGTGCCTTCGGCTACAGGTGCGATCAATGCTCCGGGGACGTTGAGTTTTGCGTATTCGTCGGGTGGAGTGACGGTCCACAAGACGTTCACCTTCGATTCGAGCTATGTGATTCACGCCAAGGTTACGGTGACCGAGAACGGCGCGCCGGTGCAGGCGATGCTGGCCTGGCCTGCGGGCTTTGGCGACCAGATGACGTTGCCCGACTACGCCAAAGGCACCATCGACACCTCGGCAGACGGCAAAGAAGACCAGCGCGCGGCGAAGAAGATCTCCGGCGGAGATACGCTGCGCGGGCCCTTTGACTGGGCGGGCGTGAGCGACCTTTACTTCACCGCGATCTTTCTACCGGATACGCCGGCGGACGCGAATCTTGTAACGCTGCACGACACGCTGGATATCCCAAAGAACATCAAGCACCCCGACGCTGCGCAGATGGAACAGGCGCCGGTGCTGGGGGCGGCGATCGGCGACTCCAACGGCCCGTTGAGCGTGCGGATTTTCGCCGGTCCGAAACAACTCGAAGTATTGAAGTCGATCCACGCCGTGAGCGGCCCCAGCCTTGAGGCGGTTGTGAACTTCGGCTGGTTCGGCATCGTCGCGAAGCCGCTGTTCCTGATGATGCGCTTTCTCTACGACCATGTGGTTCCGAACTGGGGGTGGGCGATTATTCTGCTCACCATTGTGCTGAACCTGGCGATGCTGCCGACGCGCTTCCAGATGATGAAGTCGTCGCTGAAGATGCAACGGATTCAGCCGCAGATGGACGCCATCAAGGCGAAGTACGCAAAGTTCAAAGCTACCGATCCGCGCAAGCAGGAGATGCAGAAGGAGATGTTCGCGCTGCAGAAGTCGGAGGGCGTGAATATGTTCGGCGGCTGCCTGCCGATGCTGATCCAGTGGCCACTGCTGTTCGGTTTCTACCGCGTGCTGGAGAACGTGATTGAGCTGCGCCAGGCGCACTGGCTGTGGCTGCACGATCTTTCGGCGCCTGATCCGCTGTACATTCTTCCGGTGTTCGTGATCGTCTCGATGTTTCTGATGCAGTATCTGACGCCTTCGCCGGGGATGGATCCGGCGCAGCAGAAGATGATGGCCTTTGTGATGCCGGCGGTGTTCGGCTTTATGATGCTGAACTACGGCGCGGGTCTCTCACTGTACTGGGCGGGCAGCAACTTTATCGGGTTCGGGCAACAGCTGATTATCAACCGCACCAGCATGGGCCGCGAGATGCGGGAGATTGCCCTGAAGCGAGCGGCGAAGAAGAAGGCCGCGAAGAAATAAGCGCTGGATGAAGGGAAGAAAACTGATACGAGCGGAAGCGTCTGGGATTCCCAGGCGCTTTTGTTTTGGGCGGATTCTTCGCTGACGAAAAAGCGGTCGAGTGAGATACTAAATCGATGCCTATTGAGGATTATTCTGCCGCCGCCCAGAAGATTGCCGCTCTGCTTAAAACCCTTACCACTACCGGCGGCCTCCGGCTGAAGTACCGCATTACAGCGGGCGAAGGGGCAGCGGATCCCGATGGGCTGGAAGCCCGGGAGATTTATGTGGAACTTGCCGGTCCGGATGCGCCGCTGCTCACGCAACGCGGTGGTGAACTCCTGCGCGCCTTGGAGCATGTTGCGGCGAAGATTATCCGGCTGGAGAATGAGGAGCACGATAAAGTTTCGTTCGATGCGAACAACTTCAAGGCTCTGCGTGCGCGCGAGTTGAAGCTGGCGGCGGAGACGGCGGCAGAGAAGGTTCGACGGACCGGTCAGCCTTACAGCTTTGCTCCCATGAGCTCGCGCGAACGGCGCATGCTGCACCTGGCGTTTCGTCCGTACGAGGACCTGGAAACTTCTTCGACGGGCGAAGGGCTGCGTCGCTTTGTGGTGGCTCACACCAAGGGCTACGACAAGAGCAAGTTGGCCGCGCTGGCGGGCCAGGGGTTTGCGGGCGGACGCGGCGGACGCCGCTGACTCTGATTCCGCGCTGTGCGTAAGACACCATGTAGCGAGCCGGAGCCGGCATTGCGAAAAGAATATCGTGCAGCCCAATCCACAACTCGCTGAGCAGGAGTCGCCGGCCAACGAAACGGTGGTGGCGGTTTCGACTCCGCCGGGCCGGGGCGGCATTGGCATTGTGCGACTCTCGGGTTCGCGCTCGCTTGCGATTGCTGATGCTCTGCTGAGGCTACGGAATCCGCTGGCCCATGCGCAGGCCCGGTTTGCTGAAATCTTTGATCCTGAGACACAGGCCAAATTAGACGAAGCCATCGCAACGTATTTTGCCGGGCCGAACTCGTACACCGGAGAAGACCTGGTGGAGATTGCCGCGCATGGTTCGCCGGTGATTCTGGACCTGCTGCTGCGGTCGGCGCTGCAGCGTGGAGCGCGGCTGGCGCGGCCGGGCGAGTTTACCGAGCGAGCGTTTCTCTCCGGGCGGATTGACCTGACACAGGCTGAGGCGGTGCGGGACCTGATTGAGTCGCAGACGCTCTACCAGGCGCGCGTGGCGGCAGGACAGATGGGCGGTGCGCTGTCGCGGCGTCTTCAGCCAACCAAACAGGAGTTGGTGGAGCTGATTGCGGTGCTCGAGGCCGGGATTGATTTTGCGGAAGACGATGTGGATGTGATGCCGGCCGCGGAGATCACAGCGCGCATTGAGCCGGTTGCGACCGCGCTGCGAGAGCTGGAGCGGTCGTTTGAGCATGGCCGGATCGTGCGTGCCGGACTGACGCTGGCGATTGTGGGTCGGCCGAACGTGGGCAAGTCGTCGCTGTTTAACCGGCTGGTGGAGCGGGAGCGCGCGATTGTGACGGCGATGCCGGGCACGACGCGCGACCTGGTAACGGAGACGGTTTCGCTGGGCGGGATTCCGTTGAACCTGGTGGACACGGCTGGGCTACGCGACGCGGCGGACGAGGCCGAGTTCATCGGCATTCAGAAGTCGCGCGAAGCACTGGCCGACGCGGACGTGGTACTCGTCGTGCTCGAAGCGGGAATTCCGCTGCGCGAGGACGAGACGGCGTTGATGCGCTCGCTAGAAGGCCGCCGTGCACTCGTCGCGCATAATAAGGCGGACCTTCAGCTTGGCAGCCAGGCAACGGCGAAGCTCTTGCTACCTGCTGTGGAGACGTCTGCCCTCACAGGTCGGGGAATCGACGGCCTGCGGGAAGCTCTTCTCGGGCTCGTCCGCAACCCCTCAAGCGAAACTGAGTCAGGAATGTTGACCAGCTTGCGGCATCACGAAGCTGTCACCAGTGCCCTGGCTGCATTGCACAAAGCCGCCGCCGCAGTCCGGCACGGCATCCCCCACGAAATGATCCTGCTTGATCTTTATGCCTCTCTGCGCCAACTCGACGCCCTCACCGGCGAAACCACAGCGGACGATATACTGAACCAGATATTTTCGAGTTTTTGCATCGGGAAGTGAGCGTTCTAAAAATGGATACACCGCTCTCCAGCCATCGGGACCAACTCGCCTTCAGCGTAGGATCAACAAATAAAGCTTAAGCCTGCTTAAGTCTATTGGACACGATGAAAATTTTTTACGACCATCAGGTGTTTTCACTGCAGAACGCGGGTGGCGCCGCCAGATATTATTTTGAGCTTATTAAGCATCTTCAATTGCAATTGGACCGACGGATTGTTGTTGCTTTAGGTCTCAATCACTCTGTCTATTCATTTCCCGATCTCAGAAGCGAGAACACATTCGTTTTTTCTCGACGGACGAACTTATCTCCCGGCGTTCTGCGGTACTCGCTGAACGAAGCCTTGGTGAGCGCCTCTGCGATTTCCCACGGAAAATTCGATATCTATCACCCTACTCTGTACCGAGCCATGCCGTTGGTTAGCCGGCGGCGCATGGTAGTGACACACCATGACTGCTCCCACGAGCGATTCCCTGAGATGTTTCGAAATACCAGAAAGGTCATTCAGGCCAAACGGAAGCTGTATGCAGAGGCAGATGCCATAATTTCTGTCTCTGAATTCAGTAAACAGGAGCTCATTTCGTATTATGACTTGGATCCGGGCAAAATCTTTACGGTGTATCACGGATTTGAACCGTTCGCTTTGGACTCATCTAAGTCGGATCAAGGTAGCGGACCGATTAGACCCTATTTGCTGTTCGTTGGTTTTCGGAGAACCTACAAGAATTTCGATTTTCTATTGGAGAGCTACGCGGAGTCCAAGCTTTTGAATCACTACGATTTGGTCACAGTCGGCGGGGGTGAATTTTCATCGGATGAGTTGAAAGAGATAAAGCGTCTAGGCCTGGATGGAAAAGTACAAAATCTTCAGGACGTCAGCGAAGTCCATCTAGCTGCGCTTTATAGGAAAGCTGCGCTATTTGTTTATCCGAGCCTCTCGGAGGGGTTTGGCTTTCCGCCTCTGGAGGCAATGAGCCAGGGATGTCCTGTTCTCGCAAGCCAGAGCTCTTGCATCCCCGAAATTTGTGGGGATGCTGCTTTTTACTTTGATCCAACTGACCGTTCCGACTGCATCCGGAATTTAGAGCATGCGCTCGCCAGTGATTCATCGCGTTCAATTATGAGAGAAAGAGGCTTCCAGCAGGTTAAAAAGTACAAATGGGATGAGACCGCAAATGCGACGTATGAGGTATACAGAGGTGTGTGCCAAGCATGAACCCTAAAGGATAGAGGATTGAAGTGGGGAATCATCGTCCATTAAGAGAGGCAAATCGGCTGCTCTGCGCAGATATGAGCCGCCAGCTTGCCATGGAAGGCAAGATTGAAAAACCAACATGGGTCGAGTTCTTAAAGAGAAGTATTCATCCTCGATTCTTGCCTCTATTGCTCTACCGCTGGTCTCGCGCGGCTCTTCTGCTGGGAATCCCGGGTTTGCCCTTTGTATTTTCCTACCTGAACCTCATAATTTTCGGAATTCAAATCACGCCTCGCTGTGATATAGGCTCTGGACTGTTTCTTCCTCACCCTGTCGGAACCGTGATTGGCGCGTGGAAAATCGGCCGAGATGCGACGATTTTTCAAGGCGTTACACTAGGCGCAAAAAGGGTCGATTTGAAATTTTCGCGAGAATTACTGCCTGAAATAGGCGACGGGGTGACGATTGGAGCAGGCGCGAAAATTTTGGGGGGCATTCGCGTCGGCGATAATACAACTATTGGTGCAAATGCAGTTGTTTTGGAGTCAATTGGTTCGAACTGCATCGCGGCCGGTATCCCAGCGCGAATTGTTTCTCCATCAATGAATGAGAGCTCAAAAGCTTAAAGCAGCGAACGCCAAGAGGCAACCTGGTGGAAATCGATTCTAAAGGGAACAATTTCAGGTGAGGTGCAGGATGTGCAGAACTGATTGCGATCAGATTTCATATCCAGGCTCGCCCCTTAAAAGAGGGGTCACTGTTCGAGCGTCGCATGCTGCTGTTTGCGTTCGACGCCGCTACAGTTCCACAAATCCAAGTCCTGCCATCGCACATACTGAGTTTCACTTTGCGGCCTGAATTGCTAATTGATTGTGAACATGGCTACAAATACGCTCAAGTGGACTCTGGGGCAACATTGAGATGACTGAACAAGCACTCTCACTGCCCAAGCCGCTGTCTTTGCGTCGATATATTTACTTATCGACGCTGCTCGGTGTCTTCAGTGAGATACTCGTAGTTCACGCCGGCGTGACTATCTTTCTGTTCGACGTTGTCATGCTCTGGAACCTTGTATTGATTTGGGCCTTCCTTGGACCGATTGTTGTACCTAAATGGCTGGGTTGGTTCCTCTTGTATCTTACGGCGAGCGGCGCCATCGGAATCCTGCGAGGCACGGACACTACTTTTCTTGCGGCGAAACAACTCTTTGTTATTGGCCTGGGATCCATATACTTCGCAAACTTTTTCCGATTACAGGATAATCAGATCGACGGAGCTTGGGAGACCTATGCGAAACTTGCATATTGGCTCACATTGATTGGCATAGCCAAGTGGCTCGCCGTGTGCTTGTTTGCTCATCGTTTTGAACGCTTGCAAGGTCTTACGACCGAGCCGGCTGCATATTGCGCTGTTACGCTGCCGGCATATTACTGGTATGCCCATAAGTGGTTTACGAGCAGAAGGCATCGTAAAGAGGTCTTGTGGCTGACATTGGGCATAGCCCTCTCGGCATCCTCAACGGGTTTTCTCGGAGTGGCCTTCGGTTTGCTGTTGGCGTTTGGAAAACGGCGACTGATCGCTTTGCCTTTTGCTCTCGTATTAATTTGTGGTTTTGGAGTTGGGCTCTATACTATTTCTCCCTATGTCCGTGTTCGCGCAAGGGATACCTTTGGCGCGGTGCTCAATAGCGATGTAGCGGGGACGAACATCAGCACCTACGCGTTAATTTCAAATATGTTTGTGACGGAGCGCGTTCTTGAGGTGCATCCAATTCTTGGAAATGGTTTAGGCTCGCATATCTTGTCTAACCATAAATATATCAGCGATGTACCGGGAGTGGAGTTGGTCGAGGCTGCTGGCTGGGATACCGGCGCGAATGTTCAGGATGCCGCGTCGCTGGCTCTGCGCTCGCTTTCCGAACTGGGCTTGATGGGGTTTCTTGGGATTCTATGGTTCATCGTGCACTTTTGGGTCGGCGGCAAGAGTGATCGCGCTGCAATCAGCTGCGCTGTGATGCTCGTCTTTTTTGAGAAGCTGCTTCGCGGCGGCGGCTATGGCAACCCAGAAGAATTTTTCTTCATTCTAGTCTATATGCACAACTATTGGCAGTTCAAACAAGGTGGCAGCGAAATCTCGGCTTCAATCCCAAATACTCTTACTTACGCGGACTAAGTCAAGGGAGCAGTCCAGTCCCGTGGTGGCGGTGGCTCTCCTTACAATCCACATGCCTCAACGCAAAACGTCCCAGAGCCCTACCGCTGCCGCTCAAACGCTAATTTGGGCAAGAGTGATTTTGAGGATAAATTTGCAGGGCCACCTTTTTACCATCTTTCATACCCCGGTATTTCACCTTGCATGGATGACGGAATTCCTTGCGAAAAAGGGCCCGCACCACGTCGAAGGCCGTGTGACAACTTGTCCAGATGAAGGCTGATGCATAACTTAGATGCTTATAAAGAAATAGAGCTCGACCGCGCGCGGTATAGTAGTACGTGAAATCGGTATTTATGCCCCCCGTAAGACTGTTAACCTTATGCCATAACTTAGCCTTGGGGATTAAAAACATAGCGATTCCTGCCTGTCTCGAGCGGAACATAAAGTCCACATCGTCGGAGTAAACAAAAAAGCGCTCATCCATTAGTCCAATCTGAGCAAACACCTCTCTCCGTATTAAGACACAACAGGTTGGAGCATAGTCGATGCGCCCAGCATTTTTGCTTCGTCCGCTGTCTTCCTCGTCATAGCCGATGTGATCCGCTCGAAAACCTAATTTCGACTGAAAGCGGCCACCCGCCGCCCAGATACGGTTCGGTGGCGTGTGAAAGTACATCATAGGAACGGTCATGCTGCATTTGTGCTCGCTCAGGCCATCAACCAAGTGCATTAACATTTCACTATCGAGCGTTACATCATTGTTCAACAGCAAGATGTAGTCGCAATTGGCTTCAATGGCCGCGCGGATGCCCTGATTATTTCCTTCCGCGACCCCCCGATTGACGGTATTCGCAATAACGATCTGTTGTTCGGAGCGATGTTCCTCGAGCTGCGCGAGAGTCGTATCCTGAGAGGCATTGTCTACTACGATAAGAACAAAATTGCGGTAGCTCTGTCGGTCAAGTGATGCGAGGAAATCACCGAGCACATGCCGGCTGTTATAAGTGATTGTTACAATCCCGACCTTTCCGGCAACGAACGAATCGGTTAAGCTAACCCTCGGCTCTTGATACTTAGCCACGCGCATGAAGAAGTCCTCGTTGCCTCAGCTCATCAAGGGAGCGCTCGTATCCTGTCGTGCTCGGTTCGCTTTCAGTTGCCCATTCCAAGAAGCGGCGCAGGCCGTCACTGAATTTCCATTGCGGCTGGTACCCAAGCAATTGTTTCACCAGAGTCAGATCGGCCATACCATGCCGGATATCCCCGTCACGAAATGCCCCTGTAATCTCTATATTCGAGTGTCCGCCAAAAAAAGAATTTACGGCGCGAGCGACTTCAAGCACAGTCGTTTGCTGACCGGATCCGACATTTACTACATGGCAACCGTCAGCCTGAGCCGTCAGACAGGCGGCTGTCGCGGAGACCACATCCCCCACGTAGACAAAATCACGGCTTTCGGCGCCGTCCTCGAATACCCGAATCGGTAGCCCCTTTCGCGCGAGATTGGAGAAGATCGCCAGAATCCCTGTATAGGGGTTTTCCAGGGATTGTCCCGGTCCGAACACGTTCTGATATCTAAGCGCAAAGGTTGGAATCCCCAGCACCCGTCCGAAGAGGATGGCTGCCTGCTCCTGGACCAGCTTAGTGAGACCATAAAAAGAAGACGGCTGCAATGGCGATGCCTCCGGTGTCGGAATGCTTTTACATGCCGCTCCGCACACCGGGCACAGAGGATCGAACTCGCCGCGCTGTTTGGCATCGCTGGAGCGAGAAACCGGGTAGACAATCCCGTGGTGCAGGCATTGATAGGCGCCTTCGCCGTAGATTGCACGTGAAGATGCCACGACGATACGTCTCACCTTATGGTCACGGTTTTTCGCCAACAGTTCATAGAGGGCCGCGCTACCGCCAACGTTCGTCCGTTGATACCGGCATACCTCATACATGGACTGCCCCGTGCCGGTTTCAGCTGCGAGGTGCACTACGCATTCGGCCCCCTCCAGCGCGGTTTTAAGCGCCATGGGGTCGGCGACATCACCTTCCACCAGCCTCACCTGAGATGCGATGTCAGCCGCCAACCTTTGGCCATTTGTGTGGACCTGAGGTAGGAAGTTGTCCAGGATGGTAATTTGTCGCCCTTGCGCGAGCAGGTGTCTGGTCAGATGTGTTCCGATAAACCCGCCCCCTCCGGTAATCAAGATAGCCACTAAACGCCGTCCAATTCTTTCCGCAAGTCCATCCCGTAGAATGGGATAGACCGCAAATATGCGTTCTTTCGTCTTTGTATTCTAAAGCTCGTGAGAGGAGTTTGTCAGCCAATGCCCCGCCTGCGAGAAATCCTTCGGCTGCCTATCTACGAAAAGATTAATTGTCTATGGGTAGCGTATTTCCTCATTAAAACGGATTTCTTTTATCGTCATATCTTCGGCTCCATGGGGTCTCATTGCATGATTCGAAAGCCAGTCTCCCTCTACAACACTCGCTACATTCATCTCGGCGACCGAGTTTCGATCGGCACTGGCGTCCGGCTCGATGCGATCGTCGACAAGCCATCGCGCGCTCCCGAACTCCGCATTGGAAACAACGTGAATATTGAGCAAAATGTTCACATCATCTGCCATTCCCGAATTCGCATCGGCAATAACGTGAGTATTACCGGACACTGCGCTATTGTCGATACCACGCATCCTTACCAGGACGTTCATGATCCCCGGCCAATCGGGGCCAGAATTCTGGACGAGGACTCTTACGTTGAAATTGGAGACGGATCATTTCTTGGCTTCGGCGCGATTGTTTTGCCCAATGTCCGCATCGGAAAACATTGTGTCGTAGGCGCAAACTCTTGTGTCACCAACGATATCCCTGATTACTCTGTTGTTGCCGGCAATCCTGCGGTGGTGGTTCGTCGCTACGACGCTGTAACAGGAACGTGGATTCGGCCTGCGGCAACCCTCTCGGAATGAATGACACGTGAGCACTTTGGCACACTGGGCGAGATGCGGAGGCCCGGGCATAGTTTTTCGACTTAAAATCTTGGTGGAACCCAACCGAGTCGGCGGTATTTTCGAGGATTATGAACTTAAGAGTTCAAACCTTAATGAGAAATTGGCGCACGCGGCCCCCTCGCCAAATGAAAGCGGGGAAAAACGTGAGGATAGGACGTCCGAACCGCATCAGCTTTCCAGGTTGCATCGTGGTGGGCGACGGTACACAGATTGGCAGCGAAGCCCTGATCTCTCCGATTCCTCAGTATGCTGGACATCATTTCTCTCCCCAAATTGTCATCGGTAAGGATGTCTACATTGGGCCTCATCTTTATATTGCTGCGATCAGCAGCGTCAAGATCGGGGATGGATGTGTCCTCAGCGAACACGTTTACATCAACGATTGCTCGCACGGTCTTGAACCGAATGGTGGCCTCATAATGCAACAGCCGTTGGTTCACGGAGGGGATGTCGAGATAGGAGATGGATGTTTTCTTGGTTATCGTTCTTCCATTCTGCCGGGAGTTCGTCTAGGGGCTCATTGCGTTGTTGGAATCAATTCTGTGGTCACGCGCTCATTTCCGGCCTATTCCATGATTGCTGGCTCACCGGCGCGTCTGGTTAAGATTTGGTCAGCCGAAAAGGAGGCCTGGCTACCTACGGCAGAGCCAAGTGTAAAATTGCCATAATCCGCAATAAATATGCACGCTCTGTGGCGATGGAGCGGCACATGGAACAAGCAGGAATTGATGATTGACCTAGCAATTGCATACCGGATCTACCCGCGAGTCTCTAAAGCTCCAGCCGTGTGGGCCGACGATAAATTCAAACTTTCTGCATTCAGCCTGCACTCGTTCAAACAAGCACTTGGATCACTCCGGGTTAAGATGTGGGTGCTGCTGGACGGCTGTCCCGCTGCCTATGAAGACTTATTTCGACGATATTTTAATGATGATGAATTGATCATTCTCAGACTTGAGGGAATCGGCAACCTCCCGACATTCTCAATGCAGGTCGATCTGTTGAGTAATCAGCACGATGCGGACCTTGTTTATTTTGCCGAGGATGATTATCTATATCTACCGAATGCCCTCGTAGAAATGGTGGACTTTGCGAGGAACAATGGGTCCGCAGACTTTGTTACGCCATATGATCACTCCGGCAACTATGATCTGCCCTTGGTCCGCGAGCGCCATTGGATCGTACCCTTTGGTCATCGTCACTGGCGCACCTCCACTGCAACTTGTCTTACATTTCTTGCCAAGAAACAGTCCCTTTTAAGCACGCGTTCACTTTTCAAGACGTATCTAAATCGCAATGATGACGGTAGTATCTGGATGGCGATAACTCAGAAGACGGGTCTGTTCAACTTCAGGGTATACGCACGAGATTCCGTGATGCTCAAACTGTGGCTTAAAGCCTGGTATTGGGGCTACCGGCAGATACTCTTCGGGCGATCCTATAAGCTGTGGAGCCCGGTGCCCAGCCTTTCTACGCATCTTGAGTCAACTTGCCTGGCCCCGGTAATCGACTGGAACGTCGAATTTCACCGCGCAGAGCAGGAAACTGCTGCATGCTGTGGAGGGCCGGAAGGTGTTGCTATTGCAAAACCCGGAAACGGCAGGGTGTGACCACCAGACACGAAAAGTTCCTGGTTCTAAAAAACGCCGCGTCTAATCTGATACGCGGCGGCGCATCAGCTGCTGTGGCCCTCCTGCTGCCGCCGTTTCTCACCCGGTCCATGTCTCCGGAAGCATTCGGTGCCTGGTCGCTGGTGCTGCAGCTTAGCGCATACGTCAGCTATCTGGATTTCGGCATACAGACTGCCATCGCCCGTTTCGTCGCCCACTGTACGGAGCGCCGCGACGCAGAACACCGCGACCGAATCGTGAGCACGGCTCTTGCCGGCTTGACAGGCTCAGGGTGCATTGCTTTTTCAGGGCTTTTTCTGCTCGCGTTTTTCCTGCCGCGAATTTTTCATCATCTGCAGTCGTCGATGGTCTTCGATGTCCGCGTCGCCCTGCTGCTGGTTGGCGGATCTCTCTCCATCGGGCTTCCAGCGTCTGTTTTTACAGGGATCTTTGTAGGGCTGCAGCGCAACGAACTGCCTGCGGCCGTCATTGGTGGAAGCCGTTTAGTCAGTGCCGTTCTGCTGGTGCTGGTTGTGCGCAACGGCGGCGGAATCGCGATAATGGCGGTTGTCCTCTCGCTTGCGAATCTAAGCTCGTACGCTATCCAGTATCTGATTTATCGCAGGGTTATCGCTTCTTTGGTTCCCACAATGCACATTTCCATTCGCTATGTATCCATGCGTTCAGCGCGAGAACTGTTCGACTATTGTCTGAGCTTGACGATCTGGGGATTCGGTTTACTTCTGGTTACAGGACTCGATCTCACTCTTGTCGGAATTTACCGCTTCAGCCAGGTTGCTTACTATGCAGTGGCGGCGACTGCGGTTACATTTCTTGCCGGCCTTTTCGGCGCGATCTTCGGAGCAATGGGCTCGACGGCCGCGGTGGTGCATGCACGAGGCGACCGTGCTGAGCTTGGCCGGCTGGTTGTAGTTACAACCCGCATCGGCATGATCCTCCTGCTAGGAACCGGGCTTCCATTGATCCTGTTTGCGCATTGGGTGCTTCGGCTTTGGGTTGGGTCTGAATACGCAACTCATGCCTCGCTTCTTTTGCAGGTATTGGTGGCAGCAAATGTAATACGGATCTGCGTTACACCCTATGTGCTTGCGATGATCGGCAGCGGCGAGCAGCGGCGCGTAATCCTGATCCCGCTATTGGAGGGAGTCACAAACCTAGTGTGCAGCGTAATTCTCGGTTACTACCTTGGAGCCATTGGCATTGCGCTGGGAACCTTGATTGGCGCGATCGTAAGTCTTGCGGGAAATTTATTTTACAATATGCCGCGCACGGGTGAGATACAGTTCAGTGTTGGCGAATATGTGAAAGATTCTTTGCTCCGCCCAATGCTTTGCTTTATACCGTTCGCCTTATCGGTGTCTCTATGGGGGAGTTTTTCATCCACGCCGCTTCGGAGCGCCTGTGCCGCGGTGACCTGTATTGTGAGCGTCGTCCTGTTCTGGCAGATTGCGCTTATGCCCGAAGAACGGAAGAGAATCAGCGCTTTAGCAAGAGCGCGGCTGGCGGGGCTTTGATTTGAATTGAGCAGAAAGGAAGCGGTGAATCAAGCATCGTCAACCGGAGCAGCAATCGTTATCCCCGCTCGATCTGTAATTTTCAAAGGTGACGAGAAAACGGGTTTGGATAAAGTTGCGAACCGCTGTTACCGTGGACCACGAAGCTCCTGCCGGAGTTGGTGCAGGCGGGCGGCGTTTTCGGGCACTGCTTTCATGCGCCGGTAGCCGTTCGCACCTAAGGCCCAAACACAAGCTGCCAGGAAGCCAAACAGGCCCGAGGCAAGGGCGATCAAAGCCCGATGTGGGCCGGATCTCTTGTCTGGAGGAACTGCGCGGTCGATGACCTGGATCAGCGGTACTGACTTTGCCTCGTCGATGCGTGCGGCCTCATACTGTTTGGTAAGGAGTTCGTAGAGCGCCTCGTGGTAGCGGACGTCTCTCAGCCTGCGTTCATATTCGAGCATGACTGCCGGCACGCGTCCAGCAGGAACCTGGGTATCTCCAGGCGGGAGTTTACTTTGGCTGTTCTCAAGGTCTGCCAACTGGTTCCGGAGGGAGTCGATCTCCTGCTGCAAGCGGATCGTATCTGGGTTCTGGTTCGTAGCAAAGGTCTTAAGAGATGCGATTTGAACCTCGCGGCTTGCTATTTCTGCACGAAGCTGAGCAATGGAACGGATAATCTCCTGCGCCTGGCCGCTCAACTGAATCAGTCCAGTCTTCTGCTCCATGCTTTCAAGTTCGTTTTCGGCCCGGGTCAGAGCGGCTTTTTCCGTGACCAGCTCCTGATCAAAAAAGACACGACGCTGCGCAGCCTCTGTGATTGCCAGGTTTGAGTTCATCCGATACAACTCGTCTATATACCCATTTGCCAGGTCACTGGCTCGCTGAGGGCTGTGGTCAGTTACAGCAATCGAGATCAGACCATCTTTCTCTGCTACAAAACTGCTTCTTCCCTTTAGTTTCGCACGCGTGTCTGCCATCGACTTTGTTTTGTAGACAGACATGAGGTGGTAAGTGTCAATTAAATGATCAGCGATCGTCCGACTCTTGAGGATTCCTACGTAAAGTTCACCCGGATTCTTGAAAATATTCGCGCTGCCACCGCCAAGTTGGGCGAGAGATCCCAACTCGCCGATCATTGTTGACCCAACGGACTGCTGCTGCTGAGGGGGAATAATGATCGCCATGGCTGTAAAACTGGGGCGAATAAAGAAAGATACTAAGCCCCCTGCCACAAGTAATGCCAAAGTCACACCCGCGATCAGCGGCCATGACCGCGCGAGCACCAGCGATACGTCAAGAAAATCAACATCGCTTGAGTTTTTAGCGGGCTCCGGACTTACGCTCTTTGCCGGGATATTTCGCAACTCGGTCGTTTCGAGGTTCCCCATTTTGATCCGCTTTAATGGTATCGTACTCAGGAGCCGGAATTTAAAACAACTCCTTGCTTGCCTATGGATGATTGACCTGTAGTGGAGAATGGATGGCCGAGTTCCTGACCGAGGTGAAAATTTCTATCATTCGCGAAGCCCACACATCCCAATTCAGCCGTGTCTCATATTCATTTCGAGACGAAATCTGAAGTGATCGATATCGCCCCGGATTGTTCAGGAACTCGATGATCTGGGCGGAAAATTCTTCTGCACTCGCTTCGGCGGGCAGACACAATCCATTAATACCGTTGCGCACTACGCTCGGGATTCCTCCGGTGTGCCTCGTCACTGAGGGGAGTCCACACGCCGACGCTTCGCCAAATACCACTCCCCAAGCCTCAGACAACGATGGCAGCAACAAGAACGTGGACGTAAGTAACAGGTGCCGAAGCTGCCGCGCTTCTTCAGGCTTATTTTTGTTCAGAAACGGCAGGACACGCATTGATGGATGCACAACTCCTGGGGGTGGTTCGCAGCCGCACACCAGGAGCTCCGCTTTGATTCCTGCGCTTAGCAACGACTGAAGAATCGCGAGTGCCAGGGGCCCACCCTTTCGTTCCCAGTTGACGCCCAGCAGGAGAAGTTTGCACGGCTCCAAATTGCGGGCGCTGAGAGCTTCTTCCTGCGAAGGGGGGTCATCAAGGTTGGCCCCATAAGCGACAATGTCGATCGTATCTGGATTGCGATGGTAGTCATCCGCGAGCGATTTAGCTGCCCATTCCGATGGGACCACAACTCTTGCGGCCTTTCGGACAGCGAGCTTCTCGATTGTGTCTCCTTCCGCAGTCGTGAAAGGGAGCAGGTTCGTAAGCGAGTCGTAATATGACACGCCAGCCCGGAAAGTCATGTCGGTCAAATAAACAATCGGAAGCGATGTTTCGAGATGTGCAATCTCTGTTGAAGCTACCGGAGCAAAGATGACATCAAAGTCTGAGGTCTTCAAATATGCCGAATACTTTTTACCGAGCTCTCGCGAACCGGCAAGAGAGTGAGTCCAATCATATCGTCGTTTGACCATCCGGGCCGCTCCATTTAGACACCTGCCGAGTTTCATCCAGGTCGATTTCGTGGGGCCGAGTGCCGTGACGGATACCGATTGACGCTCCAGTGCCTTCATCATGAAATGGGGGATCCCGGAGAGAACACGAACGTCTCGCATATCCAGCCGGTTGATGAGTGCGACTCGCAATTGGGGATGCATTACACTCATTATAGTTATTGAGGTGAAGTGGCCTCAACAGATAAAGACGCGGGCATGCTCTTCGGCCCGGTGCTCGAGCACCGCCCGCTCACAATCGTGGTGGGCAACAGTTGCAACGTCTGGCTGAAAATGCAGGATGCTCGTATCATGGTGGCGGTGGTTCTCCCTACGATTTATATCTCTCAGTACAAACCGTAGCAGAGCCCTTACGCCACCGCTCGAACGCTAATTTGGATAAGAGTGAGTAGCTACATGGATTCGCAGTTAGATCTGACAATTATCATCCCGAACTACAATACCAGGGAACTTCTCAGGCAATGCATCGATTCGATTTACGGGAATACCAACGGAATCAGTTTTGAGATTATCTGCATTGACGACAACTCCACGGATGGCAGCGCAGATATGGTAGAGCAGGACTTTCCGTCCGTTATCCTTGTCAGAAATACTGTCGGCCAGATGTATTCAAAGAACAATAATCTTGGAATGAAGATGTCTCGTGCCCGCTATGCTTGCCTGCTCAACAGTGACACAAAAATCACAGGGAACGCTTTCAAGGCGCTCGTGAATTTTATGGACAGCCACCCGGATGCAGCGGCATGTACACCCAGAATGCTTAATCCGGACGGCACCATTCAATCCTCAGTCAGAAGGTTCCCCGGACTCGTCACTTTGGTTTTGCAGGGAGTTAGCTGGCACAAGGTTTTTCCAAAGGGCAGAGTAGCAAAAGAATACTATGCGAGTGATTTCGATCACGGCAAGGAACAAGTAATTCAGGCGGTCGCGAGCACCGCGTTTGTGATTCGTCGACAGACTTGGGAAAGGGCGGGTATGCTCGATGAGCGTTTCCCATTGTTCCAGGTCGACTTGGCATATTGCTATATGCTGTTGAGGCAAGGTTACAAGCTATATTTTACTCCAGACGCCGAAGTTATCCACTATGGAAGCCAAAGTGTTAACCAATTACCTCTCAAAAGCATTCGCCAGATGCACAAAGGCTTCTACGATTTTAATCGTCACTACGATTACTTCGGCAAAAACAACTTGGTAAAGCTTTTGGTGACGGGAGCTATTACGATTCGTTATTGGATTAAGCTTGCGGAATACTACCTAGGAAGTGACAAAAGGGTGATCAAAGGGCCAAGCCGTATCAAAGTGGATCACGAAAGCATACCCGTTGAAGGAAATCGAGATTCAAAAGCTATTTGAAATTATGATTCCCGGCGTGCGTCATACGTGAAAAAGATTCACTGAATTAAGTGATGATTCATCGGAGCTTCGCGCGACGCCAAAGGGTTTATTCATCCAGTTTTTCTTTGGCTTTCACGCTACCCACATACGGTGCGGCTTAGGAAATTCCTCAGAGGTTCCTTAGAGTTCAAGCAACTTCTCTTCGATCAGCTTCCTGATTCGAAGAATAAACTGTTCTATTGGCATCGCCCCCTGGTCACCCTTCCCTCGTGCCCTCACGCTGACCGCATTCGACTCAGCCTCCTTGTCGCCCATCACCAGAACGTACGGCACCTTCTGCAGCGTGAAGTCCCGGATCTTGGCGTTCATCTTTTCGTTGCGGTTGTCGAGTTCTACGCGGAAGCCGGCTTTCTCCAACTGCTGTTTTACTTTGTCAGCATAGGCCTGATGGCGCTCGCTGATGGGCACTATGCCGATCTGCACGGGGGCCAGCCACAACGGGAAGGCTCCGGCGTAGTGCTCGATGAGGTATGCAACCATGCGCTCCATCGTACTGATGATGGCGCGGTGAATCATCACCGGCCGGTGCTGTTTACCGTCGGAAGCGGTGTAGTACAAACCGAACTGGCTGGGCAGGTGAAAGTCCACCTGGATGGTTGAATAGGTTTCCTCGTGCCCCATCACGTCAGCGAGCTGGATGTCGAGCTTAGGCCCATAAAATGCGGCTTCGCCACGGCCCTCCTTGTAAGGCAACCCGAGCCCATCCAGTGCCTCACGCAATACGCGCTCTCCAAGCGCCCACATCTCATCGTTATCGACGTATTTTTCCTTGTTCGCAGGATCGCGCAGCGACAGCCGGTAGCTGTAGTTGGTTATGCCCAGATCGCGATACGCCCGCTCAACCAATTTCATCACGTTGGAAAATTCTTCCTTGATCTGTTCGGGCGTGCAGAAAATGTGGGCGTCGTTGAGCGTCATGCAGCGCACGCGGCTCAGTCCGCTCAGCACGCCCGACCTTTCGTAGCGGTACATTGTTCCCAGTTCCGCGAGCCTTAAAGGCAAGTCGCGATAACTGCGCGGCTTCGATTCATAAATGAGAATGTGGTGGGGACAATTCATTGGACGGAGAACCATTTGCTCCGTTTCGAGATCCATGGGAGGGAACATATCCTCGTGGTAGTGCGCCCAATGACCTGAGCGGATGTAAAGATCGACTTTTGCCAGAGCCGGCGAGTAGACGTGCTGATACCCGTTCTCCCGCTCAAGTTGAAGTATGTATTCTTCCAGAAGACGGCGGATCGTCGCGCCCTTCGGAAGCCACAAAGGCAAACCCGAACCCACATCCTCGCTGACGGTAAACAGCTCAAGCTCTTTTCCAAGCCGGCGATGATCTCGCTTCTTTGCTTCTTCGAGCAGGTTGAGATAGTTTTCCAGATCCTTATTCGAGAAGAAGGCAGTACCGTAGATGCGCTGCAATTGCGGATTCTTCTCGTTGCCCAGCCAGTAGGCGCCAGATAGGCTCATTACCTTGAAGGCTTTGACTCGGCCTGTGGACGGGACGTGCGGGCCGCGGCAGAAGTCTACGAATCTGCCGTTGCGGTAGAGGGAGATGTCTTCGCCGTCGTGGGTGAAGCGCTCGATGAAGTGGACCTTCATGAAGTCGTTGTCGGCCTTGAAGTGCGCGAGACCTTCTTCGCGCGGCTCGAATTCGCGGACGAACTTTTCGTCGCGGGTGACGATCTCAGCCATGCGGCCCTCGATGAGCTTGAGGTCTTCGGGGGTAAAGGGCGTGGGGCGGTAGAAGTCGTAGAAGAAGCCGGAGTCTGTGGCCGGGCCGTGGCCGAGCTTGGTCTCCGGGAAAAGCTCGAGTACCGCAGTGGCCATGACGTGCGCGGCAGAGTGGCGCACGACGCGAAGCGCGTCTGGATCCCGCTCGGTGAGCAATTGCAACTCCACATCTTCCTTGAGCGGAGTGCTCAGGTCCACGAGGCGCTCGGCCTGCGTGTTTTCCGCGGCATACATGGCCTCTTCGCCGTTCGAGGCTGCTGCCGTTGCGACCGCGTGGATTGGCTTGATGCGCGCTACGACGGAGGCGGCGGCGAGTCGGGGCGAGATGGCTTCGGCCACCTGGAGTGGCGTGACTCCGGCGGCGTATTGCTTGATGGAGCCATCGGGAAGTCTGACCTGAACGGAAGTTTCGGTATCGGTGGTCGCAGTGGAGTTCATAGATTTAGGATCGATCTCTGTTGTTCTGCCGGGAAATCGCGGCCATCGTTTCTTCTGCAAACGAGGTCGCTCTATTTAGGATATGGTTTTGAAGGATTTGCGTCGAGGGTGTGGGAGTGTGGCATCCAAACCGAGGAGGGTGCATTATGAGCACGCAGACGGGGAAGGCTCCGCGGCCCACGCTACATGGGTGCTGCTTGGCTGGCTGGTCCTGTGCTTTGCGGTCGGCGGAATTTCGTCGATCTTCAACGCTCACAACATCCCTACCTGGTATGCGGCGCTGGTTAAGCCACCGCTCAATCCTCCGGATTGGGTGTTTCCTGCCGTGTGGATGGTGCTGTATGCGCTGATGGCGCTTGCGGCGTGGCTGGTTTGGAAGACGCGCTCGAGCGGCTGCCGGCGGCGCGGGTTGAGCCTTTTCCTGGTCCAGCTCTGGTTTAACTTTCTGTGGTCGTGGATCTTCTTCAGTCGTCACCAGATTGGTGTGGCACTGGCGGACATTCTGTTGCTGTGGGTTGCGATCGCGCTGACGATCTACAATTTCAGGAAGATGAGCGTGACAGCGGCATGGCTGATGGTTCCTTATATCGCCTGGGTTACGTTTGCAAGCTACCTGAACCTGGGGATTTGGCGGCTGAACTGATATCGATTCCCTATTTCAGCCCCAGATGCGCAGCGATCTGAGCGTTTTGCCAGTCGAACCCCTCCGGAAATATCTCATAGTCGGCTTTGAAGGCGCGTTCGCCGCCGAGCTGGGCGGGCGACATGGCAAAGATGCGCTGCCATAGCTTAGGCAGGACGTCGGGAAGAGACCCCGTGTCTGACGCGATGACCGCGTATTTGCCGGCGGGTACCGTAACGGCCATCATGCCGTCGGGAACCTTGTCGACAGATGTGACGCGATCACCGAGGACGTAGGTGTATTCGCCGTTCTGGTCGCTGGAGTAATCCGTGTAGACTGCGGTGAAGTTGGTATCGGCGCGGTGCGGGACATTGTCGAGCAGGCCCTCTTCCATTACTCGCTGCCATAATTGTGGAATGAGTCCGCTGCCGCCGGCTTCCTTTTGCCCGCTGGTGCGGACCCAGTAGCCGAGGACGGTGAAAGCCGGTTGCGTATCCGTGGTGACAGCGGAAGGCTTGGATTGCGCAATGGCCTGCATGGGAAGGCAGGCGCAAAGCGTAGCCGCGAGGATGAGACCGGCTGCTGGGAGGGTGCGGTGGTTTTTCATGGCAACCGGAGATACGCGCTGGCTCGGCGGAAAGTTCAGAAAAAGCGAGTCGCGAGATTTGCGATGCGCTTTCGCCGCTGCTCAGGATAGGATCGTGTCCACACTGCAATGAGCGGTTTGCGCCTACCCTTCGGTCCGGAGCACTTAGTTCGCCGCCTCGGCGAAGGCTGCATGTATTTGGCGCTGTTGCTGGCGTCGATGTGGGGCTCTGCGGCGCTTTTGTTTGATGTGCGCATCGGCTGGCTGCGGATTCCATGCATCGTTGTGTATCTGGCGGCCGTGGGTGCGGCGTTGTTCTATGGGCGGACCTTCTGGCGGCGTATCGGGCTGGGCTTGCTCTGTTTTGCTGTTGTGCTGGGGTGGTGGCTGTCCCTGAAGCCTCCGCAGATTGCGGACTGGCAGGCGGATGTTTCGCGCCCGGCGTGGGGTGAGGTGCATGGCGATACCGTGACCATCCACAATTTGCGCTTGTGCGATTACCGCGCGGAGTTCGACTACACCTGCGCATGGCAGACGCGGACGGTGAATCTGGCCGATTTGCGGGGCATGGACTTGTTTGTTGATTATTGGGGATCGCCGTGGATTGCACACACGATTTTGACTTTCGATTTTGGCGACGAGAACCGCGTGGCGTTCTCGATTGAGGCGCGCAAGCGGATGGGCCAGGAGTACTCGGCGATCCGCGGATTCTTCCGCCAATTCACACTGATCTCGATTGTGAGCGATGAGCGCGATGTGGTGGAGCTGCGGACGAACTACCGCAAAGATGAGAATCTTTACCTGTATCACACGACGGCCACGAAGCCGTTTGCCCGCGAGCTGTTCCTGGACTACATCGGATTCACGAATCGCCTGCACACGCATGCAGAGTGGTACAACGCGGTTACGCGGAACTGCACCACGCAAATCTATGACCTGCCGGCGATGAAGAGCCAGCCGTGGAACTGGGCGATTCTGTTCAACGGCAAGGCAGATGCGATGGAATACAAGCTGGGGCATCTGGCTACGGACGGCCTGAGCTTCGATGAATTGAAACGGCGAGCCTACATTAACCCTGCGGCTAAGGCTGCGGATCATGATCCCAACTTTTCTGAGTTGATTCGCGAGGGCCGTCCGGGGTTAGGCGGGTTACAGTAAGGCGTGAGCGCGCTTTACCGGGCACCCGGGAACCATTCGGTGTAGGAGTCGCCCTGGCGTCCAGTATAGATGGCGCGCTTACCGGCGATGTAGACGGAGTAAGATGCAGTGCCGGCTGCCTGAATGCGGCGCAGGAATTCGCGGTACTGAATTTCGCCGCGCTGAATGGCTTTGACCGCGGCCTGCACCCCGTCGGCAGAGAAGGTGTCGGCCACGGGATGCGATTCCAGGTTCTGGCTTTGGGTGGTGTGCGTTTCACCGTTGGGAAAGTAGTAGATCCTCTGGTGCTGATAGAGGTCGGCATAGTAGAAATCCACGCCCGCAGCGGCGAGTTTCTGTACCACTTCGGGAAAGGTGATCGTTTCGTTCGCGGAGCGTTGGCTGCACTCTTCCACGGCTTCGATGGCTTGGGGCGCGATGGTGGATGTGTGTGTCATGGTGTTCCTCTCTATTCGATGGGTAGACGCGTCAGGCCGTGATGGGCTACGAGCTTGCGCATGGTATGGACGATAGCTGCCTGCTCTTTTTGGCTCAGGCAGCTGAAAAAGGTGCGGTCGTTGATGTCTGCAATACGGGCCAGCCTGGGCACGACAGCCCGGCCTTTTGCAGTGAGGCCGACAAGACGCGCGCGCGCGTCTTCTGCGCTTTCCGCGCGGCGTACCAATTGCTTTACAACGAGGCGGTCGAGAATGCGCGACACGGGAGCTTTGGTCATGCCCATGGCCTGTGCCAAGTCGTTCTGCGTTCCCTCTTCCAGGTCATAGAGGCAACGGAGCGCGACCCATTCTGAGACGGTGATCTCCTCCGCGGTGAGCTTACGGCTAAAGGCCTGTGAGACATGGTTCGATACATAGCGGAGCCAGTATCCGATGTGGGTTTCCAGGCTGCTGACGTCTGATTTCGCCTTCATGTGTTTCTCGTTAACTGAAATATAGTTGCTAAGGCAACTATATTGCAAGAACTATTTTCGCGATTTTTACGGATTTCTAAATTAGGGCGGTTCCGGCGATTGCTTCGAGAACTTTGAGTGGAGATGTTTGGGGGGTCACGAGCGCGTCCGGGGAGACGAGAAACGTTTGTTCCAGCGCGTATTGCCCGGCGAGGACCGCATGGGGGACGGTGTCGGTGTAGACCATCCAGCTGGAGCCGGGAGGAAATTGCCAGGGATACTTGGCGCACTCCGCCTGAAAGCCCTGATTTTCTTTGAGGAAGTTGTGGAAGCGCATCATGAAGTCGTCGTAAGGAGTGCGCTTGAGCGACGGGATGGCCGCTCCAAGGCCAATCGCTCGGCCCAGCGATTTTGTTGCGCGGGACGTGGCGGTGTCCGGGTGCGGGGCGATCTGGGCAGGAGCGAATTGCCGTACCACGGCGGCGAAGGGATCGCCGACGACCCAGTCGCGAGTGCGGGTGGGATGAATGTTGTTGAAGAAGCGCAGAATGCGTGCGCCATGCGTGGGCCGCGTGGGAAAGGCGTCGGTGTGGAGCAGGTCGTTTCGGCGGCGCAGGGAGAGGTCGCGTCCCTGCTCTTCCTGGGGGCGGAAGCTGGCATAGTCGAGGCGCCAGTTGGCGTTGTACGGCGAAAGGAAGCCGGTAAGAAACTGAACCACGGCCTTTGAGTAATTGCGCATGATGTTCTGTAGACGCGCTACGGCGGCGGCATCGGCGGTTTTGGCGTCGAGGCCGCTGAGTTTATCAAGGTTGGGTTTGTAGGCGATGTTTTTGTGCAGGGAGCTGTCGGTCTGCTGCTGGCCTAAGAGAAACTCGAGATCACTTTGCGGAATCGAGATAGGCGTTTGAGGGAAATAGAGAATCTCGCCAGCCTCAAGCTGCGCGCACCAGGCGTGTGCCTGCTGAGCTGAGGGCGGCTGCAGGTTAGGCAGGGCATCGCGTGTAATGGTGACGAGGCCCACAGTGGCTATCTCCCGGAGATTTTGCGCCGCAGCCACATGCCGACCATGACGGCCAGCGCGATGACCAGCGCCACCGCGCCTATCGGAATGGCCACATAGAGGTAGGTGTCGGCCATGTCCACGGTGTGGTGTCCGAGCTCGTTGTAAAGCAGCAGACTTATGATTGCGACAAAGCAGGAGGCGAAAAAGGCCATACATCCAACAGCGATGGCTATCATGACGCTCTGGAAGAGGCCCAGTTCGCCTACAGGTATCCCGAAGAGTTTATTGCGGGAGTGAATTGTTTCGCTCACGGCCATGATTCTACCCTTGGCGCCGCCAACGTCGCTGCGCGCCTCAGTTTAGAATACTTCTTTATGGTTGAAACCGCCCAGATTCCGCTGCTCACGGCCGCCGAGGTGACGCAGCAGGCGCAGGTCCGGCAGGCGGCGAACGGTATTTGCTATGCCGATTTTGGGGACACGCAGATCGCCGGTCAGGACCTGGAGCGCATTGTGCAGGCTGTGCCTTCGGCGATTGCCAGCGCCCTTGCGCGCCGCGCCTACTATTTTGTCCCGCTCACTATTGGCGAAGAGGACAGGACGACGGTGGCTTCGGGATATTCCGTGGACCTTGCCGACCGGGCGATCTGCCATCGCAACGCGAAGCTGGGCGGCTCGGAGTGTATCTTCATCTCCACGCGAATTATGCAGGACCGCTTTGCCCTGGCCTTTGAATACTTCATCAACGTAGGACACCACTTTGTGGACGCGGTTGGGGTTCCGGCGGGGTTTACTGACCTGGTCTGGTCGCAGGCCAAGGCCGATGCGCGGGGAGAGACCAGTCAGGATGCGTGGGAAAACCGGCGTCGGGCGCTCGATCGCGAAGCTTCGGACGAAAAGGCGAAATCGGCGTATTTTGAGGCGGCATTTTCCGATGCAGTCGCGATCTATATGCTCGCGCTCACTCTGGACTTTGATTACACGGAGTTGAAGGAGCGCGAATATCCGCTGCTGGCGGCTCCGGCGCTGGCGGAGCGGCTGCGGCTTGTGGCCGGGCTGTTCCCGGCGAACGCAGGGTATGAGTTTGAGATTCGTTACCGGCGTCGCGGGTAAAGAAAAAATGAGTAAGGTTTAGACACGTAAGATGATCGCTCACCTGCGCGGACGCCTCTTTGCGAAACATCCCGGCACAGCCATTATTGAGGCTGGTGGCGTTGGCTATGAGGTCATCATCAGTATTCCGACCTTTACGGGGTTGCCGGCGGAGGGCGCGGAGGTTTCGCTGCATGTCCACACTCAGGTTCGTGAGGACATTCTTGCCCTGTATGGGTTTCTTGACCTGAAGGAAAAGCGCCTGTTTGAGCGGCTGATTACTGTGACAGGAGTCGGTCCGAAGCTGGCGGTGACCATCCTCAGCGGGTTGAATCCGGAGCGCACGGTGGCCGCGATTCGCGCGCAGGACCATGCGACGCTGACGCATATTCCGGGGGTTGGGAAGAAGCTGGCGGAGCGTTTGGTGGTGGAACTGAAGGACAAGCTGGAAGACATGGCCGTGGCTCCGGCGGCGGTTGTCTCGGCCGGACCCGCGGCGGAAGACGTGCTGTCGGCGCTGACGAATCTCGGCTATCAGAGACCTGCAGCGCAGAAGGCGATTGAGACGGCGGTTGAGAAAGACAAGGCGCTGGGGCAGGATTTCGACGGGCTCTTCCGCGCGGCTTTGAAGACGATTCGCTGAGGGTCCGAGCGCGATATCAGCTTGAAGTCGAACACTCGCTACAATAGCGGGATGAGTGATTCCGCCCAGAACGATCCTCGTGTGTATTTCGCCGCGGAGCGAACGTTTCTTGCCTGGATTCGCACTGGCTTAGGGCTGATGGGCGTGGGCTTTGCGGTCAGCCGCTTCGGCTTATTTCTGCGCGAGTTTATGGATCGGCAGGCGCCGAGCCATGCGCATACTACTCGTCACTCTGTCGTGGCTGGAGTGGCTCTGGTGGTGCTGGGAGTGATCGTGAATATTGCCGCAACCGTCCATCATGTTCAGGTTACGCGTCAGCTCGCCGCAGGATCATGGGAAACGGGTCATGTTTCAAAAAACGCAGTTGCTCTTGCAATTCTTCTCGCTGTCGCTGGCATGGCCATGGCCGTATACCTGCTGCTGGTTCACTGATGATTGCCTGCTTTTGCAGGCTTAATTCACATTGAGATATGCGGTGTAGCGGTCTTCTCCCAATTCTGTAAATGGAACGAAGCGCAGTGGCCGGGAAGCTGTTTGGACCTGCCATGTTGAGGTTCCGGCGTCGCGCTGTGCGGCGAGCAACGCCTGGCGCGTGATTTGCGGAACCTTCTCCGTTGCAGAAAACAGGACAAGCGGACCTCGCACTAAGGCCACTGTGTCGGGATGCTGCTCGTCGATCGCCTCCAGCCGCATGGAGAGTGGAAGCTCGAGTTCGATGCGGTCTCCGTCGTTCCATCTGCGATGCAGCATTGCGAACCCTCTGGTGACTGTTGGGGAGAGGCGGTTGCCGTTGACTTTGATTGTTACTCCGTCGCCCGGAGCCCATGCCGGGATGCGCAGGTACATGGCAAAGGTGGATGGGCGTGAGGTGTGAAGCTGAATAGCGATCTGTCCGTCGAGCGGATACTCGCCCTGCTGCGACAGGGTGATCTGCGCGCCGTCCGGGTTGATCCAGCGCACGGCTGAAGGCAGATAGAGATTCACGTACAGGGCATTGCCCTCGTGGAAGTAAGCGAGGACGCGATAGTCGGCTGCGACCTGCGGCAGCGTGCCGGAGCAGCAGGGCCAGCGGTCGGGAAAATAGACGCGCTGCGCGGAGAAGTTGTAATCGGAATAGTAGAAGGCGTGGCCATCCGGCTCCAGCCGCTTTGCGCCGAGCACGGTGTTGTAGAAGACGCGCTCCATGCTGTCGCCGTAGCGTCCGTCGCGGGTAATACGGAGGAGATAGCGGGTGAGCTTGAAGTGAGCATAACTGCCGCAGGGGGTTTCGAATCCAGCGTGTGTGCGGTTGAGGCTGTCGAAGAGCTTGCCGCTGCCGGGCGCGCTGAAGCTCTCATTCGGTCCCCAGCCACCGGTGGCAAAGCTCTGCCCGTCGTTGATCATTGCAAATGCATTCTTCGCTGCACGCAGATGCTTGCGGCTTCCGGTGGAGATGTAGCACTGTATGGCGGAGCTGAGCGCGTTGCAGAAGCTGTAAGCGTGATGGTGGGCGAGAACATTGTGATTTTCTGACAGCGGGTCGAAGTATGTTTTGTCGAGCAGATAGCGGCCTGCCATCTGTTTGTAGCGCTCGCCGGCGCCGCGCTGCCAGGCGAGATAGAGATTTTCGGGCAATGTGTAGGACTCGTCCCAGCCGTAGTCGGGAGTGGTGTTGTCTCCCACAGACGCGCGCCATTCGATCTGTGGCTTGTCGCGGTCGAGCGCGTGCGGAGGCAGGTGCTTTATGGCGGCGTCGGTGGTCTGACTGAGCAGGGTGAAGGCCTCTGGAAGCTGCGCGAACTGGTGGGCGTCGATCATGCCAATCACCATCTTGTCGTAGACGTAGGCAGGAAAGCGGAAGTTCTTGTAGAACTGGCTGGAGATGGCGGGTTGATAAAGCGCCAGCAGCCGCTGCACGCGGGCTCGGGTGCGCGCATCGCCATCGACCGCGTAACCGCGAGAAAGCGCGGAGATCCACTGGCCGAAGGAGTGGGCAGGAGCGAAGCCGTGGCCCCCGCTGGGCGTCTTCTTGAGCGGTACCTCGTCGTACCATCCGCCGAGGTTGGGGCCAGGAGCGGGCAGACCGGCGCGGAGGCGCCAGGGCTTGAGCAGGCTGTCTTCGTTGAGGCCCATCAGCACGGACTGGGTCTGCTCGAACTGCGACTGCGCGCGGCCCGGCGCAAGTGTTACGTCTCCGTAGCCGAACTCTTCGAGGAACGCTGATCGGTCGGCAGCAAACAGTTGCGGCTGCGAATAGAGGGCGGCGAGTGCCATGCCAGCGGTTTGCAGGAATGTGCGACGGGTGGCCATGGAGATATTCCCGTTTCAGGGTACGCCTCTCGTTCGCGTGGCAACAGAGCGTCAGGCGTGTTCGACTGCCGCGGCGTTGCAGTGGTTATTCGCCTTTGTACTTCACGAAAAGATCGGGGAACTCTCTCTTCAATGCGGCGATCTTGGGCCGATCGCAGACGTAGATGTACGGGTTGTCGGGATTCTTTAACGCGTAATCCTGGTGATAGGCCTCTGCGGGATAGAAGGCCTTGAGCGGAACGACCTGGGTGACGATGGGTTTGGGATAGACGTGCGCGGCGTCGAGCTGCGCTATGTAGTCAGTCGCGATGCGTTTTTGGTCGTCGTTGGCGTAGAAGATGACGGACCGGTATGAGGGGCCAACGTCGTTGCCCTGGCGATTGAGCTCGGTGGGATCGTGCGCGACGGAAAAGAAGATGCGCAGAAGCTGGCCGTAGGTGATCTTTGAGGGATCGTAGACGACGCGCACGCTTTCGGCGTGGCCGGTTGTTTCGGTGGTCACATCGTCGTAGTGCGCGGTGGCGGCTGAGCCTCCCGAGTAACCAGCTGTCGTCTCCACGACGCCCTTGACCCGCTCGAAGACGGCCTGGGTGCCCCAGAAGCATCCGCCGGCAAAGACCGCCGTGGCGCGCGCGGATCCGGAGGCCAAAGAGGCATCGACCTTCGCAGGTGGGACGGGCGAGTTTGTCGCTGCGTGGCAGCTTAATAGCGGGAATCCGGCGAGTAGCAGCGCAATGGCGCGCGCAAAAGTCCTGAGCATCAGGAGATCTCCTGCCTTATTGGAGCATTGATCGGAGAAAAGGTTACGGCCGGTTTTGCATGCGATGAAACATGCGCGTTGCGAGACACAATGCGCGGACCGTTCGTACAATGGCTGGGTGGCTGTTCGGAAGCGAGTTCCGCAAGGTGGAAATGCAGATGAGTCTGTGGTGCATCCGTGGTTTCGCGCGGAAGCGCTCGACTTTCTTCGCAAGCTCAAGCGCAACAACCGGCGCGAGTGGTTCGAGGCGCGCCGCGATGCGTATGTGCGGGAGTTGAAGGCTCCCATGCTGGCGTTGATCGAACGGGTGATGCAGGGCATGATGGAGTATGCGCCGGATCACCTTCGGCCTCCGCAGAAGTGCATGCTGCGCATTTATCGCGACACGCGCTTTTCCGCCGATAAGAGTCCTTACAAGACAAATCTGGCGGCGTGGTGGACTCGGAATGGGCTGGAGAAGACTTCAGGCGGTGGATATTATCTGCATCTGAGCGCGACGGAGCTGGTGCTGGCTGCCGGCGTGTATATGCCGGCGAAGGAGCAGCTGTTTGCGATTCGCCAGCATCTGTTAGAACATCATGCGGAGTTTCGGCGGCTTATCGAAAATAGAAGACTGCGCGCCAGGATGACGCTGCACGATCCCCAGGCGCTGACGCGGTCACCGAAGGGATTTCCTGCGGAGCATCCGGCGGACGAATGGATCAAGTGGCGGCAGTGGGGCGTGATTGCCAGACTGCCCGCGGCGGAGGCTCTGAAGCCGAAGCTGGCGGCGACGGTGGAGGAGCAATTCCGACTGGCTGCGCCGCTGGTGAATTTCCTGAACGAGCCGCTGCTGCTCGCTGCGAGAGGTCGGAAGAAACCGCTCTTCGGCCTTTACTGAGGCTGGTTGCAGCGCCTACACTCTTCAAGAGAGAAGTTGCTTCCAGCCTTTGCTGACGGGGGTTTTGCACGCCCGGAGTGCAGATTCCGGCCTAAAACGGCAAAAAATCGGGAAAACCTGAAGAAAACCCTAAAAAACCTGTGGAAACCTGGCTTTTGCTGTTGACAAAGCCTTTCAAAAGACGCAAGGTAAACGGCGGTGGGTTCTCTCGGACCCGCATAAACACAGGGCTTCTAGGCTGCGGCTGCGAGGCGCCGGCAGGTGGAATGCGGAGAGGAAAGATCTTGCAGCAACGAGCCGGTTTTGCCCGGTTCGAGCACAACCGAATCAGGAGGAAATAACTATGGCAACAACCATGACCAAGACAGCTCTCGTCCGCCAGATGGCGGAGAAGCTTGAATTGACCAATAAGCAGTCGGCGGCCTTCCTCGACCTGCTCGCGGAGACCGCGATCAAGGAAACGAAGAAGAACGGCGTGTTCGTGATCCCCGGCCTCGGCCGGCTGGTGAAGGCAGAGCGCAAGGCGCGCATCGGCCGCAATCCGCAGACCGGCGAGCAGATCAAGATCAAAGCCAAGACCGTTGTGAAGTTCCGCGTTGCCAAAGCAGCGAAGGACGTCATCGCACCGCCGAAGAAGTAGTTTCTTTCAAGGCAGCCGCCGCCACACATTTACAGCATGCGGCAACAACCTAATTAGGGAGAGGGAGACGGACTGAGGCTCGTCTCCCCTTTTTCTTTTGCCTCAGGCCGGTTTGAGTATGAAAGCGCGGACCACCAGCGACAGCCCAAAACAGATGAGCAGCGCCTGGATGAGCAGCGTGGCGTTGTATCGCCACGCCAGCGATGCGAAACACGCGGTCATGGTGATGTAAAAGATTTCAGCAATGCAGGCCTGCAGCCATTGAGGATGTGCGGGTGAATTCGGCACGCACGCTATGGGGCTGGGAAACAGCCGCGGCACCCGGCGTTTGTAGGCGAGATAGGCTTCGCCCTGCTGAGCTTCAAGATAAGCCTCCTCGCGCAGGATGAGGCGGAGTATCTGCAGGAAATTTGCTGCGAGAACGAAGATGGCTCCCGAGGGCGGCATCAGGATGGCGACGGCCAGCGCAAACAAAAAACTCCCGAAGTAGAGCGGGTTGCGCAGATAGCGATATGGTCCGGAGGCCACCACGTCCCGCGCATGCATTTCGCCTGACTTGACCACACCGCTGCCGATGTATGCGGTTCCGCAGATGCGGAAGATGGTGCCGGCGGTGGCAAAGAGAATGGCGGCTGACGTTACGACGATGGTGGCGGTTTCGAGCGGCAGCAGGTGAGAGAGTTGGCCGGAAAGCTCGAGCCATGTCGAGGTGATCTGTCCGGGGAAACTGTTGAAGCGCAGCCAGGGCGCCCAGAAGCCGAGGAGGTAGATCGCAACACTAATCCAGAGGCGGAATCGAAATTCAAACCGGCTTGCCTGCACTTGACGGCGCTCCTTATATGTAACTGTCTGAGTTACATATCTCTGTCTTCTTAAGAACAGTGTGATTGAAGTTAACTTTCCAGGGCATGCCGCAGGCGCCCATGCCCTTCCGCCAGTTTGTTTTCGGCGACATTGCGATCGACGTTGAGCTTCGCCATGACGATGGCGGTTTTGACCGATCCTGCCGAGAGAAGCAGCGCAGTGGCCTTGTCGTATCCAAGCCCGGTGATGGTTGAGATGATGCGAGCGGCACGGTCCTGGAGCTTTCCGTTCGTTGGCTGCACGTTGACCATCAAGTTGCCGAAGACGTATCCCATGCGAATCATGGCGCCAGTCGAGAGCATATTCAGAACGAGCTTGGTCGCGGTCCCGGCCTTCATGCGGGTCGAGCCGGTGATGGGCTCGGGGCCTGTCGCCGGAGTAATGGCCAACTCTGCGGCCTGTGCGAGCACGGAGCGGGGGACACAGCTCAGCCCAATGGTGAATGCTCCAAGATGGCGTCCATATTTTATGCCGCCGAGGACGTAGGGCGTGCGGCCGCTGGCGGCGATGCCGACCAGCGCGTCTTTGCCACTGAAGCCGTGGGTTTCGAGATCATGGCGGCCCAGGGCTTCGTCGTCTTCAGCACGTTCGACGGAGTGCCGCAGTGCGTGGTCACCGCCGGCAATGAGCCCCTGCACCATTTCTGGTGGGGTGTTGTAGGTCGGAGGGCACTCGGAGGCATCGAGGACGCCGAGGCGGCCGGAGGTTCCGGCTCCCAGGTAGAAGAGGCGACCGCCCTGCTCCAATCGCGCGACGATGTGGTCAATAGCCGCCGCAATGTGCGGAAGCTCGGCGTCAACGGCGGTGACGGCCTCGCGGTCCGCGGCATGGAGAGCATGCACCAGGTCGAGTGTATTTAACTGATCGAGGTTCTCGGTTGCCGGGTTGCGGGCTTCTGTGAGGAGCTGTGAGAGGTCGTCCATTGATCCTGATTTCTGCTTCTGGATTCCTGGTTCTGGCTTCCCGTCCTGGTTTTTCCATTCGTCTGGATTTTCGTGGTTCGGCCGGCGTTGGCTGGCTTGAATCACGGTCCCACTCACCGTTCAGGTGTGCCATGTTTGATTTTATAACTCATAGATAGATAGTGAGTTACAGTGAAAATCCGCACTCGCATCTCTCTTTCAAGCCCGGCGTGCTGACTCGATCGTCTCGAGCAGCTCGTCGAAGTCCGCAAGGCTGGAATACTCGATGATGACCCGGCCCTTGCCCTTATGGTCCTCGATGGTCACCTTCAGTCCGAGGGCGCGCTGAAGCAGGTCACGGGCTTCGCGGACGTTGGGGTCGAGCGGATCTTTGACCTTTCCCTCGGACTTGCGTTTCTCCGGGTTGACGATGCCCTGCACGTAGTTCTCGGTCTGACGCACGGACATAGAGAGTGCGATGACCTTTTGGGCGGCTTTGAGAATGGATTCGGGGTCTTCGAGCGGCAGCAGGGCGCGAGCGTGTCCGAAGGTCAGCTCTCCGCCTTCAACCTTTGCCTGGACCTCAGCGGGAAGGCGGAGGAGGCGCAAGAAATTGGCGACCGATGCGCGGTCCTTGCCGGTGCGCTGCGCCATCTGCTCCTGGGTGAGCTTGAATTCGCGGCTGAGGCGGTCATAAGCCCGCGCCTGCTCTATCGGATTGAGATCGGTTCGCTGGAGATTCTCAACGATGGTGATTTCCATCGCCTGCTCGTCGGAGACCTGGCGGAGGAATGCCGGAATGGTCGCTTTGCCAGCTTTTCTTGAAGCCAGGAGGCGTCGTTCTCCCACGATGAGCTGAAAGCGCCCGCCTGGCAGAGGCCGGAGCAAGATGGGTTGGACAACCCCAGTGGCGGTGATTGAGGCGGCAAGCTCGGCCAGGGCCGATTCCTCGAAGCGGGTCCGCGTCTGATACGGGTTGCGGTCAATGGCTTCGAGGGGGATTTCGCGCGGCGTGCCATCTGACACTGGCCCGGCAGCGTGGTCTTCGGCCACAGCGTTTATCCGTGGCAGCAGCGACTCCAGTCCCTTACCTAACGCCTTTCTCTTCAAAGGCTCTCCGACGTTTGCCATGATGATACTTCCTTCAATCCTGATTTTCTTACTTCGTATAAACGCTAACTTCCGTAGGGCCAGAACTTTACGTTGACCTTGGCGCGAACGGCAGCGGCCGCCTTGCGTTCTTTGGCTCGCGGGCTCTCGATGCTGTTTCGGGTCAGGAGTTCGTCTGCCAAATCGCGATAACTCTCAGCACCGCGCGACTTCGGGTCGTAGAGCAGGACCGGTTTGCCGTAGCTCGGGGCTTCTGCCAGGCGCACGTTGCGCGGAATTACGGTCTTGTATAGCTTCTCGCGGAAGAATTCGCGTAGGTTTTCCGTAACCTGCTGGGCGAGATTTGTGCGGTCGTCGTACATGGTGAGCAGGACGCCTTCGATCTCAAGCTTTGGGTTGAATCCGTTGCGTACCCGCTCCAGTGTATGTATCAGTTCGCTGATGCCTTCGAGGGCGAAATATTCGGCCTGCATTGGGACCAGGAGACGGTCTGTGGCCACGAGCGCGTTGAGCGTGAGGAGGTCGAGCGCTGGAGGGCAATCAAGAACGATGAAGTCGTAGGCGTCCCGGATGGGTTGCAGCGCTTCCCTTAGCTGGAAGGCGCGCCGCTCGTTCTGGATGAGCTCAACGTTGGCGCCAATCAGATTTTTACTCGAAGGGACCAGGAAAAGGGTCTCGATCTCGGTGGGCAAGACCGCGTCTGCGAGGGCGCATTCGCCAGTCAGGACATCGTAGGTGGATTTGCGCTCGTCGTTGCGGGTGATTCCGTAGCCCCCCGTCGAATTGGCCTGGGGGTCACAATCGATCAGTAGAGTCTTGAGCCCCTCCAGCGCCAGGGCGGCTGAAAGGTTGATGGCGGTGGTGGTTTTGCCCACACCGCCCTTTTGGTTCACAACTGCCAGAACGATCGCCATGAACCATCAAGAATATTGCGGAGGAGAGCGCAAGGCAAATGGGACTGGCTGTGAAGAACCGGGCCAGAATTGTGGAAGAGTCTGGTGCGGCAGAAGTCGAGGCCTGGTAAAACGCTGAGGTAATGAGGGATACGGTGAGCACCGGATATGGGTGAGTTTCGAACGATTCAAGCGGTCCGGTGGAAATCTTCCAATGTTCCATGTGGAACATTCCTATCTTTTCAAGATGTTGGAAGGTTTGTTCCACATGGAACACCCACTCATTCTCCCCGCCTCCCGAAGAGAAGCGAACCGTGACTGAGGCCGGACAGCGGAATCTGCTTCTTCCAGTCGATCCTTGGAAGAGCAGCTTTTATTCCGGCTTCGGTCCCCTTAGTGGTGAAGAGCACGATCCACCCTCGTGTGGACAATCGTTCCGCGGCAACGCTGCTTGCGGTGGCCATCTTGTCGACGGCTCGGAGTGTCACGAGGTGAAACTTCTGTTCGGAGGGCATAGCTTCGACGCGGCCAGCGAAGACCTCTGCCTTTAGATTCAGTGTGCGGACCGCTTCCCTCAGAAAGGAGGCCTTCTTCCCCTGCGATTCCGCCATGGTGACGTAGATCTCGGGACGGCAAATCGCGATAGGGATTCCCGGCAGACCGGCTCCGGAACCAAAATCGAGCAGGTTTGATCCGCTCGAAGGCTCAGGCAATGCCTCGGCGCACTGGATAGACTCGACGAGATGCCTGTAGACGATGGTCCTGGTATCGCGAATTGCGGTCAGGCTGAGTCTGGCATTCCATTTCTGGAGGAGTGCAAGATACGTGTCGAAGCGCGCCAGAGCTTCGGGGGTCAGGCTTTTCAGGCCTGCTTGCTTGATGGCCTGCGCTATCTCCGAAGGGATCATGGAGCAATCGACTCTCGAACCACGCGAGGACGCCATTCCGCCGCTGCCTTTACAAAGGCGACGAATAGAGCTTTGGAGGCCTGATCGTACTCGAAACTGCGTTCCGGATGCCACTGGACTGCGATCACGAAGTGATCCTTCGTCCCCTCCACTGCCTCAATCAGACCATCCTCGATACTGCGCGCTGCAACGGTCAGGCCGTCGCCCGGCTGGGCCAGTCCCTGATGGTGGCTGCTGTTGACGATGAGGCCTCGTGCCCCGGTAATCCCCTCAATCTTCGAGTCTTGCGCGATGGAAACGCGGTGGGCCTCGCGCACCTCGCGCCCCGGCTTATGGTTTACTCCTGTCTTTAGATCCTGAATCAGTGTTCCGCCACGCCAGACGTTCCATGCCTGGAATCCGTAGCAGATTCCAAGGAGCGGCTTATGCAGATTGGCTGCATCCTGCATGAGCAGCTCGTCTACTGCCTCGCGGGGTGGGTCGGCCGGGGCGCATTCCGGGATACGTTCCTGCCCGTACTTCTCGGGATCGACGTCGGCACCGCTCCCCGGTAGAAGCACTCCCTTGCATGAGGCGATCAACGCGGCCGCCTCAGACTGCGTAATGGATAGAGGAATCCTGACTGCGATACCGCCTGAAGCCTCAACTGCGCTCGCATACTGCGGCCAGGAGCGCTCATTATAGGCAGGATCTCCGGAGGTGGGCTCAGGAATTGCAATTCTCGGCTGTTTCATTGCGTTCTCCGTTTACTCAGTGAGATCAATCGCTTTCGCATCTTGAACTGGCGGCTGCAGATAGGAATGTTCGTAGTAGAGGCCGCGGATGGTGTCCCGCACGCGTTCTGTGAGCTCCTCTGCTTGCCGTGTGGAATAGGTTGTGGTCTCGATTGGCTCGCCCACCGCGAGGGTTACTGGCACAGGATGGAACTGGGCTGTATGAATTGGCAACAGTTCATGAGTTCCAATCAACGCCATGGGAATGATGGGCACTCCCGCGCGGATCGCCATGAAGGCTGGCCCGTTCAGGAAGCTCTCCGGATGCCCCGTCTCCGTCCTGCCGCCCTCCGGGAAGATAAAGACCGGCATTCCTGATTTCAGGGTTTTTATCGCTCCGCTCAGGCTTGAAATGGAGGCTCGTGGATTACTCACATTCACCGGAACTTGTCCAGATCGAGTGAGATGCCAGCCGACGAAGGGTAATTTGAACAGATCGTGCCGGGCCACAATCCGGAACTGAAAGGGTAGGATTCCGAAGATGACCGGGGTGTCCGAATACGAGAGATGATTGGCGACATAGACGGCGACGCGGCCATCGAGATACTGCCCGTTGAGCACGGTCAACTTGGCGCCGCTGATCGAGGTGATGGCTCGGCCCCAGCGCTGTGCAATGCTGTGCTGGATCTGTCCGGATTTGTCCCATTGGGAGCAGATCAGCGAGAGGCTGCCAAAGAAGGCGGTTGCTGCGAAGAAAAGCGGAGCGCGGAAGCAGAAGTTCACGATCCGTTCACTCCAGGGCAGTGGGTTGGGCCGCGGGCCAAGCGTGGAGCGGCTCACGAGGTGGCCCCCAACAACTCGCTTCGTAGCTCACCCACGAGATAGACCGATCCGGTGATCGTGACCAATCCATCGGCAGGAGTGATTGCCAAAGCCTGGGCCAAGGCTTTCTTAGGGCTGTCGGCGGTCAGGACGTGTGTGCCGGTTGGACTGGCGGCGGCTTGCATCTCCTGTAGTGACGCTGCTCGTGGTGAAGAGACCTCGGTCAGAATGACTGTATCGAACAGTGGAAACAAGACCTGTGCCATTTCGCTGACGGCCTTTTCCTTCAAGCAGCCGAAGACGGCGGTCATGGTTTGCGGTTGCGGGTCGAGGCGGGACAGAGCCGAGCGCAGGGCCCATGCTCCGGCCGGGTTGTGGGCTACATCGAGCAACACATCGGGGAGCCGCGCATCGTGCTGGCCGGCGTGGGAGAAAAGTTCGAGGCGTCCGGGCCAGCGCGTGGCGCGAACGCCTTCTGCAGCCTGCGCAGGCGTTAAATTGTAACCGTGATGGTTACATAACTCAACCGCGGCGGCGATGGCCAGCGCGACGTTGCGCTTCTGATGCGCGCCGGTCAGGGGTGACTCGATCACGATCTGCTGGCCCATCACGGTGAGCGAATACGCGCTGCTCTCATCTCCGCGTGCCGGGACATATTCAGCAGCATTTACCCCGCGCACGTTCAGAGCGACGGCGGTCTCGCCGATGGCCTGATTCGCTTCCGGGTGTTGCGGCAGCGTCACCAGTACGCCATTCTGTCGCAGGATTCCTGCTTTCTCGCGCGCGATCTCAGTGATGGTGCTGCCAAGCCACTCGGTATGATCGAGCGAGATATCGGTGATGACGGAAACCAGCGGCTCGACGATATTCGTTGCGTCCAGGCGGCCTCCCATTCCGACCTCGAGCACGGCGATCTCGACGCCCAGTTCGGCGAAGGCGACGAAGGCTACGGCAGTCATGGTTTCAAAAAAACTGGGATGCCCTTTCAGGCGTCCTTCGGCAACCAGTTGGCGGGCGCAGTTGTCCACCTGGAAGTAGCATGCGGCGAATGTGTCGTCGGAAATATCCCGCCCATCGATGCGAATGCGTTCGTTTACGCGCGCGAGATGTGGCGAAGTGTAGAGGCCGGTGCGATAGCCGGCTGCGCGAAGGATGGAGGTCAGCGTGGCCGCGGTCGAGCCTTTGCCGTTCGTTCCTGCGACCAGCACGGCGGGAAACGTCAGCTGTGGATTTCCGAGAGCCTCCGCGAGAACACGCATCTCGCTCAGTTCAAATTTGCGACGGGGCTCCCCGGGAGCGGAATGGAGCTCACCGGCAAGAGAAAAGAGTCCGTCAACCGCAGCGGAGTAAGACATAGAAAGATTCTAAGCGGGACCGGCCTCTTTCGACTTGGCTCAGGGCAGGCTATCCAGTCACACGCACCTTCGGCGCTCTCCTTTGCCGGCTCTTCAGGCCCTCCCGGTGGTCGGGATGAAGAGTTGGTTCGATGGCCAATTCCTCGTTGGCGGAGTGGAGGAAGATGCTATGCGACCTGCATAAAGTCCAACGCGCGCGAGAGGTAGTTCTTCAGGTCCTTGCGCCCTACGATGGCGTCGAGGAAGCCGTGCTGAAGAAGGAACTCCGATCTCTGGAAGCCTTCGGGGAGCTTTTGCCGGATGGTTTGTTCGATGACGCGCTGTCCGGCGAAGCCGATCAGCGCTCCCGGCTCACCGATGTTCAGGTCACCGAGCATGGCGAAGCTGGCGGTGACGCCGCCGGTGGTGGGATCGGTGAGGACCGAGATGAAGGGGACCTGGGCCTCATCGAGGCGAGCGAGCGCGCTTGAGATCTTGGCCAGCTGCATGAGGCTTACGATGCCTTCCATCATGCGGGCTCCGCCGGAGGCCGCGACGATAATCAGGGGCTGGCGAGAATCGTGCGCGCGATCGACGGCACGGGCGATTGTTTCGCCGACGACCGCGCCCATGCTACCGCCGATGAAGCTGAACTCCATGACGCTCAACACTACGCGATGTTCACCAAGAAGGCCGAGGGCATTGACGATCGCGTCATTCAGGCCGGTATCGGTCTGAGCCTTCTTCAGGCGGCCTTTGTAGGGCTTGAGGTCGGTGAACTCCAGCGGGTCGGTCGATTTCAGATCCATGTCGACCAGCTCGTAGCCCGGCTCCAGGAGCATGGCTACGCGAGTGCGGGCGTCCATTTTGAAGTGGAAGCCGCACTTGGGGCACACCATCAGATTTGCCTCGATGTCAGCGCGCCAGATGACCTGACCGCACGACTCACACTTGATCCACAGCCCTTCGGTGCGAACGGTCTTGCCGCCTCCGCCCTCGATAGTGTTGTCATCTCGCCGAAACCAGGACATGCTCTTTCCCCTCTGTCTTCCCAAACGAATTTCTGCTTATGTTTCTTAATACTCAATGCCGCGCTGGGCCAGAATTCCCTTCTGGTAGGCGTGTTTTACCTCTCGCATTTCGGTTACCGTATCCGCGATCTCCACCAGCGAGGGATGCGCATTCCGCCCGGTCAGGATCACGTGAACCATCTCCGGGCGGTGCTTCAGGGTTCCGACCACCTTCGCGGGGTCGAGCATTCCATAGCCGATGGCATAGTTGATCTCGTCCAGGATGACCATGTCCCATTCGCCGGAGAGAATCGCCGCGCGCGCCTCATCCCATGCGGCTTCGACCATTTTGATGTCTTCCGGATCGGTTTCGGCTCCGCCGATCTTCACAAAGCCCCGGCCCATCTGCTTCATGACAAAGTTGCCGCCGAAGGCCTCGACTGCGTCCAGCTCGCCATAGTGCCATGAGCCTTTCAGGAACTGCAGCATGAGAACGCGAAGCCCGTTGCCGACGGCGCGAAGGGCTGTACCCATTGCGGCGGTGGTCTTGCCCTTGCCCGGTCCGGTGTTGATCAACACCAGACCCTGACGCGACTCAGTCAATGAAACCCCCCAGACTTCAGCCACTCCGGTGATACGGGTGCCCCGCAAGGATTGTAAATGCCCGGTAGAGCTGTTCGCTTACGACGACCCGGGCGAGCTCGTGGGGCAGGGTCATGAGACCGAGAGACAAAAGGAGAGCTGCGTGTGCCCTTTCGGCGCTCGACCAGCCATCCGCGGGCCCTATCGCGAAGATGATGCGCTGCTGACCTTCGTCGCGCTGGCTGCCGAGCCACTCGGCGAGCGCCTGAGATGAGAGCTGTTTGCCGCGCTCATCGAGCAGGACCAGGACCGGGGAGGTTCGGGATTTCAGCTTGATTGCCCACTCGAATAGAGCTTCCGAGGTTTTGAACCCGAGAAAGTCCGTCTTCGCGTAAGGTTGCAGTCGGTCAAGATACTCCGTCGCCAGGCCGTCGAAGCGCTCACTCCTGCTGCGTCCAGCGACGGAAGCCACCGTTATCTTCATCCGGTTCAGTGTAGGCGATTCCGAGCTAATGAGGCGTTTTCGGCGATGGGCGGCCAGTGCAAACACCAAAGCAATTTTAGTTTATGTAGAGTGACGGGCTAAAAATATACAAATTTGCGTAATGTGGCGATTCGGTGCGCTGCTGCCGAGCGTGGACTGCAGCGGGAGCCCCCGATTCGCAGGAGTACAGCGTATTTATTTTCAATATTTTATGGCCATACGAAAACCCACACGGGGCAACTGTGAAAATCATCCCTGTAATCGATTGCTTTGGAGCCGCGATTGCAATATTTATACCGTTCTGACTTCAAAGCCTTGCAGTTATGAACGAAATTCCCTGGAACCCTTCTATCCGGGGACTAAGCCATTTTGAGGGATGAGTCCATCACAGGTTCACCCGTCCCCGGTCACGCACCGGAGGAGATTTGCGCAGTCAGCAGTTGCTGAAGAAGTCTCCGAAATACTCACGAGATCGATCAACAGGGTTGAGTGCTTCCCATGGAGGAACAATGAAGCTCAAAGTTGTTGTTTTTGTGACGATAGTCTTGACGGCAGTTTTTCTCATCCCTTCACAGGCGGCTTACGCGCAGAACGTATACGCGGCGATTCATGGAACGGTCACGGATACGAGCGGAGCCGTTGTGCCTGGAGCCACTGTGACTGCGGTGAATACAAGCACAGGCATTTCGTACAAACAGACGACGGACGGCAAGGGGTATTACGTCCTTCCGCAAATGGCTATCGGTGGTCCGTACACGGTTACGATCGACAAGACCGGATTCCAAAACTCAAAGACTGTCGGCCTGACGCTGCAGGTCAATGACAACCGCGAAGTCAATGCCGCGCTGCAGCCTGGATCTGTTTCTCAAACCGTGGAGGTTCAAGCAGCCGCGGTGCAGGTGGAAACATCCGACACGCAGTTGAAGCAGGTGATCACCGCGCAGCAGATTGAGGAAGCGCCTTTACTGGACCGTGATGCTTCAGGTTTGCAAAAGCTGGAGGCGGGCACGATGGAGTCGAGCGATCGCTTCGGCACATACTCCTCGAATGGCAACCAGACTCAGGACAATTCCTATGTTCTTAACGGCGCAGATATTAATGATGGTCCATTGCAGGACGAAGGGATCGCCATTAACCCGGACGCATTGGCTGAGGAAAACTTTGTGACCAGCACTCTGAATCCAGAGGTCTCCCGCAACAGCGGTGAAGAGATCAATCAGGTCATCAAGTCAGGGACCAACACCTTTCACGGAGACGCATTCGAGTTCTACCGCGACACCTTCCTGAATAACGGAAACTATTTTTCGCTGCCAGGCCAACGGCCCGTCTTCCACCAGAACCTGTACGGCGGAACGCTCGGCGGTCCGGTGCTGAAAAATCACCTGTTCTTTTTTCTGGCATATCAGGGACTAAGGAACAGCACGGCAACTACGCAGTTGTCGCCGGTCTTCAATCCGGATCAATTAATGGGCGACTTCAGCGGCGATAACAACATTGCCAACACGGGTCCGAATAATCAGGTCGGACTTTCCAGCAATCCGATTCCGTTTGCCATCAACGGTTGTGCGGCAGGTACTGCCTGGAACCAGTGCTTCCCTAATGGAACCGTGCAGGTTTCGCCCAGTGCCTGGAATCCGATTGCCGCCAAGCTGCTTCAGGAGTTCATGCCTGCGGCAAACACAACAGTGAGCGGCGGCTCGTATTACAACTTCAACGCAGGCAGTACAGCGGCGCAGGATCAGGGTGTCATACGCCTGGATTATCACCCCTCGCAGAACGACTCACTCTGGGGATCCAGCGTTTTTGCTTCCAACCCCAGCACGTCCGAGCTGGGATTCGGCGGTTCCGATCTTCCGGGATTCGGGACCGTGCAGGCTGAACACTTTAAGCTGTTTATGGCTTCCTGGACGCACACCTTCAACCCAACCACATTGAACGAGCTGCGGGCTGGGTACTTCCGGTTCAACTTTGCCGCCGTTGAGCCGGCAGAGGTGGTGCAACCCAGCACCTACGGTTTCAATATCACGCCGCAAAGCCCGCAGGCCAACCTGCCGGCCATCAGCGTTACAGGGTTGAACGGAACCAGCGCATTCCTGGGATTCACCTTTGAAGGTCCCCAGCCGCGCAAAGACACAAACCTCAACGGAGCCGACAACTTCATGAAGATCGTCGGCAACCACAGCCTGAAGCTGGGCGTCTACTACGAGCAATTTCAGGTAGCGAATCCCTATTATGCGGATAACAACGGCAGTTACAGTTTTGCAGGCGGCGGCACTTACAGTTCAGGCGATCCGATTCTCGATTATGTGATGGGTATTCCTGACGGCTATGCGCAAACCTCCGGCGGACTGGTCGATGCCATTTCGCATGAGTACTATGTATATGCCCAGGATAGCTGGAGGGCTTCCAACGATCTGACTTTAAATTATGGGATCGTCTGGGATGCCGAAACCCCGAGTTCCAATCACCAATTCAATGGAACCGGGATCACCTGCTGGTCGCCGGGCAACCAAACCTCATCGGTTTTTCCGGGCGGGCCTCCGGGACTGACTTACCCCAGCGATCCGGGTTGCAACCTTGCGGGCGGTCCCACTACCAAGTGGAATCACTTTGGCCCGCGTATCGGTTTTGCGTGGTCACCGTCCAACGGGCCTTCGATGCTCGTCGGCGAGCAGGGCTCCCACTCCTTTGCGCTTCGTGGCGGTTTTGGAATGTACTGGAATCGCGACGCCGAGGAGGGCCAGCTTCAGAACCTGAGCGATCCTCCTGGAATCTTTTCCTCTCCGGGCGCACTCATAGCCGGCGGAAGCCCTTCGTTCGCCGATCCATTTGAGGACGTTACCGGAGACGGCACAGTTTCCACAACGAATCCATTTCCTTACACGCCTCCCGCTCCCGGTACGCAACTGGACTGGAACAATTTTGCCGGCCTGGATATGAGCGCCTATCCCAATGACTATACGGTGCCTTACGCTTACAACTTTAACGTGAACATACAGCGCTCCCTGCCGTCGAACATGGTGCTTCAGATTGGCTATGTCGGCTCGCTTGGCCGCAAGCTGGTGCGTGATTACGAAGCGGATAAGATTACTGCCGCAGGTCATGCGGCGTGTCTGGCAGACCCTGTCTGCACGGCTGACAGGGCGAATCTGCACCTCGACTACCCGCAATACTTTACCCAGCCCGCTGTGGCCTCCAATGGGGTTCCCTGGTATCTCAGCGTTGGACAGCAGGCGACAGACGGAGCCTCAAACTATAACTCGCTTCAGGTCAGCTTGCAAAAGGGACCGACCCATGGGTTGTATTTCAGCATGGCGTACACCTATAGCCATGCGCTGGACAACGGCTCCGGTTTGGAAAGCTCCGGTTTCAACGGGCTTGGCGTGAATACCTTCCCGGGCTACCAGTACCTTTCGTATGGAGATTCCGACTACGACGCACGCCAGCGTCTGGCTCTGTTGTATAACTACGAAATTCCTATCTTCGCAAGCTGGAAGGATAACGTCTTTGCGCGCGAAGCCGTGGGAGGATGGCATCTGTCCGGCGTAACCGCGCTCCAGACAGGATTCCCGGTTACCATCCTTAACGAGGGTGCATTTACCTCGCTGTATTGCGACCGGTTCAGTTACTACTCCTGCCCGGATAACCCCAATACTTCAACCTACAATATCCAAACGCTGAATCCTCGCAATGGCGGCTTGTGGTTCAATCCCTCGGACTTCAGCCAGGCGACCGTCGGTACATTCGGCAACGTGAAACGCAACTTCTTCCACGGGCCGGGCTTCAACTATACCGACCTGAGTATCTATAAACACTTTCCGCTGGGCGGCGAGCAGCGCTCCATCGAACTGCGGATGGACGCCTTCAACGCCTTCAACCATGCCAACTTTTCTCCCCCGGACAGCAACTTTACCGATGGCCCGGGATTTTTCGGCACGGTGACATCCGTTATAGGAACAAGCACGGCAGACGTCAACGGCGATCCGCAGCCCGGACGCGCTGTTCAACTGTCAGGGAAGTTCTATTTCTAACCGGCTGCATAACAAAACGGGGCGCATCTCGCAGGAGATGCGCCCTTTCTTTTTGCCGCGAAGGTCCTACTTCCAGGCGCCGCCGCGGGCGTTGCGGCGGAGGTAGTTTCCGCGGCCGATTTTGCCGAGGAACTTTCCGTTTTCGACAATGAGTTCGCCGCGGGAGTAGACCTGGCGGGCGTTGCCCCGCACCTGGAAGCCTTCAAACATGGAATAGTCGCAGCGCATGTTGTGGGTTGCGGCGCTGATGGTGTGCGGAGCCTTCGGGTCCCACAGGACGATGTCGGCGTCGCTGCCTGGGGCGATGGTTCCCTTGCGCGGATACATGCCGAAGATACGCGCGGGCGCGGTGGAGGTAATTTCGACGAAGCGGTTGAGGCTGAGGCGGCCGGAGTTTACGCCGTGGTGGTGGATGAGCTGCATGCGGTTCTCGATGCCGGGTCCGCCGTTGGGGATTTTGGTGAAGTCGTCCTTGCCGAGCGCCTTCTGGTCGGCGAAGCAGAACGGGCAATGGTCGGTGGAGACGACCTGGAGGTGGTCGTGCTTCAGGCCGTCCCAAAGCCTGGCCTGATTTTTCTTTTCGCGCAGCGGCGGAGTGAAGACGTATTTTGCCTCTTCAAAGCTTTTGCCGGGCATCTGGTCTTCGATGGAGAGCAGAAGGTATTGCGGGCAGGTCTCGGCGAAGGCGGGCAGGCCGCGATCGCGCGCCTCACGCACCTGATTGAGGGCGTCTTCGCTGGAGAGGTGCACGATGTAGACGGGGGCTCCGGCGATCTCGGCCATGGCGATGGCACGCTGCACGGCTTCCGCCTCGGCCACGGTGGGACGGGTGAGCGCGTGGTAGATGGGCGCGGTCTTTCCTTCCGCGAGGGTCTGCCGCACGATGACGTCGATCACGCTGCCGTTTTCGGCGTGCATGCAGATGAGCGCGCCGTTCTTTGAGGTCTGCTGCAGAGCTTTGAAGATGGTCGCGTCGTCGACCATGAGCACGTTGGGGTAGGCCATGAAGAGCTTGAAGCTGGCGACGCCTTCCCGCACCAGGTCATCCATGTCCTCAAGGCCCGAGGTGCCGAGGTCGGTGACGATCATGTGCAGTCCGTAGTCGATGCAGGCTTTGCCTTCGGCCTTCTTCCACCAGGTGTCGAGGGCGGCACGCATCTTAGTGCCTTTGGTCTGGATGGCGAAGTCGACGATGGTTGTGGTTCCTCCGATGGCGGCTGCGCGGGTGCCGGTCTCAAAGTCGTCAGCGGAGGTGGTTCCTCCGAAGGGCATATCCAGGTGTGTGTGTGCGTCGATACCGCCGGGGAGCACAAGCAGGTTGCTGGCATCGACTAGGGTGTGGCCATCGGCGGGAATTCCAGCACGCACCTCGCGGATGGTGCTGTCTTCGATGAGCACGTCGGCGGCAGTGGTCGAGTCTGCGGTGACGACAGTTCCGTGTTGAATGAGGAGCGCCATGGAGCGATTTTCTCACTTTGTGTCGAACGCGCCGCGGCGGCGGGAGCTTACGGCTTCACAAGATCTCCGTACAGGTCGGGACGGCGGTCGCGAAAGAACTGCCAGGTCTTCCGGACCTCGGCGATCTTCTCCAGATCGAGATCCGCGGTTAGCACCTCATCCTTGTCTCGCGAGGCCTGGGCGAAGATCTGTCCGCGCGGATCGCAGAAGTAGCTCTGCCCGTAAAACTCGCCGATGTTCCATGGGGCTTCGGTGCCCACGCGATTGATCGCACCGATGAAGTAGCCGTTAGCAGCAGCATGAGCCGGCTGCTCCAGCTTCCAGAGATATTCGCTCAGCCCGGCCACCGTCGCCGAGGGATTGAAGACGATCTCCGCGCCGTTGAGCCCGAGCGCGCGCGCCCCTTCGGGAAAATGCCGATCATAGCAGATATACACGCCGATTTTGCAGAAGCCGAGATCGAAGACCGGATAGCCGAGATTGCCGGGGCGGAAGTAAAACTTCTCCCAGAAACCGGGGGCGACATGCGGGATGTGCGTTTTACGGTACTTGCCGAGATATTTCCCTTCGCGGTCGATCACCGCGGCCGTGTTGTAGTAAAAGCCTTCGGCCTCGATCTCATACACCGGAACCACGAGCGCCAGCTTCAGCTCCTTGGCCAACGACTGCATCAGCCGGATGGTTGGGCCGTCCGGGACCGGCTCTGCAAAGTCATACCATCGCGCTGACTGTTCGGCGCAGAAGTAAGGCCCGTAAAAGATCTCCTGCAGGCAAACGATCTGCGCGCCCGCCGCCGCTGCCTGCCGGATCATGCTTACATGCTTGTCGATCATCGCCTGGCGGACGCGCTCCAGCGGTCGGTCGGACGGTTCGACATTGGTCGCCTGAATCAAAGAGCAGCGCACGATTCTCGGCTTGGAGATGGATGCTGAAGATGGCATGGGAATTTTCCGGCTCCATGGAGGAATTTCCCATAGTTTACGCGCACGGGAAGAACGGTCGGCGGAAGCATTTGACCGTGCTGCCATTGAATCCTTACCCTGAAGAAGGAACTCCCGTACACGAGGCGCCCATTATGTTGATTACCATTTTTGATCTTGAGCGCGAGCCGGTCCTTTTCAATCTCTCCGTTGAGTCCGGAGCCATCGATTACGGGGCGGAGGCGACACAAGTTTCTCCCCTGGCGGTGGAGGGCCGTGCCGACCTGATTGAAGAGAACCGCGGGCCGCGGACGGTGGTGCAGGATATTCGCCTGCAGGGTAGTTACTCCGGCGAATTCGAAGTTGCCTGCGCGCGCTGCCTGGAGCCGGTGGGGCTTCCGATCAAGGGTCAGTTTGACCTGATTTTTCGCCCTCTGGGGGTGGATCAGGGCTCTTCTGAGCGTTCTATCAGCGCTTCCGAGACGGAAATCGGGTATTATCAAGAGAGTGGTCTTGTGCTGGAAGACGTGCTGCGGGAGCAAGTGTTGTTGTCCCTTCCCGCGCGAACGCTTTGCCGTGAAGACTGCAAGGGACTTTGCCCGCGCTGCGGCCGGGATCTGAACTCCGAACCCTGCGCTTGCGATACGGCTCCGGCTGATCCGCGGTGGTCGGCGCTCTCAGACCTCGCGAGCCGGATAAAAACATAGAAAGACAGTTCGCGCGCCCCAGATCGATTGCGAGGGGCAGAACGGTGCGGACTGGATGCACGGAAAGGAATTCTGCAATGCCTAACCCGAAGCGGCGCCACTCCAAGGCCCGCACCTCCAAGCGCCGCGCGCATGACGCGCTTACCGCGACGGGCACCTCCGAGTGCCCGAGCTGCCATGAGCGCAAGCTGCCTCACCGCGCCTGCCCCAAATGCGGAGCCTACAAGGGCCGCGATGTTCTCGACGTTAAAGAAGCTGTCTAGTTCACTTGTCGATGCTGATTGACATCGCTCTCGATGCAATGGGTTCGGATAAATCTCCGGAGCCGGAGTTGCGTGGAGCGATCCTTGCGTGCCGACAATCTCCGGTGCGGGTGCATCTTGTCGGACCGCAGGATCTTCTGCGGCGCGCGCTGGCGTCTGCCCTGAATGGCGAACGGCTGCCTATCGAGATCGTCCATGCCAGCGAACGCATTGAGATGGACGATAAGGCTGCCAATGCCGTCCGCAGCAAGAAGGACAGCACCATGCGCGTGGGCCTGAAGCTGGTGCGCGAGAAGAAGGTCGCAGGCTTTGTGACCGCCGGCAACACCGGCGCTGCCATGGCTACGGCCAAGATGGTGCTGGGCGCGCTGCCGGGGGTCGATCGTCCGGCGCTGGCTCTGGTTGTGCCTACGCTGACCGGGACCCCGTCCATTCTGCTGGACGTGGGCGCGAACGTGGACTGCAAGCCGCATAACCTCGAACAATTCGCAGTAATGGGCGAGATGTACGCGCGCAGCGTGCTCAAGATCAATCGTCCGCGCGTGGGCGTGCTTTCCGTTGGCGAGGAAGAGGGCAAGGGCAACGATCTGACGCGTGAAACCTATGCGTTGCTGAAGGAATCGTCGCTGAATTTTGTCGGCAACGTCGAAGGCCGCGACATTTACAACGGCAACTGCGACGTAATTGTCTGCGACGGCTTTGTGGGCAACGTTGCGCTCAAGGCGTCTGAGGGGCTTACGCGGCTGGTGCGCGAAATGCTGAAGGACTCGCTCACAAAAACTGTCACGGCGCAGGTAGGTGCACTCCTCTCGCGCAAGGCCTTCAACGCATTCAAACGCAGGCTTGACCCCTCAGAGTACGGCGGCGCTCCGCTGTTGGGCGTGCGCGGCGTGTGCATTATCGGGCATGGATCCTCGAACGAGCGGGCCATCATGAACGGCATTCGCGTGACAGCCGAGTTTGCGCAGGCTGGTATCAATGACCGCATCGAGCGCGAATTTTCGCAGGTTACGGAGACGGTAAAGCCAAATGGCGGCGCTGCTCTGAACGCGACCCTCTAAAGCGTATCTTCCAGTCTTCCTCTGTGCTGTTTTTCTCACTCAGTAATAATCGGCGCAGCTCAGATAGTATCCGCACTGCCGGCAGATGAGCTTGCAGCGGTATCCGGTGAGCCGATGGGAGCAGGTTGGGCAGTAGACAGAATGGTGCTCCAGCGGTTTCTCGGCGAGCTTTGCGGAGGCTTCGGGCGGATTCCGCGGCTCTTCTTCAAACATCATTAAGAGAAAGAGTACCTCGCGGGGCGGTCGCGGCGCGAGCCAGGTTCCGCTTTCGTCAACGGCAGGGCCCGCTTCCTGGTGGCGATTCGACGTGCCACGCGGCATTGGTTATTCTCATACACGTGGGATGTTTTAGGAATATCGCGCATCTAAGGCTTTCAGAAACAGGCCAGAAACAAAACCCCCAACGAATGAAGGAGTATCAGGATGGAGCGCACAGCTAGCGCAGTTTGGAATGGCGGCTTAAAGGATGGCAAGGGTGTCATCTCGACGCAAAGCGGAGTTTTGAAGGATACGCAGTACTCGTTTTCGACGCGCTTCGAGAACGGCATCGGAACCAATCCTGAAGAATTGATTGCAGCGGCGCATGCGGGTTGTTTTACTATGGCGCTGAGCGCGCAGCTGGGACAGGCGAATCTTACGCCCGAGTCACTGGAAACGAGTGCCAACTTGAAATTTGAAAAGACCGATGCGGGTTTTACCATCACGGCGATTCATCTGACGACGCGCGCTAAGGTTCCGGGCGCCACGGAATCGGCTTTCGAAGCGGCTGCGCAGAATGCCAAGGCCGGGTGTCCGATCTCGCGGCTGTTCAAGGGGAATACGGAAATCACGCTGGATGCGAAGCTGGTTTGACTGCTCTTATGAGAGAGAGCGGGATAGCGCGCATTCGAGGGCGGTATCCCGCGAGCTCAACGGCTTCAGGAACAGCGCCCGGGCTAACTGTGGGCACGCACGTAGTCACGGAGCTGCCGGTTAATCTGTGTAGCCTGAATCACGCCCTGGTCGAGCATTTCGCGCCATTTTGCGGAATCCTTGCTCGCTCCTCCGGAGCCGCTCTCCGCCATTCCTAACAGGTAGTTGGTTTGGAGGATCACCTCGAGCGCGTTGCTCAGATCATGCGAAAGGTGACGAATATGATCCGCCAGCTGCGAGGGAATCTTGGGCTCGGACGGCGAGGGATCATCGTTTTGCAGCGTATCGGTCATGCGGGGGTGTTGTCCTTTGAGCGCAGGTGATAGTGGTTGCCAGGCTGCGGAGAAGCGGAAAACCGTTCGTCGCAGCAGGCGAGGCCCTGGTTAAGTTTGACACGAAGCGAGGGCTTTGCAACACTAGAAGAGCTGCCAGTCCAGCCATCTGAGCTGGATTTTTCATGCGTGCCGAAGTGGCGGAATTGGCAGACGCGCATGGTTCAGGTCCATGTACTCGCAAGGGTGTGGGGGTTCGAGTCCCTTCTTCGGCACCAATTCATCAGCAACTCTCCTGCAATTAAAACGTTAGCTGAGGCTGAATTCTCTGGCTAACGCAGTTGGCTAACATTTCAGATTCACGTGATCCCAGCGGTATTTGCTCTTAGGGGAAAAACGTGAAGATGGCCAATGCAAGAGTGGCACTGCTTATGCGTATTCGTCTGGGCAGCGGAGAGCGCAAATACGCCGCACCGGCGATCACCAAGAACGGGAAAATCAAGCCCCTCTCCACTGTCACTGACGGCAAAGTTGAGCACCATCCGGAGGGGGTCTATGCCCTGCGGTATCGGAATGCCGGTCGGGTTGTGTACCGTCAGGTCGGGACCGATCCTGACGCTGCGCAGACAGCGAAGCTTCGCCTGGAGCTTGAGCTTCGCTCGACTATTCCCTCCACAGAAGTCCTCGCTTTGCCCATCGCCTCTGGCTCTGCTCCCTCCTTCGTCGCATCTGCTTCCGCAGATTACTCACCGTTTCCCGTCCACGACAGGCGCAGAATCCGTGTGCATGAGCCACTTGCCACGCTTCGTGACAGATTCATCGAAAAGTTCGCCTATGGCTCAGACGATACGATCTACGCCTACACGTATGTGGGCACTGAGTTCGTGAAGTTGATGGCCTCGCGCGGCAAGAGCACACCGGCTGAGTTGGATGAAAGCGATGTGATCGCCTTTGATCGCTTCCTGGAAGCCAAGGGAAACGCGAAGACCACACGCGCTACGCGGTACGGATATGTCCGCTGCTTCTTGCGGCACTGTGGCTTGAGCCCCAGCCGCATCGATGACAAGGACGATGACTCCGGAATCATGACTGCCGGAGCACATAAGAGGCTGAAAGCGAAACCGAAGCTTGCTGTGAAGACTTACGACGAGGCGGATCTCCAGAAGCTCTACGCTGTCTCCTCTGATCGTCACCGCCTGATATGGCAGTCCTTCCGCATGATCGGCCTGCGGGATGAGGAGCTTGCCTACACCCTGTGGTCCAACATCAACTGGGAGCAACGGCTCTGGCTTGTCCGCTTCAAGAAGCCGGGCAGTTTCCCTTGGGACCTCAAGTTGGAGTGGAAGTCCAAAGACAGCGAGGAGCGTGATATCCCGATCCCTGACATTCTTTACAAGGAACTGAAGTCGTGGCGTCAGAAGAACCCGAATGCACATCTGGTGTTCCCTACTTCTGGAGACCAGGCCGACATCAAGTTACTAAAGGCTTTGAAGTCGGACTGGCGCAAGGCAGGGCTCAATTGCCTTCACTGCAAGGGTTGCCTGGGTCTCAAGAACGAATGCGGCAAGGCGATGCTCAAGACGTTTCGTTCAACGTACCTGAGCACGATGCTTCGGCACGTTGATCTCCGCAGTGTTCAGGAACTGGCCGGTCACAGCGATATCAAAACGACTCAGCGGTACCTGGCTCCCGCATCGCAGGCTGTGCTCCAGAACGCCGCGAACGCGGCATTCCGAGCGGGGGACATAGACGATCATGGGCAGGACCTTAAGAGGCGTCGCCATGAACTGAGTGCATGGTTGAATGTCGATGCTCGCCTGAATTCAAAAGACGAGCCGGAGCGTGGTTAATGTCCTCACGGATTAGTTGTACGCACGATCCACTATTTCTTGATTCTTTGTGATCATGGCAGTTTACTCAACTTCCTTATGCTTGCTCTTCGAAGCGAGGACATCAGGAATGTATTGCCGCCAGTCTGTTCGAATACCAGTCTGGGCCGCTTCCGGCGTCATAGCTCCTGAACAGACTTGCTGGTGCAACCAATTTTCGACTTGATCCTTCACGAATGATCCATACTTGCCAGAGTGCGCCTCGGGCCAGAGGTTCTTCGGATCAGAGTGACATGCCGATTACGTGCGGGTTACCGGCGGTAAATACTAGTAGTGCGCGATTCGTGCTACAGTTTAGCTGCTTGCCGGGCCCTCTCCATTTTGGGGACGCACGTGACGATCAACTATCCTGCCATCGAAATCGCCGCATTCGGAGCCCTCCTCCAGGAACTCGCCTTCTGGTATGACGCACGCTCGAAATTAACCCAGGCAAAGTACAAGAAAATTCTCCACTCGTTCGGCTATTGGTTCTTCGGCATCCTCATGACGTTAGCTTCCGGCGCAGGAACATGGATATGGTTCGATCCCGATCCGCAGAAACCAAGAACATATCTTCTGATGGGTGCGGCCTTCCCGGTATTGTTCAAGAAGCTCGTGGCCGCCTTTATTTCGAAGGAGACGAAACTTGGCCTGACCAGCGAAGAGGAGCAGCCAGCACTAAAATCCTACTTAGCAGCCTCCTAAGGAGTCGCACATGATCGCTTGGCCCAGAAAGTCCCTCGCGCTGGCACTTACATGGCTGATTGTCGCGCTACCCACGCAGGCCCAGGCCCAGGAAAAGTCGATTCAAAGCCATTGCCAGGTCGCAATGGCGAGCCTCACAAGCGACGGCAGGGACTACTACGACAATTACCTTTTCAGCCATCCGCCCGAGCAGGTCATCAGCATTGCCCGCGCGCCTCTTCCGAATGCAGTATCAACCTTCATCGTCGCCCCGACAGATGCTAAGCAGTACAACGACATCTTTCGCCCCGCCGGGGCAAATGCCGCGCATCCCGGGGATCTCACTCCGGCACAAGCATCCGAACTCACGTCGGTTCAGGTTTCGTTGAAGCAAACGCTCGGACGTGATAGCCCAGACGACCTGAGCGGAAAGACTATCGAAGCAAAGATTAAGACCGATCCATCGTCATTCGTCATTGTCATTGGTCACAACGACAAGGGAATGTTTCGGTTTGTCGATGGTACTGAAACGACCTTCGATCTCATGGCTCAGGCGGCTCGACCCGATCAGCGTCTAATCTTCATCAGTTGCGGGGCTGCCAGGCATCTCACGCAACCCAATGCCGTGGGTGTCCGCCGCGACCTGACCTATCCTGAAGCCTTCCAGATTGCAAGAAGCATCGAGACCTACATCGCTGGTATTCCAGCAGGGCTCTCCCTGGATGCAGTTAAACGGCAACTGGAAACAACTGAGACGAACATTGGCACTAAGTACCAGGTTAAATACTTTCTCATGCAGGCTGCCTGTATCGGAGGTACCGCAATCGTCGTAGCCCTGTTCATAAGCCTATCGGACCCGTGCCTACACAAGGACAAGTGTTAGCCGACGGTCGCCGCTCCCCCCAAAAACCAGAACTATTGTGCTACCTCGATTAGAGCCTCGCATGAGTAGCGGACACAGTTTGGAGAAAGGGGGAGACCATGCGTAATTGAAACGCGCCAAGATCAGCGACATGGTACTACGGGGTTAGCTTTTCGAAATAAATTCCAAACTATTTTGTTGGCGACCATTCGGCCAGCGCAAGAACAACTTGCTGAATCGTGGCAGATCGAACCGCGGAGCCGCGAAGCATTTTTCTAATAGTGTTGCGGTCAATATTCGCCTTCCGGGCTAATGCCTTTTTGGGCGCAGCGGCGAGTTTTTCAATTAGAGCCTGATCACCTTATACCATTTTGCCCAATTCATCAAATTGCGCTGGTTTGAACGTCATCAGTGAGAAATCTTCTCCCTGATCCCATTTCCGATCGGTCTCTTTGCCGATATAGCGTAATTGGGAGCCGATGACATGCATCCGCTGTAGGAGCCCGCGTGTATTTCCATTGCACGGTTCACCATCGGGCGCGAGGGATTTATGCTCCGGATGAAGTGGATAAAGCCTCGATATATAGCCGAATGTTTTCGGGATCACTTTGTCGATTCTGGGCGATTGCTGTAGCGCCAACGAATAGTGCTTTCTGTCGTAAATATTGATGTAATCGGCGGCGAGCCATTTCCGCGCGGCTGGTTCTTTGAGAGACAAGACGGGAACTGTCGACTGATGGCACCATTTGCGTCGAGGCTCTCGCAAACTGCTCCGACCTGGGCTCACCTGGTTGCGCCTATCGCTGAATGGTTTGCTCGGGAAATCGGCAAATCAGGTCGTGTTCGCCAACCAAACGTCCCGACGAGGTTAACTCAACGCTACAAACGAGAGGCAAAGGGTGGAGATCCGCCTCCAAAGATGAAACCAATCCCACTCGCAAAGAGAATCTGTCCTGGCTGTGGGAAGGAAATTGAGAAACTGAGCAATAGCTGCAAGCGTTGTCTTCCGCAAGTGGAGCGAATCGATGAAATCGCTCGTATTGGAAGAGCGGCAGCACATTCACGCGAAGCTGAGGCCGCGAGATCCGCGACTCAGAAAGCAAACAGGCAGGCGATTCGGGATTGGGAGCTGTCGGATCAGGCCGATTGGCTCACTGAAGCTTTTTACAAGAAGCAGATTCAGCCGATTCTCGCTTCCACTTCGGTGGCTACGATAGCCAAGCAACTTACGGTCTCGGTCGGGTATGCAGATCAGATTCGCAAAAGGCGGCTTCCTCATCCGAGACATTGGAAAGCGCTGGCTGAACTTGCTGGACCGCAAAAACTCGATCACCGCCTCTCGATATCTTCCTGCTTTCACCGATCTTCGGCTCGGCGGTAATAGCGAAATTCTTGCCCGAATCCATATTCGGGCACTGCGAAGCGCCCAATGTATTTTTCCGCGACGGAGCTTCGGTTCGTTGTCATTTCCAAAGGCTAGGTGGTAGAAGGAGGCCACATCTCATGCCAGACCTCCCGCCAACTGAGGTCGTCGCGAAGAGGAGGCCATCTGTAGGTCTCTGTATCTAATAGAATTACCCTAACAATTCTTTTATGCGCTTGCACGAAGTTGATCTACCACAACAGATTATTGACGCGCACAAGCGAAATAAACTCGTACTCTTCGCTGGCGCCGGTGTGTCAATAGATGCGCCATCGAATTATCCAAGCTTTGTCGATCTCGCGACCGAAATCGGCGGAGCAAACTTTCCGATACACAAGAACGAATTGATCGACCGTTATTTAGGCCGGTTGGAACAGGAAGGTTTCGTTGTTCACCAGAGGGTCAAACAGCTTCTATCCAATCCCGATTCTCACCCCAACCATCTGCATCAGGCGATTGTCCGGCTTTTTAACACGGTGGATGATATTCGAGTCGTTACCACGAACTTCGACGATCACTTCCAATCGGCAGCCTCTAATGTCTTCGGCAGTCCGCCACAGATCTACCACGCTCCGGCCCTGCCCTTGGGAGATAACTTCAAAGGCATCATTCATCTCCACGGCTCCGTCCGGGATGATGCAAAAAATCTCGTATTGACGGATGCAGATTTCGGACGCGCCTATCTGACGCAAGGATGGGCCCGTCGGTTTGTTCAGCGCCTATTCGATGAGTTCGTTGTTCTCTTTGTCGGCTATAGTCATCAAGATCTCCCTTTGCTCTATCTGGCGCGCGGCCTCTCGGCAGCCGCGGATGGCCCGGGTCGCTATGCATTGACCTCGCCAACGAGCGATACGGATTGGCTGAATCTGGGAATTATCCCAGTGCATTATCCCTTGCGCGCTGATCCGTTGCCACGTCACGGGGCTCTGGGAGACTGTCTGGCTAAGTGGGCCGAGATTGCAAACCTAGGATCTTTGGGCACCGAAGCGGAGATTCGTCGCATTGTTACTTCAGAGGGCCCAGAGAGCCCCGAAGAGTCCGACTTCCTCAAGGAGGCTCTTCGGGATATCAGTACCGTACGGTACTTCACACGCCACGCACGCGACCCGCGATGGTTGGACTGGATATCCGAAGCGCCGGAATTCAATGCGATTTTCTCTCCGGAAGCAACCTTGAGCGAAATCTCGCGTGAGCTTGCTTTCTGGTTCTCCGAGCACTTTTCAATCAATCATTTTGCTGCGGCCCTCGAACTAGTTCGACGTAAGGGGCAGACTCTATCAGGGACCCTTTGGCAATTCGTGGCCGGTGGGTTCAATCGCCACCGGACGGCCGGAGATCCGTTGCGATTTTGGGTTCCAATTTTATTGCAAACGGCTCCAGCAAATGCGCATTCAGACTTTCTGGCGTACATGATTGGCCACTGCACAATTCCAGACGATCAGCAAACTGTCCTTCAATTGTTCCGAGGACTAACGTCACCCAGCCTCCGATTAAGAAGAAGATTTTCTTCGCCCGAAGATGGTAAGCCCTCTGTGCCTGACGCGGAGGTCGTTCCTATCGGCAGCGACCACTCCGTATCTCACGCCTATCAAGCGCTCTTACGTCCCCATATTGGCGTGTTGGCCAACGGGCTGGCGCTCATCGTGACATCGGCTTTCGAAGAGGCGAGAACGCTGTTGTTGATGTACGGGAAGGCAGGCCCCAAATGGGACCCCATCAGTTTCTCCCGAGGTTCCACTGCGTCTCGCACCCAGGACCATTTACGCAACGGATTCTCGGTCTTGATTGATGTTGGTGTTGATGTTCTGAACTGGGCTAATGAGCATAATCCAACGTTCGCCAAGGCATTGATCGCGCAATGGATTGAGTCTGACGCCCCGATTCTGCGCAGACTGGCAATCACAGGGATGGTGCACCATACTCTGCTCACTCCTGACGAAAAACTCTCGTGGGCTATATCGAATCACCTTCCTGAGGACATCGGACTGAAGAACGAACTGTTCGCCCTGTTAAGAGAGGTCTACGCATCCAGTAGCAAAGAGATACGCGCCGAGCTTCTTGCCCAGGCGGAAGCAACATACAGGCAAGAAGGCGAAGGGCACGAACGGTATGAATTGTTCAATCTTTTCTCTTGGCTGCACTCACAAGCCCCCGAATGCGACTTAGTAACGGAGAAGCTGAAGCAGATTCAGGAGAGGCACCCGGAGTGGAAGGTGAGAGAGCACCCCGACTTCAATTCGTGGATCGGCGGTGGCGTACGACAGCTCGTGCCTGAAAGTCCTATCCCAGCTTCCCGAATTGAAGACATGAATCTAGAAGCGCTTTCTATCGAATCCGCTCGGCTCGCCACCCTGACAGATCCATTTGGGGATACATCTAAAGACGGATTTCTCCAAGAGATCGCACGCACCGCTGCGGCGAATTTTACTTGGTCGGAAAGAATCGCAGCAGAGGCCCTGGATAGCGCACAGCCCCCCGCAGAAATTTGGTCCGCGCTGCTTCGAGGTTGGTCTTCCAGCCATATCGTCGAAGAATGGACAACGATACTACAAATACTCGCGCGCCTGGAGCCGGTCTATGGAAGCGTCCTTTATGAGATTGCATCGCTGCTCAAGGCATCCGTCGATGACAAGAACGGCAATCTACCACGAGCCTTGCTCGGAGACGCTCTTCGAATAGCAAATTCGGTATGGCGCACCTGCACTCGACACGAAAAAGCTCTGCCGGGCACCTCGGAAGATTGGGTTGTTGTAGCCATCAACCGTACCAGCGGATATCTTTTGGATTTCTACTTCGATGCCTTGAGGTCCGTCTGGCTAACTCGTGAGCAGGAAAAACCAATGATCCAATCCATCGTAGAGGCTCTTAAGGAGATGAGCGACGGAGAATTGCCAGCCTCCGAGATTGCACGGATACTTGTCCCTTCCCGTGCGCTGTTGCTCGCTGGGATAGCGCCGGATTGGTATACACAACATGTCCTACCCCTTCTATCGGCCCCCACATCTCCTCGATCTTCAGAACAAAGTTGGGACGGATATTTGCTTTGGGGAAGATGGTCGCAAGAAATGCTTCCAGGGCTGCTCCCAGCTTATTTGAACCATCTTCCTGCGATTGCTTCGGGATCGGGCGGACGGTCTCGTATGTACTGTGCTCATCTGGCGGCCATCGCAGTCTTTGGGGCAATCGATCCTATCGAGAGTGGGTGGCTTGATGGGTTTCTTACCAGATCTTCCCTACGAGAGCGTCTGAATTGGGCGGGAGAGGTTGTACAGAGCCTCGGTGCAGCAGACCAGCAGGCAAAAGACTCTGCCTGGGCTCGGTGGCTTCACCGCTATCTGCAGCGACGCTCTCAAGCCAATCCCATTCCTCTTGATTCAGAGGAGTCCGGTGTTATGAGCGAATGGGCACTCGTACTCAGTTCGCACTATGCCGAGATTCTGGAACTGCTGCTCGCCGGGCCGCCTCCCAACGTAAAAGGAAGGATGTTTTATTACCGACTTAATGAAGAAGCCGCGATCGACAATGCACCCGTGGTCACAATACGCTTTTTGACCGCACTCCTATCGCAGGAGAAAGGAAATGACATTATCTGGGAGTGGGACCAGATTCATGAAATGGTCTCGCGGCTCATCGATTTGAATCCTGCAGAGCAAATTTTGCGACCGCTTGTCGAACAGCTCGGCAGATTGGGTTCACCCCGGGCGCTCGAGTTCCACGATCGCCTGCGTTGATGTATACACATATATCCGCTTCACCCGGAAATATAAATCCCTCGCCCCGGATGGTGCACCGTGCAGCTGAAACACGCGCGCCGGGTATAATAACGAACTGCTCATGGATACCAACAACGCCAGCCATCATCCGTCTCAATTGCTTTCAGCGGATCGGCCAATCCTGTCAAGGAAGGACGATGCACTTGGTCGACGTGGGTTTGCGGACGCCCTCGCAGACGCTATACGGCAGTGGACCGGCAAAGAGAGCCTCGTGATCGCGCTCTACGGTGCTTGGGGGAGCGGCAAATCATCCGTCAAGAACATGGTGATGGAATCGCTAGCCTTAAGTGCGCCTGTAATTCATTCTGTTGACTTCAACCCATGGCAGCTTGCTAATCGCCCAAGCCTCAGCGAGGCGTTTTTTGACGAGTTGGGAATCGTCCTTGGGAAGGGAGACCTCGGGACGAAGTCTCAACGGAGAGCGACCCTCAACCGACTTAGGCGATTGGCAAGGCGGATTCAAGGAGGACGGGATCTCGCCGATTCGGTTCGCAGTCTATTGGGCTTCCCTCTGATTCTTGTCGCTGTCGTTGCTTTCGCCTCATCATCGGCCCACCCCAAACTCACTTCATTTGCGCTGGCTGCCTTCTGCGCAGTGACGGGACTCCTCACCGCCGGGGGCAGGCTGACCGACGCGGTAGTTACGATTCTTGAGGCTGGGACTGAGGTAGGGGGACAGAGTCTGGATGAGATCAAGCAGGACCTCGCTAAAGACCTGCGAAAGCTCAAAACACCCATAATGTTCGCGTTGGACGACATTGACCGATTGACGCCTCAGGAGATTGTTGAGGTATTCCAACTCATTAAGACAAATGGTGACTTCCCAAATCTTATTTATTTGATCCTTTGCGATAGAGAGCTTGTGGAACCTAATCTTTCTGAGGCTCTCAAGGTGCCCGGCCGCGACTACATGGAGAAGATTGTCCAGGTCGCCTTCGACGTGCCAATGATCGATGTGACGCGCTTGCGTGAGGTCCTGTTCGACAGACTAAATTCGGTTTTATCAGCCGAGGCTGTGTCAGAGCGGTTTGATTCTCGGCGCTGGGCGAACGTGTTCTGGGCGGGGCTGCACACTTATTTCGAGACGCTGCGAGACGTTAACCGCTTCATCTCGACCCTTGCGTTTCACATGGCTTCCTTGACTGTTGGCGGCGAGTTGGAAGTGAATCCCATTGACCTGATCGTGATCGAGGCGATTCGGCTTTTTGAGCCCGACATCTATAGGGTGCTCCGGTCAAGCAAAGATCTGCTGATTAGTGCCCAGCAGGATGGCGCACGAGGGGAGGCTACAAAGAAAGCGCTGAACGCCATTGTCCAGTTGGCCACGGAACATCGCAGGAATGAGCTTCAAGCCTTACTGAAGGCGCTCTTTCCGACAGTGGAATGGGCGTTTGGCGGCTACACCTATTCCTATTCACCTGAATATGGCCAGACTTGGTATCGCGATCTGCGCGTATGCTCCGCCAAGTTGTTTGACAGATATTTCAGGCTTAGCGTTTCCGAAGAGGAACTCTCGCAATCAGATGTCCAAAGTCTGCTTCGCGCCCGGGGTGACCGCGAGCGGCTTCGGTCCGAGCTTGAGGTGTTGCATTCGCGGGGGTTAATAACGCTAGCTCTCGACGAGCTCGGGATATACATGGACGAGGTTGAGCCCGCACAAGTGGAGCCCTTTATCACAGCGATTTTTGACGTGGGCGATCTTTTCTCCCACTCCAAAAGGGGAATGTTTGAAGTGCCGGTTGCGTTTCGGATCGCCTGGCTGACTAAGGAGGCCATCAGCAAGCTTGACGGCGTCGACCTTCGCTCTGAGGCTCTTATAAGGGCAATTGAGAATACGAACAGCCTCGGGATGGCCGCAGAAGTTGCGGCCGTTCTGTGCGACGGCGAGGAGCCATTCTTACCTAAGGGAAAAGCCGATCGAGTGAAGACATCGGTCGTTGGCAAAATCAAGGAATTTGCGGAATCAAACGTCTTGCAAGGCAGTCCCAAACTTGCAAGGCTGCTCCGCCTATGGCGTAGCTGGGGCTCAGAGCGAGAGGTGGCCACCTATGCGGCGAGTTTGGCGAGTAATCCGCGGGCAACCCTTCAGCTCTTGAAGTCTTTAGTGCTGCGGACGGTGAGTCACGAGATGGGAGATGTCGTCGTGAAAGAACGATACTATGTACGACGCGACGATATCGAGCCGCTGATTTCGATGGACACGATGGACGAAGTCGTTCAGAAGATTCCCGCAGGGGATCTCGACGGGGAAGGCCACCGCGCCATTGAGTGCTTGCGGAAAGCGGTCAAGCGACGCAATTCAGGGAGCCCAGACGACGGACCCTTCGTGGACGACTGAATGTTCCCGAGCAGAGGAATCTCCAGATGCTGGCCTCTCTGATGGCAGGTGTGCGACAAGGCGAATCAACGACCGGGTGCCCCATCCTTCGCGTGCTGTTTGGGCTACGAATTAAGACATAAAGCAGAACTCGGATTTAGGATCTCAATTTTCATTATTGAAAAGCGATTTGAAATTTGGCGTGGCGTTCATTCATCATTGTTATCCAGTATTATCGAACGGCACATTTTCCCTGAAGTTGTCGCCGATGTCCGCTATGACGCTGCCATCGGAACCTGGGCAATCAGCGGTCAGGGGATAAAGCCTGCTTCCCTGGACGTGAAAGATCCGAATGCGAGCGATGATCAGATTCAAGAAGAGCTTTACACCCTTCAGATGATCTATCGCGCCCGCATTCATCGTTAGCGCCACTTAAACACTCACGTTCATAATCGCAGGCGTTTGACCGATATTCGGCCAGCGCTTGCGTATTCGCGTTTTGTTGCTATTGTGATCACGACCGGACAAAGCTAAGCCAATCTCGTTCTCGCATTCGCATAACATTCGGCTGGTCGCGAAGCCAGCCCATAAGGAGAACACGACCAGGACGGAAATTTAATGAGCCACGAAAGACTAGACAACATAGCATGGGAGACGATTCGAGACCGCAAACGCCCGGATGATCCTCCCCGTGGGATTGAACACGGCGGTAGAGCCCGGGACCTCGGAGAGGTCGAGGCGCTAATCAGAGATGGCGTATCTTTCGACGACGCATTCGAATCCTGGTTGCAAGAAGTGTATCGCTATCGACAAGAGAGCTTTTTTGCCGTACCGCCATCGCTGTTCTTTGCAGCGCACGAACGTGCGTGGATGGCGGGCGTGGTGGAGGGGATGAGCAGAAAGCCTGGCATTCGAACGCCATCTTGGGTTGAGTCCTCCGACTTTTTCCTAACCGCTGTATATGACTGGCAGCGGGACGATTTAGGGGTCTTCTTCCCGCCCGACTGGGCTACCACGCTGGACAAGCGACTAGAGGGCTCGGATCCCGAGTTTCGCCGCCGCAAGGTGATCGCAAAGCTGCGCAATCTGATCCGCGTTTGAGCGCCATAGGTGAATGCAGCGGAGCGCCTGATCGGATGGGCGGTGCCTCCGCTAACCTACACCAACGCAGATGTGGCGTTGGTGTTCAACGCTTCCAAGCGGACGATCCAGAACTGGGCCGCCGATGGACGGCTGCCGAGCCTCAGGTTGGTCGGCAAGGCACGTCCGGCGTCCAGCGAGTTCTGAGCAAAAGGACCTTGCGTGCAATCTTAGCCATTTTTCAAAGCTACTGGGGAGATTGTATGTAAGGGGCTAAGATGCAATCGCGAAAATGGTTGGAATGCTGCTCGTTTTGTTCGCGCGGTGAAGCGGCCTCCGGAAATTTCACAAAAGGTCTTCAAATAAATCAAGAACTCCCGCTCTTCGCGGTAATACCATACATGAGCTTCTATTCAGTCGTGAAAGAGGAGTGCGTGGATTTGACTTGGAGAGCGCAGACGGTTATGGCGGGGACGAGTACCTTACCAGCAGCATTGTCTTCGGTTTCACCTTGATTGAGAACGGATGACACAAAAATCACCCGTCAAATTAAGAATGTTCCTTACGATCGGTATTCACCTTCAGAGGCTCCATGCATGGAACCAACAATATGAGGGCGAATATGAAACTGATCGACGACAAGTGGCAGGGTACCGGAAGTGCTGATCCAAGTACCCGAACAGAACAGAACGAGACTACTTCCGAGGGAACTCGACATCCCCGGCGGCTGTACACAAGGGAGGATGTGATGAATTTACTCAAACTCAACGAGGACCAGGTGCAGTTTCTTATCAACACCCGCCAGATCACCAGAATCCTGATTGCTGGTGAGGAGCGATTCGATTCACGAGATATCGATAAGTTGATCGACTCGTATAAGGTAACTGCCGCACGGAGGGCCCAATGACGAACGAAGAGCTTTTGCCGAAGTATGCGGATGGAGAGCGTAGCTGCCCAATCTGTTCCGAGCCACTGCCCGCCCACCAAACATGGCCAGGTGCAAGGGACCGTTTCTGCGGTAAAACGGCCTGTGCGGCAAAATTCAAAGAGCTTGGGAAGGGCAAGTATGTAGAAGCCAATACCGTCAGGTGCGAGGCCCCAGGCTGCAATTCTTATCTTCCTGAGGGGCAGTATGCCAAGGGCTCGGTGTTTGTTGCTTGTTCAGCGCGATGCTATAGAAAACGGGCATCAAGAGGCAGCATCATCAGAGTCTGCGCCATGTGCGGCATAGAGTTTCGTCAGCCATCAAGACGCAAAAGCGATCCTGTGTTTTGTTCTCATAAGCACCGTGGCGAATACATCACGAATAGACTACTTGAACAGTGCTGCGGGCCATATCGTGAGCTTGTCGATCGATATTTCGATGGGTATGTCAAGTTGCGTGGCATGAATGTCGCGTACATGCGAAAAGGTATTCGACCATTCTTTCGCTTTGTAAATGAGAGCGGCATTGCATCGCTGGAGGAAGTACAACCAGCAACCATCACGGATTATCTCGCATGGGCTGAAAAGTCGGGATACCGAAATGCCGCACATGACCTAACATGCGTCTCCACATTTTTCAATTGGATGATCACGGAAGGCCGCCGAATTGCCGCCAATCCCGTTATTCCGCGCTACCACTATCCGCCAAAGAAAAAACGGCAACCGCGTCCCTACAGTCCTGACCAACTGAACTTTATATGGAGTCTATTGCGGGAACGCGGAAATGCTCGTCTTCGGCTGGCTGCGGCAATTGCTGAGGAAGCTGGATTGAGAGACGGAGAGATAAGGCGCTTGCGAATTCAGGACGTGGACGTTGTCCAGCAGAGGCTCTTTGTGCGTTTGCCTAATAAGACAAAGTGCGAACGCTACGCCTTTTTTTCGCACAAGACCCGAGACTACATCGACGCCTGGTTGCAGGAGCGCGACCCCGATTGCGGGCACGACTTTCTGCTTTATAACTCGCAAGGCAATCCATATAGATGGAGTGGCCTTGCCATCGATTTCAAGCGCACGCTATGCAAGACGTTTAAGGGTAAGGCAATTCACGAGGTCGGTCTGGATAATTGGTCGATACATCGACTTCGGCACACAATGGCCACGAAGCTTGTTTCCGGAGGTGCGGATGCCTCTACTGTAATGGCGCAGGGTGGATGGCTCAGCTTCGAGTCGATGGCCGGATATGCCCAGGTTGATCCTGAAGTTGCGCGTCGCAGTTATCAAGACGCGATGAGGAAGGTCGCGGAGCAGAAAAATTATGTGCCGCAGACGAAAACTTTTACCCTGACCGAACTGGTCGCACAGAGGCGGGCTGGAGCGGAGAAACAGCCTATTTTGGGGCCGCCAGAACGTTGCGTATAATCGATTTTATACGCAATCATCAATAAATCAATCACTTACAGGATGCTCAATCAGCTTCGAACAACTAGATCAAGGTCGCACAGCCGACCTTGATCATGGGTCTTTATCTGCGGGACTGGTAGAGATCCTGATTTTTTCCAATCAAAACTTAGCCGATTTTGCCAGCAGGTGGCCAGAGTATCTCATGGAGGGATTCGATGGTTACGGAGAAAGAATTGATAAATTACGAACCATTCCTGAAACATCAGCAAACGGTGCGCAAGTGCAGTCCGCAAACCATACGGGCATACCGCAATGACCTGAAGTTGTTCGATGTGTTCGCTGCTCAACAATCTGTCGCTAACGTTAGGCAGATCAGATACGGCGAGAGGAAGACTGTTATCAGCGGCGACAGCGACGATCTTCGTGCCTTTGCCACGCCGGGTGGGGCCCACAGCAAGGCCCCCTTTTTGGCGCTCGCGAAGGTTGCGTCCACGAACGCCTCCTCCAGATTCAGCCGGCCTCGCTTATGCAGATGCCGCGCCAACAGCTTCAGCACCTCCTCCAACTTTCCGCTGCGAATCCACTGCTGGAATCTGCGGTGGCAGGTCTGATCCGGCGGACACTTCTCCGGCAGCTCGCGCCACTGCGCACCGGTGCCCAGCACCCACAACACACCGTGCAGCACGGCGCGGGTATCGTGCCAAGGTCGGCCGCGGTGATCCTCACGCCGCTGCGGTCGCAGCACCGATTCCACCACTATCCACTGTTCGTCGGTCAGTTCCCAGCGTCCCGTCATCGGCGCTTGCGGAAATCACAGAGCAGCACCAGGATCACACAAAATCAGCCTCTCAGGTATTTATGAGACTGGTTCTAGACCCATTGCATAAGAAAAGCCCCGGCGCTGTGTCGGACTCTAATTACTTTGGCAGTTCCTCTAAACCGCGTCAGGTTACCAATGGTCACTGTACAAAAGTCACCTTCTATGTTTTGGATTTTCTGGTAGCGTTGTTTAGCTGCACGACCTCCGCTTTCGTCTTGGAGAACATGATGCAACCTGCTGTGGCTGCTGGTCATATTCTGCGCCGTTTTTGCCCTCAATTAAAACTTGGCTTTTTGAGCATCTGTTTGGGGTTTGCGCTTTCCTTGACCCTTCTGTCTCTTGCTGATTCTCAGACAACGGCTGGAACATACGCGGATGCCAACAATCCAGCTGGCCCTCCAGGTCCAATGCAGGAAGCTCAGATATGGAAGCTTGATCCAATCACCGGTGCGGTGACGATCAAGATACCCATCTCAACAACTCCAGCTCCGGGCCTTGGGCCGACCGTCCCCTATATTCTTGAATACAATTCATCTTCTACAGTTATTCTGAGTTCCGTAGCGATCCCACCACTTGGCTCCTATGATCCTAGCGAAGGGCACATCCTCTATTCATGGGCCGGGCCTAACTACAATGCTCAAGGCGCTAACGGAGCCTCAGCAGGTCCATGGACGACAAGTGGCCCTATGCTAAACTGGAGCGAATTTACCTTCACTCCCGGACAGGACTCGCAGCAAAACGCACAACAATGTTCGATTTTCGGGCCGTACATTTATACGGACGAGAATGGTGGCGCCCACGATACGAACTTTGCTATCACGCAACCTCCGGGATTAGCATACGCTCCTTGCTCGAACTACCCCACAACCTCCTCATCTATGGCGTCTGACGGTTCAGCTCTATCGATGACGGACAGTTCTCATGTCGTCTATCCGAATGGCACGATCTTTAATGGTCCCATATATAACGGCACAACTACTGTCAGCAGCACCCTCACAGATGCGAATGGGAATGAAGTAGCTATAAGTACGGGAACGTCTTCTCAAACCGTAACTGACAGCATGGGAAGAACTGATTTTGTCTCTACATTTCTTCCACTTTCGAGTAATTATTCTCAAAGTCCGACAGCCACCAGCACGATAACGACATACAGTTCAACTGGAACTCCTAACACATGGACCGTTCAGAGAGAAGTTGTACCAATCGGCCAGATCACGATGCCGCAACCCACCAGCTCAGATATTGCCTCCGAAAGTGCGAACTACCCCGCAATGGTAGATGGCTTGACAGGCGGATCTGCAATCGTTATTTCGTCGATACAGCTTCCGAATGGAACATCGTATCAATTTCAATATGACCCGTTATATGGAACCATCTCAAAAATCATCTTTCCGACAGGCGGATATGTGCGATTCGTGTGGGCTGTTCGTAGTGCCGGCACCTATAATGTTGTAACTTGGGGCGGCGGCATGTCTACAATTGTGGCAACCGACGCCTATCTCTCAACGGGCACTGGGGCAGAGAGTCATTGGCATTATTGTTATCAGCCGTTGGATATGTCCAGCTTTCCATCTGTTCAATTACACTCTTCAGAAACAGACCCGGAGGGAACCATCACCGCATTTACTGCTGCTCCCTTCAATTACAGCCAGGAATTTTCAGGCGGAACTCCGACGTTTCAGGAGACGCTTCGCACCATCACAAACAGTAGCGGTCAGCTGATTCGTACGATTGCGACATCATTTTCTAACCCAACGTCTGCGTATGGGCAGGGACTCCCATATCAGGTTCTGACGACCTATAACGATATATCTCCGGCGCTGAACCAAATGGTGCAGTATCAATACGATCAGTATGACAATGTGATTGAGAAAGATGAATCCGGCTTCTATACAGGATCGACTCCGTCGTGGCTACGAAAAACGCTCACGACCTATTACTGGAGCGTTTATCCAGCGTATCAATCCGCCCATATCGTCAATAAGCCATACACGGTCATGGTAACAGACGGATCGGGAAACCCTGCTTCGGAAACTCAGTATGACTACGATCAATCCACTCCTACCCCTCATGGCAATCTCATCTCAGAAAAGCAATGTCTGCAATTTTCTGTGACTGGCTGTTCTTCATGGCTTCCTCCGACCACATATAGCTATGACAGTCATGGCGAACCGACATTAAGAACGGATCCCAAAGGCAATATGACTACATACACCTGGAACAACGGATATGTGACGCAAATTGCCTACCCGGTAACAAATGGTGTCAGTCATATTGAACAGTATTCTTACAATCCTTACACCGGCGAAAAGACATCCTTCGTTGACGAAAATGGCAATACGACGGGATATTCATATGTTGATCCAACTTCCGGTACACCTGATCCCCTGAATCGGATCCGTGAGATCACTCTCCCTCCTACATCATCCGGAACCGGCTATACCGAATATTCATACACGGACACTCCTGGCGCTGTATCTATCACGGAGCAGCAATCGATGAACTCGTCCGGACAAGTCAAGTCGCAGACATACTCCTATGACGGCCTTGGGAGGCTTGTTACGACTGCATTGACTTCCGATCTAGCTGGTACGGACTATGTTGCCACAAGTTACGACGCCTTAGGGCGTATTATCACCGTGACGAATCCGTACCGGAGTACATCCGATCCTACATACGGAATTACCAGATACACCTACGATGCATTAAATCGGAAAGCCATTCAGGCCCAGCCTGACGGGAATACCCTGCAATGGTGTTATGACGGTTCGGCCAACAGCGGGCAGACGAACTGTGCAGCTAACAGAAGTTCGCAGGCCGCAGACTCCTGGGTTGACTACTCCGATGAAACGGGGAGGCATTGGCAACAGGCTAGCGATGCACTAGGGAGGTTAACAGCGGTTATGGAGCCGAATACATCGAACGTTCCGGCTCTGGAGACCGATTACCAATATGACGCACTGGGCGATCTGCTTTCGGTGTCTCAGTGCGGCGGCCCCTGCCCAGGCGCCAATGCCCTTATCCGCAGTTTCAGCTATGACAGCCTCTCGCGATTATTCAGTTCGTACAATCCCGAAAGCGGAACGATCGGCTATAGCTACGACGCGGACGGTAATGTCGTCAGCAAGACCTCGATGGCTCCCAACGTCGCTTCCGGCGGCACCGCGACAATCACTGCCAGCTACACTTACGATGCTTTGAACCGTATTCTCTCGAAAAGTTCAAATGATAGCGCTGGTACGCCGGCGGTTTGCTATCAGTACGACACAACGTCGCTGACCCCCCCGCCAGGACAAAGTGGAAACTTTATCGGACGCCTGACCAATGAGTGGACACAACCGGCTACGGCGAATAACAAGTCATGCGCGGCGGCGATTCCAATCGGAACCACGACTCTCTACACCAGCAAGTCCATCCTCTCTTACGATCCGATGGGACGGGTATTGAACGAACAGACCTGTGTCTATCCGAAATGCACAACATCGACTGCTCAGTACCCGATGGCCTATACCTACGACCTCCTGGGAGACATCACATCTTACACAAACGGCAACAACTCAGCGTTGTTCACCAACACTTACGACGGAGTGGGGCGCTTGCAGTCGGTCACATCGACATGGCAGGATACGACGCATGTTTCACCTCTTTTCTCGTCGCCCACCTACAGTCCTGCTGGCGACCTGACCGGAGCGAACTACGGAAGCGGAAACGGCGTCACGCAATGTCGATGGTATGATCCGAGGCTCCGGGTTACCGGTGAAACGGACACGTCTGGCCCGCTATCGGGTTCTTTATCCTGTCCTGCGGAGCAGAACCCATGAGCTCGCCATCGAGAAACAGACCCATTGGCTCCTATGCGGTTCTGCTGCTGCTTATGTGCGCAGCTCTGGCAGTGCCCATGGCCTGGTCTCAGGCCGTATCCGTCTCGATCAGACCAACCAGCGCTACCCTCTACGAAAACGGGTATTACGACTTTACTGCGACCGTCACCAATACAACCAACACCGCAGTCACCTGGAGCATCAGTCCATCCGTGGGAACCATTACTACCAGCGGGGTCTACACGGCGCCTGCAACGATTTCCTCGGTCGAGACCGTAACGGTAACCGCGACAAGCCAGGCGGATACAACCAAGAGCGCGTCGGCGACGGTTTCACTCTATCCGCCGGTGGTTATTACATGGCCGACGCCTGCGGCGATCAATGCCGGGACCGCGTTGAGTTCGACGCAGCTGAATGCTACGGCAAGCGTTCCCGGCACCTTCGTTTACACGCCCGCGGCGGGGGCAGTGCCAGCGGCTGGAACAGCTGCCCTCTCTCTGATCTTTACGCCAACCGACACAGCTCACTATGCCACGACAGTCGATACGGTGCTGCTAGTCGTAAATGGACCCGCACCGATTATTACCACCGTCGCCGGAAACGGGTCGACAGGTAGCACGCGGAACGGTGTACCAGCTACAAGCACGAGCGTTTGGGGGCCCATGGATGTCATCTTCGATTTGGCTGGAGACTACTATATCGATGCAGACAACAGTATTTTCAAGGTTGCTAAATCGACGGGGATCATCACAGCCGTCGCCGGGGATGGCCAATTCGGTTTCTCTGGGACTGGCGGATTGGCCACTCAGGCCGAGCTTGAGGGCCCCATGGGCATCGCCCTCGATGGCGCAGGCAATCTGTATATTGCAGAGCCCTATGCGGAAGTGATTCAGGAAGTCTCGGCTTCCACCGGGATTCTGACGACAGTAGCCGGAACCGGGACTGCAGGATACACCGGGGATGGTGGAACAGCCACAAGCGCAGAGCTCAATTTTCCGAGCGGAGTTGCATTCGATTCTTCGGGGAACCTTTATATTGCCGACAGCAGCAACAACATGGTGCGGGAGGTGAGTGCGTCCACCGGCATCATCACAACCATCGCCGGAACAGGAGTTGGAAACTTTTCCGGAGACAACGGACCAGCCACCAGTGCGGAACTTAACGGCCCTGTCTCATTGGCTTTCGATTCGGCTGGCAATCTCTATATTTCCGATCAGTACAATAGTCGCGTTCGCAAGGTGAACGCATCGACTGGCATCATTACCACTGTAGCCGGAGGCGGTCCGCGGGGCTACATCGGGGATGGAGGGCCGGCGACCAGCGCGATGATTGCTTGGCCGGAGAGGATCGCCCTCGATGCGGCTGGCAACCTCTATATCCCGGACAAAAATGACGCTCGTGTTCGGAAGGTGAATGCCGCGACCGGCATCATCACGACGATCGCCGGAGTCGGTATCCTCAGCACGACACAGCAAGTTGGTCTTGGCTACTCCGGGGATGGTGGACCGGCGACCAGTGCGGAACTCAACTATGCAGAAGCCGTTGCTCTTGATGCGTACGGCAACATCTATGTGGCAGATGGCGGCAACAACCGCATTCGTGAGATCAACTTCAAGACCGTAGTGACCTGGCCAACCCCGGCCCCGATCAGCTACGGGACACCGCTCAGCAGCGCACAGCTCGATGCCACCGCCAATGTCCCGGGGACCTTTACCTATACCCCAGCGGCAGGCACGGTCCTCCCAGCTGGAACCGATACCCTCTCCGTAACCTTTACGCCGACCGATACGACCGATTACCAGCCGGTCACGCAGACGGTGCCCCTGACGGTCGAGCCGGCGAATCCCACCATCACCTGGGCTGCTCCGGCTTCGATCACCTACGGAACGGCGTTGAGCAGCACGCAGTTGGATGCGACGGCAAG